>Ga0179593_1361178_pt1 | contig 10550 bp, 10 predicted proteins | sample CZODoug2_1_08_16_FD_185931 | JGI IMG/M metagenome (GOLD analysis project Ga0179593, IMG submission 185931) | Vadose zone soil fungal communities from Angelo Coast Range Reserve, California, USA - CZODoug2_1_08_16fungal (PacBio error correction) | ecosystem: Environmental > Terrestrial > Soil >... | reverse complement strand
CCGCTTCTTTTTTCCTTCCATTCTCCACAACTCCCTTCTCTAATCTTACACGGTTCTTCATCATTTTTCATGATGCTGAAACCGTTTTTTTGTTCCGCCCAAAATGTCACCTCGACTCTGATTTGTCCCATGATCCCCTGTTAGAATTCCTCCCCCCAATTTCCTTTTTTTTCCCCAGTCTAACCTCTAGGCAAGAGGGTTATTATCCCCTCGAGGATACTACGTTTGCCCCGCTTTGTCCCCCCTGAGAGCGGTCCTCCCTGGAGTGCGCCTTTTTTTTGGGATGTGTTGTTTTACCCAACCATGGTAAGGGGCATGAATTTTGTTCCCCATCTCAGCAGATGATGCCCCCCACGTCCCTACCCCCCTCCCCCCCCCGCGGAGACGTTCGGATGTGACCGGGGTCCCCCTCTTCACGCAGCCCCCCCTTTCTAGGAGTGCCCTGGCGCTTTTTTGTGCGCTTCTTCTATACTATAAAACAACGATCCGGATGTAGGTCGAGAAGGTATCTCGGCCCTTCCCTTCCTTTTCACTTCTTCACCTTTTTTAGTCTCGGACGTTTCAAGTTTACTTCCTGTGCGACGTTATCTGTTTCCTTCATTTTTTTTGTTTCTCCACTTATTACTTCTTCGTGCCCCACAAAGGACCAGCTTTAAATAGAATATTGGTCAAACGAAGCTTCCTTTTTACCTGCCCTCTCTCCAAAAAACAAGTCGCCCAAAGCTTTAAGACATGAATTTCGAACCGCTTGGGCGCTCGACATTTTCTTGATTCCATAGGCCCTAGCCTTTTTTTGAGTTCTCACTTATGAGTGCGCCCTTTTTCCCCCCAACAAGGGCAATGTACCCCCCCCCTTCCACGATTGTCCTTTTTCGTTGAATAAGATGACGTTTTTTGATGACCTCTGGTTCGTCCCCATGTCCCGTTGGAAGTCCTAACGCTTTGTTATAGTTGGCACTCCGCCCACCCGTCACTGTGCGGGAAATTGCCCCCCTCCCCCCCCCAATTCCCATCCCACGGGCCTTTTCGTTTCCCCCTTTCGCCCCTTTCTATATGCATGTCTTTATGGGGTCAAGATATTGTTTGACCTGCGACCGCCAATAACGTTCCCTATTTTGTAGGTCCTCTTCGACTGAATGAAACCCTAATGGTCCCTGCTCCCCCGTCGGGGCCTGTAATTTTTTTGACGGCGGTCAAACTTTTCGAGAGTGGTATCCCCTCCCTTTTGGGGACACTCTGCAGATCTTCTTTAGACGACAAAGCGTCTTTTCCAATCGATCTCGCTTGCGGATGTTTTATTTCCCCGAGGCCTATTATGCCCCCTTCTGTCCCGACTAGACATCGCCTTTTTTGAGGAGTCGCGAGACCCCCCTCCTACTCCAGTTTAGTCCTTTTAGGGTTTTTTTTTTAGTTTCATTTACCCCCACGGCACCGCCCCTTCCCGACGCCTTTCCTCTCGTTTTCCAGTTTCCCCACCCCACCCCGGGTCGCAAGCCTGTGTCCCACTTTTTCTCTCGTTCGTCGACGTTCACTCCGTCCACGTATTTCAACTTCAATATGGATGTCCCGTTTGCTCGTTTTTGGGAAAGGGGCGCCCCACGTTCCTCCCTTCTTTTTTTTTTTCTTGGGGGTCATTCACTCCTAATGGGAGGGAAGATTCGCGGCTTTTTTGCTCGGCATGCTTGATGGTCTTCTTATCGTTCAGATCATCCTGTCCGTCCCTTTCTTGTTCGCGTAGGTTCCCCCACCCCCTTCCTTCCCCTTTTCTTTGACATTGTGCTGGGATCAACTCTTTCCCCCCTCCCCTTTCTGCCGGCAGCCTGCAGATTCTACCTTTGAAGCACCCTTTCTTTTTCGATTCTCCCGTCGAGATTTTTGAGTGCACCCTCCAGGTTTTCATACGTGCAGGCATGGCGGTGCGCATCACATTTTCTCCTTTCCTCCCCACGTCCAGTTGTTGTTGTGCTCTCTTTTCTTTTTTCACCGCCAGGTTTCGCACGTGATCATATGTGTCTTTCCTTAACGAACGTTTCTCTCTCTACGTCCTTCGGACAAGGTTTACCATTAGTTCGCTGGCCTTTGAGGTCAGCAAATAGCTTTTCCCTTCCATGTTCCTTTCTGGGGTGCAGCCAGACTTCCCTCCCTTTCAACATTCAGTAATAGTCGACCTAAGAGCGTCCCCCTGCTTCCCTCTCTTCGGCCTTGCATTCCTAAGTCTTTATTGCACTTTCTTTCTGATGTTAAGAACATATCGCCGACCTTTACGATTCGCGCCCTTGCCCGTGTCCCTCTTCCTCTTTTTCCCCTTTTACGTCCGTCATGAGTTGAGAACGTCCCCTTTCTTCTTTTTTTCATCGACGACTCCCTTGGCGTCAGAGTTGAGACTTCATGAAGACTTGGTGTTGAGCTCTCTCGCAACCCTCTTTCTGGGAGGTCCGGACTAGTAACTTTGTAATCCCCCGACCTCCCTAGCCATCTTATGCATGTGGTAATGCTCCCAAAAAGTTGGATATTCTTAACCGGCCCTCCTCCTTTTTGGACTCGCATTTCTTGACCACAATCGTCCTTCTTCCATTTCTCTTCACCTAACTGGTGGGTATCGATACTACTCTTGGGTCTTTGAACCGGTTTGCTGGTCTACAAAGATTTAAAATGATCTCCCCTCCGTAAAGACGGGTACTATCGATCACTTTTTTTTTCTTTTGACATCTTTTTTCTGGAGGATCCCGCCCTTGGACTTTTAGTCCCCGCGGATACGGATCCAATTTCCCCCCGCAGAGCCCCTCCTCTTCCTTCCTCACTGTCTTTTTTTTCCCCCCAGACGTTGCCTTTTCCCTCTTCCTGCAATGACAACGAGTTTACCCCCTTTTTCAAGCTACGCCGCTGGTCTTGATTTGTCTTCCCCATCGTCGGCAACCTCGATTTTTTTTTTCTTTTGCCCCCATTTAAAGACAACGTTCCATTTTATGACCCCTTGCCCCTCCGTCCCCGTTTCCCTCTCTTTGGTTTTTCCCTAAAATGGCAGCCTTCCTCTCGGGCCACAGTAGTTAAGGAAATACCTTCGCTGCGAAACCACTTTTCCTCCCCCCTTTCCGCTCTTCCCCCCCCCTCCCGGTGACTCCTGTATTTTCACTTTCATTGTTTTCTCCTCTTTAGATCTGAAGGTATGATTTTACCGGTCTTTGTTGATCACCTTTCTCCCCCACTTCGCATTTTCTCGCGTCGAGTGTAAATTCCCCTTTCCCCGGGCTACCGGGACTCCTCCCCTCCTTTACGCTTAAATGCTAAAAATTGACCGTCTTCATTTTTTTTACCTTCGCTCGCGTGTTTGATCAATAGTGTCCCGTGCAAAATCGCCAGCAACCCCCCTCCGGTTTGGATATGCTTGGTTTTCTCACCGAAATTGTTCCCCCCCCTCTCTCCTTTCCCGCGCGTTGAGTTTAATCGGAAGTCATAGGTTAATTGCCCTTATTCCCCCTTCCTTTTTTCAACACCCTCTCTTTCGTTCCTCCAACTTTTTTTCAACGCCGTCTTGCTTTGATTTGAGCAGTTCTCTCCCGGCGACGCCTTCTTCACTTTCTTTAAAACTTTGCGCATGCGTTTACCGTCATTCTAGGTTTGGGCATGCCTGCTCTCCCCAGGTGGCGAGGTCCATATCCCGCGTCTCACTTTGTGGAACCTTAATTAAAGGAGCTTTTTCCGCCTCCCGCGTCGCGCTACCTGGCCGCCCGTCTCTTCATCCAGTTTTACTTCCGCCCAAAAAAAATCTTCTTCTCTTTCTTTTCCTCGTTTTTTTTTGTTGAGAGTCCTTCATTCCGGCACCCGTGCACGTTCAGGGTTCTCGCGATTTTTCTTTCAACGAGAAGGTTTAATTGCTTCTTACTCCCCCGCCAACTGTTTTTTCCTTTTATTGGTACACATTGTCTTTTTAGCGATAAAAGGAAAACCATCCTAATTCCACGCATCAAGCCGGTTTGATTTCCCCCTTCTGCCCCTTGGACACTTTATCCCCCCTCTCGTCCTCCCATCCCTTTCGGCCTTCTTCGGATGTCAAGAAGTTTTTTTTCCCTCCTCGCTTTTTCCGTGAACAAATTGTTCCGCCTTTCCCCCTCTTAGCTCTTGTTTCCTTCAAGAAGTCCGCGCGGACATATATTCGAAAACTGTCCTTGCACCCCCCCCGCCAGCCCCATTTTCGCATGATCTGCTGGTCTTTTCCTCCCTACCCGGCTTTCTCCTCCAAAAGTCTCGATTTACGGCTGCTCATTTTAAGCGCCCGTCTTCCTCCCGTCAACGCTTATTGTACTCGGATTCGCCTTACCCTATTCACCCCCTCTTTCTTCTCATAGGTAAGTGTGGACACACCGCGCTCCCCACGCCGGCTATTTCTCCCCCTGCCTACCTGCGTTACAGTCTCTCCGCACAATTAGTATGACACAATCTTCCTCTTCCGCTTTTTGCGACAGTCAGAAGGAGCTCCTCTTGGCTGCGTTTTCCTCTTTTTTTGAATAATGCGGAATTTTCTCTTCTTCATTCGCCACTTACCACCATTTGGGAGGGCGGAAAGTTCTGTTCCTCTTACTTTGTCTTTTCTGACCGACGGGGGCGTCCCCTGGCCCCCTTTTTAGTGACTATGGGCATCCCAAGACCGGCGATCTGACTTGTCCCCAAACCGAAAGTGCGTGTCCCCCTTTTCACCGTCCTTCATTGACGACCGGCGTGGGGGTTTCCGATCTCTCCCTCCTGATTTCCCTATCGTATGTCCCCTTGCTTTATCTCTACGGACCTCCGAACCACTTTAACCTTCGGTTTGTCTGGCCGGGAACCCTATTAACAGAAAGGGTCTGCTCTGTCCACCGTCGGTTTTCCAAGTGACTGTGGAAAGTTGCTCGCACCGATGGGTTCCAGCCCACTTTTTTTTTTAAAAAGCGGGCTTCCGAGTCTGTGCTCGAGACGCCCAGACCTATGACTTAGTCAGCATGGGCATGGTGATGGCGATTCCGGAACCTCGGTCAGATACAGGTGGATTTTATAGCCCTTTTTTTTTCCCTGTCTACCCGCCGCAGAGCTGACAAAAGTTCCTTGATTTTTCCTTGGATCGTCCGAGCTCCCCTGTCTTCGCCGACCTCTTTCCGTTCGAGAGAAGCAGTCAACACCCCCCCCTTCTTCCCGCTTGAGTCAGGAACGACCTCTTTCCGTCTTATCGTCTATTTTATGCCCCATCGTAGAGAAATTCCTATTTCCCACCTTCATGGTCTGAAGAAAGTCTCTGCCTTTCCTTAAGGTTCGCGGAGCATTTACTCCCCCCCTTCTGCGTTTCAGGAGATGGCGGGGCGTCATCCCCCCCCCCCCCATGCGTTCTCGGAAGAAGATTCTCGGCAAGCTCGACCCGGAGTCGAGCCTTTTTACTGCGTGTTGACTATTCTTTGCCTGTTCGACCTTGATTTTTTTTCCTTGACATGTTGTCCAGCTGTTGTGGGGCCTCCCCTTTTTTTTCCTCCGGCGTTTTCCCGAGGCCCTCCCTTCAAGATGTTGACCCTTGCCCGCCCAACCCAGACGCTTTGCTCCGTCGGGGGCGCAATACGTCACGGGATGATTCGGTGTACAACGAGCATATGATCTTCCTTTTCCCTTTTTGTTCGGCTCTTCATCGCTGTTCCAAATCAGGCTGCTCCCTGTGATCATGAATGATTGATCCGAAGGTCTCTTATGCTGCGACCGCGTCGTTTTAGCGGCCCTTTTTCAAACTCTCTCTTCTGGATTCCTCTCCCACTTCGGGTCAGTGCCTTTTAGGTCAGCAATAGTCTTTGGCTTTTTTTCAGTGGTCCCTGGAGCGGGTGCAGCCCGACTGCGTGAGCCGGTAGGAACCAGGCGAAGCTCATTCGTCCATCCATCTGCCGTCCTATCTGCCTTGCTTTCTTTCTCTAAGATGAATCATGTACTTTTTCTTTGCCCCTCCTGAAACCATTCAGTTCCCGCTCCCCTTGCCGCGGCCGCCGAGTTTCCTTTTCTGTCTTAGTATCCAAAGGGAGGCCACTCGTCAAGGTCTTCTCTCCCACAGAAGTCGACTACTCCTCCTTCTGCGCTGTTGCGACTTTGGAGCGCGTTTGATTGTGGTTGGCTCTTCCTCCTCGATTTCCTCACGTTCCTTGATCGATGGACTTAATACCTCAATGATGTCGACTTCCTAGCCAAACTTAGGCTTTTATTCTTCTCCTTTCCCACCAGAAGCTTCTATCCTCCCCCCCTCGGTTCTAGTCTGTCCATCCTCCCGGCTCCCCCCCCTGACGAGGCTGCTTCACCAAACCTTCTTCGTCTGAGACCTTTCCTAAGGAGCTCGCGATGGGGATTTTCCTTCTTTGTGCTCAAGTGGGGGCTCGAGCCAGATCCCATGCCCCCAATTAGGAACATTTTTCTGGGTGATAATTTCCGGCTTATGACTTCTGGGGCTGTCTTACTCTTGGACCGTCCAGCGTGGCCACCGGAGACTTACTCACTTTTGCCTTCCCCCAGTGAATTAGTTGACCCCCTCTCCTTCGCTCATCGAGTCCCCCCCCCATCCGGGATCCTGATGTATTTGCAAGTGTTACCGCACATGCTCAGTTACAGCCTATTGGGTTGACCGCTTTTGGGCAATGCGGTAGTCAAGGAGACGGCCCACAACCCTCTTAATTTAAAAGTCATCTTGGTTCCCCCGCCCCCATCCTCCGAGTTACATCCATAGGTTGGGAATTTCCTCTCCTAAGGTCTGGAATTAGTTCTCCATCCCGGACTAGTCCTTTTCATCCATCACTCTGCCGTTGCACCATCGCGTTTGTCCCCTCCTTTTGAATGGCGATTTCTATGATTTTTCACGCTTGCAGTCTGTTGTAGCGCGTTTGCCTGTTGTTGCACATTCCCTGAGGACACAACCTTGCTCCCTATACCCACGGTGGACGTCCGTTGAGAGGGTGTATTCTGCCGTTGACCATACGGTGACTAATTCAGGAGGCGTAGATTTGCTCACCAGAGGGTCTCGGTCCGAGCCGTTCTTTTTTCCTCTATCGGATAACGCTTTTCGTTCCCCCCTTCGCCCTCATAGCCCATTCGTCGTTGCTGTACGGTACCATCTGGTTTCCTCCAGGGCATCTCGCTGGATTTAGCCGCATATTTTTTATTGCCAACTTTCTGGCCCCCAAGGCCCAAATGGCCGGCTTCCCAGCCCGTCTGTAAGATAGGGCCCCGCTGTTTGTGAGGAGTCTATTTTTCCTCCCCGTTACGTAAGTCTGTCCAGTTTTTCACTTTTTTGCAACCCTCTTTCTCTGACGGTAGCTGAGATGGAAGGTCTGGGCATTTGATACCAAGAGCGAACAGTGTGAGCTGGCCAGAGTTAGTTTTTTCCTTTTCACACAATTAACTAGCGGCTTTTTCATCGCGTCCTCGCTCAACCTGGAGACGTTTTCGAAGTGACAGGGTGAGCATTTCGTTTTAAAACCAACTCCTTTGCCCTTCTCCTCTTTTTTTTAGAGAGTCTTTTTTTTTCCCTGCCTTCCAATTTCACCCCTTTCCGGTGATCCGGTCGGTTAGACGATTGGCTCTTAGCCCCCCCAGAAGTTAAGTGATTTAATCCACTCCACCGAACTATTATGACATGCAACTCTTCTTCTCACCTTTCCCCAAGCCTTTAAGCTTCTAAACTCCCTCTCACAGGGTTTTTCATGACCCTGGCATCGGCCGGACCGGCTTCCCCCTCTCCTTCGATTATGTTCCCCAATAAGAGAGGCATTTTGAACCTTTTTGTTGTTTTTTTTTCAGTCTTTGTTGGCTGCCCCACTTTTTATTTTCCCCTGAATGGTGCCCAAACTCCTCTTCTGATGCTGGAAGTATCGACGATGGCCCCTCCGAGCTTCCCCATCTTTTTTAACCCTTCCCCCTCCCGATCCCAAACTCGACTTTTTCTTTCCCTCTTTGGCAGAGCACGAGTTTACGATCCACCCTGTTCTCGAGAAAGGACTGATTCGAGACGGTTTTTTCATGGATCTCTCCCACGGCGGCCCTCCCCCCCCCCCCTTACGTGGTAATCGGACGTCAGTATTTCCTCGGAGTAAAAGTTATTTTATTTTTTTTCTCCGGTAAGTGATTCCTCCCCAAAAACATCCCTCTCACCCTCAGTCTTTTTTCCAATTAGTAGCAATTCGATCTCGCCCTTAAAAATTCCCTCTTTACAAAGCCATTCCATCCTCCTTTCTCCCTTCGGAAGAAGGTTTGCTCATTCTTGTCTCCCTCTAGGCCATAGCCTGTTTCCTGGAAATACTGCCCTGTTCCCATTCCTTAGCTGCGCATTTTTCCTTCAACCCCCCCTCCAGTAAATGTAACCTGCCCTATGCTTTCATTAAAGTGCGTGACTTTCTCCCCTTTACGTGGTATTGCTCCTGTCCTCCGTGGGTGTCATTGCTTTGCCAGGCCTTTTTTCCCCCCTCGCGGTCTGTTTCGTATCCTTTGCAAACGTAGTTCTTTTGGGCCCTTGACATCATTTTCCTGCCCCTTTGGGGACTATGGAGCGGAAGGGGCTTTGTTTCCCCCCTTTTTTCCCCCTTGTCAAATGTCTCAGCAAGGTACTCCCCCTCCCCACAGGGGGGTTCTCGATTTCAGCCCACTAATTCCCAACTTTTTCGCTCGGTCCATCGTTGCGCTTCCCTGTGGATGTATGGAAGGGTTCAGCTGCTCCCCGCCGTGAACTTCTCCGGTGTACCGTTCCCCCGCTCGAGTCCTGAGGTTTGATACGGCCAATCCTCCGGGTGAGCCCCTTTTAGCATTGCCTCTTCTTTTTGTGGCCCATCCTTTTGAATGTTCCTCTCATTTTTTTGGTCGCTACAGGGTCAGAATAGCCCGCTGCTTTTGCCCCAGTCTTTCTGAAACAGCCCAAGATCTCGCCATTTTTTTTCCTTTAGCCCATGGACCTCCACGACCCTTTGCCGACGCTGGCCCATCGAAGCTTTACAACCCTTTGCTCGACTTAGGCGCCATGCGTAGCCGTCCTTTCGTTTATCGGCGACTCTATGTGACCACTCTCTCGCTGGACGAGTTCCTCTGTCCCTTAGTCCTGCGCCTTACGCTCGGCTTGCCGCTGAAATTCGTAAGCCCTTCGTTCCTAAAAATCTTTTTTTTCTTGGCTTCGCATCACGCGCTATCCACGGTTCCTTCCCTTCTCCTTAGCCACGGCAAGCTCGCTGAATTATCCTTTTTTTCTCTGTGAGGGAAGCGTGAGCGTCGCGCCTGTTTCCTCCCCCGTATTTGCCGTAGGGCGCACCCCTTTCTAGTTTTTCCACTGTGCTGGGCTACATTCGATTGGACCACTCCCCTTCCTCTGACTTCGGCGCGGTTTTGACTCGATGTTGACCAGTCTTCCCTTGGCGATTCAGATCGAGACCTCGGGCGCTAATATTTCCTCTCAAGTGCTCGTTTTTTTATCACCACTCGCATTTCCCTTCCGTTGTTTGGAGAGAGATCATATGCTGGGATCCCTCCCTTTTCCTCCGATATGCAGCCTGTGAGTATGGCTAAGGTCTGAGCGTCGTTTCCGAGAGCGGCAATCCCATTCTCTCATCTTGCCGTCTTGGTCCTGTTTTCGTCCTCCCTTCCTCTTTCGCGGACCTCCATGTGGCTTCTTGTTTCCTGATCTTTTTATCAAGTTCGGAAACATGATCTTCAGTCAACCTTATGCCCCTGGATCGACTGTTTTCGTCCCGCTGAACGCAGTTAGAGCCCCCCTGAACCGACAGAATGGTACTCTGCTGTGCGGAATGACCGTGCGTAGCTGGAGCTTTCGTTACTCCTTTTCATTCACCTAGCCCTCCCATTCGTTTTATAGTATTTGCCTCGACGTGACGATAAGCACGTCGTCTTCTGTGCGCTGTTGCGCTTTTTCTCGATTGTCTCTTTGGTGGTGCTCTTCGATCGCAACGTTCGCGAGTTCCATTTTCCTCCTCCCCGCCTGCTTTCTCTCCCTGCAAATTTATGCATGTTGCCTCGGCGTTCCCGCCAAGCAGAGGGATATTCCCCTGATTGAATCCTTATCCCCTCGGACATTCCTCCTTTTTCCCTCCCATCGCCGTCTTTGAAATTCTCTGCCCCCCACCTGGTCGTTTCTCTCCCCCCTGAATCAGGCGCTGGGGCCTCTTGTTACAAAGGTTTTTTGCTTTCGGGGGTGCGAGACCCGCTCCCATAACTCCGGAACTATTTTTTTTGTTTCGCCCCGAGGTTTGAGCTTTGGATGTTTCCTTTTCCCGATGGCCGCCCCTCCTTTTACCGTTTCATTCCGGCGCCCTTCTTCTCTCAGAGTTGACCGAGTCCGCCGAGCCACTTGCAAGCGCGGTCCTGAGTTTTTTTTTTTCCCACGCCCTGTTCACTATGTCAACACTCTTTTCTGTTTGCCTCCGACAGCCTACGGGTTTAGGAATGAACCTCAGTCCCGACGGCAATTGATTCCGAACCATTCTTTTTTTTCAAGAACGCCACTCTTTGGAGACCATTCCGCCCTCCATCGGGTTTGCCCTGTGGAGTTTTGGTATGAG
>Ga0179593_1735410_pt1 | contig 10551 bp, 11 predicted proteins | sample CZODoug2_1_08_16_FD_185931 | JGI IMG/M metagenome (GOLD analysis project Ga0179593, IMG submission 185931) | Vadose zone soil fungal communities from Angelo Coast Range Reserve, California, USA - CZODoug2_1_08_16fungal (PacBio error correction) | ecosystem: Environmental > Terrestrial > Soil >... | reverse complement strand
TTTTCGAAATCGACTTTGTTCCGTTCGCCCGGCGTTTGGTGCCTATGGGGGAGAAAAAAAGGGCACTGTCGCTTTCTTTGAATTTAGAGGGGAAACCTGGAGATACCCCCTTCACATCACTTCCAAAGCCCCCTTCAATCATCACTACCACCACACCATACAAAAACTCCCATTTGGTATTAAACCCCCTTCAAACCCCCCCGCGCCTCTCACAATCTACCTAAAATCTCCAAAACCAAACAACCAACCAATAGATTTTCCTGGCCTCCCCGACCCGGTTTCCCTTTGATTTGGAAAGTGTCGGTTTCCTTTTTTGGTCGGCGCGGCTTTTATAACCCCCCTTTGGCCCCGCTTTCACGTTTGGGATATTCTCTGGGACAAACCTCTGCCCCCCATTTTTCCCCCTTTTGGATGTTTTTCTCAGGTCCAGCCTTCCCCAAACGATGGATGAAGGTCCTTGGATTTTGTCTTCGTTTACGTTTTTTGTTTCTGCCTTTGGCTTGTTCCTCCTGGTGGTGCCCGCCGCAGTTTCCAATGAAATTCCGCCTCAACTTTAAGACTCCCCCAAGCGCCCTGCTCCCCCCTCCCGGCCAAGTTTTTTAATTATGGACCAGGACTGACTGGAAGTTTGTTTCCCGCGCACGTCCCGTGTAAGGGACAACGTTCTGTTCTCGGACCCTTCGTCTCCTCTTTCCTCAATCCCCTTTTTTTTCCTTTGTTATGTCGCTTGGCGATAAAGGATTTATCGGTTACGATGTCTTTGGCCCAGCCCCAATTCTGTACCCCTTGTCTTCCCCCCCCAGATCACAAGCTTTCTTTCATTGAGGGCCCCATTATGCTTTCAGTTCTCCCACATTCCCTCCCCCAGTCGTGCAACCCTTTCACTTTTTCCCCCAGAATAGAATTGAACCTTTTCCCCGATTCAATGACTACTGCTCCTTTTTCGGCTGGTTGCCCATCGTTTTCTTGTTCCCGCGGTCCTGAGATCAAAAATTCCCCCCCCTGTTCCTGTGCCGTTGGATCCGAGTTCGCAATCTGCAGCGTCCGGCTTTTTTCTGTTGCTTTTTTTCAGCTTACTCCAGAATTTCACCCAGAGTATTCCCCAGCAAACCGCTCTTTTTTTTTCCCCGTTCTACGACCCACAACCCTGCTACAACTCTGCGTGGCGGCCCGTCGTATAATCTTCGTTTGGTTCCCTGGGGTACCCACTTCGGCTCAACCTTTTTTCCGGGACTCTTCATGGCGGCTGTTCCATAGGGCCTTTCTTCCCTTTGGCCAACCCTTTGCGATATCTTTTGATTCCCCCGGTCTTCCCCCTGGACTTTTAACTGCTTCTTGATTCGGTCCTTTCCTCTTCTAAACTAGTGCTGGGCAAGTTTCCGGTTTCGCCCGAGCTTTCCCCTTTGCTATTTTTTCACCCCGGCGCCATTGATCTCACTTTCTTTTTCGTCCCTTCCCATCTCAAAACACTGTCTTGGTCCCCTCGGCCTATTCCTGTGTTTTTTTTCCCCATTTAAAAGACATGTGCGACTTCTTAAGGCAGGCCCCAAGCAAACTCAGATTCCCCCCCTTCTATTCTTTTTTGTCTTTTCTAATTTTTCCTTCGTTGAAGCCCCGTGGCGGCTTCTCTGAGCATTAAGGGAGTTCGCTTCCAGATTCCTGTTTTCGCCTTCCCTTGTGGCTGTTGATGGCCGATTTCTTTTTATCATCGCGGAACTTGTTTGAACGGGGCGTGACCCTCCATCTAAGGAGTTTTGGTGTCCCTTATTATAATAAACAGCCAGAGTCCTTGGCCCCTTCGATGTTTTTTCTGACCTTCAAGTCTTTTTAAGTGACCTCATAAGTTCCCCCCTTTCATGAAATATGTTTCCCTCTGTTTCCTCCCCCCCCCTCCCCTTCCCCTGTTCTCGTTGCTTTCGCTCATCTCCCCCTAGAGATGTTCGTGCCATTCCAAAAGCGTCCCCCCTTCGTCCATCCACTTTTTCCGGGCATGTTCCGTGTCTTCCCCCCCCCTCTCTCTTCCTTTTTTTGTGTTTTTTTTTATGTTCTTAAATACACCTGAACATGCCTTCGACTGGAGCCCCGGCCCGATTTTTTCTTTTTTTCGTGGGCCTTCTGAAGGTTTTTTCCCCCACGACCCCCCAACCCCCTTTTTTGGCCTTTCCCCCCTTTTTCCTTTTCATTTTCTGGTGGTACGACACCTGCAGAACAATTGCCACCCTATTCATCCTTCGGGATGTCAACTTTTTTTCTGACCTTTTTAGGCCTTTGGCTCCTCAGATGTCGCTGGTTAACCAGTTAGGGCTGACCTCGTGCTTCACTGAGGGATATGTTTCGTAGGGAGTTTTGCCCCCCTCTATTCATTTCATTTTTTTCCATTCTAGATACAGCCTTAAGTAGTCCAGACAAAACGGATAGTTTCCCTTCAAAATTTCCTCCCCACAGGCGAGTTTCCTTTCGCGTTCCTCCCGCCATTCCTTTCGTCACTTGACAACGCGAATCTGAAGCGTTCCCGACCAGGATTTCCCCAGGCCGTAACATTTCCCCCGAATCTTCTGACCAAGCGGGATTCCTCCTGCAACTCATGGCTTAAAAAAAGACCCCAGTTCTGCTCTCCTGTCTTCTTCCTGCGAACAGTACCCTTTCACAGGGTTTGTTTTTTTCGTTGTGGCAGGCCCGGAACCTTTGGCGCCCTCCGTTAGCCGAGGTGGGATGCGAAATTTACCAGGAACGTTTAGTTTTTTCTTGTTTCTCCCCGACCCTGTTCTCCCCGCTTCCTCCTGGAAGCCGTCCAAATAGCCCCGGGGGCACTCTGACCTTTCATGCAGAATGACGTTTTTTCAGCGAAAAGTTCTCTTTTTTTTGGTTCTTCCGGAGATGCCCTTCTCTGAGAGCCCCCCACTCCCTCCCGCAGTCATAAACAGGTTTTCCCCTGCTGGAGGAACACCTTTTCGGTCTTTCCCGATCTTGTTTATCTCCAAAGAGTCCAAGGAACAGGTCCGGATCCTCTGTCGGTTAGTGATTAGTTTTTTCCGACGAGCCTCTGGTGAGTACTGCGAGTAGTGCCCTGCGTCGTCGAGATCGTTCCTTTATCGAGCGTTTCGAGCTCGCGAAAAGGTCGTCCCGGCTTCAACTCACTCCACGCCGGGCCCCCCAAAAACAGGTTTTTTTTCCTGTGACCTCCCCCCCTTCCCCTCCTCTGTTACTTCTTTTAATGCCGATAGGGTTGACGAAGCATTTTCGACTTTTCGTAATTTTTATCTTGCCCTTCCCATGACCCTTTCAGTCCCTTTTTTTTTTTTTGTAACTTTCTTTGATGCGTCTATGGACTGCAGAGGGTCAGAAATCATTAATTGTCCTTCCAGATTTTTCTTTGTCCCAGGCACTTGCTTGGGATCTTGAAAACTTCCTCTTCTTGTTAAGAGATAAGTTTATTAATAAGGAGTCCCCAATTAAACACGCCCCTTTACCCACTAGAGATAGGCGTTCTTTTTCGAACTTTCCCAAAACTCCTTTTTTTTGTTCCTCGTATTTCCCTGCACCCGCTTTCAGCGATTAAAAGTTTTGGGCCTTTTGAAGTTATTGTCCTCAAGTTTCAGATTATGAAGAAACTCCCCCCTGGCTTGAGCTTCTCCGTTAGTTCTTCTGAGGTATTTTGTACACCAATTGGGCTTGTTCAAAAATATTTCCACACAAATAGTCTTCACCCCCCCTGATTCTTTCCACCCGCTCTTTTCCAACCCTTTTTGTTCGCATTGCTCCCATTTGCTCAGGAAACCACTAAGAATCCACTGGGACACTCCCTCCGCTCAAATCGTGTCACGGCGTGATCCTTTACGCCCGTGAAGACCTCCCCCCCAATCCAGTGATCCGTCCCCCTTCCATTGCCCCGACTCGGCCTTTCTAAGATCCCCCCAAAGGGGAATGAATTGATGTTAGTAACACCCTTGACCCCCCCCTCCCCGTCCCAGTTTATATATCCTTTTTTCCCTTCATTTTTTTTTTGAGATTCACTGACGGGGCAGTTAGACGATTTGTTCACTGGAGTTTTTTTTCCAAGCCTGGTACTGGAATTCTGCGGTGCGCTCGTCTTTCCGATCTCAGCTTCTTTTTGAATCTGAGCCCCCTCTCGGGGTTGTGGAGGGTTTATTTTCTTGTCAGGACCCCTCCTGGTTTCCCTCTCATTGGCATTCGAAACCCGGTCTTCTTTATTCCAAAGCCATGACTTCCCAACGATGAGACTGGTCCTTTCTTCTTTTTTCTTTTTCTTCCTTATTTGTTTTTTGGTTCGGTGTCTCCACCCAAGTACCAAAGTTTTTGGTCACCCTTTCAATTCGCCTCTCCCCCTTTTTCGGGGCCTCCCCGAATTACGCCAGTCAATTCCCTCACAGGCCCCCCGTCGCCACTCCCGGCAAAAATGTCTCCCACTGTGTGAATTTCCTGCTAACCTCTGATTCCTTTCTAGTTTCCCTGAAACGGACTGTTGTTTTTCCCTTTGCGCGGCCCCAATCTCCCCCCGTTTATTTTTTTCTTCCGGTTTTTGGACTTAGACTCGAAGATCATCGCTGCACACGCTGCTTTCGTGTCTTCCAGCTACCACCCCCGTCCCATAAGTGCTGCTTTTTCCCGGCCCCTCCCCTTCCCTTTCTTGCTGACCCCCTCGGGCTCCGTCATAGAATTTTTCTAGGGAAAATTAGTCATTCAAAAATGTTCTTGCCTTCCCATATTTTCCTCACGGTGCCCTTTGGACACCCCCTTGCTCTTCCGCACGCTGCTGTTTACCCCCCCCCTTCATGATCCCGTACCCTTTCTTTTGGGCCCTTTCTCCTTGGTGAGAATCAACACCCTTCAAATTCCCCCCCATTTCTGTTCGCCTCCCATTTTCCCCCCGGGCCCTCCTTAAAGCTTCCTTTTATAAGCATCGACTCATGCTATTTATAGTAGGCTTGGGTTTCCACCGGAAATTTTTGCACGTCTCTTCCGTAACTGAGATATGCGCCCGGGGATTTCAGCGATCCTTTTTCCCTTGGTCTTCCTTAACACTTTTTATCGGACATATGCGCCATGGTCTTGGTCTTCTTTTATTTTTCCTTTGTTCCTCTCGAACTCTTCCGCCACCTCCTCTTTTTGTTTTCAAACATGCTCGTTTTGAAGTGGACTCTTCGGATATTTTCATTCTTGCGTTGCCTTTTTTTTGCCCGGCGGGTCCCCCTTCCTTTCCCTTCTCTTTTTTCATTCCATGAAAAATAGGGATGAGTTTCCCCGTATTTGAGGAACTGGTTCCCTTCCGGATCACTTTTTCTCCTCCAAGGCTTTTTCCTTTTTGTGACTTGTTTGAAACCAACCGCTCGCCTTTCCCCGTTTATGGTGGATTTTTTTTCTTCCTATCTCCCTCGTTTTCTTTTTAGTTTTTTTTTTTGTGTGATTATATCTCGCACCAAAACCACCTGTTTGGTTCAATTGTTCATGCGATCTCCTTCCCGTCTCTCTGCCCCCTGTTCGTGTTTTTCTCCCCAGACCCTTTTGGAAGGCAGGAACTTCCCCAGCCCTCAACGAGCTTCAATCAGACCCCTATATGTGTACTGGCTAACCTTTCTTCAGCTTTTCCTGTTTTTTTCCTGGTTTGCGCTCATTGCGAGAGGTGAGACGCTGTATCCCTGTTTTCCTCTTGTATGGGAGGTCTGCCCTCCCTAAGTTCCAGCTTCTAATGATTCCCAATTAGAGTGGAACTCTCTTTCCGGCTTCATTTCTTTGTTTTGGACCCTAGGACAGGTTTCTTTTGTACAAACATTGGAATTGCTGTTTTCGCCGATACCTAGGTCAGCTTAGGTCCTCTTTTCCCCTCCTCCCTCTCTCTGGCTTGTTTTTTACTCACTCCTTTTTATGAAAAGTCTTTCTTTTCGGTGCCCCGATTCTCTCCAACGACCAAGCACAGGCCACCAGATTTTGTTTTCTTGAATGTCCCCCCTCCCTGTTCTCTTCTTGTCCGTCTCCCCCTTTGTAGCCTCCCCAACAAGCCCCCCCTTTTCAGAATCCTTTTTACTAATAATCAGTTTAGAGAGATTCTGATTTCTTTTGTAATACTTGAAAACTTCTTCCTTCGAGCCCTTCCCTCCTTTTGCGGAAGGCAGTCAAGTTTCCCAGACCTATTTTGGCGGGCTTTGGCTTTTCAAGCGATCGGGGCCCACCCCCTAATATTTCTGGGTTACCCCTCTGTTTCTTCACGCCCAATTCCCTCCCCCCACCCTTTTTTTCAACGTGCGACTCTTCGCGTTTAAACATGCTTTCGGAGCACTCCACCATGTTTCCCACTGGGTCCTCGCCCCGTTTTGACTTTTATAACTCGGTTCACCCCCCATTCTCCTTGCGCTTCTTCTTTTTGACTAGGGGTGCCCGATACTTAAGAGCCCCTAGGAGTCACTTTTGATTCTTTCGAAGAAGTCGGCCCCTCCCTGATTCACTCTTCGTGATCCATCTTTCGCGGGCTCATCGTTCCCCAAGGAAGGAGGAGTGTCGCCCGAAATGTGGCTGCCCCATGTGACCGCTGTCCTCCCCTTTGTCTCCACAAACTTTTCTCCTTTGATCCTCCTTGTTCTGGGATGTTATTCCAGCCTTTTCGAAAGGGGATTGGAACATTTAGCTCCCTTGGTGGCCGACTTTTCGTAGTCTTCTCGGGCCTTCCTTGGTTAGACTTCAGCCAACGAGATGGGGCACTATCAATGTTTTTGTCTCTCAACGGCTAGGGAACTCCCAGATTTTTAGTTCCTCCCCCTCTTGTTCTCGGTTTTCTTTTTTGCGAAATCACCCGTGGACGCAAGCATTCTCCCCAGGAAGTATTAAGAAGGGCACCCCAAGCTCCCTCCCTCCTTCCCATAAGACCCGAGTTTCATTTCTATTGTTTTTTTTTTTGCAAAAGTTCTTTTTTTTTTTTCTTCGTGTGGCCGCCTGGCGAAAAAAAACAAAAAACCCCCAAAAAAAACAAACAAAAAAAAACAAAAAAACACCCGGGCTCTTTCCTTTTCATGAACCCTCCCATTCAAAAAGGCAGATGTTAAGGCTGCTTCCAAACAATCGGGCCCCTCTGTGTCTTTCCCCCTGGTATTTTTCCCCAGAGCCTTTTCCTTTTCGCCGCCCAGCGAGCAGCCCACGGAAAAAAGGGGTCGCTGAGATATGGGATCGAAGTGTTCCCCCCCCTTGTCCCCCTTTTTCTTCGTGTCGGGTCTTGAGGGGGCGGCTATAGCGGATTGAGATTCAGTTTTCCTAAATTTTCAGGCCACAGTCCTTTCCAATAGGACACGTGCTAGATGAGATGCGGGCTCTGATGCGTCCCCAGGCTTCCCTTTCGCATTTTTTTCCCAAACCGGGGAGAAGGTTGTGATAGGGACCTTTAGGCGAATTTCCCCCCCCGACTCTGATCCCCCCGGCCTCTGAGACATTGCCAAGAAGCAACGGAACGGATTCCAGTTTCTCTTGGTCAACCAATTCTTATTGGGGCGGCGGGCAGGTGAAGAAACTTTCCAGTGTTCTAATTGATTTTCCTGCGTTCTCTTATTTTCTACTCACCTTTTCCTAAGATTTTTGTGAATCGTTTTTAAAAGCACGATGCCGGAGCTATTTTTTTGTCGTGCACCCTACCTTGATCTTTTTCCCTCCCCAGCTTTATTCACGTTTCTCTCGGCGAAAATAAACATACAAACAGATGTCCCCTGACCTCGATGGACTCGGGATTTGTTCCTCCTCGTAACCCCCGTGTAGTGCCCTTTCGCCCCAAGAACTTTGTACCATGTTGTCAAGATTTAATGAATTAAAAAGTTATGACCACCTTTTTTTGTATTGTAGCGTTTCTTTAGAGGAGGTATGCAGTCCCCCTGCGGTTACGTTAGCTGACTTTAGGGAACCACACGCGGCTGCTTCAATTTTTCCCCCCTCTTTTTTCGTACAATCTGTCCCCCCCCAAAATTCTCTCCCATGAGCTTCAAACTCTGAACGGTCCCTTTTAATAAAATTAAGAATTCTCCCATATCGAGCCTTCTCCTTAAGGGCCCTTTAAACTTTTACTATTGCATTCCTTGTCAGCACTCTTAACAGTGGACCGTGCAACGACTTTGATCCTTCCCTGCTCCCCCTCCCCCCACCTTCCCATTGGCAAACAACGCACCGTTGGCAAGGAAAACTCGCTTTCAAAATGTATTCCTTTCGTCACCTTTCCATATGCAGACTTTCACCTGCCAAACTTTTCTCGTAAACACCCTGACCATCCCGGAGAAACGGAACCTCGATTTAGTATTATTTTCCTCCTTCGTGGTGTTGTTGCGTTAGATCTCCATCTTAGTTCCTTTCGATGGTAAGGGGTGTTACGGGAAAAGCAAGAACGGCTCGTGTCCTTTCTTCCTATCGCTTGATTCAGCGAGAACGAGCAGTGATTAGGAGTCTTGGGGCCCCGTGCGTGGCCAATTTCTCCGGTGGTACTTTTTTGATTTGCGTTAGGTCAGTCAGAAGCGTGGCACCCCATCACGGGAGAGAGAGATTTTGGCTGGGCTATGCGAAGCTTTCGGTCCCCCTCCCCTGCTGGAGTTCCCTATGCGACCGTCACTTGCGAAACTTTAGCGACCCCTTGTGGGATTTTTGTCAGTTAGAGTTTGACGATCATTTTTGGACTTTTGGTTTGGCCACCCTCTTTGTCGCAAAGTACCCAAGGTTTTGTCAAAGTGAAGGCCTCCCCGAGTTTTCCCGAATTCCCGCGCGTTGTACAGCACCGCCCTCCTTCTGCTCCTATCCTCTCCTAAAATGGAAATTCCCCAATAAAAGTCAAATGTCCATAAAAAATGTTCTAGCTAAATCTGGATGGATCCTGGCTCTTTTGCCTACGCGCACGCCCTTTCAAGGATTGAGGGTTCTTGAACGGGCGAAAACCAATTTCTTTCTGCTCGGAGGCCCTTTTCACCCCTTTTTTTTCTGGGCTCTTATTCCGAGAAGTCCCGCGGAACCACGATGCTTCGGGGTGGGGACCATACCACCACATCTCCCCTTCTTTAATTTGCCTCCGGCAAACTCTCCAAATATCACCCTTTTCTGTCAAAAATGGCTGTCCCCGCCGCCCTTTTTTTCTTTCTTTTTCCTCCTTTCTATTCAAAACCCGTTCAAACAAATTGACGGCCGAACGGCCGCCTTCATAATGCCTAACACGTTCACTCACAATGACTCCCCCTATTGTCTTTCTTCTTTTTGCAAATACGCAGGATTGCCGTAATTCCCCTAGGTAGGGTTGGCCACTCGTCCCCCCTTTCTTAGAATAACCGGCATTTTTCCCCCCCCTGATTTCAGGGTATTTTTTAAAGTTCACTCCTTTCGAATAGTTTTTCAGACGGTCAAGCGCATCGCTTTATTTCTCGGCTTCTTGGGAATAATTTTTGTCCGTCGATCTACGTCCGATATTCGCCGCGTTATTACCGACCACGTCTTGGACCCCGGTAATCTCGGCGGCCCCTTTTTCACCCTCCCCCCTCTTCTGTGGTCACCTTGTTCCGTTGTCTGCTGCGAGGCGTCTACTTGTGCCGCTACCTCTTCACCGTTCCCTGGTTTCCCCCCCCCGTCACCGATTTTGGAGTAGTGCCTGGGAACTCTTTCGTTGAAGTGACGGCTCTTCCTGGCGGCCCGCCAATCGCCGGCACTTTCTCTTCTCTTCGTCTCCCTCCCCTTTTCCTTTGAACTCTTGGTTGTTTCCCCGGCGTGAGGGGCTTGGGACTTGCCTTGCTACTTCATGCTCCCCCTTTTGGTAACGTCAAGAAACGGTTTTTCCCCCGCGTCTGGCCCTTTGTTGATTGAGCCGCACCCCTCTTTGCTCTTTAAGCTCCTTCGGGCACATTGCCGTGCCCATTCGTTGGCCCCCCCACACATTTCACTGGTAACCTCATGGCTAGATAAGTCCTCTCTCGTCCACTGGGTCGTGGGCGACAGTTCAAAGACTTTTGGCGGGAAATTTTTTGATTTTTCTCAGGACATCCCTCGCTCGCTCAATTTAAGATCTTCTTTTTGTTGCTTCTAAAATCCTCATAGTAAGATTCGACTTTGCATTCCTTGAGGCTGCACGATTGGGGAGCTCTCCGCGCTCGGCCTCTCTTTTTTTCGAAGGTTTCATTTTCATGTTATGTCCCGGGTGTTCTGTTTGATTATCTTGCCCGACGGGCCATGCTTCTAACGCAGTTTCCGCACCTAGTTGCGGCCTTCTGTCTTCACTCTTTTCTATTGGTTGAGCACCCCTTCTCCTCAGCGGAACCGCGTACCCTTTGTTCAAATTAATTGTTTTCTTGGTATTGCCGCGAACAGCCTTTCGACGGTCGCCGTTGTAAAATCCATCCCCCTGACCGAATGTTTTTTTTATTGTCTTGTGTGTTGTGTGACTCCACCCTTCAAAGGTCGGACCCTGATCCGATCGTGGCGTTTCTCCTTCACCCTTTTCCCCTCGAGATTGTTTTCTTTTCTCCACCGCCTGGCCGCCTCCAATTCTTCCGGCATTGTTCCCGGTGTTCGCTCAACACCCCGCCATAAGAC
>Ga0179593_1728930_pt1 | contig 10551 bp, 15 predicted proteins | sample CZODoug2_1_08_16_FD_185931 | JGI IMG/M metagenome (GOLD analysis project Ga0179593, IMG submission 185931) | Vadose zone soil fungal communities from Angelo Coast Range Reserve, California, USA - CZODoug2_1_08_16fungal (PacBio error correction) | ecosystem: Environmental > Terrestrial > Soil >... | reverse complement strand
CTTGGCCGGATCCCCCTTTCCTCGAAATCCGCGGGATGCTGAACCCCCCGATCGTGCCCCCTTGACGGGGCAAGGTATTTTAGTTCCCTCCCCACCCCCGATGCGATTTCCTGGCTTATGTTCCCTTCTACCGCCCCTTGCGCATTCTTTCCCCCTGAAAGGCTCCCCCCTTTTCTTTAGTTTTACCCGAAAAACCCCAAGCGACCACTTTCCCTTCGCTGAGCGAACAGTTGTTTTCACGACGCGCAAACCTTTTTTACTGGTCTCCCTTTTTCCTGTGAAAAAATTTCTGGCCCCTCGTCCCCATTCCCCCCTGCCCCCCCAAGGACTTTCCCCTTTGCGCGACTTCTTCCCACTGGGAAAGCAAGTTCTGGGACCTTTGGCGCCCTTCCTCAAGTCCTCCTAAAAAGAGGAAAAAATACCCTTTTTTTTCCTGGAGGACCCCTCTTCCCTGTTTTTTACTGAGATGTTTTGAAACAAAGATCTGGGCGTGGACCTTTTTCCCATGTCCCCAGGAGGCCATATTTAAATAGGCCCATGGAAAAAGTTTTCCCCATCAGGCCCTCCCTGAAGTAATCCTTTTCGGATATGGTAAGATCCCCCCCTCGTTCAATGCTGATGGGAGATTTGACTCGCTTATTCCTTTTGGTCTGCAGGTACCCCGTCCCCCCCACTACGGCTCCTTTGTTCCCCATGAGGAAGACGGCTCCTCCCTCTCCCCCCGAACCTTTACCCGTCTTCGGAAGATCGCGGCGGCGAGTTATCTGGGTCTAACCGCCCCCTCCCCTTGATCCAAGACGATGTTTTTTCTTCCTCCAGGGTGCATCTCCTTGAACGGCAGCTGGGGGAGTTCGTTAGAAGCCGTTTTCCTTGCCGTCCTCCCTGAGCAGAGAAGGGCTTCCTTTTTCCGGCGGTTCTCACTCGCGAGGAGAAGAAAATCACGATTTGGAAAAGTGCCCTCTCCCCCTCCCTTTCTTTGCCAACCTTCCTTCCCCAAGAGAATGGAAAAACTTTCCCCCCCTCCCATCCTTCAGCCGCCTAAGATGCCCTAGAGGCATGTATCTTAATGACGTCCGGAGTCCCCCAAGGAACGGTCCTTTTCCTTTCTTCGAGAAGAAACTTTCCTTTTCCTTTTTCCCTTCCGAGGGAATATGGCTGAGCAAGTTTCAGCGATAAGAGGCTCGATCCTGAGGGAAAACCCCCTTTCTTTCTTTCATCATGACACCCTTCATATTTAAGGATTATGATCGACATCGAAGACCATCAGAAATGACGCCCCCCTCCCCTTCTTGGGCTCCTTCCCTTCTCCCCTGTAAGGAGGAAAAGAAGGACCCTTAACCGCACAGTCCTTCCTGAGATTAGAGGAATAGTAACCCAATAAAAAGTGGACGTAATAGTTTCCTTCCTCCACCCTCTCGGAATTCTCTTTCCCTTTTTGGGGGGGGGGTTTTTTCTCATTTTCCCTTTTTTCCTTCCCTCTACACATCATCGGCGGCCTCCGGCCCATCTCTCCCTTCCGTTGTTGTTGTTTTTTTTCTCTCCTGATTCCGCCGATGAGGGCTCCCCTATGCAGATAGACTTCCCCCCCTCTTACTACCTGGTAAAAAGATTTACGATAATTCGTTCGCCTCTGTCACCAACGATGACGCCTTTTCTTTGGACTGACTCGTCCTCCTTAGGTAAAGATGAGGGTTTTCTTCGAGTGGCCCTCCCCCCCCTGGTCCCAACTGCTGCATGAAGGCGCAACGACCGGGAAACGAGCTTTCGTATTCTTCGATGTGATCGAGCCTTCCCCCCTTTTTTCCCAGAGGACTTCGTTTTTGAGGAGAATTTTTTTCCCCTGTCGTCCTTTTGGCCTCGTAAGCGCGGAAATTGCTCCCTTAGCTCCACATGTTTTCCTTCCCGATCAGTCCCCTTTACTAATACTAAATGTTCTTTTTTTTGCTACGTGACTTTTCTTTTCTCCGCGAGGGCAGTAGGATTGCGGTGACTGACATCTGCGAGGTTGTAGCCCCATTTTCTTTTTCCTTCTTTACTGTTGATACTGTCTCTTTTTTATAGGAGAGATTGGTCTTGTCCCCCCTCTTTTATTCGTAGCCTTTCCTCCCCCCCCCCCCCCTTGAGAAAAGACATGAGTCTGAAGTCGTGCTGAAGCCCCTTTCTAGTTAGGAGGAATGCCTTGGGCTTCTTCCCCTCCGACTTCCCACCAGCGCTTGGTCCGTCATTTGAGGAGCCTGGTCAATCCCTCCTTCCCCTGATCAGGATGTTTCCGCGTTAGACCCGGAGACCCGTCCCCTTTTCTTATCTTTCCTCCCCTTTTCGGTTGCAATCTTTCCTTTCTGCCTTTCAGTTTTCGCTTTCCCCTGCCAAGCGAGTCGTTTGCGACAAGCCTGCGGCGGATGCCCCCCCCCCCGCGGTTGAGAGCAAAATCGCCATCAGCCATGGCTACCCGCGTCTCCGGACAGATACCCCCTGATGACTGCCTCCCTTTTTTACTGAGGGAGCGCCTTCTTTTCCTCGTGAACTCTCCCCCCCTCCTTTTTTTAATGAAAGGTACTTTCGCCCAGATAGTTTGTTAACACATCTTTCCCAACACCTCGTCATATGCCTCTGTTGAAGATTTTGGCCGTTTTTTCTGGATCGGATTTCCTGCCTTTTTTTTTAGCAAAATAGTAAACCCCTGAGGGCCCTGAGTCTGTGCTCGAGCGCTCTCTTCAAATGGTTTCGGAAGAATGGTCCTTTTTCTTCTCTGAACTCCCCTGTTTTCCCCCTCGAAGAAAAGGCCATAGTCTTTGGAGCCCTGCTCTCCCACCCCCAATTTTCTTGCACCTGAACGATTTTTTTTTTGTTTTTTTTTGGGAAATTCTGATCTTTTTGCATTCCGTCAGAAGAGTCCCTTGGTCGCGGTCTTTTTAAGAAAACCTAACCGGTCTCCGACACGAAAGGGCCCCCCCCCCCTCCTTGCTTCCCTTCTGAAGGGGACTTCAGGCCTTTTTTTCTTATCAATCCTTTTCTCCTCCTTTTCTCTCTCTTTTCCCCTCCGGGTTTTGTTGTTGCTCTCTCTCTTCCTTGATAAAAGGAGTTGTTCCCTCGGGCAGGCTGTTCCGATAGTGCACCGCCTGTCCGGCAAGGCGTTTTTTTTATACGACCCCCTTTTCGGCACTTTCCTGGATTCTTGTTCTTTCCTTTTCTAAAGCGCCCTTCTCACTGAGAATAGTTGCCTCCCTTACTTCAATTCTCCCCCTCCCCCCCGCCCCCAGAAAAAAGAGACCCCCGTTCGGTTTACATTCGAGGCCCCTTCCCCCATTGGGCCCTCCCCAGTAGATATGGGCATGCGTTTGTTACCAACCCCACTTCAGAGATCTCCCAGTCCTTCCGCACCTCCGATGAACACTCTTCTAGGCCTTCCTCCCGCAATCTGGACGATTTTCGACGAACTCACCGAAGGCACCTCTCACTCCTCCTCGGAAAACCTTCAAATCTGAGGAAGATTTTGTCACCCCTCCTGTTTTCCTGAGATGTTTTCCCCCCCCACGATCTGTTCCTTCCCCTAACTGGAAATTGAACCATCCCCAAAACGGAGGCTGCTTTTTCCCTTCCTCTCTTTTTCCATGTCCCCCTTTCTCCCCAAATTGGGGCACAGCCCTTTTCATCATGGCCTTCTTTGTTTTCTCCCGCTATAAGGCGGTTTCAAAGATGTCGGGGATTTTTAATCTTCGGAAGTGCACTCCCTTTCTTTAATTTTTTCCTTTCCCCCCTACGAGCTCCCCTTCCCCTAGCCATCTTTCCGCAAGGCGTCTGCTTTGAAACCCCCCGACCTCACAACCCTTCGCGGAGGATTTTTTTTTTGGGGCTCACCGTCCCTCCCTCGGATAAGGTACGACGTGATTGACCCCTCTCTAAGGCATGGACTTCTTCCCTCTTTTTTTTAGTGAGACGCCATTTTTCTGCCGAAGACTCCTATGAGATTGAAGGGCTTCGCCGATTCTTACCAGGGCGTCCTCCTTTCTCGGCGACGCCCCTCCTCCGATTTGAAACCCCCCCCCCCCCTCCGATAACCGTCTTAAAAAGCGCAGGAAAGCAACGGAAGAATGACCTCCCATTCTTCCAACCTCCCCCTCCTGTAAGAAGAAGCCTTTTCTTTTTTTTCGGTATATCTCCTCCCTTCTCCAAAGGCAAGGACCATTCATGGAGGAGTTTGAGCGAGCACTTTTTTTCCTTTTCTCTTTTTCTTTCGAAGGTGGAGAATCTGTCATGGCAGTTTCCCCCCTTCTGAATTTCAGGCGAAAGTTCGTCGATTGAGCGGCACTTTTCCTCCCTTCCCGGAACCAACTTGTAAAGGCTTATGATAGATCACACCCCCCCCTCCTCGCTCCTTTTTTCCCCTCCTTCAGGGCATGCAGGCAGTTGAGTCATATTTCCCCGGAGGCCCTTACATCTCATCCCCTACCTGACCCCCTATCACATCTTTTTTCGTCCAAATACCAAGTTTTTTTTGTTGTGGACAGACCCTTTCCCTCTCAAGGTGAAAGGGCTCCGGAGGAATTGTCATTCCTATCTTTTCCTTTCCCCCCCCCTTCGGATTCCTTCCTCCTCTATTTTCATAATCATAAGGTTTTTTTCTCTCGGGCTGGATTCCTCCGATTCGTTTTAGCTTCCGGTAGGAATGCCCAGTCCGGCTCCTGTCCCCCGATCCGAGAATTTTTTTTCCCCCACCGATGTCCCCCCGGAAGATTCCGCAGAATTCTTTCTTTAACGCCTTCGGGTCTTTTGCAGAGTCCGCGTGGACTCGGTTCAATATTCCCTTCCCCCTCTGATGGAACCTCCTTCCCGGAGAGGAGTAATTTCTTCGCCCTCAAGCCTGTACCTCCTTTGGGTCCTGCAGACGCGAAGATCTTCAGGTGGCCGCTCCTCCGTTTTCGCTGACTCTCTTTCCTCTCCTGCCCCACTCCACATGAGGACCCCCCAGCCCCTCCCTCCAGCGTTCGTCGATCATTCCATGAAGCCGAAATTGTTAAGATTCCGGTTTCGGAGCCCCTGCCGCTCTTTCATTTTCCTGAATGTGCAAGCTGCTCCTCTTTTTTCAAATTCTTCGGTTCCCCTTTGTGGCAGAAGGTTATAGGCGGCTCTTGGTCTTTTACACCAGCGATGATTTCGTCGCTTCCTCTGAGCCCCTCCTCTAGGTGAAGACATTATATGTCCTTTTTTTTTTTCTTCTTAGGCTTTCCCTTCTCCTGGCGGCTAACTGACGACTCCCCCACACAGCGCCCTTCCTCCTGACACTTCTCCCATCGGTAGGAAATGATCCGATTTTAAGCGGTTGCCCCCTGGGTTCTCCCGCCTGTTCCCTCCTCTCTTTCCCCGGGGTGTGAAGTCTTTTTTCCCTTCCGAGTCCTCCCTCCCCTTAATTTCGTCGTCCCCAAAGGCCACCCGAGTTTTTTTTTTCTTTACAATGTCTTCCCTGAAAAACTGCCGAATTTTTTTCGACAACTTCCTCCCCCCCTTTCTTTTGCGAAACCGCCGTCTCCGAGACATCTGACACACCTGCCGGCCTCTTTCTTGACTTTTTCCCCCGGAGGGCTTCTTTTCAAGTAGCCCTTTTCCAGAGCCAAGCAGACGGTTTCCTTTATGGACAGGTTACGTGCTCCCAGCTCTTGGGGTTTCCCCCCCCCTTGAAAAAAAAGTCTTCCCCTTTCGTTTCTCTTTTTTCTTCCTTGCGGATGGATCGGCTTCGCGGGTTCTCATTAGCAATCGTCCCCTTCCCCCCCCTTTCAAATGCGCTTCTCTCCTTTCGCGAAAATGAGGGTCACCTCTTGCGTTCCTCCCCCCTACGAGAGAGGAAAGATTTTTCCCATAGCCGCCCCTAGTATAGCTTCTGAGGAGGACCCCCCTTCTCGCATGTCCCCCCCCTTCCCGATGGGTCCTCTCTAAAAAGGATGATAAGGCTTTATACTCTCTTGTTTTTCCCATCAGGAGCGGTAGACGGTAAGAAACCAATCCCTAATGCCCGACCCTTCCTTTGTTCGTTCATACACCCCGAGAATGAGTGAAACGATTTTTTCCTCCTTTCGAGTTAGATTAAAACCATTTTCATAGGCGAAGATCTATCCCCCCCTGTTGTTGTGTCGATCTCTCAGAAGGGCTCATTTCTTTCCCTGAAATCTCGTGTAAGGCTGGAAGTGGCCCCTTTCCCCGCCTATGAGTTTGTGGAGTACGTCACCCTCATCCTTCATGACCGGAATCCCGGCTACCTCTCCCCCCTTCCCTGACACTCTTCTGATGCTCGCCCGGAATTCTTATCAGCGTGTACCGCCCCGCGACCATCTTCGGGGAACTTTTTGAGAAACAGTTGGGCCGTCCGCGCAATTCGATCTGGTTCTTCCTTTTCATTTTCCCAAACGATGGCCTTCTTCTTTCGTACCCTCTTCGGCAAACTCGATTTTAACCTCATTGCGCCTCTCTGCTCCCTCTTCGAAGGACCCCCTTTATGGAAGATTTCCCTCCTTTTCACCCGCAGGAATCCCGTCTCCATCACGAAATACTGGCAAAACAATAGTAAAAAAGAACTGGCGGAAGATTCCTTTTAAATGAAGGATGTGGGTCCCCCCCCCCACTATATTTCCCAAGACTGGCCCCCCTTCCCCGGCAGGGGATTTTCTCTTCCCTCAATGGAAAATGAGCTCCCTCTCTTTCACAGGTCCTTTCCTCCTGTTGTGGGCTCTATGTCCTCGTCAGCCCGGTTCTTGATTTTCTCTGCTCTACTTTCCCTCCTGCGGTAAAGGTCTTCCAAAACTACTCTGGCCTGTGTTGAACCGAAATTGTTCCAAGGCTTCGTTTTTTGCAACCCCCCCCCCTTCGGTTAAGCGAAAGATTTGCCCGGCGGGTTTTCCTCACCGCGGAAACATCGATCCGGTCGGACCTGATGCAGCCAGGATCTAAGGGCCCCGGAGATGGTTTTTTCTCCGAAAGTATCTTCCCTTCCTGGACGATCACCCTACGACAGATGAAGGGTTCGCCTCTTCATGGCTTTCTAAGCGTTCTCTTTCCATCATCGAGTTGGCCCCTTTCCCCGATTACCTTCCTGCCAAACCGCCGCCCTTAGCAACCGAAGAATGGACACTTTCCTTCCCTTTTCCCCCGACCTCCTCCTTCTCCTCCGCCTCAGATTTCTTTTTATCTCTCCCCTCCCTTCCCTCTTTCTGAACAAAGCACGGCCTTCATGGCTTTTTTTCGACGCACCTGTTTTTTTCTTTGTTTGCATACGCATTTTCCCCTCTGAGCAAGGGGCCCTTTTTTTTTCCTGCGAAGTTCCCTTTGGAGCGGAAACATCCTCTGCGCGCTCTCAGTTGCCACAAACGAAGTCCTCTTTTTTTCCTTCTTTGCGCGATTTTCCTCCGCCGATAGGGGAAAAGAAGTTTTTTCCTTTCCTTCAGGCAGTTTCGTCTTCTTAGGCCACAGGACTCTTCCCCCCCTACCCCCTTTTTTCTCCCCCCGAGATTTTCTCTTCCCTCCAACAGGTGGACGTTTCCTTTTTGAAAGACTTCTCCCTCTCTCGGAAATCGGTTTACCAGGGAGCCGTGATGGGCATTATATCGTGCAAGCTCACACCCTTCATTTCGTTGCGGAATCCCCTTTTTTCTTCTATATTTTAATAATCATTTTTGAGAGGATGGGCTGACTCCATGAGTGTAGAGGAAAGCTTGTGATAGGACATGCCTTCCTGTTGTCCCTGGTTCACCGATTCCTTACCACACTCCCCGATGAAGCAGAAGATCGGGGTCTTCTTTCTGAATCTTCCCCTTTGTAAATAGATAAAACGCTGCATGCAATTATAGGAGTGTAAAAGAAGCTGCTTTTCTTTTCTCGCAGACATCCTTCCCTCGGAATTAGTTGGTGTTTTTCGCCGCTCCTCGTGTGCGCGACCAAATCGCGAATTCGAATTGTCCTTTTCTCCGCTTTTCCCCTTCAGAGTCTAAAGATTCAAACCGAACTATCCTTAAAGAGTGAGTCCTCAATCCTATGAAGGAAGTGACCCTTGTCCTTCTCAGTTTTCGATTATCTTACTCCAGTAGGAGGAGGAGGACCTCCTCCTTTTGTAGCCATTTTTTCCGTTTCTTTTCGGTTGATAATGGAGCGGTTTTCAGCGGTTATCTTGCTGATGGTCTTTCGCCCCTCTGTATTTAGTCCTCCCTCTTAGAAACCCCTTTTTTCTTCCTCTTATGAGGTCCCTCTTGATAGAGGGTGATAGTAGGCCCGGCATGGAACCCGATTCTTGAGGCCTCCCCCTTTTTCTAAAACTTTTCATGAATGAGAGAATGCATAATCTTCTCCCGATCAGATGTTAAGAGGTGATCCCAGGCGACCCCCCCCTCCTACGCTATCCTTTTCCCCTGGGTTGTGAAGGTAGTTGCCCCCCTCTTCGACTTCCTTTTTCGAGTTCAACAAAGGTCTGCCTGTTTTTGAAGAATTACTTTGTCCAGGCCTCTTCCCCCCTGAAACCGCGAGAGCAAATCGCCCATCAGTGTCCCGCCGTCTCGGACAGCTCTCTCGCCAGGATTCCTCCTCTCGGTCCTCCCATGTCTCCCTTGAAAGAGAACAAGCAGCCCCTTTCTCATGGCCCATTTTACCTTCCCAGATGTGGGTGATCAAACACGCAGGAACACACACGTCCCTTTGTTAGTTTTCCTCTGAAGAGTATTGGAGGGTTTTTAACTTCTTCTTTTTCTTCCCCAAATAGTAAAGACCCTGCGGAAACGAGAGTCATGAGAGTTGCGCAATTTTTTTTCGGATTTTGAGGGAAGACCGTTCCCTCCTCTTACTTTTTTTACATCTTACCCTTGCCCCGATCGACCTTTTTCCGGAAAAATTTCGAATAGAGTCACAATGACAATCTTTTTTTAAGAGTTTTTGTTTTCCCCCCCCTTCTTTAGAGCATCAATAGTTTTTTCTTCTCATGTGAGCGGTCTTCCGTCAAGAAACCTTCCTGTTCATTCCCTTTAAAAGGTTGTCAGCCCCCCTCCCTTTTTTTCTCTCTTGCACGATAGGGGCTAAGCTGCAGAGAGTTCCTTTTCTTCAATTTTTCTGGAGACATACTCTCCCTTGTTCTTTTTTAGATCTGCGCAGGAGGCTCAACTGTAGTGATCGCCCCCTCCTTTGCAGGCTTACCTTCGATAGGGCACGATGAGAGGCCCCCTTTTTTTTTTTAGAGTCCCTTCCCTGATGTCTTTACCGGGCTTTCTTTTTTTTTTCCTTTGCTCCGCGACATGAGAACTTGCGAACTTTTCTTATCTTCCCCCTCCTTATAAGCAGTCCTCGCCCATCGTTAGTTCCCGGTTCGTAATTTTAGACGATCCCCTTTCCTCATCTGGTCCTTGTTCTTGTGAAAAAAAAGATTTTTCCACAAGGTCCCAAGCACAAAAGCCACAATAATTTGCCCCTCCGTTATATCACTATTCAAGGGGAGGGGACGACTTTTTTCCTCCTCCCTAAAGACGATCCAGAAAATATTCCCCCCAAAAATCTCCCTTTGCGGAAGATGAGTCTGTCGATTGGGAACACCCCGATCTGGGAGGGCACGGTACTTCATGAACGGCAAACGGGTTTTTCCTCCTTCCTGCCTAAATGTTCCACTCTCCTTTGGGGACAAAAGGTAAGTAATCTTTTTTTTTCTCTCTGTATGATTATCCCTTCTCGCATGATTCGGGCGCTCGCTAGGCAGTGCCATCTGCCTGCCAAAGACTCTCCACGACGTTTTTTTTGAACTTCGAACATGAAGGTCGCCGGCTTCCCCTCGATTTTGCAATTCCACAAGAGTTTTTCTCTAGTTCGGCGGCGGGTCCCTGGTTCTAACGCAGGAACCATCGTTTTCTTTCTACCGCTGATTGCTTTAGGAATCTCCCTGCGCTTGGAAGTCGTCGTGAGCCGACACGACTTTCACTTTTCCCTGGACGACCTCTTAAGGGATTAAGAACTTTTCGGTTCTTCCCCTTGGCGAGGCAGACGGAAATCTTCGATTGCCCCTACCACTCTCCTCTCTTTCCCCACGTCCCTAGAAACACCGTCTCTTCCCCCCCCCTCAGAAAAATGGCCTACCCTTCTTGCACAGTCAGCCGACTCCGTTTACTTGCCCCGCTGGGTATATCCTCGAATTTAGCGAACCACCGGCACGGCCTCCTTGAGAGAAGAACGCTTTTTTTTTCTCCGCACTCTGGATTGCAAGTTGTCGCATTAAGAGGCCTTAGTTAAGGGACTCCTGATTTGGAGCGGGCCCCCGCGATATGAAGGAAACAATTTCTTACGATTCTGCTCTCTCCCTGCAAAGGAGCAGCCCGAAGCAGCTCGTTTACGCTTTCTGGGTCCTTTTTCATATGTACAGGATTTTTCGTCTGTCATCTTCTCCCCCCCCCTCCCGTGAACTGATCCCCTCTTCGGAGGCCGCCATAAAAAGGTGGACTTCATTTCCATCCGGACGCCCTCCTCAGGGTGAAAAGGAGCGGCTTTTTTTTTCCCCCTTTCAAAGCTTTCCCCTTTCTTTTCCTCAGGAATCAAGAA
>Ga0179593_1711360_pt1 | contig 10551 bp, 10 predicted proteins | sample CZODoug2_1_08_16_FD_185931 | JGI IMG/M metagenome (GOLD analysis project Ga0179593, IMG submission 185931) | Vadose zone soil fungal communities from Angelo Coast Range Reserve, California, USA - CZODoug2_1_08_16fungal (PacBio error correction) | ecosystem: Environmental > Terrestrial > Soil >... | reverse complement strand
CCTTGAAGCGTTTTCTACAGCGCCACTTTTTGCTGAGTCACGGTAAGCCTGGCATTCTTCTCCTCCGTTTCCTGTTTCCGCTACTTTTTTTTCGTCGACAGCGTCCCGAAACCACTCTCAGCCGTCCTAATGTGAATTGTACTCTGGATTAACAGCTCTCGATGCCCGAATCCCCTCCTTTCTCCAGTTAAACAATTTGGCGGGCGAATTTCCATTGCGAAGTTTATAGATCCACCATTTTCATCGCGTTTTAGCGACGGTTTCTTGTCTTGTTATTGTGGAACCGCAAGAAAGTTTAGCCCGCGCTGACGACAACGCGCAATTCTTCCTGATTTGTCTTCATTTTCTTCTTCCCGTCTCCCATGGATAACATACGTAGTCGTTTTTTCCACCTGATTTTCCACTCGATTTTAATGGTCTCTACCGCCCCTGCCCCATCCTCTGTTCTCCTTAATGGACGCGATGTTGACCCTTTTTACTTCGCCGTTTTTTCTTAGCTTCCACTTAGCAACATCCCCGTCCAGAAGATCAGTAGTGTTTTTGGTTTTTTTAAGCCTCTCCCCTTATCCCTAGTCGATTCAGTCCTTTTCAGTCTTCTACGAAAAGTAAATCCCGAAGCCCTCGTGATTGCCTTTTTCCCCCCGCCCTAATTCCATCGTCATTGGACGATACCCCCCAGTTCACATTAGTTTCATAACTCATTCTTTCCTCCTCGAAGAGCGCGTCCTTTTCCCCCGCTCCAGAGAGAAACGAAAACTATATCCCCTCCCCTTTCTGGGCGCACTCATCGTTACTCCTCTGTTTCACTTAAGCGAGAAGCACTTCCTTGATTTTGCAGCCCCAGTTTAAAGGAAGCTTCTGCCTGATGCCTGTGAAAAAAAGTTTAATGTAGACCTCCCTCCTTCCCCTGACGACATTGCCCAGGAAGCAAAACTCCCGACCTCTGCCCCTCGTTTTTTTTTTCCCTCTTCCTTTTGATCTCCCACGTCTTTCTCCCTTTCTTTTCCCAGCGTGCAATTACTCACAGAAATCGATATTGCCTCTTGACCCTTTCCCTTCCGAAAAAGCCGTTCATTTCTTAATCATGCAGCGGTCTTTTTATTTCTCTAAAAAATAAATATCGCCATGTTTCAGCTAGAAGTCCTAATTTATGCGAGCCGGCTTTCGAGAGCCAAACGCCGCATCCGATGCCTCTAAGTTTTTTTCCGCAATCTTCTCTTTCGAAATGGCTTCAATTTCCATCTATTGAAATACATCGTTGACTCGCTCGTATTACTATGCGTGTAAGCCCAATTGAGGTCCCGACCTTCGCCCCTCAATTCGCAAATTCTATTTTTGAAAGATCTGGTACCCTCGATTTTTTCCCTCACTGGCCTCCTTTTCTTCTATTATGAACATCTTATCAATAAGCATTTGGCGGCCCCTCTTTGCTAATTTTTGGCTACTAGCTATGAGGACGGCCGACATCGAGGGCCTTTTCTTCCACGGTCGACTTCTCCTTTTCTATCGAGGAGACCCCTGTCCAACAAAATGGAAACGGAGCCTCGAGTACCTTTCCCTGAAGGAGGTTCCCCCCATACTAGCGCACCGGTCCCGTGAAAGAAAGGCCAACCCCTGTTTTTTTTTTTTCCCACAACTTTATTTCTCTTCGGAGTAGTGGACGACACCCACCCCTCACTCTCAATAACGCCGCGCCGCCTTTCCAGCATGTCTATTCGGCATTGACTCCCCCCTTATATCGTTCTGGTTCCTCGACTCTACTAAATTGGTTTATGGTCGCTCCACCACCCCCCCTTTTCCCCTTGGGAAGTGCTTACAGTATATTCCGAGACGGAGTTCCCAGTTTAGAAGTAAGTGATAGCCCGTCGTTCACCCTAACAGACCTTCTCCGACCATGTCTTTTTAGAATACAGGAGGCGACCCATTTGGCTCTCACCCAGGATCCCTTTCTCACTATGGCAAAACTCTCCTTCCCTTTTATGTGGGCATAGAAGCTTTATTCCAGCAACCCTTCTCTGACACTTGAGTGTCCTTCTGGGATACCAAAGAGAGTCCTTGCCCATATAGAAGTAGAAGACCTTTCCTTCTCCCGAGGGAAAAATAGATCACTCCGAAGGTTAGACGCCTCTTCCTTCTCGGTCCCGACTGCCCCCACTCCCCCAATTTCTTCTTCCCCCACACGAAAACGGGATTTGAAGAGGAAAACTCAGTTCCCCTTCTCTGATGGTTTCTTATTCCCTCTGTGGGATGAAACCTGTCGCATCCATTTCCTTTGGATGAAGAAGCCGTTGTTCCACTCTAGGATCCTATACCCCTTAAGTACTCCCTCTCTCATGGTGCAACTTGGGGGCGCTCCGGTCACCCGGTCTCGTCTGAAGCCCTCCTTACGATATCGATCCTACTCCTTTTTTTTCCCGTCAAAGTGCCTTCCCAGTCCTGACCGCTTTTGACTCCTGCCACACTTGAAGCCTAATGAAGAGTGTAACGCCTTCCACCTTTCCTTTTCGTAACATGGGTTATCCTTTTTTTTTTGGCATGAGTCTAACATCCCTTTTTTCCTATATATATTTTCCACCTTTGTGTGTTGAATCCCCCCCTTCCGATTTTTCGATCCTTCCTCCGAGCCGATCCAAGGTTCTCCTTCTCGGCCGCGTTCGGCTTTCGATAAAGTGAGGCGGTCACCCCCTTCTTCTTCAATAGACGTGTTGCAAGGTCTTTTCCCTCGGATGAACGTAAGAGCAGGTCGTCTACGTCTGTTTTCAAGACTGGTTTTCCCCCTAATCGGAACTTTCCGATCTGCAGTGTTTTGAAGGCCGGCCCCTTTTGCCTCGTGCAACCCCTCCTTATTGACGAGCCGCTTTAACATTAAGGGGATGCTCGCTTCCTTTTGTGTAAAACGCACGTTCCTCCAACCAATGAAGGATGGCGGTCCCCTGCTTGAACCATCAGCGCCTTTACGTTTTTTTCCTCAGATACAATCTGTTCTTTCCGAAGAAATGTGAAGTACCTGCTTTTCGTCGGGCCTCGACAGTTCTTATGGTATAAAAATGTATCTGATGGAAGTTGCTGGGGTCTCGGGTGACTTTTTTTTTTCTTAATTCTATATATAGAAAGTTCTCCTTTTTGTTCATGCCCAGAATTCCCAGTTCTGATACTAGCCTTTTTGGGGAGGGAAGGGTCGTTGATCTCCCCCCCTTTCCCCCTTATTCGTCATCCGAAGTAACAGGTTTGTGAGAAGGATATAGAATATATCGTCCTCGGTTCGTTCTTCCACCTCTGCTTCTTTAAAGCCGCTCGGGCTTCAGGACTTCCATTTTGTCGATGGTGTGCTGTCCTCAAGGACCGTTTCCTTTCGAGCTTCTCTCTTTTCAGTACCCTCTGACATCCTTCCTTGCAGCCAAAGTTTGGTGTTTTCTCCCCCCTCAACACTTTCCCAAAGGGGGGGGTTTTTGTTACTTGTCTCCCAGCGATTAGCCACCATGTGATTAGAATCTATTCGTTCTCGATTCTTTAACTTTGCGTCCTCATGCTTTGATTTTTTAGATTTTCTTTTTAGTGTCCACCCCTCTTGGCGGATTCCCTTCTTCTTTTCTTCAAGTTTGCCTATTTCTTTCCTTCCCTTCAGATCCCAAACCCTGGGACAAAGGTTCCGTCGTAAGGCCCTTAAAGGTGGTTTTTTGTTCATCGCGAAACCGAGCGCCGCCGACGACCTCTCCCTCGGCTGATAAGCCCCGCTGCATCGATGCGCACCCCAATTCGTTGGTCCCTGCAACCCTTGCAGGCATTGAAAATACTTTGTCAGTACCACCTTCCCTTTCAAAATTGATTTACTCCCCTTCTCCCGTTTTCAATCCGCTTGCTGTCCGAAGATTCAAGTTCCCCTGAGGTCTGCTATGTGGTACCCGTCCTCCCCCTTTATGTCCTGAGCGAAATGCGGATGATTTTTCCCCTCGGCCTGTTTTTACCTTTGTCCCCTCCGCAATGGGGTTTGCTTGTTCGTTTCTTTCGGACGGAGAAATTCCCCTCGCGTGCGGAGTATTCCCGTCGCCCTTCATTCCCTCGGACTATCGACGAGCTTCTTTGTGAAATCGGAAGACGAGCCGTCTGAGTTCTCTTGGGGAAATGAGTCCTTCCCCTCCCCCTGCCAATGCTTTCGTACCCTAAGGAGTTTCGCAAGTTAGTAGTCCGAGGCATCGCTTTACCTTTAGTGGATACTTGTTCCTCTTGACCCCCAACCTCTACCCCAGGTTGTAAACTTCAATCATGCTACGGTGAGTTTTTTTCCGTGTTTCAAGTAGAGTGCCGGCTTTGGTCTCCAGTGAACAGTGGTTGGTATAGCATCCCTAGACGAAGCAGGTCCTGTTTCAATGTTGAACTCTGTGGTACCTGTCTTATCTATGCTTTGGTTTCTTTCCCTTTTCCAAGATGTTTTGTCTCAGCATTCTCTTCGCCCCGGAAGTTGAGTGGACCTTTTCGTCAGGTGAGCGCTCATCTCTCTTTACTCTATTCGCGACTTCTTTCTACCCTGCCTTCTTTGGTCTCTCCGAGCTTGAAGGTTCGGAATCGATTATTTTCTTCTAGGGATGATCCTTTGGTAAGGCCCCCCCGGAGGTTTTCGGCGAGGAGCCATTCCCCCCAACTTCCCTTTTTCCTTTTCCAGCTACTTCTCAATGACCTCGGCGCATGATTGCCCACCAGAAAAAAAACCCTAATTTGTTTCCTCGGGACGTTCTGCCTTTTGAAACAGTAAGTACAGTGACTCTGGCGAAGTCCGGTTTCGTCTAATTTTACCTCTGATGCTCAGTTGGAGCGAGCGTACGACCCCCCCTTTGTTTTTTCAAAGTTTTCCGCCGAGTAATATACGGGGCAGAAGACGTTACCATCCTTTTACTGTAGGTAGTGCGGTCTGAAATGATGGCTTTTCCCCCTCCCTGAGGCCCTCCCCCCTAATGAGATCTTCCTATACACTTTTAGATGTCTCAACTGTTTTCAGGAGAAACTTTACCTTTTTACCTTAGACCCTTCCATGATAGCTTTGATGTCGCTCTTCCTCACCTTCACAGGACGTTTCTCCCCGGTGTGGAGATGTAATTTCTGTTCTACGAGCCGGTTCTTCCCTTTGACAAGTTGTCAAGATCTTACGGAGTCCCTCCTATTTTTTTTTCATAAATACCCTTGCTCTCTTTGGACTAACCTTATGAGACTCTTTCCTCGTCATATATATATGTTACCTACTACTCCGTGTTGTGTTCTTGAGTATGCGCTGTCCTTTGAGTATTTAAATCTCCACTTTTGTCTTCTTCCTCGTCTCCTTTGCCCTTAAGCTTCCTTGGCGCATTCTTTGCCCACTTTGCCTTCTGAAAGTGAGGTTAGTTTTTACCCGCCTTCCCCCAACTGCGCAAGAATTTTTTTTTATTCTTCCTAGATCCCATAGACGATCACCGATCTTCCTCTGAAGGGTTCTCCACATTTTCGTGAGAAAGTTACCCTATTTCCCTCACGATCTCCCACAGTACTGCCTTTCTCCTCTTCTGCTGAACATAGTAGGTCACCCGATTCCCTGGTGAAGAGACAATCGAAGTCCCTTCCCAAGCTCCAGCTGCTGTAGTCTTTCGGCTCCCCATGTTCGAAAATCTGAGAGAGGAGAGGCACCTGCCGTTTCACCTCTGATGAAACCCCCCCTCCTTTTCCTTCGCTAAACACAGGAAGAAAAGTCCCGTTGTAATGGCGAGAACGTGCACCCAGTCTCGCCTAGATCAATTAGCGACATCCCTGACCCCTCACGTTCTACGAATCCTTTTTTTCGTTGGCCCTGCCTGCTCCTCCTTCTTATTCTGAGCTTTTAAAGTACGTTTTTTGTGTACTAGCCAAGTAAATATCTCCGAACAGGTGTGGGCTTCCTAGGACCCTCCCCATCCGCATCCTATTTTTACCCACTCTATCCAACAGTCACCGTCTGATTCAAACTGAGGATTCTCTCGAGTCCGTAATAGGAGTAACTACTTTGAATTCCCCCCCCCCCCCACCTCAACACTGCCAAAAACGAAGACTACTCCACGCAACTCAGCTTACTCCGCTCCTGCGACCAGTTATCAGATGTTACCCATCTCTACTTGGAATTTTTCAGAGTGGAACTCAAGGGCCTTCCCCCCCAACACTTCCTGAGCCTCCGCCTGTTTAAAGGCGACCGTACTCCGGGACCTCACCTCCTCCCCCTTTCAGCATGACGCCCGATTGTCTCCAAGATTATCCCCCCCTTGCAACGATTCCGTTCCCAGACCTTTTTTTCCCTTCTTTTTGCGCTACCAAATGGACCGAAGAGGGAATTATTTCTACCATGTTTTTTCTTATTTGACGGTTTCCCCCAACTAAATGATAGACACGCTATCATCTTATGAATGTCATATCGAGATAGCCTTCTTTCCGGCTTTCTCTTAACTCGCAGCGCTTTCGCCGATACTTCTCCTTCCCAAGAAATACGTCAATGCCCCTCAATCGAAGGAGTTACAATTGTCCCTTCCCATCACTATTTCTAATTCTTTCTTCCTACGAGGAGCAGGGGGGATTCGAACCGTTCCCTTTTCTGAGGTGATCTTCTCTCCAAGGAAACATATTTTTTACCGCGTGACAGCGTTTTCAGCTTTTAAGATTAACCCTGTTTGTTGCTATGATGTTCTCACCATTCTTTCCGGTGGCCCGGACCGCAATTTTCCGGAAGACTTATCAACCTTTTCGGAACTATTGATATGAGCAAGGAACGCTTTCCGAGTCGTACGCTGAGCTCTGTCCGTATAGGAGAAAAGTTTTTTTGACCCCCAATGGAATTCCTGTAAATTCCCCTGAAGGAGTTTTTATTTTCACCAGATGCTTCTTTCAGGAATTTCCCAGTCCCCTGACCAGCCATTGCTGGATGAGAAATCGTGTTTTTTACGCCCCAAAACGAACCTTCTTCAACAAACGAACTCTTTCAAGCTCCCTTTTTCGCTCCTGGAAATAGATGACACCAACCTGTATTCATTTTCACTCTTGGTCGATTCTCCTTAGAACCTTTTCGCTTTCCCCAACACTGGTGCGAAGTTTGGCCTGATGTCAGTATGCTCGGTGTCTGATCGCTTCTGAGAGGAACCGTTCTTTTTAAGTTCTGGAGAAAGAGCAGTTTTGGGGATTCACAACTCAATATTTTTCCCCTCCGCTCGTGTTTTACGAGTTGACGTGCGGTGGACCCCCCCCTTTCCCCTCAAAAGCCTCTCCGATTAAGTCTAAGCTGTCATTCCTTTAATTCTACAGGGATTAATGGTTTGCAGCGGACTCCCGCCCCTGCCCTCCACCTTTCCGGTGCAGTCAGCTCAACTGGAGCCGCTACGTGTCTCCCTATATACTCTCCTCCCGATTTTTCGACCCTAGCCCCTCACAGTTCATCCCTGAACCCCAGGTTAGAACGAATAAATTTTTCCCGACGGCAGCTTTCCCCTTTTCGCACCAATCCCCCCCTTTCTGAGAGAGGCCCCAAGCATCTTCAATTTTTCCTTGACTTTATTTTGATAAATTTTTTCTCTTTCCAGCATCCCTTCCATACCGATGGAGGGTGAACACCTGGGCTTCCTACCCTAGTTTTATCTCATATTTTGCTCCTCCGCCTCGCTGGTGAGGAAAGGCAAGTCCGGCGTCCGCGGATACTTGTCCGCTATTTTTAAAACTCTGGTTGCACGACCTTTCGGCACGTCCAGTTTTTCCTACGTTCCACCTCTCTAAAACCAATGCGCCCTTGTAAAATTTTCGACTTCACCTTTTTTGCGCAGCAGAGGCGGACGCGTTCGTCGAAGAGGAATTTTTCGCTTTTTCGTTCGACAAATAGAAGTTTCTCTTCTCCATAACCAGTGGTTTCTCTTGACCCTATCCCATTCTGAGGGTGTTTCCCTCTATCAGCTCCAGCTTCCCCCACACAGGTTAATTTTCAGCCCGGCGTTTTTCCGAGACCTACCAGTTCCGCCTAGTTTCCTATTTTTTGTAGATGACGTTCTTATTTTTCCCTTGAGGATGTGCGAGCACTCGTCTATCCCTACATTTTTGAAAACTAATCTGCCTAATTCCCTTTTCTCAATTTTTTCAGAAACTTGACTTTCCTCTGGGTGAACCATCGTATTGACCTGGTTCCATAGGAGCGAGCCCCCCGGCGTAATTAATAGGAGAGAAACCCAGGTGGACACATCCTCTCAAACAAATGCCATGGATGTTGGTATAAACGCGTGATAATGACCAATCTCTAAGACCCTTTCCCTCTCTGGGAAGCGTATACAATCCCGCGCCGTTGGGAACTCCCTCCGACTTGAAGTAGGTTGGCTGATGGCATTCTATATACCTTTGTTAGTTTTTCTTTTTAAGTTTGTGGTATAGGGAGTCTTGGTGTAGAATTTCTCCTCGTACTTCTATCATAGGATTTAACCCGAGACGGGGGATCAATGAATGACCTTCTGCGGAATACTTCCCCTTTTTTCTGCAGGGGCGTTTTGTCCTTTCTAAAAAGTGAGTTAGTCGATCCTTTGTTGGCTGCCGTCATCTTGCGATCCTCTGATCAAGAGGTTAGCGGCAACGTTTTCGGGATTCATCATTCGTAGCTAAAAACACCTTTGTCTTCTCTACAGGGTGGCGCTTTTGCCCGCGTGTATCTCACTGTTCCCTTGAGCCTACGCAAGCGCCTTACCGTCTTAGAGAATAATGAAATGCGGCCCCCGGCTTTTGATGATCTCTCCCAAACAAATGACCGTCCTCCTTTCGTCCAAGAGATTATGTTTTCCCATTCATAATTTTTATAGCGACGAAGGCTCTATATGCTGGAGCCCCTGCGCACGAGTTTGATGGAGAGTTTTATGGGTGTCGTAAAACCTCCTCCTTCGGCATAACCAACGTTTCACGTGCGGTATTGCTATCCCCCCGGCGTTCCATCTAAGGTCACTGTGGCCTGCCTCGCGTTCGTTTCCTTCACTTTAGGCCGTACAGACCGCAAAGAAGACGCGTCCTATTCGTTATTTCTCCCTATAATCGATTTTTCATAAAAGTGGCGTTCTCGCAGTTTTTCCAAAGGTTTTCTGACTCACATCCTGTCAGAACATAATAGGCATTTTCCCGGATGCAACCTTTTGCTCCAGTCAGAAAGCTGCTGGGTCGGAATCTCTCCCCTTCAAGTCGAGGCCTGTCGTAATCCCCTTCCCGCATATCATCTATCTCCCTTCTGATTATGGCAAGTCGAGAGTTTTTTTCTCTAGGACTTTTTTTCGTGTAGTTGATAGTGCGTTTAGGTATTTATTCCCCGATGCCAGCGCCAATTCTGAGTAATTCTCGCGCAACGCGTTCTCGCTCGAACCCGGGATAGGTCTTCATCGTTATACTTCTCGGTCGGTCCTTCATTTTTGTTGTCACGAGAGTAATAACAGACCGTAGTCCTCAGGACCTTCCTTCTTTTTCTCTCCATGGTGTAGAGACAGATTTTACGCAGAGTCGGCCTGGAGATTCCAAGTTTTTCATAAAGAGGATCAGCTTTTTCTCTCAAAACTCGTCCTCTCATTGCCTCGGTGCGTTTTTTTCTTTGACCCCTTGTTTTCTCACTTGCAGGTCTTTCCCCTTCCCCCTTTTTCAAAAGTGTGGTCCAAGTCCCTCTAAGCGTAATTGAAGTGGCTTGCATCTTACTTTATCTTCCTCTGAGTGTCAAACGCATCTTTTCAAGGCCTTGGATGCTCCTGGAGAGTGTTACCCCTGAGGTAGTTGAGTGGCTCTGTCAGGTTTCTTCGCATGTCATACATTAAGATGTCTACTCGCCTCTTAATTTTCAGAATTATTTGATTCTACTCTTCCGTTTGTTAAGTTTTCCTTGTGATTTCTCTTTAGAGGCTCGGAGTAAATCCACTGAGGTCTTCGCTTCTACTGTTTTGAATTCCAACCCCCCTTTTTTTTAAACTTACGGTACGCACTTCTCCTTTCAGTCGGTATATTATTGCCACCTACCCCAAATAATGATTTTCCATTTTTCGAAGTTGCCTCCCCTTTAAGGAGCAAGCCCGGTTTCATCGTTGGCGCCCCAGACAGGGACGACTTTTTCGGCATTTGAGAGAGTCCTTCAACCTTGTTCATCGATTGGAGGAACATGTTTCCTCAGTCTCTTGATCAGGGCTCCAGTCTACATAAATAGTGCCAATCTTTTATCCTCTTCTTTCTCTTCTCTCGGGGTATCGGATGATGCGTGTTTCCCCGTCTGAAGAAGAAGAGATCAGCTTGATTCCCTGGTTTCTCGTAGGTTGAACATCGGTAACTTCCCCGGACCAACTTGGTGAACCTTCTGCGCTGGGAATATAGGCCGATTCTCTTTCTTTCTCACACTTTTAGGCCTCACCTCCCCCTGACAGTTGCTGTGCTCACCTTTTTTTGGGCCCCCGTGAAAGCGCTTCCTCTCACCGGTCGCTTATGAATGACGGATCAATTGGGGACATAATAAATACCAACGGTGCGCTGTCTTTTGCCTTTTTGGTTTTTTGACAATGGTCCAGCGCTTCCCCCCCC
>Ga0179593_1691587_pt1 | contig 10551 bp, 14 predicted proteins | sample CZODoug2_1_08_16_FD_185931 | JGI IMG/M metagenome (GOLD analysis project Ga0179593, IMG submission 185931) | Vadose zone soil fungal communities from Angelo Coast Range Reserve, California, USA - CZODoug2_1_08_16fungal (PacBio error correction) | ecosystem: Environmental > Terrestrial > Soil >... | reverse complement strand
TTTTTGATTTTTCTCTCTCTTTTTCCATTTTTTCGGGGATACAGAGTCCCGTTCGCGTTGGCCATGTTTTCCCCCGTGTTTCTATATCTCTCTCCCCGTTTGCTTGCCCTTTTAAGTTACGCGAGCATTAGCAACACCGAATTTTTTTCTGTTTCAGTTTCTATGAAAAGCCCCTTTTCGATTTCCCCATCCGCACTCCCCCCCTAACCCCTTGTGCTCTCCAAATCATTTTTTTCCGGCGCCAATCTTCTTGCCCTCCCTGTGGCACTTTGCCGAGGCCTTCTAAGTTTTTTGATTCTGATTTTTCCAAATTTCTCCTTTCCCCGGGTTGGACCTTTGATTCGATCAAAGCGTCATCACTTCTTTCTTTGCCAAAACCATTCCGCGCTCCCCCATGTGGAGAGGTGTATAGACCTTTCCGTGCTCTGGTGCACGTTGGTTTCTCCGTCATCTTGCTTCTCAAGGAGTATCCCCCCCCCTCCTGTAGGAGTTCTTGGAAGGCGCCTATCTGGCGAACGCATTCCAGGATCGATTCCCCCTTCCCTGTACAGAGTCTCTTTTCTCCGGAATACCCTACACGGAAATCGTCGTATAAATATTACATGACGGAGGAAGTATCTCCTCTTTTTCCCCCCCCGGCAATTATATGGAGTTCGCTACCTCCCAGGGAATCTGAAATAGCACCCCTTTCCCCCGCAGATCCCCTTTGCTGGTGGATAATCTCCCGTTAATGATGAGAGTTCCTCATCGACTTTTTTTCCCCAGAGGAATTTCATTTCGGGTTCCCCACTTCCCCAGTACTCGGCTTTTTTCCTTTTAAGATACTGATGGCTTTCCCCTTCTATTGGATGTTAACCATTTTTTCCACTCTAGAGGATTTCCCCCATTCTCCCCCAATCATTTAAAGAAAACACATCCTCTCTTTGACTTTTCTTGTGTAAAGTTAACCAGATTGTACCTTTAGTCGTCCCCCCTGTCGGCAAGTCGTCTTTTGAAATACCTTGGGATTGCCCTTCCTTCCCCTATTAACTTTCTCAGGGAGCTGGGAGAGAGAATAGGTCGGCATATAAATACTTCTTCCCCCATGGGATAGTTATTTAAAATTTACCTTTTTTTTTTTTGGTTTAGTATATCCTTCTCCTGCGGATATCTCTCCTTTTGCGGAGTCTTCTTTTTCCCGAACCAACCCGCCGCCTCCTCCTTTATGCACCTTACCTCAGCCTTGGACCACCCTTCTCCCCTACCCCCCCCCATCCTCCCTCCCCCCCCCACAACTTCTTCCAGTTCCTTGTATCTCTCACCCTCTTCCCCCCCACCCGCCCCCTTACATAATCACCCCTCCCGCGCTTTCCCCACCCCACCTGTTTCCCCCACCCAGTCCTTCCAGACCCCCCCACTTCCCCCCTACCCCGCCCTCCCCTCTCGCCCCAAACATCACTTCGTCTTCTCCCTCCTTTCTCTCCCCTTCCCTCCTTTATTCCATCCTCCTAAATCCCACCATCCTTCCTTCTTCTTTCCCGCGCTTTTCTTCGCCCCTTTTTACTATCCTACCCACCCCTCTCCCACTTCCGTACTCGTGGGGATTCCCTTTGCCCCTTTTTTTTGTTTGTTTTTCAAATCACCCCAAGGCGTTGGAGGACTCGCCTGGTGGCGGTTCCCCCGCCTTTTTTCCAAGAGGGTGTTACTCCCTCCTTTAGACAGGAATTTCTTTGAGCGATCTTTCCCTTTGTAATGTGGTCTCTGCCTGCTTTTCTTCTCGATCCATTCCCCCCTTGGGTGACGGGCATAAAACAATCTTTCGCGTAGATGTTTTTGAGCGCTGCTTTCTTTTTTGATGACAGCCTTTCCTACGTTCATGACACCTGTTCCACAGCTTCCCATCCGCTTACCGTAGGCGCGGCCTTCTTCAGCAACTGGCGCGACCCTTTTTTCTTTCCTAGAAATTCGACCTTGCAGCCAGACATAACGGCATTCTCCCGATTCTTTTAGAGTACACTTTGTCCTCCCCCCCCCCCACAAAACGGCTTTTTTTGTTTAGTCTTTTCCCCTTACAAGGCGCTCCTCTTCTTTTGCCAATATTGGATCTGCCGAGGGCGGCTGTTCCCCACCCCCTTTCGGTAGCTGAGGGACAAATAAGCCCCAACGCTCTTTTCCCACGGGCTTCCCCCCGACTGTTGGAAGTCCCTTTCCATTTTTTAGGAGAAGGTGCATTTCCCTCCTTTCCCGAAGGACCCCTTATGTCCCCCCCTTCCCGCTAGGTTGGGTCACCGCGTTATGCCCTGTCAAGTCACAGGGCTTCATGGTCGTGAAGGCCATTAATCCATGAAAAAGGTTCCCCCTCCCCTTCAAAGCGTCTGTTCCTCTTCTTGAAACCGAGTTTTCTTTCAGTCGTTGGAGAGCCTCTCTCTCTTTTCCCTTGACCCCTTTCCTTTCTGCGTGGTCCCCCCCCCCCCTCCCTACGAATAATTTTTTTCCACGCTCTTCCTTTTCCACAGCGATTAATTCGCTCACCTTTTTCATTACACCCCATGAGTTGCTCCCATTCTTTTCTTTGACCAGTGATTCCTTCCTGACAGGGATCCCCGGTGTCCCAAACCTTTTTCTGGGCCCAGACGTCCATCCCGCCGTGTTCTTTTACCCTCCGAGCCGCCCTTCCCGGCAAGCTGCTTTTTTCCAACAGTCGTGTACTCGTGAAGTCTGTCCCCTATTTGTCATCCCCTTTTGGAGTTTCCAGTGTCCCCAGCTAAATTCTTTTGCAAGTTCCCGGCAGATCCCCAATATGCCATCCCTGGAGAGCCTGTAACCAAACCTGTAGCCTCCCCCAAAGAAGATCCCCTTCTTTTTCGGTCCAACGTAAGTCTTTTTTTTTTTTTTCCCTCGCTTCCTTCCCTTCCTGTTATGTCTGTGCTTCCTTCCTCACACATCGAATGTCTTCGTCCTTCCCTTTTTTATGACTAATTGACCCCCTCCTCGTAAGCTTTTCCGGTCCCTGCCCTGTACATGACCGTATTTCAGGCGGCGATCAGGCCACTTCCACCAGCCCCGTAGTATATCCCCGCCGAACTAACCCTGATTTCCCGATTCATTTGATCTTCTGACAGATAAAGTCCAGGCATATTTGCATTGGTTACCAGGGTTCCTTTTCAGATCAACCCGGTTTCTTTCCGGAGATTTTTCATCACGCTGGAAAAGCGACGAGTCGCGTGAGCCCCACATTTCCGGAGTAATCAACTCCTTGTTATTGATTTTCCAAAAACAACTTTTCACCCCTGGAAACCTTTCTTTTTTTCAACCAGAATTAGCGCCCCCATCCTGCAGGCCAGATACTACGACTATGTTCAATTGGAATCTCGCCTTAGGAGATAGGTTTTTTTCCCCCGACGCGATTTCTCTTTCACCCCCCCCTCCCTTTGTGATAGGCAGCATCTCCCCCCAAGGTTACTTAACAACGACGCTCCTGAAAGAGGTTTCTCCCGAGTGTTTCCGCCACAACAGACCTCCTTTGATAGAGGGTGGGCTTGTATTGTATTACACTCCCCGGGGTTGTTTCATTTTTTAACCTCTCCTTTTTGAAACTGGTTATAAACCCATTTCGTTGTCCCGAAGGATCGTAAACCCTTTTTCTTCAGTCAAGATGTGCCTGCACCATTCCTTTTTTAATTCCATGGGCTTTTTTCACCTCAGCGTCTAGCGCCCTCTCCTGAAATACGCGATTTCCCCCAGCAAGGCTAATCTCCCCCTCTCCCGGAGAATTCGGCGAGTTTCGGCGGAATGTCTACGAGATAGTCATTTTGTATGGGTGGCTCTAACGGTCCGCGGAGTCAGTCGGCAGCCGTTTTAGCTCCGTTCAAAAGGTGAACTTGTGCCGAAGCTCCGGCCCCTCTTGCATGGGATCCGGTCCCCAGGATTCTGGAGCTGGTCCCCCCCCCCTTCCCGTCCCACGCTTTGCCGCCTGGAATGTCCCTTTTTACCTTTCCCCCGGCAAGCAAGCTCCGTGAGACCTCTCCGCCCTTTTCCAAGATCACTGAGGTAAGCGCTTTCTCTCTTTCTCGCAGAGCCACCTGGGGCGCGCTCTTGTCAATTTCCCCCCCCTTCCACGGAGGCCAGTTGATTACGCTGTAGATCGTCCATGCTCCCCACGATGGCCGCCTTCGATCTCAACCCCCAGAAACTCCATCAGAAAAGGGGATCCAGGCCGCTCCGGAAGGGACTTATTTCCCTAGTGGAGCCGGCTCCCCTATGATTTGTCTTTCTTTTCCAGGAATGCTTCTGGCCAACCTTGAAAACGGGTTGCGGATTTTTTGAGGAGAAATTTTCGGTTTCCCATTTCCTTGGTTTCTCTTCCACGGAATGCCTATACAATGGGGCACGAGAAAGTTTCCCCTCCGTCCTCAGGGATATTATCTCCCCAGCGGGGTATTCCGCGCCCCCTCCCCTTTCCTTGAGGAACGCGCCCTCCTTTTTAATCTCTCTCGTTGTAATACACATCCGTTGTGTTTTGATATCTTCCCCCCATGGAGCGATCCCTCCTTTTTGGGGCGAGGAAAGGTCTCTTTTTGATGAATCGTAGGCGTTCCCTTTTCTGTCTTGCCATTCTTGGCTCCAGTTTTCTAGGAAACACCGTCCTTTTCTTTTCGTTGGACTGGAACCCAGAATCCTTCCCCAGCAAAGTTTTCGCTTTCCCCATCCTCAATTACTTCATTCCAACTATTGCTCTCCCCTGGCATAGTCGGATCCCCCCCCATCCATTCCTGTACCTTTTTTACGGTGACGCCGGCTGATCCGTTTCTGATTATTCCTTGTGGTTTGCCTTCCTCGGCTTCCTTTTTGGCATGGGCTTTCGAATCCCTTCCTTGGTCCTCGTGGCGGCCCCATTTTTACAAACCCTTCAGCCCCCTCCCCATGGGTCGGGGCCCTTCTCTCCCCCCCGTGCTATTGGTGAAACAGTTTCATTGCCCCTTCTACACCTTTTGTTTTTGCTTCCTCCCTTCTATACCCAAGGGACTCTGCGGCCGTTGTTTCCCTGGGCTCGGTCTCTTGTCAGATAAATAGTCATTCCCCTCTGCGTCCAATTATCAGTCCTTAGGCTTTTTTTCCCCCCTAAATGGACAGTGTTCTCCCCCTTCCCAGCGTTTGACCTTTCCCCCCCCCAAGAAAAGGAATTCTATTTTCTTTCCCTTATCCAGGGAAGGTCCCGCGATCTTCTCCCTTTTTTTTCCCCCTTCCTTTGATGTTTTTCTCTCGCGTATTCCTTGCTGCGCGGCTTTTTCATGCTTTTCTTAAAAGGATGGCCCCCCGGGACTTTTACGGTTTTTGTGGGGGCACTTTTTACGTTCCTCGTGCTTAACGTTTACGATCATGCTTTTGCTTTCCCCCGGAAGGGGAGGGGTAACACCAAGTTTTCCCCACCGTTGACTGCGCGAGCTTCTTTCCCAACCCCGGGGCTCTCAATGCAAGGCCACCTGTTTCTTCAGGCTCTTGTTGTTTAAGCTCCCGTAGATGGCTCGGTCAACAACCGCTTTCGTCCCCCGGCGTGTGTTCCACACTTTCTTGGACCGTGCATTCTATCACTGGCCCAGGCTTGATTTTTTTTCTGAATCGGCATCTTTTCCCCTCTCCGTCCCGCCAAAATTTTGCTCTTTATTCCCCCCTCGCTTTCTTTTCCTTGCAGGATTCATGTGGGTTAATTATTGTACCCTTTCCCCTCAATCTGGTTTTCTTTGGTTTTTCAAATCCTACCAAGGTGTGTGCTGTTACATGTCCTGGCTCACGCGCGTCCCTTGTCGCATTCAAAGTCTTCGTCATCCCTTCCTTGGTGATCTTAACGTTTCCCCCTGTAACCCGGAAGTTTGCCCCTGCATTGACTACTCCCGTCTTTCTCTAGGGACGGCATCCCCCCTTTTTAGTTCGGGAGATGTCTATCTTCTTGCACTTCCCTTCTTTTCCTCTTACTATAGAGTTCCTGTACAACCTGTCATTGGTCCCGATCATTCGGCCCCCCCGTCGGGTAGGTCAAGTAGTCCCCCCTTCGAAGAATTTCTTCCCTTTCGCTTTTTTTTCTTCTTTCAGCAAGACATCCCCGTCATTTCTTGGAGGTCTATATCGTTACTGTCCTTCAGAAAAAAACCTCTTTTTTATTTTTTCTCTTATTTTGGGTTTTTTTTTTTCCCCACTTCTCTCATTTGCAATATGCCCTTCTGCGGGCTGGCACAACCAGGCGACGGAGAGCTGCGGGACCCAATCTTTTTCCCGATCCGCTAGGGGGACCTCTTTTTGTAAACGCAGATGTTGTTTTCCCTCCATTCGTTTTCTTGCCCGCCCTGGCGGAGCTCAGGTGCACCCTCCGAAGGAAAAGACGGCGGGCTATTTTCTGGTCCGCAGTAGACGCTGACCCAGGTGCAAGTCACAGGATTTGTTCCTCTCCCCCAGACCTTGATCCATCAGGGGTGTAATGTAAAAGGTTCCCGCTCTTCCCCCGATTTTGTCTAATTAAGAGTGTCTAGAAACCAGAGTTCTTCACTCTCTTTCTTCCCCTCCTTTCTTTGTGAGATCCCCTCCCCCCCTCCTCCGACATACGCGGTTCATAAACGAGATAGGAACCCAGCGCTTTTCCTCCAATTTTAATACCCCCTCTTTTTGTTATCCTTTATGGTTCATGTTCACTTGCCTTCTTTTTCCGACGGTGACCCAACCGCGGGCCCAGACTCATCCCGCGTTGGGCCTCGGACCCCCGCGCCTTCGACTCCCGGGCAAGACCTTTCTTCCCCCCCCAGGAGGAGGCCCCCTTTTTTCAGTAGGTCCCCCCCTCTGTTTTCTTTGATAGATTCAGTATTTTTAGGCTCCCTTGCCTTGTTGTGACAAGCTCCCCCATTTTTTTTTTTCCCAAAATGCCTCGGAGCTTCCTGAACAAAACCCTGATTCGCTCACCCCCCCAAAGTCCTCCCATCAGGTTTGGAGTCCCCACTGTCCGCGGACCCATCCCCTCAGTATGTGCTGCATCTCAAATCGGAAATTCCCTGAATCATCTCCTTAAGTGGATTGCCCACACTTCGACTTAACGCCAGACTTCTCTCCCAGGAACCGGTTTCATTAAAGCGCAGGCCTTGGACTCCGTTCCTTTCCCCTCAGCGCCTCCCCAGTAGTAGATCCTCGCAACTACCTCCAGTACTCTCTTTTTCTCTTAGGAAAGATTTCACAGGTCCCGGCATAGCCAATTTTGCCTAAACGTGTACTCACCACGGTGCTCTCTTCCTAAGATTGTTGCCCCAGCTTGATGGAGCGCACGAAGCGCGTAGCCGTCCCCCTGTTCCCCGGCATCCCATACCACCCTTGGGAGGGATGTGTCAAACCCCACCAGCAGCCCGATGAGAAAGTGCCCCCCCCCCCAATCTTTTGCTTAAAACAGCCTTATTGCCAAGGAATCATTGACCTTCCAAGAAGCAACTCCCCGGTTACCCTTTCCCAAGTTGTCGGGACGCCTGAGTGAGAAATTGCTTTTATGCGAGGCGTTCAAGGTGTTTTCCGCCTGGAAAGTGAATAGGCCTTTGCACGGCCCATCAAAGGGCTTTTTCCCACGACGACTCCTCCCTTCCTCCAGAGGTGTTGCAAGTACCGCGTATGAATAGGCCTTTCCTCTTTTTTAGAGGTGGGCTTGTTTTCCCGGAAAAGGGGTTTGTTTTTTTGTACCCCTTTCCCCCCCTCTCTTTTTCAAATTAGTGATTAAATCTAGAATGGGAACTTCTTACCCTTTTTTTCCCAGCTCGGGAAGACATGGCCCCTTGCGCCTGAAAATCCATTGCTTTCACCTCCCTTGAGCAGAGACTCCATCATGAAATACGCGATGAGACCCCTCAAGGGGCAAGAGGAGAGCGAGTTGACCGGCGTCCTTTTAGGTCCTCGGTATACGACCTTGAGAAGTCACTGGGTGAGAGTAGAACCCCCTTTCCCTCCGGCCAGTAAGGATTGACGTTCATCCCAGGTGAGCATGATTTCTTGGTACAGGTTCTGGGCCGAATTTTAATGACGATCTTTTTCTTGCGGGGCGCCAGAACGCCTGGTCTCCCTTTGTCCCCTCAAGAGGAACCTTGGGTACCCCTCCTGTCAGGCAAGCAAGTGAAAGTGTCCTTCATGAGGACGCCAAACTGTGCCAGCGCCCTTTTCCCCTGTAGAGACGGGGGAGCCTATGGGAGTCGCTGAAGTTTCCCCCCGCAACGCGTTCCGGGATTAAGCTGTATCCTTCCCCAGTTCCATTTCCCCGATGGCCGCCCTTCTGATGGGCCAACTCCTGACCCCTGATCATGCCGCGTTTGAAGGTCTTTTCCAGGGATCATGTGTCAAGAATTATTGGCGCTTTTGACTCACCTATCTTTTTCTGTGAAGAGGAAGGACTTTTTGGTTCAACGCGTCTGCCGGATTTAAATTTTCCATGGTTCCCCTCCCTGCATCTTCGGTGTTTAATATGCGTGTCCCCCACGCCATAGAAATTTTCCTCATAAAGACGAGGCCAGAGATATAGAGAACCGCAGGGCTTTTTTTCCCAACATGTCCGCGCCGCAATTTCTCATCCCTCCCCTTCCCTTTCCTATATATTTTTACTCTTTTTTTTTTTTTAGGAGAGATTAATTCTTCCTCAGAGCACGGTTTTGGGACATGTTTCCCCTGCTTTTTTCTCCACTCTGCGCTAGTCCGGAGGAACGATTTCCTTCCTTGGGCCTCCCCTTTTGAAGCAATATTTACCCCCTAAATGGAATTCCCATTTACGCAGCATCCTCCCCCCCCAGTTTTCGAGTTGACATCCGCTCCTTTTCTTAACTATTGATTATAACTTCACGTTTCTCTTTCCCCCCCTAAAATATTGAAATATCCCCCTTTCCGTGTTTCTCAGTTTTCTGATTTCTGGTTGAGAACATCGTCTTCCTCGGGTGGGAAAGGACCCGATTCTCTTCACATCCCTGGGTTAATAGTGCTTTTCAAATGTCTCAAATGTGGTCTTTTGAGACACGTATAGAAATCTTCCTTCTCTTTTTTTGTGAACAGTTGGAGTTACTGCCTTATAAACTTTCCGTGGTGCAGATCTCCTGGCCCCCCCATACCCCCCTCTTCGGGGCGGCCCCTTTTTTCCTGTCCTCGGCTTCTGGCTGCCCGCAGCCCATCATTGAGGAGTCCCTTTCTCCTCCGTGCTCTCCCTTCTCTTCACCTTTCCCCCTTGGTCGTCTACAGCCGTACTGCAGTGGTGACCGCTTCGCTCAACCAGGACTTCTCTGGATTTTTACAGTGGCAGAGGACCCCGCAGGCGCCCCCGTGCTCTCTCTTTTTTTTGCATGTGCTGTGGTGTGTATTTCATGCTTCCCTCCTCGCGCTGAGGTGGAACTTATGGCCAAAGTTTTCCCGTAGTCATCGGGGTCAGTCGTCCCCCTTTTCAACTGTTCCGATTTTTTCCCCTTTCCCCCTTCTATCTTTCCAGTTCAAACCGCCCTCGATCTTTTAAACCCTCTGAGAAACAACCCTTCCATTCAATGCCAAGTCCCCCCCCTCATATGAAGTTTTAAACAGATTTTTGAAACACTGCTTCTTCCCCCTTCGTCGTCGTTGAAATAAACCTTTTTCTGTTCCTGATGCTATTCACTGTCAGGCTCTGGCTCTGGGTGCAGCTAGGCAGACGGCCATATAGTACCCCCCCCCCTTTATTCCCATTTCCCTGTTTTCTTCTGTCCTGAAGGTTAATTGTGGGCTGCTACTTCCCCCACCTTTTAAGTTTTTTTTTTGATGATGGGTTTTTCAACTCAATACCCCCTTTCTTTTTCTTGACGCCGCCCCGGGAGGGTTCCCCTTCGCTTTCAGCAATTTTTTCTTCTTTCCCATTCTCTTTTCCCGTGGTGAATTCTTAACCTTGTAACCACCCTTTTCCCTCTGCTTGACATTTATCTATTCCTATCGTCCCAACCTGATCTGTGTTCCTTCTTTTTAGTTCGAGTCTTCTTCGATGTCACTACTTTTCCCGCTGATGGCTGCCTCTCGCCAGCCGTCCTAGAGCTTTCGTCCCCCGTTCCTTCTTTTAATCGACGGATCCCCTCTTGGCGCCGGTAAAGTAGGTATGCGAATCTCTTCTAAGACTTTCGATTTTAGAACATCCAAACAGTTTTTCTGCATTTCTCTTACAAGTTGTCCGCCAAACCGGATTTTCCCCTTTTTTTTGTGTTTTCGGCAGACCTTGTTGTCAATGCGCTCCTCCCATTGAAAGATGGATCTTCCTTCCTTTACTTTTTTCTATGGAGATGCTTTTCAATGACGGAATCGAATCAGTTCCTTCTTTTTGACAGACTTCACGAGTACTCGCCTTTTTTTACCCTTGTCTATTGAAGCCCCGTTGCCATCCCCCGGTACCGAAGGCCAGTTTTCAGGGAGGACATGATGGGTCTTTTGGTCCCAGCGGAATTTCAGGGTCCCTTACAGGATTCCCTTTTTCCCCAGAAATTGATCAATTGTCCTTTTTTCATGAACTCGCGGTTTGTCTCCATAGCTTTCTCTCCCCCGCGTTATGTGGATTAGAGC
>Ga0179593_1664942_pt1 | contig 10551 bp, 19 predicted proteins | sample CZODoug2_1_08_16_FD_185931 | JGI IMG/M metagenome (GOLD analysis project Ga0179593, IMG submission 185931) | Vadose zone soil fungal communities from Angelo Coast Range Reserve, California, USA - CZODoug2_1_08_16fungal (PacBio error correction) | ecosystem: Environmental > Terrestrial > Soil >... | reverse complement strand
CACGTGTCTTTTTTTTCTTCCACGACTTTTCTTAGTTGTCTTGCACTTTTTTCCCTTTTTTGTTGCTTTCCGTCGAGCAGTGCTCCCCCCCCTTTCTCAAAGCGGATAAGAAGATATTAGCTGGTAGAGAAGCCCCTCCAGCTCCTTCTTCCCGTAGGACCACGATTCTTGCCCTCTTCCCCCTTCTTTTCCATGCAATTAATTCCCCTCCCTTCCCTCCCCTTTTCCAAAAACGCTCCAGGAATGATCTGCTCTCTGCGATGGCGCGACGAAGTGATGAGTATTTCAACTATTTTTCTGTTCCCCTTTGTAGAGGCTTCCGATGTCCGTTCCTCTCGCGTGGCACTCATCTTCCCTTGCCTCTCTAGCATCCTGACACCTTCTTCCCCTCCCTGCCAGATAGCCCGCGTCATCGAAAGGTCAGGTCCACCGCAAAGCATCATCACTCTTTCTCTCAGCACCGTATGCTGTCTCCCCCCCCTTTTCCCTGGATTTCGCATCCCCGCTACTCGCTTCCTTCCCCCCTTTTAAACGACATGAAAGCACGCTTCTCGTCGTGTCAAGAAACTTCGGCCGGCCGACCCCCCCCTCCTCCAGCCCCCTTCCTTCATCGTGCGGGGAAAGCCCTTCTCTCCTCTCGCGCGATTCCCTTCCCCGCGAGGAATTTGAGTAAATCGGTTGTGTTTTTTTTACCTTTTCCTCTCTCGCCAGGACTCCTCTTCCCTGGTGCGCTTCTCCCGAGTCCCCCGATGCAGTTGCACATCTCCTTTCCCCCGATACACCAGCCTCCCCCTGAAAGAGCCGTGCGGGGCGTGGGAGAATGCACCCCATACACCTCCTCCTTTATTTTCCCAATGACAATTCCTTATTATTTTCCGTGCTTTTCTTCCTTCTTTCCGGGAGTGAAACCTTTTCCTTCCTAACTCCCATCACGAAAAGAGTTTCCCTCTCCCCCTTCACCATCAACACACAATGAGAAGATGCTTTTTGTATTATTTGGTCTCGCCGTGTCTCCCCCCCCCCCCTCCCATCGCCGGGCTCTATAGTAACCTCCTTCCTCTTTTCCCTTTCCTTCCTGCGTCCCGCAGATTCCCCCACTTCTTACATCTCCCTCTGGAACCAGTGAGTGAGAACATCTTTCCTCAGTAGAAAAGGGGATGAGAGGGCGTGGTCAGGCCAAGCCTTCCGTTTCCCCAAATCCCATCACACCCGCACTTTTTTTTTCTGTACCGCTTGTTCGCTGGACTCCCCCTCTCTATCCCTTTCTCTCTAAGGGGAGCTTCCCCTCCCTCTTTCTGGGGGGGTAACAAGCGTGCGCGAAGGGTTTGACTCCTTTTACACTTACATACTACTTCTGCATTTTCCTTTCTTCTTTTTCCCCCCCAGAGACCTTTCCCTTCCTTTTTTTCGGTAAGTCCTGCGTGGTACAGCCGTCTTCGCCACGGCACCTCAAGTTCGGAGTGCTTCTATCCGTCTTTTCATTTCGCTGCGGAGTCATGTACCCTGCGTCCTGGCTGGAACACCTCTTCTCGATGGACTGCATCGCGATTTTCTTTTTTTTCCCAAATAGGCTGCGAAAGAAACGACATCTCTACTCTTTCCTCCGTTTTTTTTATCTTTGAATGTACGTCCTTTGCAGCATATTTTCCCTTTTTCCTCCCCCCCTCCCCCCGAAATCGCAGGATTCCCCCCCTCAAACATGTTTTGGTTTACAGAAATCACCAGTTCCTTTTCCATGACTCCGCAGCTACTTTCTCCCCTTTGTCCCACGCGAGAACCTCCCCCTCCCCTTTTTGCCGTGGGCGGCCGAAAAAATTTTCCCCAATACAGTCGCAAGAGAAGGTGGCGATGGCCGGGCCTCTTTCCCACTAATTGCTCCTCCTTTTCTTTGAGTCGAGCGGGAAGACCTTCTCTCTTTGCAGAACCACCCCCCTTTTCTGCGAATCGCACAGTAAAGAGGCAAAATACCTTCTCTCTGCTTCCCCCTACCCTCAGTCCGTCTCCCCGCCAAAAAAAGTTCCTTTTGTAGATTGGAGGTTGTTTTTTTTTAAAAACGCCATAGAAGACCCGGGGAGACTCGGCTCCCCTTCCTTTCCCCCTGACCGGGTTCCTTACTCACCCTTTTTCTGTTCCCCTTTTTCTCCATGAGAGAGCCACTTTTCCTTGTGGATGGAGAGAGCTTTCTTTTGCACGAGAGCAGTCGATTAAGTTTCCTCCTCGACCAGGAAGGGGTAGGTTTTCCTCCTCGTTTCTTCTGTCAAAAAGATCCCCCTCTCCTGTTGATTTTGCCCCCCTTTCCTCGGCGGTGTAGATGGCGTGAGAGAGCGAACCTCCCTACCATTCTGCGTTTCACTCCTTCCCTCTCCCCCAAACCCCTCTTTCCCTCCTGGAAAATTCCCCCCCTTCCCCTCCCGCGGCGGCGAGTTGAATAGGGATGTGTCCGCACAAGCCCACACGTTCTTTTTTTATCTGGGATGGACATCTCTACTCCCCTCCTTCTTGCAACAGCAATCCCCTCCTCTCCTTACCCAGTAGCGCAGCAAAGTCCCTCTTTTCCCCCTTTCCCGAACACAAAGCCCCGAGTGATTTTCCAAGTCTTTCCTTCCCAATCGCGCGATCGGTCCCCTTCTGTCCCTGAAGATAACAGTCGGTTTCCTCTCTGGGCCGAGGTTCTTGACAAAGACGTTTAGCTAGCGTGCGGTAATGGCTTTTAAGAGTGCCCCCTCTCAATCCTTCTTCTTCTTCATCGAATCCCTTGAGCCACGCATTCTCCCTCCCCTCCTTTTTCGGCGTCCTCACGCCACCTTTTTTTTGACCGGCTGCTGCGCGGCCCTCTTTTTCTCATTGGCGACCTGATAGATTAGAAAAGGGTTCCTATTTTTTCCTCTCTCCCCTCTGATCCTCTTCCGTTCTTTCCACTTCCCTTCCTTTCCCTTCCCCCTCGCCCATAGACGGCCCTTCCCTCTCCCCTCCCCCCCCGCCGACACATAGTTTTGACCCTTTTTCTCCCCCTTTCCCCCAAATCGCAGAAAGGACTCCCCCTTCTCTCCTATCCTTGCTGCGCTTTTCCTTTCTCTCCTTCCTCCCTGGTAAAGTTTGCATTTGCCCTTTCCCCACAAAAACTTTTTTCCCTCCCCGCATCGTGGCCTCTGAAAAAGCCTCCCACAGTCCTTTGATCTCTCCCTCCCTCTTCTTATACGTTGCGTCCTTTCCCAAAAAAAGGGTTTTCCCCTCCGGAAAGCAAATATCATAGTCCCAGGAAAGGTTCTTAGCCCATTTTTCTCCTCCCGCCCCCGAAACGGGATTATCCTCCTTCCCCCTCTCTTTTGGTTGGAGATCTCCCCCTTTGGCTGCTGTCGGTCAACGAAGTTTCCTTTTGTACGATAGAGTTGATTTAGGAGAGCCCGTGATTGGAACGCCCCCGGTTTCGTCCTCTTCTCAAGGCAGGCTTTCGCTTTTTCATCCGAATCCCTTGTGAGGTGTTTCCGGATTCACGATGCTTCTCTTCCTTTCTTTCAATACTTTACACGAAGTAGACCTCCCCCCCCCAGTGATCAGTCTCAGATTATAGAGTCAGTGCATGCGATTGGCTCTTCCTTTCTCTCTTTCAAAACTATGGTCGTCCTTGTACTCCTCACCTTCTCCCTATGGGCTCGATTGACGCGATAGGATCCCCCTTAGAGGATCAGAATGGGAGGCGGTTCAGCGGTACCCCCCTGACCCCCTTCCTCTAGTTTCCGACGATGAGCCCTGAGTCATCGCACTTTTTTCCTCCGCCGCATCCGGATTAAAACCCCTCGCTTTCCCCTTCCCCATCCACTTATTGTTCGGCGCTCCTCCTTTTCCCCCGCCTTACTCGCTATATAGAAATTGAACTCCTAAAACGCCAGACCGCATCCCGCTCCCCCCCTTTTTCCAAGAAAATGAGCCGCGCCCTACCCTCATCCCGCACCAAGACTGTTTTCTCCCCTCTTGATCGATGGACTACCTTTTTTCCCCACGATTGTGAAGAACGATCGAGGACTTGACCATTTTTTTTCGGGTAATTTTTCCTGCTCCTCTCCCCATGAGAGAACTTTTTCTTTTCCCCCTCCCCCTGAGGTGCTTCAACGGAGTTTGAATGTTGAAATCTTAAAGATGCCTTAATGCTTCCTCTTTCCGATACACCAGCTCCCCCTTCCTCTTTTGGTGTTTTCCTTCCCCCCTATCAAATCGAAGCCTCTTCAATGACCCAATAATTGTAGTTTCCCGTTCCCCTGGCGCGGACTTTTCTTCCTGGCGTGCCACACCTATAGATCTTATTCTCCCGTCTATGAGCAACCAGAGAGGATATAGGCATTTAACCTCACCACCCATGGAGCAGCTGCCTTCTCCCTTTTTTCCTCTGTCCGAGTCCTCCTGCCCCCCCCCCCCCCTCGCGGCGCGATCGGAATTTCCAGGCCCTCGCCGATACGGCACTCTTTCCCCCCTGGCCAGATCTCGCCATAAACGCCCTCTGATCTCATTGGAAATAGTAGCTAATCCCCTTTCGTGAGAAAACACTCGTGCATCGCAGAGACTCTCGGCCCTCTTCCCCGGAGGATGAGAGGTTCCAAGGAACATGGAAGATAGTCCAAAATACACACCCTCCCTTTTTTGAAGGCGCGACTTCTCTTTTTCCCGTTCAGATCTCTCCTCCTTCTCTCTAAGGTGCTTTTTCCCTCTCCGTATGGAGGGAAATGTTTGGTTCACCACTCTGCGCTCAGGTTCCTCCCCTCCACTACGATAAAAAGGAGTCCTTTTCGTTTTTTAATGGAACGTTCCAAGCTACCCCTTTCTCAATATGGGAAGCCTTCGTTTTCTCCCTGCCCCCCCCTTTCCCAGAAACTTCCCACCTGTGTGATAGCGTGGATCTCTTCTTGATCCACTCTATATCCTCACCATGTAGGGTTTTCTTAAATTTCCTTTCCTGTCTTCCCCGCGGAAATTTTGAGGATTGTTTTTTAGCCTTTTTATCCCCTCTTCGAAAGTGCACAACTCCCTTCCCCTTTGTTGTTGTTGAGCTCTCTTTCTTTTTCCCTGCAGCATATTTGCAAGAGGAGCCACCCCCTTTTCTCGGATGCAGTCCAGAGTCAGAAACGCTTTCCAGCATTTTATCCCCCGGTCCAGACTCCTCCTTTTGGCAAAAGTCGCCCATTATCCCCCCTTCCGACAGAACGGGAGGTGAAGTGGCGGAGAAATACCCTATCGTCCCCCTCCATTCCTCCCCAACCCACTCCCCACAGTAGTCCTTTTCACCGGGAAAGGTCCTTCTCCTCGTGTATCGTATTGAGGCGAGAGGACTCCGCTTTCCCCTCCCTGAACCAAAAAAACCCACCCCCTCCATTGGAGGCGACCTCCCGTCATAGGGTCCACTCCCTCCCTATGCTTGATTCAGCAGGACCAGAGAGTAAGCCTCCCCCCCCAACAATTTCTGGGGTATATGGTTATTTTTCCCCTTCTCAGGCATTTTGTCAAAAGATTTCCTCCTCTGGCGAAGTGAGTCTATATCCTGACTCTTTCCCTTTTACCGGTTCCACTTCCTTTTTGAAGCCTTCCCTCTCCCCTAGCGACATGAGGCAGTGTCTTTTCCCCTCGGACGGCATAGAGACTTAGCTCTCTGGAAAGTCTTATCCCCTTTCTTCCTGCTGGGAGGGTGCGGTAAACTCTCCTTCCCCAAGAAGAAAGCTTTGCCAGGGGTGGGTGATGGGTGCAAAAATTCCTCTCTTCCCTCTGAGGTTCCTCCGGTCTTTGAGCCCCTCCCCTCTCCATTTTTCTCATAGAGGAGGGACCGGACAGGAGATTTTACCCGACGCCCAATTCTTCTTTCCAATATCCCCATGGTCATACCGCCGAGCGAGGTTCGATTTTATCTTTTCTCCACACTCCTTACACGAGCTATTAAGGGGAGGAAGCTGGTTTTCTCTCCCCCCTCTAACTTCAGCTGGAAGAGGGAAAAGGCCAATACAACCTCCCCTCCCTTGGACAGTAGCGCTCCCCCCACCCCCCCCCCTCCCCCCCCCCCAAAACCCCCCCCCCCCCAAAAAAAACACACCAAACACCCACACCCCCCCCCCCCAACCCCCCCCCCCCCCCCCCCCCCAACACCCCCCCGCCCCCCCCTCCCCCCCCCCCCCCCACCCCCCCCCCCCCCCCCCCTCCACCCACCCCACCCCCCCCCCCCCCCCCCTCCCCCCCCCACCCCCCCCCCCCCCCCCCCAATAGCTCCCCCTTTTCCTCTCTCCGGGAAAATCACAACACACCTCTCTTCATCAATTCCTAGCTAGTGCGTCCCCATCCTCTCTCTTTCATTTCCCTCATCAGTCTATCTCCCTCTTTCGTTGTGGTGCTTGATGAGGTCTTTTTTCCCTGGTTTCTGACACGGACGTCTTTTTTTTCCTCTCAGGTCATGGCTTTTAAGAGTGAACTCCGTCACTCTCCTCGCTTCCCAATCATACAGTGAGCCACCGCATCTCCTCCCTCCCCACTGTCTGTAGTAGCACGTCTTTTTATGATTTCTGGGGGCGGAACTGCCCCCCTTCTTTCCTTTTTTTTTCGACCTGTAGATTAGAAACCCCGGGGGTCTTCTGTCGCGCCGCCTCCCCTTCTTTCTCTTTTTTCCTTTCCAAGGCAGCTCTCTCCCTTTCAATCCAGTCTTCTTTTCCGCGACCCTGAGACAGATTTTCAAAGGAGAACCTTTTTCCTCTTCCCGCGTCTCGTCCCACTTCTTCCCCCTTCCCCCTATTAATGAGCGTCCTTCCTTTCTCATCAGTTAGACTCCTCTTCCTCTTAAACTCGAGCCGCAAAGCAAGCGGCGTTTCCTTAAAATCCCTCCCCCCTTTCCCCGCTGTACCCCAGCGAAATCTCCCTCCCCCCGGCAGGAAAAAACCTTTTCTCCTTGCTCGACGGAAAGAAAATTTCATAGTAACAGTCCCCAGACAGTCGCCTTTTTTTCCCTCAAGCAGCCCCTACCCTGCTTATCTCTTTTTTTCTCCTCTTCCTTTTCAGGTCTAGCTTCAATCCCGTGTAGGTGTTCTTTTCCATCCCCAGTGGAGACGTGTCATTGCCTGTTCCCTTTTTCATTTGATTTCCGCTCTATCTTTCTCTCCCCCCGGTTCTTTCTCTCTGCGCTTTCGCCTGGTCAATCGACCGTGGTTATTGGCGTTGTAAGGAGGTAAAAAGATAATCCTCCCTTTGAGCTTCGCTTTTCCCCTCTCTTCAGCTCCTCTTCTCATTCAAAACTTCCCTTTTTTCCATTATCGGAGTACAGTGCTGACTAGTTGGCGCTCCGTCTCTTTCCCCCTAGTGTAGGCCTTGGAATCGCTTTCCTCTCTTTCCGATTAATTCGTAGGCTGCTTAAGCCCGAAGAGGAATAAGACGGGGAGGTGAGAGACCACTACCCCCGCTTCCTCCTTTCCCCCTGCAAAGATGATCCCTTCGCATCCTCCCCACCCCACGCCCCCTCCCTCCCCTCCCCACCCCGCGGAGAAAAAGCCTTTTATTTCTTTCACGGGACGATTAAGAACATAAGATATTATCCTCAATTGGCTACCCAGCCTTCCCCGACACGAGCTCCACCACCCTCGTTTTCGTTTCCCCCCAATTTTTCAGAACCCCGGAATAATCCAGCACCCCTTCTTTTTCCAGCCATGTACCAGTATCAGTGATCGATTCCCCCCTTCCGACACGAGAGAGAAGGGATTAACGGATTGTTTCTTTCCTTTCACGGCGCCGCTCAGCGATTTTACGGGTGATCCTCAACTTCCCCCTCTTTGCGGAGGGGATGTCCCTTTTCTTTAAGCTCATCGCCGCTGTCAGATAAAAGACCCACTGAAATTCCGTTTCGGTTTTTTCTCACCCAATATCAACTCGCCCTGCCATCCCCCTTCTCCCTCCCCCATTTTAAATTTCTCCCCCATTTCTCCTTCTTTTTTGAGAGAAGGCTTCCCTCCCCCCCTTGACGGCGGAGATGAGAAACCCATCTCCTTCCTTTCATATTCTGCATTTCCCCTCCGCAACCCCTGGAGAACTTTTTTTCCCTTCCCTTTGACGAGAAGAGTCATGATGAGACCACCACCTTCTCTTTGCTCTAAGAGGAATACTCCTCTCGACGCGCTCGTGCATCTATCGTACGCCTTCCTCCCCCCCTTCCACGACTAATTTTCCCTTTAAATAGTACGAGGCCTTCTCCCCTCTTTAGACCCCCCCGGTCGGCATAGAGCGAGAGAGCGACTTTACTTTTTCTGAGGAGGGGTTTCCCTTTTCCCCCATGCCTTTTCCTGTAAAACCCCCTACCCCCTTTTACCGTCGAGGAACCTTTTCTCAAGATAGAGTCCATTTGTTTGGGGGTGTTTTTTTTTTCCACGGTGCTCCCTTTTCCTTTGTATGGAGGCCCCTATCAAGAGTGCTCGAAGGGCAGTCTTCTCCTTCATACGATTACCTGAATTTGTCTCATTAGTTGGCCGACTTTGTTCCTCCTCGATGGAGAATGGTATTTCCACTTCTCATGCGGGTCCCTTCTTTATTTTCCTCCCCGAACCTGCCCTAAACGTTAGGATGTGACAGCTTTTTCCTCTGCGAACGAGTCCCTATTCTCGGCGTATCCCCCTTACACCATGAGCGTCCCAATGATGGACAAGAGTGTTCCCTCGTGGTCCCCCCCGATTTCGCTTGCTTTTTTTTCCTTTTCAAATTCTGTTCTTAAACGACATACTAGAGGTTAATCGCTCTCTGAGAGATACGTGTTTTTTTCCCCTTTTCGCAGCCTGATTTGCCTTTCTTTTCCCCCACCAAGACTCCCCCCTCCACCCCCTCAAAGTAAACATTGGCGAAACAGCTGTTTGTTCAGCCCTATTCAAAACTCCTTTTACCCCATGATCCCTCTCTAACCGTCGAATAGAAAGCCTGATCCTTTAAGAAGGTGTTTTTCGTTTCGGCCGAAATAAATCTCCTTTCCCCCTTCTTACTCTTCCCCCCCATAAAGGAGCCCCCTCTTCCTTCCCCGTCTGCCCGGGCAAGACGCCCTCCCCTCTCTTTTTTTTTTTTATCGTAGTTGAGGTCCTAGAGGAAGCCCCCCTATGTTCTTCAACCCAAAAATTGGACTCCATCACCCTCAGAGACCCCGTTCTCTCCTCTTTCTTTCTCTCTCTTCTCTCCGGCAATATAGAATATGAGATTGACCAATCACTCCCCGCGTTTCACTTCCAGTACCACCCCTTTTCTTCTTTCGATGGGAGGTTGAACGAGAATTCCCGCCTAGAAGAAAGGGGATGAAGTTGGCTTCCTTTCTTTTCCCCGATGCACCTTTTTCCACGCCTTTTCCCTTTTTCCTATCTTTTAAATGAGAGCTCCTGTGTAGGCAGAGATTTTCCCCTATGCCCGAGCTAGTCCCCTCCAGCGTATTCTCTCGCTCCTTCTTTTTCTTGGTGTCACCTTCCCCCCTCTTTGTTCTCCCTGTACCTCATCTGCTCCCAGGGTTTTTTGGTATGTTTTGCCAAAATGACCGAGAGCCCGTCTTTTTCGATTGCGTTGGCGTCCCCTCCCCCCTCCCCCTCCTCACGAGAGGTGTCCTCCCCCTCTCCAAACTCCCCTTCCCCACCTTTGCAATTAATACACTTCTTTCTTGATCGCCGAGGAGGAGAGTTGATAGTCTTGCTCCCTCCCCCTGTTCCACGACTCTTGTCAGGGGGAGCTGTGTTTTTTCTTCCCCAGAGGAGAATCCCCCCCCCTTTAAGAGTTCCCCCCTTCATCCACGCGAAATCCTAACCTTCCCTAGCGCATCACCGTCGTTCCCCTCCGCTTTTGCGAGAAGGCCCCTTCCCCCACCAAAGACACGAGTTACAATTCATCGCTTTGACCACTCTGCCGCTAGCTTAGGGTACATCTCCTCTGTCCCGAAGATGTAACCAGTCGGCGGTCTCATTTTCTCGGCCTGCAGGTCCCTTCCTCCGTCTTGTGTCACTTTCTCTTGAGGTTATGCGTCTAGTTCCAATTCGACCTCTCGGCGGATCGAAGAACGTCTCTCCGCAGCCCTCCTTGGCCTTCTTTCCTCTGGGTTTGAATCCTTTTGCGGCGTGAACTTTCTTTTCCCCGGGATCATCTGGAGACATTGATAGATTGTGAACTTTTTTCTTAGGTCGCGCGCCGCCTTCCCTTTGCGTGAAACTTCCCTCCCCCTCTCTTGTAGCCATCTGAAGCCTCCCTCCCCCTACCCCCCCCCGGCCGACAATAGTGTGACGAGAGAAAGGCTCGCCACACCTTTCCCCCCTCCCTGAGAGATCAGCTGCGCTGTTTTTTTCCTCATTTCTTCCATTTGAAAGTATTGCCTTGTTCAACTTCGGTCCTTAAAGCGTGGCCGCATCGTGGGACTCCTCCCCCTCCCCCTCTTGGCTCGACCTGAACAAGAGAAGCCTCTTCCTCGTGCGGCATTCCCCCAAACCGGGTTTATTCCCTGCTCGACGGAAAGAAACTTCACCCCGGAAGGGACAAAGGAGCCCCAACTCCCTAACAGCATCCCCCCCCTTTTTAACGGGG
>Ga0179593_1495933_pt1 | contig 10551 bp, 11 predicted proteins | sample CZODoug2_1_08_16_FD_185931 | JGI IMG/M metagenome (GOLD analysis project Ga0179593, IMG submission 185931) | Vadose zone soil fungal communities from Angelo Coast Range Reserve, California, USA - CZODoug2_1_08_16fungal (PacBio error correction) | ecosystem: Environmental > Terrestrial > Soil >... | reverse complement strand
ACTTCCTGTCTCTAGAGAGGTTATCTCTTCGTTTTTTTTTCTCTTTTTTTCGTCCTCTATATGGCCTTTTTTTGGGACTGCGCTTCTTTCTTTCTTTCTTCTTTTCCTTTTCTTTGATGGCGTCCTTTTTTTTTTGTTTTAAGTCGATCTTTCTCCAATCTTGAGTCCCCATTACCTAGAAAGCGATTCTCGCTCATTTTTTTTGATCCCCTTTTTTAACAAACCCAAACAAATAGCGACTTCAGTCCCTCTCTCGTCGCAGTTTACCCCCGTTTTCGTTCAAACGTCGAAAGCCGCTCCTCTGACTAATTTTACCCCGCAGATGCAAGTTTTTTCAAATGTCCCTCGATTTAATTCGGCAACGCCGTTGACCAACGAATTCGTTTAATTTCGCCGTTTTTTTGAAAATCCCTTTGGACGGATTCTCGCTGAACCCGCGAGAGGGTTATGTTCTGTCCGTTTGGAGCCCGCCCAAAATCTTTTTCCCATTCTCCGTTCCCCTTCTTGGGTCAAGTTTTTCTTTTTTTCATCACATTCAACTTTTTACAGTAGATTTAAAACGCCGTTCTGGCCTTTCTTTTCCCATCCCTGGCATCCGTGTTGCGCGGTCTCAGTGCGAGGTCGGACTCCGCCCTTTTTTTTCCGCCCCCCCCAAGACTTTTTTTTTTACTTCACTACGTGTCCAGTTTCCCCTAATCCAAAATACAGATGACCTGTGTCCCTTTCACGTAAACCTTCCGTTTGTCACATCTTTTTTTTCTTTTGCCTCCCCCAAGCATCCTCCCTCTCTTTTTTTATGACTCGAGTCCCCCACCCACTCTTCCCCCCACTCCCCCACCCTCCTCCTGAGAATATCGTACCCTTTTCCTTCGGACACGACCCGCGCGAATCCTTTTTTCTTTTCCCTTCCTTGGGTGCGCGCTCCCTACTCAATGCGACTTCAATTTCTGAACTTGGAAGAAGTCCCGTTCTAGAAACCTTTACAGGTTTGTGGCTTACGATTCTTTAACACCTTTTTACATGTCGTGTGATAACCCCAAAGATTTAGTAACCATTGTTTTCCCCCATATGCCTGAGAGACGATCTGGAGTACCCTCCCCGGTTACCCCCCCTTCCCCTTCTCCCCCCCCCCCCCCCCCCCCCCCACCCCCCCCCACCCCCCCCCCCCCCCCCCCCCCACCCCCCCACCCCCCCCCCCCTCCCCCAACCCCCCCCCCCCCCCCCCCCCCCCCCACCCCCCCCCCCCCCCCCCCCCCCCCCCCCCCCCCCCCCCCCCCCCCCCCCCCCCCCCCCCCCCCCCCCCCCCCCCCCCCCCCCCCCCCCCCCCCCCCCCCCCCAACCAGAATTGGGACTATTTTGCTGTTGTTCTTTCCCCCCCTCTTTAGCAATCTTGTTTTTTTCTTTCATTGACCTTTCCTCTGGGTTTTTCACCATTGCGAGCAAGTGACCCCGGTGGGGGTTTTTCGCTTCTTTGCGTGGAGTCCGACGTCCTCTTTTGCAGGTGCGAGGACTCGAATTCGCCTTTTGCGCCCGCTACCTCCTCTACCCCTCTTGTAAGCCCCTCTTAAAACCCAACGGCGGAATCTTGGTATTCGCTTCTCCGTCTTTCTTTCCCCTACTTAGGTGGCGAGTCTCTGGGGCGGAGAACAGCTTTCTCCTTCGTTGTATGACCACAGACTTGGTTCCCTTTCCCCTTTCATTCCCAAGTTGGATCGAAAGTTTGTTAGCCCACATAGGTCACGACGTAAAAGTCCTATGAAGACCGCTTATTTTTTCTTCCCCTCGGTTCGCGTAAGTTTTTTTTCCCCCCCAATCTATTCTTGAAGACTTTTTCTGCTTCTGAGACCGGGATCCTTTTTAAGTTGACGTCCTTCATTTCCAAGAAAAAATGGCAAATGGGATCTCACCCCCCCACACTCTTCGAGTCCCAGTTTTCCTAGTGGGTGTATTGAGTCTTTCGCGGTCGGTGGGTTACCTTTCATTCTGGGTTAAGCACAACGGCCTTTTTTCTCTCTTCTTTCCGCGGATTTTGCCGACGTTTTGGTCTTTTGAGCCGAACGAAAGGCAGGGCGAGATTGGCTTTTTTTTCTACTTCCGGTGATGCTCGCCCTGAGGGTGGGGGGGGTGTCCCATAGTTCTTTTTTCCTAGGAATTCTGGTCCCCTCTCTTACGCTGACAACGGAGGGCTAGCCCTTTTTTTTTTCCCCTGGGTCGGTTGCCAGGCCTAGTCACCGCCGGCAGGATGACCCCCTCTACCAATTTTTTCCCATGTTTCCCAATTATTTGGTCGACGAATTCGGCTATATGCCACCCGCCCTCCCCCTCTTAAGATGGACACCTTCTGATAGGATTGGACTCCAAGGTTTCCCACCTGAAATGAAGCTGCCCTGAGCCGACGAGAGTTGCACGTTAGGCCGAGATTTCGCTTAAGCAGGAGCTTTCCTACTCCCCCTCTTTGCATACCTAGGCGGACTCGTCGTCCTTCCCTCCCCTTATACGGCCCCGAGCTAAGCCTCTTTATCGCTCCCCCTACGGCAGTCGCCACAGGAAGACCCCCTTGCCCCTTTAAAAGCTTCTTTGAGAGGTACACGGCCTTTGCAAAATTACGCAAAGCCCCGTCCCGAGTCACAAGCTTTTTTCAAAGCTCTGCTGCTCGTATTAATGAGGAGGGCTCGGTTTGCATCTTGGTCCCGGGTCTGTCAAACCGTGTACGAGGTCCCTGCCCTTCCTTTATAGACGCTTTCTATTGAATCTCCTTCCCCCCTCCGAGTTCTTGCCAAGGGATAGTACCCCTGACTCGGCTTCCTCGCGGTTTTGTCACACGTCTAAGACGGACGTTTTTCGAGTTTTACTGACCTTTTAGTGTTCTTTTTTCTTAGAACTTTGTGCCGGGAACGTCTGCTTAGCACCTCTGCCTGTCTCTGAAGGGGATGCCGTCGCGACCAACTCGTCAGTTTGTTGTCGAGTCTACCAATCGTAATTAATCATCGATCTAAAACCTTGGTTCAACAGGTCTTCCGTTGGGCCTTTTCACCTAGATCCTTGTAAATCTTTTCCCCTTTACCTCTGTCGCAGGGCACACTTGGATTCTCCGGGACGGAGTTCACCGAGTCTAAGCTTTTCCGCCCCAGTCCAACCGTCGTAGAGGACGTCCCCCCCCCTGACCTGCCTTATCCGGGACTTCCTTTTTGCGCCCTTCCACTTTTTCCCGGCCTGGAAGATGTTTCGTGCGAACTCCCGAGTTCCATGTCACCTCGGAAGCCACCATATGGCTGGGGGTGGGTTTTGTGTTCTTTTGGGGGTTTTTTCTTTTTCAGGTGGGTTCTGTGTTTGATGGGGGTGGTTTCTGGGGTGGTGGTTTGTGTTTGTTTTGTTTGCGTTTTACAAAGTTTTTCTTAGGTGCGGTGGTGGTGGGTGTTGTTTTTTGGGCTCTGCTGGGAGACCCGCTCTTTCATGCCCTAACGAGGCCCAAATTTTTGTAGCTGAACGCCCTTTCCACCTCCTCTTTGCTCCATTTTTGCTCTACCGCGGCTTCGGTGATTGTGCTTTTTATTCCTGCGTATTCCTTAACTGGCAGGAGCCATACTCGAACGATCTCCAGTCCTTTTCCTGTACTTTTTGACTCTCCGTCCCCAAGTCCCAGTCGAATTCTCTCAAACTGGCTCCTTGTGTCTTGGTGGAAACTTTCTTTTCGACGTTGCTGAAAAAGATATTATAGCAAGGAACGAGCCCCCGGCCCCCTTCCAGCTCCGGAGGGGTGAAACCAACGTTTTCCCCCTGGCGCCATGATCACTTCCGAGTCCAATCTCCTCTCCTTCCCTTGTTTTTTCTTTTTCTATGATATGTTTCCCGTACGCTTTCATTTAAGGGCCCCCTTTTTTAGTTCCCCCATAGTGAGCTGGTTTCCTTGGACGGTTCCCGTCCCAAGATCCTGTCCCGCACGTCGCTGAACCGCCTGGACACCAGGACCCCCCCTTTGCGAATTAACATCGATCTCGCTTCCTCCTTCGCATTTCTCTACCGTCGCCTGAGGCGTCCGCAATCAGTGCTCCGACGGTCCCCCTTGTTTTTCGTCCCCGGCCCCCTCTAAGCTTGGATTGTCCCCGCACAATGTGGCCCAAGTTCTGAGTCCTTGAAAATGTGGACACTGAGTCGTTCCCTCCTAAAGCTGCCTGTCTCTTGAGGCAAAGAGGGAGCTCGTGGCCGAGAGTCCGCCCATCGCCTTGCCCTTCCCCACCTTTTCCTTTTCCTCCCCTGGTAATTCCCTCGTCTTCGTGTCCCCCCTTTCTTTGTTCTTGTGTTTGCCTCCTCCCCCTGTGGGTTCGGTCGCGCTTTTCTGTGACTTCAAAGGATTCTTCAGCAGCTTTTCTTATTACACCTTTTTTTTTCCTATTCCGGACACTCGGTTCCTCCTTTACCTACCGCCCAAGACAGTGGTTACAGCCCCTTTTAACTACCGGTGAGTTAGATCAAGGAAGTCGGGCCCCCGGTACCACACAAAGCGATCTTTTTTTTTTGAATGGCGTCCCGTCCAGCACCCCGGAGCTCTCCTCTTTAGACGTGCAAGGTCTTAGAATCCACAAGCAGTCCTGCTTTTTCCCAAGCAATTCCCCTTTTGAAGTCAATGTTCGTCTTGCTTCGCAGGTGGGCATCCCCACTTGTCTGCTATCTCGAAGATAAGGCAAGACGCCCCATGCCTCCCCAGTCTTCCCCATGAAATTAAGGTACCTTCTTTAACGCGTCAACCGAGTGGCATGAAGGAAGAATTCTACGGCCCCTCCTCTCAAGAAACTTAGGTAACACATTCCTGTAATAGGCCAGTGCTGTTGTTCCCGTTCCCACCCCCGTCCTGAAACTATCAGTTTCGGACCACCCTCTTTCTTTTCTTTGTAGTTAGTTTCTCCTGACTCCACTCTTCTCGATCTCTCCTACAAGATAGAATTCGCTACATCGTCGCGACTACGTGCCCGCATCCTGACCGTGCATTTTTTGCCTTGGTCCAGTAGCTCATTCATGCTATCAGAAAGACCTCCTGTACTTGGCCCGCTGACAATATGCTTTTTCAGGTAGTCCTTTTCCGCAGCAGACACCTCCGCGACCCGTGTTTACCCATCTCCTTATTGAGCCGCCCGTTAGTTTCTTTAGCTCTTGCTTTGGCGACCGCGGATTTTGGCAACATCGCGGTTCTTAGCCTCCTGCCCTCTTCTTTTTCCCCTTTTCCTCTTCTGTGCGCGTCGGGCACCTGCCCCTTTTTTTTCCCCGGCTTCCATGTCGTAGAGCCCTCCTTTTCCTTTCCTTCTCTCCGGAGCCACTGAATCTCGACCACCCCCCCTCCTGGTTGCCGCGTCGCTCCTCCCCCCGCCCTCTTCGAAAAGGTGAAAGCCCCCCTCACAGCAACGTTGCGGCTTTCCTGGCCCCTTGCGGCCGCCTCGTCCATTACGCACGAGATCCCAACCGCCTTTTCCTTTCTTCCCCCCCGTACTTGAAGCTTGCCCCCCCCCCGGAAAATAGAACAGAACATCCCGGTTCCTTCAACCCTTAGAGTAACTGGGGACCGTGATTTATGAACACTGGTTTGCCATCCTTTTTTTTAACTTGTCCTTCGACGTACCCCGGTGCTTGCCTCGGTAAAGGCCCTCTTTTCTCTTCCTCAGATTTCTCTTGCCTCTTCCCATATTGAAACTTTCACATAATTTCCCCGTTATCTGAAAGTTTAATTCCTGGGTTATTGTGGCCCCCCCCCCGGTAGTGAAAAATTTTTTTTCTGCCTGCTCTTCCGTAGGTATCGTTAGTTATAAGCCTTTTCTCCGTACAGATCTTCCTTTCGGATGGTTTCCCTTCCCTGCGATTCCAGCGAAGTAGTTAAATCTGAATTAAGCCGTATTCTTTTTGCTTTCCTGGCTGTGCGGCTGCTCTTTCAAGTTCTACTCTTTATTGTCCCCAACCGGTCCCAACTCGTCGGGTCACTTTCTTCCCCCCCCCACCATCCAGCCAGACTAAGTCCAACCCTCCACCGGCCCTTCTTCTCCTATCGACTTCGTCAGCGCGACCAGATGGCTCCCCTCGGGTCCAAGGCCACCACAATCCCCCCATCATTGGAATTTTCCTTTTTTGGACGCCTCAGCCTATTCCATCTTGAGGCCCCCCCCCTTTCCCCCTCAAATGTGTGATAACCATAGCCCTTTTTCAGTTTTTTCAAAGTTCCTCGCGCCTCTCTTCCTTGACTTTACGCGAAAAAGTTAACGCTTTGTCTAGCCCTTCCGGCGCTTTTGGCTGAACTCTCGCCCCCCCTTTGCTTTCACCCGATGCTTTTCCCATCCGGGCTCCACCGGTCCGAATTTTGTCTTTTAAACGTCGTTTCGACTACTGACCAAGTACGCTTACCAACCTCACATGTACTTGACGTTTTAGTTCCGGCGCAGGTTACCTGGAACAGGTAGAGTATTATGTTGGTGCTTTTTCTGAGTTGCTTTTATCTATTTTTTCGGAACACGATGTTGCAATCATCTGCCTGAGCCTCTCACAACGCGGATTACTTATGTCTTCTCACACCCCCTGCGATCCCTTATCCCTACCCCCTCATATATACGGTCCTTCCTGGTTACGTACATTAAGGTTTCTACACCCACCACCTTCTTTTTTACAGCGTTCCTTAGAATTTTCAGATTTTGGCTTTTTCTTGCTTCCTCAGTGCCACAGCACTCTCAGGCCAAGCGCGCTTCTTTCCCTGTTTCGCTCCCTCCCCTTTCGTTAGCGACCCCCCCACTTCCGTTTCCCCTTCTTTTGCCGGAGACTTAAAATACTGATTTCTCGAATCTCCTTGATGCCCTACACCCTAGAGGAATCAGCTTGACGGGATGTCGTTGTTATTTTTCCTTCTCGTTTGAGGCCTCCTAATCCCCGTATCCCCCGCACGTCCCCGAGTCCCCCGGTCCGAATAGAAGTTCGATCTATGCTGCCAACTCTGGAAGCGCCCCGAATTACCCGCTATGTCCAACCCCCTCCCGCGTTGCTTCCTGTGAGCGCTTTTCCCCCCAACCTCTCTACTCCTCCCCGCCTCCCCAGACGCTCCTTGACGACCCTCCTTCCCTCTTACCGAAGCCGGCTTTACGAAGAAAAAATTGTCCAGAGCATTCGCCGACCCCTCTTTTGGCTTTCATGGTCTTCAAACCCATTAATTTTAAGTCTCTCTTCCTTTTTTCCCCCCTATTTTTTGTTGTTTTATCCCTCATGAATGAGTCGCGGGTTATTTGACCTCCATTCCCCTCCTCTTTCTTCCGCTGATTTTCTCTTTCTGCTCGGGTAATGCCTTCTTTCTTTCCTTTCTTTCCGAGGCATAGGTGAGGTTGGAGCAGTTCTTTAGCTCCCCTCTGCTCCAAGCGGGAAAAATAGACTAAGGCGGCGCTCCGTTTGTCAATTGCCCCTTTAACTCATTTTTTCCCCCCCTCCAAACACCCCCATCTTGCGTCATCTCGAGAAGCAGTTTCATCGCCTTCGGACTCAACGCAACGACCCGTCCCCCCCCTCGCTCTCTTTTCATGTTGTCCCTCTGCAAGCTGAATTCTTCTCCGTTAATATTTCAGTCCTTTCACACGAACGTTAAGGCATCGTTCCTCCTTCCAGAGGCTTCGAGGAAAAGAAGCGCTTTTTTTCTCTTATTCTTTCTTTAGTTACTGAAGAAAATCTTTCTCCCCCCCAAATACCCGGTAGCTGTAGTTAACAGCCGGGTTTACCTTTAAACCAACGTCGTCTTTTTTCACGTGCTTTCGCCTCAGGGCCATTTTGGTTGACTCCCTGTTTCCCAACTTTTATTGAGTCGTGCTTTCCCTCCGGCGTTTCGGCGTGAACACTAGATGCGGCCTCCTGCCTTTGCCCCGTCTAGCCACAAAATCTGACCGAGGTTCCCCGCCCCCCCCTTGGCTCCGGAACTTCCAAACTCGTGAGTTTTCATGGGTCTTGTCCCCTCGCGAAACGACATTCCGGGTTGATAGGCAACTGACTGGTTCGCAAGGATGTGTAGGAACGTTTTTTTTTTTTTTTTTTTTTTTTTTTTTTTGGTTTTTTGTGACCTCTCCGTCCTCTTCCCGCCGAGTTATCCAGCCAGGGGTGCATTGATGAACGCGCCTGACCCCCTCCCCCTTTCAGCTCCATTCCTACGGTTGTGGGAAGGTTTCTTGAACCCCTGAAACGTTCTTTGATAATCTTAAACTTCGGATCAAGTAATTTCATCGCGATTGCGAGGAGTAATTTCATCCCCTGCTCCCAACCATTTTTTGTATATGAGGTGGGCCTTGACAGATGGGAGCCCCCCATCTGGCTAGATGGCTTCTTTACGTCTTTCTAACATTATTCGACGCAAGTCGGAGTTTGGATTCTTCGGTTTTTCTTTTGGTTCTTTTCGCCCATTTTTCCCGGTGATCTCACCTCTCGCCTTCGAGTAACTCCACTCCCCGAAAGTCCCTTGCGTCCTTCCCATCCTTCCCGGGACTCTGCCGTAAGATCGCGGCTCCTTAGCCCTTCACACCCCAGTGTGTTACAGTATCTTTTGCTTGGTCTCCATGATCCACTGCCTGCAACCCCTCCCTTTAAGCCGACCTTTTGTCAAGTTGTTACGAAAGGTGCCGTTCCCCTCCATTCCCCCGAGTCCAAGGAAGTATCACGACTGGCTCCTTATTTCTATCTCCTTCAGCGTTTGCCCACCTCCCATTCTTAGAAAGAAGTTTTTAGACTGGATCTTTCGTCATCAAAGTGTCACAGCGTTTCCACAGGGTTCTCAACCACCACCACCACAAACACAATCTCCTCTACCACCCCGCGACGTCCCAGTTGAAATTTTTGCTCTTTTTATCTTTGTCCTGATTTTGTGCCCCTTTCCGCGTCGCTGCCGTAAGTCCAAAGAGTGTTTCGCGGCTTTGATTGCGTTTCTTGACCGGGTCTAGACACGAACCGTTGGCGGAGGAGTGGTTAATCTCATATGTCCGGCGTGGGCCGTTTATCTCTTGGAAGGTTTTTTGTTTGGTCGTTTCCGTTCCGATTTGAAGAGATCGTCGATTTTTTGACCACCTGCGCGACTCCGGCACCACCACCCTCCCCGTTCACTTGCCCCCCCTTGTTCGGGAGTATTTGTTGACTTGAGAATGAGGATATACGATTCCTGAAGGAGGAGCCTTTTTCTGGTTCCCCCACTCCTTGTCTCGATGCGTCTCACTCTGCCCTATACCCCGCTAGGCTCAGGGCCCCATGAGGCCCGCACGTCTTTTGCAGTGTAACCCTGGGTCATACCGACAGACCTCCAGTTTAATTCGATCCATCGGCTCTCCTGCGGAGACATCCCCTGATGTGGAGACGTTTTCTGATTTTCTGATGGGTTGAACTGCAAGTGATAGGAGGTCCTCTTTCCCTCCCCTCTACCCTATTCCCCAACCCCCTTGTTAGGCAGAGTCACGGCTATTCAACGATCTCAGCTTCCCTTTACGTCCCGGAGAACCGAGCGCACCCTCTTTCCTTGGTCTCGGTCCGGTGGGCGGGTTTGTGCTGACAACGCGTCCGCCTCTGAAGAGGCATTAAAGCTCCCTTAGTGAGTTCTGCTGCATAGAAGTTCTCTCCCCCGGATCCTGTATCCGGGTACCCCCCTTGTAATCTGTTACCGGTACCCATCGCTCATCTTCCTCCTCTTCGGGGAGGGCCAGGGATAGGAACGAAGACCCAAGGGTATCGCTTTTCCACCTGCTCGGAAGAGCCTTGGTACTTGCTGAAGAGTTGCAGAAGGTAAACTTGACGGCTTGGTCTCGCCCCCTTCCTTCCTTCTACCCCTCCTTATTTAGTTATCTCGGGACCTCCCTTCTGAAACCCAGACCCCGCCAGTTTTTAGTTGGTCTATGACCAGTCGCCCCTTCCCTCCGTCGCGCCACACAGGGAGTTACAAGTCTGCACGTGATTTTCCCCCCTTTTCATTGATAAGGTACGGAATCGGAAAAATTACCGCTTCGATCCTCTTGTGTCTTGAACTTTTTAACCTCGGTGGGGGGTGTCTGGTTTGGTTCTGATCATTGAGACTCCCTAACCTGGACGAGAGGGCCCAAGCAACTCCTGGCACGGCGTTCAGGGTGCATCAAGGTCCGCCTTCCAAGACTGTCTCCCCTGGCATTCCCCCGATTTTTTTTTACCTCGTTTGTAGAAGACTTGTTCCCCTCGTCTTTTCCCCCCCCCCCTTCTGATTCTATTGCCGCGTGCACATGTGGTTCTATTCTCCTCTTCAACTGCTTTGGTCGATTCTCCGCGGCTCTGTGGCTGTCCGGCGACGCACGAAGGCCGTTACCCCTTCCCCAATTCCCCGGTTTCTTTGCCTCGCCCTCCTCGACGATCTCGCGGGGCCCCCTTCTTCAGTCTCCGTCTATTAGTGAAAGAGGTATAGACTGGTTTCCTCCCCCCCGGTGTCATTTTTTGCCCCGGTCTGTTAGCTTCACGTGTATCATGGAAGCGCCCCCTGCCCTTCCCCCCTCCTGTGTGTTGTCTGAAATCCGGAACCGGGCCCCCCGATTCCACCTTTCG
>Ga0179593_1414010_pt1 | contig 10551 bp, 7 predicted proteins | sample CZODoug2_1_08_16_FD_185931 | JGI IMG/M metagenome (GOLD analysis project Ga0179593, IMG submission 185931) | Vadose zone soil fungal communities from Angelo Coast Range Reserve, California, USA - CZODoug2_1_08_16fungal (PacBio error correction) | ecosystem: Environmental > Terrestrial > Soil >... | reverse complement strand
TTTCTATGTTTTTCGTTATGTATTTTGTTTATAAGAGCTACCCGCGTAATTAGGTGTTTCTTTTTGGGTAAGGCCCCTATTTCTTTCTGAGATCTGGCTGTGAGGGACCCGTTTTTTCCCCCTTTTCTATAAACGCACCATTTCAAAAGCTCGCCTTTTATAAATCTCGCTCATTGTCCTCGTAACATCTGAATCTCAATTGGTCAGAATGAATATTCCAATATATGACTCCGCTTTTACAGATCAATTTTCGTATTTTCGGTTCCAAATTTCTCCATCCGTAGTATTATTCGTCCGTTTAGATGAGTCAATTGTCTTGCATCTCCTTACTCTTCCCCGTGATTTTCCTTCGGTTCTTTCTTTTCAATTGGCATCTCTTGAATCCCCGCCTTTCCTTGGAAGTGAACTCTTTGAAGTCCAACTGTGTTCGCTACTGAAAACTTAGATCACTATAAAGTCGAGCCCATAATAGTGTATTCCATTTTCCTTTTGTTTATCATTATCTTCGCCTCCAACCCGACATCTTGGTCGAGAACAGAAGGTCCTAGACCGCCCCCCTCATGCGCCCCCGTACTGATCTGTTTTTGCGGCTGGAGGCGTGGTCTACCTGCCGAACCCCTCCTCTTGTACCCAGGTGCTTCATGGAATTCTGTGTGCGTGTTAACGTTTACCCCCTTCCTCCAGCCTGCTTCGAGCCGGGTCGTCTACGGTATGTGGTTCCTAATGAACGGGAGCGTTGGGATGGTTCTATCCAGGCCCACTTGGTAGGGTCTCCCTTTGAAAAAGTCCGTCCCAATGACCTCTGTTCGGCTTTAACGCCCGGCAAAAAGTTGATTTGTATTGTTTTTATCTTCCTGGTTGTTTCGGTCGGTGTTCGCTGATCTTGTTGTTTCGAAAGTGTTGACAGTACGCGTTTTTCCCATTCCAGTGACTCGTTTCCTCCCTCCCCGTTACCCCCTATGACCAATTGTGACATCCAGTTTTGCTCCCCTCTCTTCACTGATGCGCATTGCCCCGGTATTCTGAGTTGCCCTTCACTCTTTCGTCGTCCCAATAAGCTCCTCGTCTTGCGGTATGGCCGAATAGGGTTCGGGAGGTGTGTGCTTTTCGTTTTTCGTTTGCCTGAGTTCACGCGTGGTGGCAGTTTCGTGCCTGACCTGATTTCCTAAAAGGATTGCTATTGTCCGTTTCCCAGACAGAGTAGACCGAAACCAGTACTCATGGCCTGGCAGGGAATATCCCTCCCTGGATTTTGCCACCCGGGCCTGCCCGACTCTTTTCTCCTTTTTAATTCTGTAAAAAGCCCTGCCCATTCTCCTTCTGTTTGTACTAGCCCTTGCCGATTACGATCCCGGAGCACCCGTCAGATTTCATTTTACGCTGTCGGGATTGCTCAAGATGTTAGGTTCACTCGGCTCTCGTGAGAAATGCGTTGCCCGGTACACCTTGGCCAGCGACCGTTGGCGCTGTTGATTGGCTGTCACTTACCCCTACCACCGCCCCTTTTGAACGCGGGGGTCACTTTCCGTTCCGTTTCCACCGTCCAAGCAGTTCCGTGATCTCCCTTCCCACTGTGTTGCAGGTCCCCCCCCCATCATGATAGTTCCACGTTCTCCATTTAATCCCCCGCTTCCCCCTTATGTTGTCTCCCCCGGACATCTGCGCTACTTCCCCGTGTTTTTGCCGGTTCACCAAGTATCGTATATTCTGCTCCCTTTCTGTCTCAGTGTGCGCCTTTTCGGTTAACGCGTGCCTTCTCGGGAAGATCTTACGGATAGTTTGACATACATCTGCAGCCCACTTCGACCCAAAATTTGTGAACGAAGGCTACCCCCCCAGGCCCGCGCTTCCTCCTTCTTGCGGCTTTTTATTTCCCAACTCCTTGGCGTTTTTGGTGTTTGAGGCCGATACCGGGCCGACCCCGTCGTGTTGCTTTATTGTACCAAGCCCCCCCACTGAGCTTTAAGCCGATTGGTTAGACATCCCTGTGACTGGATCAAGGAAGATACTGCAGGTCTTACCCTGCTACTAGAGGGACCTCGGCTCAAACATTTCTGTGGCTCTTAATGTAGCTGTAAACAGTGTCTTCGCCGGCGTTAGCGTAGCCATCAGAGCACCTCACCCCCCCCTGACCACGCGCCTATACCAAATTTGGCCATGAGGCTTCAATGGCTCCATACTTTTTATGCATCGTCTCCAGATGACACTTGTCGATTTGAAGCCCCCCAATCTTTGACACTTTTGGATTGCCCCCCCCTTTGATGCTGGCCCGACTTCTCGGCCTTCACTGCAGTCAAAAGGTTGGACCACTGTGTCCAGACCCAACACCTGATCGCGTAGGCCCAATTAAACCCGTAGGTCTATGACTCTAGGTTTTTTCATGTTGACCCCTGGCATTTCCCCAGGTCTGTGTGGTTCACCTTAGGAATTCCGGTTGTCGCTATTTTTTTCGGATTTACCCGCAACCACGTTATCTGTTCAGGGGATTACTTTTCCTGACGATTATGTGATTGTTTGGCCTGCACGCTATCCCCCTCCTTCTCTTCATCTCTCCTTTTGTTGTTTTTTTATTCGATTTCCGTACGGGCGGCTCGTCCACCTCTTTCCACAGTCAGGAAAAACCCCGATCTCTTTTTTTCCAGACTCCACGTAGATTCCGTACCGACCCCCCCGATAGCTTTCCTTTTTCTCTTTCTAACGAGACACAGACCTAAATGTTTTCAGTCAGTTCTCCTATCCATCTTTCTTTAGAGACCTCTTTCGGGCTCCTCCCAACAGGTGTGTGGAAACCCATTTCCCACTGTTTCTTCTACGACATGCCACTTTTCCTTCCTAGTCAGTTTCGCCATCATACAACAGGGGCCACCCAAGCCCTCCCCAGTGGTCTTCCCCAAGTGTCCAAACTCTTCCCGATTTTTACCCACACGGAGGTCCAGGTACGACTGTCCGATTAGGGTACTTCTTTCGCCTCCTGTGACTTTGGGTGCGTGCGCTCGATTTTTGCTACGGCTCCGTCATCGGCCATCAACTTTTCAGCTTTTTTTGACACCACCAGATCTTATTCCCGTTTATTTGAACTCGGGCCGTCGTTTGTTTTCGTATTGAGCCCTATTGTTCCGGGTTTCTCAGTCTGCCCTTTTTCCACCTTGTTCTCTTCCCCTCCCTAATTGGCTACGTCGGTTTTGGGACATGCGTCTACCAAACGCCACCTTTTTTTTTTCACTGAATGACGGGATGGGTCCTTCCCCTCGTCCAATGAAGGCCGTTGCGGTTGCGGTACTATTTTCCACTGCTGTTTTTTCTCTTGTGTTTGCGGATTCGTTTTACAAGCTGTCAAATATTTCTCCGTTGGTAACGATCTGGTGAGTTAAAATAGAAAAAGGCTGTCCCCGTTGCACGGACTTTCGATGGTTGACCCCACCAAGAAGAAGCCAAGTAAGTTAGTCTTGCGGAGCTCCCGGCAGTTTGTAAGGTGTTGCCAGCCTCCCCTTGTATTCCACCTATATGAACTGGTTACCCCAAATCGAGGTTTCCTCCCTCTCTCTCTGCTTTTCACGTGGACGGTCATGCGGCTCTTCATCTGGCCCCCCCAGTTTTTGAGTTCCGCTTGAGGAGTTCTAGTGCACCCCAAAGCGTCCCCCGTTTTGTCAAATCAAGGCTTGACAGCTCACGCAGTCCCCCCGCTTTTTTCGTCTTTTCCACCTCTACCATTTTACTCTCTCAAGGACAGACCCGCCCTTCCAATTGTTGGGTGGGCACTTCTTTTGCTTTTCTATGCGGCCCCGTCCCTCCGGGTGAATTTTTTTTTTTTGCTTCCCTTCACCTTTACCGTTTATCTTAGCAGGCCCCTTCGGTGTTGAGAATCAGGCGGGTCAATCTTGTCACTCCGTTTTTTTATGACCAGGGGTTCGTTCCCTCCTTTCTTTGTTTAGGATCTCCGCCCTTTTCTCCTATTTCGACCAAGGACCTATTTTAATTTCACAAAAAGCAGTTCACACCAAGGAACTGACGATACTTCAACGCAGTTTCCCCTTTCTCGAGGGCCGACGCCTCATCCCCCCCCGGAAATCTCCGTCTGGTTCGGATCCTGAAGGCATCTTAGGCCCATCCCCGGCTCCCCTATCCATTGAGAGATGGTTAGCCCACTTGCTATGCCTGGGCTCACGTTGGAACGTTGTACTACGTTTTTGATGTAACAGGAGACGAACACTCAAGTTCAAAGATCCGGACCAATTCGACATTTTGCTTGCTATGAATAACCCAAGCGGTAACAGTCTCCCCCTTTTGGCCTGGAAATGCGACCCGCCTCTGGCTCCTTGTTACCCCCCAAACCCCCCCGCGTTCGCCAATTTCATTCCTTAGACCCCGATCCGATCTTTTTGTAAAGACCCACACCATTTCTTGTGACGACCTTTTCGGACTCGCCCTGGCTGTATTTTCACACTTTCAAGCACGTTCTCAGGTCCACAGATCGGACTCCCCTGTCATAGGAAGTTCGCAGTTTAGCCTATGCCACCCGCCGCGCCATTTTGCAGAGATCACTCACCCCCCACTTTTGCGACCCGATTGCTTCGAACTTTTTTCTAACAATTCGTGGTGTTCGCTCTAATTACCCCCCCCAGAGTATTCCTACGAATTTGTTCGCGTACGGCTTGATTTTTTATATCAGAGTTCCCCTCGCGAAACGAGTTGCCGGCCGTCCCTCCACTCCACTGCCTGTTACGTTCTGGCATGCCTAACCAGCAACTTTGAACACTCACACCGTCAACGCTGCCTCCCCCTGTCTGAACTGGTCGTTCCCTTCACCTCTCCGGCGGAACCGGGACCAATTTACATTAACTGTAGGTTCCAAACGGAGAGGTCCCCATTCCAAATCCACCACCTTTCCCAGCACAACGCCCGATTCTTTCGTGTTCGATTTCACTGCACCTGTGGCCCAATGAGGCTTTTTCCCTTAGACTACGGCTTTTTTGGCAGCCCCTGAAGTGTCTTCGTTTATGATAGGTGTAAACCGCCCACGGCGCAGCGATCCCCCCTTAATAGTGAATATTGTCAGCAAACCCTTCCCTCCTTTCTCTTTCTGAAAACACAAATGGGCTACAGGTTCGAGGCCCTTCTTTTTCCTCTGGTGTTGTCTGAGGAGTCTTTGGTGATGCATGTCAGATGTTTGTTTTCACAGTAGTATCCCCTACGAGGGTGTAAGGAAGGAGCGTTTTTCTCTAATCGCTGCGTGATTTCGTTTACAACTTCATGTACCAGAGGGAGACCTCCCCTTTTTAAGAAGCATTAATTTCTCTGGTTCGCTGTGCCGAGAAAGGGCATTGTCCCTCCTCCTCTCCGTTTGCGAGTTTACTTTTAAATTCTTTTGTTTTTTCTTTGAGTTGGCCCCTCCCATTAGTTGAGACCTTCCGGTCACGCTGATCCCTCCCTTGCTTTAAGTTTTCGCATATCTCTTTTTCTTCTTACCTTGTATTTTTAGACAGTGTTCCTGGCACTGCCTTTGACGAGACCTTTGTACTTCTAAGACAATGTTTACTGATTGTAACCAGTTTTTTATGACTCCAGCTCCCCCCCCGTACTGCGTCCATACGGGATAGGACGAGACTTTGGGTATCATTCACCCCCCTAGAGACCCACCCCCTTTTTTTTTGCTACCAGGCTTTTAGTCGGGGTCCTCCCTTTTTCGATTACATGATAGGGGGTTGATTCTTACCATGCGCAACTTCCTATTGACAACGGGACTCTTTTGCAATGATGCTGTTTCGTTACAGTTTCCTTCAGCAGGCCGCTCCAGACGGTTTGTCCAACGGGTAATTAATTTGTCCCCAGGCGAGATCTTTTCTTTCTGATTGGAGAAGGACATTTTCGACAGATTTTCGTTAACATCTGGAAAAAGTAGCATGTTCCGGTGGAGTAAGACCAAAGCCCCTTTTTCTTCCTGTCCTCGGGGAGTCCGCATGCCGGCCGTGGCGGTAGAGTTGTTTTCTGTATTTTCTGTCATCCAGTGTGCTGCGAAGTGTAAACCTCAAGGACGTCGTTCACGTTCCTTGCCGTTCGTCCTAAATTTTTTTCTTTCCACCCTTTAACTGAGAGAGAAGGAGCTGTTATTGAGGTTGGCGGTTCAGTCCTCCCCCGCCCCAGCCTTATCAAGTGTGACGTTCCGACCCGTCCCTATCCACGTGTAGCCTTTTTTCATGCTGCTATAGCTTTTTCCGGATCTCCACTGATTTTGTTGTATTAGTCCTTCTATGACTTCTCTCGTCTGAAGATGATTTAAAAGGTATTCTCTTTATTGTACTACCCCCTCAAGCGTAGAACGCCACCAGTCATCCCCCCCCCTTCAAGGCAGGTACACATAACTCCCTTGATTTTTCCTCACCTCCTGGGCGGCGAAGATCTCGGGTTCGGTTTAAACCCTCAAGCCCCTTTCCTTCCAGTCGTAGAGGCGAAGCACTATTGCCGCTAAGAGTTATTCCACCCGCCGATTTTAATCATTTTTCTTTCGCTCCGAATATCTGGTCTCTGTTACCCGAGGCTTGCGCACTGCGTGCCTTCCTTTCTCCCCTGATCTCTTCCAGCACGTTGGCGCTGGGCCCGGCCTGCCCAATGGTTACTTTTGGGGTCATTCTCCTAGCCTACCTCCCCATAGGTTTCGTCAGACGTCGTTAGAGCCCCCCGCTCTCACATCACGACTTTGTGTCCTGTTCCCGTAAGATAGTTAGTGTAACCTTTTTTTTCAACCGAATCTGGATCCCTTTCCGTTGCTCGGGTGTCTCCTTTCCTGTCAGGGGGTAGGCTGTTCTTCCGGGCACCACCGATCCAGGTCTAATTGGTTCCCCGGGATTCCGTGTTATTGAAGGATAATGAGTTGCTCCCTTCTTTTTAGCCCTCGTCGGAAGTTTGACGATAGTCCACGTCTACTCACGATAGACCCCCCGCGCGAGCGGCGAAAAGCAGCCCGATGCCCGAAACTTGGCCCACCCGATCTTTTCGATTGTAGGTGCCGCCCATCACCGTTTCATGATTACCTTATTTTCGTTTTTTTCACGCCCCAGGTTACGTGTACTCTCGGATGATGGAGCCATACACACTTTTCCCCCTGCTTATTTTTCCCCCATTCCCCTCGTTCGAGCTCCACTCTAACCCTCCTAACCCTTTCCCTCGTCGAAGAGTGGATCGGAATTTGTCCCTGGTTGTCCTTGTGAACATTCTTTCCCCAGGCTTAGCCGTAGCCCATCAGCCGTCGCCACTCACAACCGGCACATATTCAAATTCTCCTCGACACCCAACATCATCGAGGCTTCACTTCTTGCCCTCCTTTGCTTTTGTTTTCACTCGTTTCCCACCCCTACCTTTTTGTTCACTTTTTCTTTGAGCCACTCAAGATTCCGTTAATTTGTGGTTTCGTCCCCAGTTTCTTCTTGGCCCGCAATTCTTTTCCTATACTTATTCCCCCGCCAACCAACTTGCCCACAATTTCCAGCAAACCCGAATTGGGATTTGATTTAAATGATAGGTCTCTATGCTCTCTGTTTTTATCTTCCGGACTTTCACTAGGTCCAGGATAATTTCATTGTCGTCCGGATCACGGTACCCCTGAAGTCTATCGGTTCGTCGTGACGCTATCTTTTCTTAGGATTAGCCGTCAACCGGGTCATCTCTCTTTCGTTAATTCCTGACGCGCTTTAGACTTGGACCCAGCCGCTACTCTTAACTCTCTCTCTTTTCCCCCCTACGGTGTGTTTATCATTTTTACCTCCCGAGTGACTCTTCGTCAATCGAATTCTCTCCGGAAATCACCTAATTCCCATGACGAGATGCGATTCTACCGGTTCTCCCCGACCCTGAACTGTATCGTCATAATAACTCATCGTTTGGTTTTTTTATTTGATCCCGTGACCCCTACCTTCCTTTAGACTTTTCCGTCTCTACTATTCCCTCTCCAATAGATTCCTTAGATAAATCTCGTGGTTTACTTCTATCCCTTTTTGTTTTTCTTTGACCCCTTTTTCCTTTTTTTTTTTAATTGAAATTTTTAACTCCGTTTCCATTCTATTTCCTATAATTTTGAAAGACTCCCATGGAACCCCCCGCCAGTTTTTTAAACTCTGTTGAGGTGGTACCCTTTTCCAAGTGTTCCAAAACTGGATGATGAAGGAACCACGATTTGATCCAAATTAAAGTAGTCAGCCAGTGTCGACAGATTCATTTTGGTTAATCTTGTCCCCTCAGTACTCGGTTGCGTTGGTATGTTATGGATAAGGATAACTTCATTGCCATCCCTTTTCATCTACCCAATTCTATTAGTCTTTTCCAACGTCCGCAGGCTTGGGACATTCCGGGCGTTTCCTCCTTTTCACCTTGCGCCTCCCGAGCCGTCGTCCGGTTTGTCAGCAGGGCCAGGCTGTTCTCCGCATCATTACCTTACCCTTCTTCTTGAGTTTTTAAGTTGACTTTACTACGCCACGCTTTTACGGCCTGCCCCGGTATGTTTGGCACCCCCCAGGTTAAAATACGTGAAGTCCGGCCTACTGTGCGTCCTCTCGGGCTTTCTCATGCTCCATTCGTGTCTTCAGTCGGTGGCTTCCCGACGGTGACCTAGCTGTCAAACCCCCCTCCGAGTGGAGTCACGAAACTATCCCTCCTATCCTGTGAACTTCTGATTCAAGGTTTTTTTTTCCTTAGACTTTCGGTTTTGCACACTTCCAGCTCCACCCTAGCTCTTTTTTTTCTCCTATGCCACCTGGCTTCAGACGGCGGGTTCTTAGTATGTCATTCGTTGAATGAATGTTGTCCCCGCAACTATCATGAAGTGTTACCCCTTCCTTCGTCTTTGACATTCGCCTAAAAGAAGACGTCTTTACAATTTGTGTCGTCCCTAGTATATGCCCTTAACCCCCCCATCAGTTAAAGATTTAAGTCTGCATTCCGTCCACCCAACCGCGGCCCCAGTCTCTTTCCCCGATCTTGCTACCGCCATGAAACTCATGCAGGCCATTCAGCCGCGGCTCCATCTCCTCTTATTGGGCTAACGACGCGTAACGATAAAAGCTTCCGGGGGCATACTCCCCCGTCGGTCATGTTACGCCCGTTCTCTCGCGTCAGTGAATTGTCTTTTTTTCTCCCTTCAAATACAAAGAGCACGACTCCGGCGTAAGCTCGCCGCCGCCCGGTGCAGGCAGCCCCCCTACCCCCCCCTCAATTCCCGCTGCCCCCGCACCCACCCCCCCCCCCCTATTTCAACTTTTCCTGCCTTTGCATTGGGCGAATTTGGTTGCCGCAGGTTGTTGAAAATATGCAAGCTTCCTTTCTCATCTTCCCTCTCAAGGCACTCCTTTCAGATAAAACCAGCATTCTCCTCAGCTACTGCCCTGCCCCTCCCTGTTTTAAATTTATCGGGGACCTACGCGAACTGCCACGTCGGTCCCTTTGTCTTCTAACGGACCGGCCCTGGAAAATCAAACGACCTCCTCCCTTCTGATACCCTGCTCCCTGATGCGTTTTTTCGCCCAAACTTGCATGTCCGTGCCGTCTTTTCAGAATTTACCTACCCTCTAGTCTTGCATTTGGACCCCCCTTCCGTATCCCCCTTTTTACCTGAGCAAGTACGATTTTTACCACTCTCGCACGCCGCCTGCGGATACATCTCTTTCCATTTTTCAAAGGGGAATCGTGCTGGGAACGTCCCGTGACCTGCATCTTTTAGATTGTCTTCACCAATCGCGTTTAGCCAATTCCTTCTCCAATGGGCCTTACCGACTCTCCCCCCCTTTTTTTCTTGCCGGTTCACGAGTATCAAAAAAAAGGATATGTATACCCGGCGGAGCCCTGCGATCCTGTCCCCACACGGCACTCAAAAGTTCCCCAGACGTGTAGACGGGTTTCACTCCCGGTAATTGAGCCGGTAGCCCTCTAGTCATCCCCCTACCTTCCCCCCAATTCTCAGAGACCTATCCAATTGGGCGGCCAATTGTTTTTCCCCGAACCCCCTTCTTTTTTCTCACGCAAAGTTCGGGTTTTTTTTCAGCTATGAATGATAAAACACCCCTCGTCTATTAAATTCCCGATGCTTGCTTACGGGGGTGAAGGGAGCATTCTCTATGTGTACTCTCTCCAAACTGGTGTGCAGTCGTTCAACTTTCCAATTGCAAATTCTTGGCCTCTAATTGCGATGCCAAGGGTGACCCAGGATAGAATCACTGGTGCTACACAGTTTCATGTAAACGCCTGCGATAATTCGACCTGGGTTTGCCCTTCCCTGTTCTTTCAGCAGTCGGTAACGGCAAATTTCTCCTTCCAGCCTTTCGTGAGGTTTAACGAGGGCAAAATTCCACCTCCACAACCATTATCTGGCCCAGCTTCACGCCCGATTCTGGAGTCGATTAGTCTGACCTGTACTTCCCTAGTCGCTACCAATTTTCCGAAGTAAGGGGCGGCGGTTCGAGCTTTTCCTTTTATCTTTCATGAGTATTTTTTTCCAAACTCTCCCTCTCATCTCTTACCTATAGGAACGTCTCCGTTTCATTCACTTCAGGAAGCGGAACTATGTTA
>Ga0179593_1329813_pt1 | contig 10551 bp, 24 predicted proteins | sample CZODoug2_1_08_16_FD_185931 | JGI IMG/M metagenome (GOLD analysis project Ga0179593, IMG submission 185931) | Vadose zone soil fungal communities from Angelo Coast Range Reserve, California, USA - CZODoug2_1_08_16fungal (PacBio error correction) | ecosystem: Environmental > Terrestrial > Soil >... | reverse complement strand
CCCTCTCAATCTTTTTGAATCTTCAAGGATTGGTTTTAATTTTCCCCTCCCCCCCTTCCTTCCTCTGTCGGTTTTTCCCCACCCCCACCCTTTAACTCCCCACCCGGTCCCTGGCCAAGTATTCCAAGAATGGGACGTACTCATTCCACCCTGCAGTGACCGCTTGCCTTCACCCCCTCTCTTGAGTCCTCCCGGTCCTCTTTGGACTAGGCCCGAACCTTTTGCGCCGACTACCCTTAACCTCCTTTTCCTCATTGCTGCATTTTTTCTAGGTTGATTACCCCTAGTCCCGTCCACCTCTTCTCCGAAGACCCCAGATTGATCATGAAAAGATCCTTTTTCCCTTGTTGAGTAAGACCGGGCTCGTGGGGAGTGGCTGTCAACGGCGGCTTAACAACTCTCCCAGCCAGCGCCTGATATTTTTGTCCAGCCACTTTACACCCTTACCTCCTTTCCCATCCCTGTCCAGGAATCCTGTTTGAAATTCAGACGTTCCTCCCTTGAAAGGATTCTCCTTTTCCCTCGGCGAGGGTTTTCCCTTCTCCTCCCGTGCGGTGGTCGTTTAGGCTGGTCTGTTCGCATAGATCCACTATGGCTTCCTTTACCTTTTTTTCCAATGTTGTTTTTCCCCCTCAGCCTCCCCTCCAATTTGTCCACTCTCTTTCCCATTTCCCAATCGAACCTTCTTACCGATTCTCCTCCCTGCTCCGGTGATTCATATGGACCCCCTCGGTCTTTTTTTTCCCCCAAGTATCCTACGACCTAACTGGCTTCCCCAGCTCTTTTTCCAAAGCACTCTCTTCCCCCTCCCAAAAATTCCTCCCGAGACTTCCTTTCCTCGAGCGGCTTTCCATCTGTTCGGAAAAGGTTATTTAAAAAGGTTCTTCTTGTGAAAGTTCTTAAACTTCTTTGATGGTTTTCTTTTCCCTCCCTTGTTACCATCTCCTCCCTTGCCGCTTATTTTGAAGTCCAACCTTTGAATTCCCTCAGTTGTAGTTATACAATTGTTTCCACCTGACAATGAGCATACTTTCCTACCCGGAGCCCAATCCTCTTCCACCCCTGCCTGCCTCTGCCCCCTCCCTTGATCCTCCCCCCCCCGTCATCAAGGGTCATTGTAAAGTTCGAAGACCTTCTCCAACCCTTTCTTCCAGGTCGGCCCCCCTATTTCTTCCCTGCCCTTACCATTCCTCCTCTTGTAGGTCATCGACCCTCGCCGACCCCAAGTTCTATTCATCAGTAACTCTCACGCAGGGGGCCACTCGACTCTTTAAGAAGGGGAACTTCCCCCCTTCGAACCCATGACGTGTTCCCCCAGGCCCTCATGAATTGAGTGGTCCCTTCTTGTGTCGGTCGGCCATTTAGATGGATCCACACCAACTCAGACATTTTTCCTGTTAAATTCGCCCCCCCCCCCTCCCTTCCTGCTTCTTCTCTTTCACCCGTTTTAGTTTGAATCTCTCGACAGATTTTTTTTCCTTGGTTGCTTGATCCGCAGGCCGGCTTCCTGACCTGAGAGTCCTTTTTCTTCCCCCCTTTCACGAATTCCCTGAGAGGGCTAATCGTCCTACCCTCCCACCTGAATCGTGCACTATCCTCCTAGACCTGAATGCGTTTTTTTCCTTTCGGTATGTCTGTTCCATTTCCCTCGGCTCCTCCGGTATCAACCCTCAAAATGCCCCCATTTTCTCTTGGACCTGTAACGGTGTGCTTTAGCCGGAATTCAGTCAGTCCCCACAACCCCGGTGGGAGGTGTAACCCTGACTCCAGTTCCTTGCAACTGGTTTGCCACGTCTCTCATCTCCCTCCCTGAAGCCGTAGCGTTGCTTTGATCTTGTGAATATCCTGATCCGCTTTCTTCTTCGTCGTCATGTGCTGTATGTATTTGCCCCCTGCCCCGTCCCCACGTCTTATATGACGGATTTCCTTCCCCCTTCCTTGAGCCTATCAGTCTTTCCTCTCCTTACGGTCGGATTACTCTTTTTTCCCATTTTGGAATGACCTCCCCCCTCCCCCCTTCGTCTTATTGGTAGTTTCTGACCCCCCGTAAGTGAAGCCCTTAAGGCCTCTCTTTTAGGTTTTTCGCGTTGATGAGAGCTGCTCAGGAAGTCCTTATTATGATGACCTTTTTTTTGTCCCATGGTCCTCATACCCCCCCGCTTGAAGACTGCCCACACATTGGATAACCGCCTTTGCTTTCGGTTTCTTTTTTCTTCTCTTGTAGGGTCCTTGTCTATTGTTAGTCCAGATTGATTTTTTTACTTCTCTTTCTTGAGGCGGTCCCCGCCCCCCTTCCTTTTCAAGGTCGGCCCGTTCCTGCTTTTCTCAAGAGGCATTCTTCCAGTTTCTTTCTCTCCCACCCCTTGCACAGTTCCTCTCTCGCATTTTTTGCCTCGTCTCCCTATGGTGCTCGAAGATCGGTCAATCTTTTTTTTTTCCAAGACAGGTCCCTCCGTCGTCTCTCTGGGACGATGTTCGTTTTTCCCCCTTTCTCTTACGTGGCATCTGATTGTGTGTATCTATTTTTTTTTTTTTTTTCAGAATCGACGACTCCTCTACCCGTGATTCTTCTCAGTGTTCTCCCCCTCTGGATTCCGGTGGAGTCTAATTTCTAGTCACGTTCTCTATCTCTTCTCTTTTGTGAGTTTGCTGGCTCTTGCGGCCGCGAGTGGACCTTGCTGGTATGTGACAGGCTTCTTGCGTCCGCCATTAACGCAATTTGCTGCCGGAGAATGGTCCTTCTCTTTTGGAGGTCAGGTTTCTCTGGACTCCCCTTTTCCCCCCTCTCGGTAGTACTCTCTTTCTTCTCTCTCTTATTATCTCCGTTTTGTTTGTGTTTCTTGTTGAAGATCTTCTCGCTTTTCGCGAGTATTTTGCCTTTCCAGAGGAAGTCTTCCCGTGCCTCTCGTCCTCCTTCTCCTGCAGTCCCCTTCTTTTTCTTTCTTTTGGGAGTCCCCATATCCCTTCTTGTCGACCTCTTTTTCAGAGCCGCATCGACGTGGCCGATACCGACTTGTTGTAGCCCCCTTCCTCCCTGCTCTTTTTTTCGTTTGCGTCTTCTCTCTCAGATCGTCGTATCTGCCCCGGTTGAAAAAATATATTCTCCCTATTCCTCCTTTCCTTCCGAAGTTTCGGTCCCCCCCCAACGCCATCGTCGAACCTTTCTTTATGTTCCGTGAACCTTGATGCGCCAACATTTTAACTCTTTTCGCTTTTGATCCCCTGTTCGACTTCGCCGCAGGTCCCCTCTCTTGCAGTTTTCTGTTTTCGCTCCCGCCCTGCACTATTCCTTTCTTTAGTTCTTTTTTTTACCTTCTTTTTAGCCAGGGAGGATGGCCCTCTTTCCCTTCCTTGTCCTCGTCCCCTCCACAAGGCGTATATCCCGAACAGAATAGTGTCCTGTGAATTCGGCTTAAGTCTCCCCTAGAAAGAATTAAGACTGTTTCGCCCAATTTCCTCTTTTCGCTTCTTTTATTGATTCCCTTCTTTTTCCGCCTTAATGTGCGATCCTCCTTTGCCTCTTTTGCATCTCGGGTGGGCCGGAGCTCGTCCTTTTCACGCGTGGGTGATGAAGAACCAGTAACCATTCCTTTGGTTTTTCCTGGCGATTCGTTTCCAGTGCAAACTTCCCTACCCCTCCCCCTTCTTTCCCCCCGGAATTGATCCCTTTTCTCCCAGCTGCCCTTTAGAGCCGCCGGGCGTGTGTTGATTAGTATCCCTAACCATGTTTTCGCGTGACGCCGTCTGATTCCTCTCCGTCTTTTTCTTTAAAAGCCCCGCTCTCCCCTATTCCTCTCTGCGGTCCTCTACAAGAAAGGAATTTCATTGTTTCCCGTTTTTTAAGCAACTTGATTCTCCCCCCCCATTTTGGGCAGGCTACTCCTCCTGGTGATCCATCTCCTTTGAAGAGGTAGCCTCCCTGGAAAGTTGTACTGATTGTGCCTCCTTGGCTCCTAGGGTTGGAGCTATTTCCCCTTTAAATTGCGTCTCCCAGAATCCTCTCTTCGAGTCTTTCGGACTCGAAGTATGAAGTTGGAGTCTTCCAGTTTTTTTTTCCGCAGCGGGCTTATTCCTGTCCTCCCGGTCCTCCTATTTCCTTGCCCTTTTCCATTTCCTTCATCATTCAGATATTGACCCTTCTTCCTCCCACTAGGTGAAGCGCATTCATATGTCCCTTGAGTTTAGTAGTTTCCCTCGGATTGTTTCGTTCCCCCTTGCCGCATCAGCGAGAATGTTTTCTTTTCCAATCATGCCCTTGTCTTGCCTATTTTTACTCTCTTTCCCCCTTCTCCCTTCTACTCTTCCACCTCTTCCGTTCATTGAGGCATCTTCCTTCTCTTGTCGATTACGACACTCACATTAATCTTTGCCTTAATGTTCCACTCCCCGTCGACCCCTGGCGACGGTGTGAGTCCTTTTCTTACATGGACAAGTCCTCCCTTAAGTCTTTTGTCTTCCTCTTTTTTCCCCTTCAAAGAGGTTGTAGTCTTATTTCTTAGCTTGCGCGCCTTGCTTTTTTGACGCAAAAGTGTCTGGTTTTTCACCCGTTACCTGATCCTGTTCCTTAAAACCTTCATCAGTATTCTGGGTCCAAAATCCTTTTCCATCACCTCGTGTCTCCCCTCGACCCCTATCCCTTTTTCCCTCTTTCCTTTTTCTAGAAGTAGAGATATAGCTTCCATTCCTCTTTTTGCTTCTTCCTTCGATGTAGATCCCTATTGGCCAGCCTTTTCCCTTCCCCCCCCCCCGGTTTAATGCAGTCTTTTTTTTTTCTTTGGAAATAATAGTGGTCCTAATGCAGCCTCTCCTGACTGAATCCTTTGGGTTCGATTGTTAAATTGGGCTGAATGGGTCTTTTTCTCTGGGAGCCTTAAGGTATTTTTAATTCCTGGTCACTTTCCAGCCCTCTTTTCCGAGAGAGAAAAGCTTCCACTCTCCCCCTTTTTAATTCTTCCCCATTGACCAACTCCTCTTTATCCCTTCTTTCTCTTAGGTCACGTCGGATTCTGTAACCCGGGCTTCCTTTCAATTAATTACTTTTTTCTGGTTTAAAGGGAGTTCCACCCCTCGGTCTTTGATCTGGGTCTGTTGTCCCTCTTTTAAGAAGGTGGAATCACTCCCCTCCTCTCGTTTCCCTGAGATACCTTCTCTCTTTCTAGTAATCGGTGTCTCTCCCCTTTTGCCTTCTTCCTGTGTTTCTCATATTCTTCCGCTACAAGCTCCGGGTAGGTATTGACTATTAGTACCGCATCACAATGGTATCCTCCTTATGCCTTCCAGGTGGTGCAGCGCCGTTCTCCAAACGATTTCCCTTACTATTTCCCCAGTCAGAGAGACCTGCCTTTCCGTCCCTTTCCCCAAGTATTGGTTTTTTTTTTCTGTTTTGTTTCTTTCCTTCCTCTTTCGGATGGGGATTTACCCCACGTCTCCCCCCCTTCTTTTGAATCTACATCATGCAGTGATCTCGGCTGGTCCTTTCAAAGTGGGGGGTGTTTTATCGAGCCTCCACTTTCTTGAGTTCCCTTGCCCCCTCCGGCGTTTTTTGCCTTTCCCTACCAAATCATCCTTTCTTCCTACAAACAACCCCCCCCTCCCAGCCCCCCCCCAAACCCAGAGGACAGTTTTGTTACCCCCCCCTTCCCCCTTTCCCTCCGGTCGATCGAGGACCTTCAGGAAGTCTTACCCCTTTTTTTTTTTTTTCTTGGTCCTGACCCTCTCGAGTGCCGGCCAGCTTCTTACGTTTTTTTTCTCCCACTTTCTCTTCTAAGCCATCCCCGACCTCCTTATTCTTATATTCGGGATGATACCACTCGGCCCCCTTCCCCCCCTGCTTTGGCCTCCCGACCGCTATATCCTCTTCCCCGCTCTTATCCTTTGTCCCCTTTTTTCCCTAACTTTTCGTGACTTGGCCGTTACCCTTTTTTTTCCCCTTTCACCCCTCAGCAGACTCTCCCCTCTGGGTCCAGCCCCCTGGCACAAACTGCCCAGCCGTTCCCCTTTTCATTTGGAACTTTCCTCTGTTTGACCCTGCCCCCCATCGTTTCCCCGCCCCTTCTTTCACGCCTTCCTCACTCCCCCTGGATTGATTTTGTCTTTCATTGAAAGAATCGGTTCTTCTTGCCTTGTGACTTTCTTCTTCTGCCCTCTTCGGTATTGGGGTCACTCCCCTGTTTGTGAACATCATCTCCATTCGCATCTCCCGTCGCCAACGCATCTTTTCAGCAAGAGTACCCCCTCTCCGTCCCTTCCCAGCACATTTTTCGTAGCTGTAGAAAGGTCTTCCCTCCCTTTACCACCGAAGTGCTTCCCTACGTCGCCCCGCTAAATACCGGATTTCTCTCCTTCCCCCTTATGTGACCCTCCCCCCTAGTCCCCCTTTTCAAGCCCTTTGAATACCTTTCTTTCCTTTATCCCCCTCTCTTTGTCCTTCTTTGCCCAAGAAAATTTGAACTTTCTAAAAGTTCTGTTTGTTTTTGCTTGTTTCCCCTTCGGGCTTTTTTTTTCCCCTCCTATGTGTCCCCCCCCTCCTTCGGACTTTTTTTCCTGCAACCCGCAGAATGTTAATCGGTTTTTCTGATTAAATGGGGCTCTCCCTTTTTGCCCCAAGTACTGCGCCCCCCTCCCGTTGCCAAAATAGGTCGGCTCTTCCCCCACCTGAGCGACCCTAATTCCAGTCTGTTAATGGGACTTTTTCCCCTCTCTCCCTTTCGCAATCTTTCCCTTTTTCATTTCTTTTTTTCTTCCTTACAATGTCCTTACTTTAGAGCGTATGCTATTTTGTCTTCCCTCTTCCCCTTTTTCCCTCCCCTGTCACGCTCCCCTCTTGACCAGTCTTCTCTTCAGCCTTTTCTTGCTTCAAGTTGTCCCAGGCCGCCTGCATTTCTTGTCCTCAGCGCCGCGGATTTTTCATTTCGAGTTATTTTCCTGAAAATGATGGTCTCCCCCCCAGCACTGTCCCTTTTTTTTCTGCTCCCAGACTTTCCGGAGTGACGAGACTTTAAATATTTCGACCTTTTCAGCACGGAATGTTCTTCCTCCCGCGGACCATTGGGACTGACAGATTCCACTCGTCCCGTTCCTCCTCTAGTTCCAATCCTCCCCAGGTACTCGTCGACTTCCTTACGATCTGACCTCCATACCCGGCTGCGGATCTTGCGGTCTGTTTTTTTTTAGTCACATCCCAGCCTCCTGCCTTGCTCCCCTTTCCACGTCAATTCTTCTTCGCTCCTTTTTTAAAGTCCCTTGTTTTCTCTTCCTTTTCCCCGGATCCCCCTGGTTCTAGTTCTTTCCAATCACTCCTTTCCTTCGGGTCTTTTTTTCTTCTGTTCCTAGTTCGACCTTCAGTTTTCTCCTTGTTTTTGATCCTTTTTGGATTTTCTTACTCTTTTTTGTCCCCTCCGGCACTCCCCTTTTTATTTGCCCCCCCTTGCAGTCGTTTATCTATATGCTTCTTCGGACCATCCCTCTCCTTATCATCTGACTGGAGGGAAGGTTAATTTCTTGTCCCTTCCTTCTTCTCCTCCCTCTTTCTTCTTTTTAGTTTCCTTTGTTCCCCCTTTCAGACGTAAGTCCGTCCCCTCCTTTTGTCAAAGAGATCTTTAGTTCTCAGGAGTGATTCGAACGCTTTTCCAATTTGGTCCCAATGGTCCTCCCCCCACCTTCATCTCCCCCACTTTTCAAAAGAATTTTCGTAGGGATGATGAATTTTTTTAGGGTCCCTTTCCTATTGCTCTGACCCATTCTTCGTGTTTTGATTCCTACCTCCCCTTTTCAGGCGTTTTCCTAGCAGAGGCAATCCATCTTTTTCCCTTTCCTCTTTTCTCTCAAGCATCTTTCTTTTGCCCAGTTTTTTCCTATCCCCCCCCTTTCCATTGGTCACTCCTCTTCTTTGGCTTGGACGCCCCTAAAAGTTGTTGATCCCCGCCCTCCAGAGAGAGTTCACTTTTTTTTCCTCTTCCCCTTTTCCTGAAGTTTTTTTTTTTGTTTCTTTCTCGGCGTTGTTGGTCCCTTTTTCTTTCCTTTTTCCTTTTCCATTCATCCCTGCTCTTTGATCTTGAGTTTGGTTACCGCCTCGACGACTCTTTCCGTCATCATTTTCCCCTCTTCCGATCCTATTTTCGGGTGGCTGACGATAATTTTTTTTTTGTCTCCTCCCTTTATGATGGCCTTCTGGTGGTTTTTTTTCTGTGCTGAACGACTTTCCTCTTTCTTTTCTCGGATTTTCGTTTTCTCAAAATCCCTCACAGTGTTTTTAGGTGGCATTGACCCGATATTTTTGCCGTTGCCGCCCTCCCTCATTCCCCTCCCCCCGATCTTTTTTCAAAGAGACTTCTTTGCCCACTCCTCTCTTCTCCTCCTTTTCCGTTTGGTTTTTTCTTCTTTTTCCTCGTGACGCTTTTAAGCCGTCTTTTTAAGGGCCGCTCTCCACTGTGAAAGTCTTCACCGCTCTCCTTTCGGTTCCAGACTTGACCTTGATGTTCAACTCAAAGTTGATTCCTCCTTTCTTTTTCCTTTTTGTTACTAACAGTCTCCCCCCCCTTTCCTTCCTCCTCCTATGAAGTGTGATCCTCTCTTTTCTTTGCACCGCCGCATGTGTCTGGATAAGTTACTTCTATTCCTTTTTTCTAGATCCCTGTCTTCTGAAAAATCAGATCTCCGTCTCACCCCTCTGTCCCTTCTCCTCCTCCAAGGTCCCCCCCTCCAGCACCCGAACCCCTCTTCTTTCTTATTTCTTTCCTAGGTCAACCTTTTTTCCCTCCTCTTTTAGTGTTCACACGCCTTGTTTTTCCGCCGAACTCTATCTCTTCCCTTTACAGTTTTTTTCCTCCTCCCCTAAGCCTGTCCCGCACTATAAGGAAGTTTGAGTAGTTCCCTTCTTCCCTTTTCTCATGTTCTTCTTTCCCTTCCTCTTGAAGCCCTCCCTTCCTTCTCTCCAGCAGCTTGGTGAACATCTCCGTTCACGAACGACTCCCCTCCATCCCTGATCAGCTCGTCCCCCTTTTTTATTTAGGGCAGCGGTGTCTTTTCTTCCCCCCCCTGTTTAAACTTTTGGGTCTCTTCCTGCTCTCCTCCCCCTCCTTCTCATCTCGAGTTGGCCATGCCTTCTCTTCTTCCTCCGTTTGGGTCCACGACGATACACCAATTTTGTCCCCCAATCCGGCAATGTGATTTGTCCGGAGATGACGCCACTTCCCCTTCCCCCCCCAGTTCACCTTAATAGACCCAGACCTTTCCTGGCTGCCTCCTTTTTCCTCAAGCTGTCCCTCTCTCGTTGTCTTTTTTTCACTTGTTTTGAGCCCGTACCCTCTTCTGTGCTCCAGACCTTTTTTTTATCTCCCCCTACCTCTCAAAGAATAGAGCCCTTTTTTTCGTCGACGCTTTTCCCTCCCTCCCTCCCCCCCTTTGGAAGTTCCTTTCGTTCTTTTTTTCCCCTCCCCTATCGCCCCCTTTGTTTCCGGCATTTCCTCCAGGTTCAAGTTTCCCTCGTCCCTTTCCAGCCGTTCTCTCACTGTTCAATTTTACCTTTTTCTTTTTTATAGCCTTTTTCTAAGTATGGTCTTTCCCCTTCCTTTTCCAGCCCCTGACTGTCATCCCCATTCTTCCTTAAAACTCTTCCCTTTCTCTCTTCTTGAGAGTAGCAGATTCCCCTTTCCTCTCCTACGAGAAAGTGCCGTTCCCTGATTTAAGGCCCTCACCGGGTTATCTAATTTAATGTACCCGTCCTTTCTTGCTAAGTCCCCTCCCTCCCTTTCTCCTGTTAATCCCATTCTTTGAATCTCCTACAGAGGTTAAAGGTGCTTGGTTCGAGTCGGTCTTTTCATCAGGATCTCCCTCCACTGGATCCATTCTCAGTTCTTTCAAGAAACTGCAGGCGCTTTTCCAGAAGGGTAATCCCCTCTTGTCCCCTTTCAAGACTATTCATCTGGCACTCCGTTCTGCTGCCGGTCTTCTTCTGACCTTTTTTCCTCTTTTCCTCTCCTACCCGCTCCTCATAATGGGACTTCTTCCTCCCATCCCCCTTCTCCTTCCTTCTAAGTGTGCGCGGTCTTCTCTTCCCCGACCCGCCTTTAATCTGTCCTATCCAGTCTTTCATCGCCGCCCCGCTCTTCGTAATCTTTATTGGAAGAAGTAGAATGAGCTCTTCCCTTTTCAAAAAAGTTTCGGAAAGACGATTTCCATTTTCCTTCTTTTTTTAAGTTTTCCCCCCCCCCGATTCTTCTCCCCTTTTTTACGGTCCTTCCACCCTCACCCTCCCTATTTGGAAAGAAAGGCTCCACCAAATCCGCAGTTTTCTCTTCCAATTTCTTTTGCTTCCCTTTCCTCTCTTTTTTCTATGTCAATTCCTCTGCCTGCAGTTATTGCGTTGCTTTTCTCGCGTGCTGTTTTCCAGCCTTTCACCTGCTCCTTTACTGGCCTTCTCTTGACCTACGTCGGTTGAAATCCTGAGGTTTTTCCCCCCGAAGGCGCCATGTCTCATGCTCCAATCGTGCCGCTTGCTCGGCCCTTGTTCTCCCTGGCCTGTTGGAGGACCTTCTCTCTTTCGTCCAGGTT
>Ga0179593_1266850_pt1 | contig 10551 bp, 8 predicted proteins | sample CZODoug2_1_08_16_FD_185931 | JGI IMG/M metagenome (GOLD analysis project Ga0179593, IMG submission 185931) | Vadose zone soil fungal communities from Angelo Coast Range Reserve, California, USA - CZODoug2_1_08_16fungal (PacBio error correction) | ecosystem: Environmental > Terrestrial > Soil >... | reverse complement strand
CTTTATTATGCATAGTTCGCTTATGGTTTCTGATGGCCCCTAGCGTTTTTCAGACCCCGGATACCAGAAATCTCGGTGGAGGGCGGTTCTGTCGAAAGGATGGGGCTGGTGCTCGCCCCCGACCCCCTCGCCTTTTGCTCTTTTTTCTTTCCGCCGCTTTCGAGGCTGAGGTTTTAGATAAAAGTCTGTCGACTGCGCCTTTCGAACCTGTGCCTCTCTGGCCTTTACGTCGCTCAGGATTCGCCCATTAGGATCTCGGGCCCTGTCATTAAGCGCGACGTTTTCCCTGAGGAGTCTTCTTAAGTTTTCCTCCTCTTCTTGTCCTGTGGTCGGCTGTTTCCAGGAGCCCCCATGGTGAATGCACTCTAGCAAGGATCATTTCCGAGGAGTGTCTTTTGCGCGCGGCGCCTCCCTTCGTGAGTTTCGGCTTTTTCCTGGCCTCCTTCACTTTGAAGGCCGTGGGCATCATCTCGACCTTGATGCAGGGTCTGGCTATTTCTTTCTTTCCGCATCGTTTTTGTTTTATCGAGATCTGAATTGATAAAGTTCGACCCTGACCCGGAAACTTAAATAATGAATTCCCATTCCGAGGTAATGAAACGGCACCCCGTCACTCCCGCACCCTAAGTTAGTTCGGCCTGTTTCCCTTTAACGATAGGATACTTTCAGTATTTCCTAGAAAGGCGATGTTTCTAAATTGACTTCCCAGTGCAGTAGTCCTTTTTTTTAACCCGGCGCTAACTTTTCCTCTCCAAGTTCCGCCGAGGTCTCTTTTTTCTAGTTCATGTGAATGCCGAGAACCTAGCAGGCTTTAGTTCTCTGAGCTTACACTTCCTTTCTGCCCCTCAACCCCCCTCCTTGAGACCTACCCCTATGGATTTTTCTCTTCTCAGCTCGCTCTCTCCGCTCCATTGAAGTAGAACTAGATTTTTTTGTTCTAGTGTCGCACCAGTGTCCCCCCTTCTGTCTTAACTTCGTAACCGCATAATCTTTTCTTGTGCTTTACTTTTCCTCCTTCCCCCTTGGCAAGACTTTCGGAAATTCTTCGTACATCTGGTTATGCGGTCTCGGAGAATGCTCTCAGTTTCTTTACGCCGTTCTTTTTGTCCCGCGATTTCCATCTCCCCTCTTCTGAGTCTCCTTCTGACTCTTCACTGTCGTAGCCATCTCAAGCAGGAAGAATCTTTTGTATTCCTTCTTCCTCCGAGGTTGGTGCTGATCCTTCATGATCCTACTCGTCTTCCCTTGACCTTTTTCAAGACATCCCCGCCCCTTACCACCTTTGCTCGACAAAGCCGTGCATTCTCCCCTTCTCCCTAGAGTCCTCTTAGTCCATTTCTTTTTCCCCCCGCTTCCGCATTCGCCTGCCCCCTGGTATTGCTATCTCTCACGTCCTTCCTCTTCGAACTTTCATCAAATTTTTTGTGAATCTTGCCCCGCCTCTTCCCCTTCTCCTCGCTATTAGTCGTCGCCTCCCAATTCGATTGCCGATTTGTTCCCTTAGGTTGCCAATTATATGCACTGATGGTTCCCTCGGCCCTTTGGATCTGATGTTGTGTTCGGGAGAGTTTCCTTAAATTTGGTACTCTTCCCCTTTCCACGGTGCTCCTTTTAAGACTGACCCAAACGATCCGAAAGGCCTCATCCCATCCAATGTCCTCCTTCCTGCCGCATTTCGTCATACACTCTACTCGCCCATGCTATGATTACTTGATATGATTATTCTCATCAGTAGTGTAAGGCCTCCCCCCCCCCGGGGGGCTTCCTTTTCTCATCCCTCCCCTCTGTTCCCGCCCTGGTGTTTTCAACCGTGTTCTTCCGACCTTGTAACCAAAATTTAAGTTTTTTTTGTGCGAGCTTTCTGTCCAACCCCTCTTGCAGAACCGCCAGTACCTGACGTGGGAACCGTAAGTGCGCGTGTTTACAACTGTGGATGGTAGTATTCGAGGACTGGCTTTTTCGCCCGCCCCTCCCCTTAAAACCCGCTTCTGAGGCCTTGGCTGTTAGTGTTGTTTTCCTTTCCTTGCATTTTCTTCGCGCCGGATTTTCCTCCCCAGATGAGTATGGTCACAGGAATCCAAGAGACCGATCTGCTCTGCCCCCCCCCAACCTCCTTTTTCTTTCTCAGTTCCCTTGCGCCCCCCCCCCCCCGCGGGTTACTCACGGACAAAGTGCATGTCATAGTGTTGTTGTGGGGAAGTTTTCCTCTACACGGCACATGCTGTGCCCTGCTCGGGCCAGCAGTCTAAGGCGTCCCACCCGTTTAAAGCGCACGTCTTTTTTGCTTCCCTTTTTTTTCCTTTGTTTCTTTCCGAATCCCCCTTTTTTTCCCCGCCCCCCTTCGCCCTATTGTCTAATCACGCACACCCGCCTTTTTCCGTAGGTAGCGTCTAGGTCTATTCTGGTTCGATTTCCTGCCGTCCCTTTAAGACCCCCTTTTTCTTGTGGTAGTCTTTTCCCAGCTAGGACCTTTCCACCTGATTTTTTGTGAGCTGTCCCTGCGTTTGTCTTGCTCAGTGGTCGTTTTGGACAATCTACCTTTTCTCGGAATTCAATTCTCTCCTCCTTTTTACGAAATTTATCTTCTTGGCCCAACCTATGAATTTGCCTTCCAATATTCGTATTCCTGTTCCACAGAATAATGGACTATTTCCGTGATTGTCGCCTCTCTTCCCTCCACTACCCATCCCCCTTTTTCCTCCTATGCGCGTTCTTTTCTTCTGCAATTTTTTCGTTCTGCATACCTGTAAAATTTGGACCCCTTACCCGTATCCCCACCTTTTGGTAGACTCTCTCTATGTCCCCCGTCTCTTCCGAGATCAGGTAGTTTACCGCGAGCCTAAATTGTGCAACGGGCAGAAAGACGCCCTTTCACCTACGCTCCCGCCTTCCTTTCCCTTCAAAAAACTTCCTTCAACCCTTTTACTCTTTTCTCCATTATGTCCTGCGGGTGCGGTGTTGCCGTTGTGTTTTTGGGTTTGGTTTTGGGCTTTTCTGTGTGTTTTGTTGTTGTTCCTTATCGTCTTTTAGTTTGCATCTGCTCTTGATAATTATATAACTCCTCCCTTTTTGTTTTTTCTCTTCTGATTCCGGTGGTACCTTGTAGAGTGAGCCTCTTCTCCCTAAAAGATTAACTGGTGTTTCCCACATTCCCCCCCCCTCCTTCCGGAGCGACTTTGTTCGCTCCGCTTCTTTCAGAATGTGGTATCTCCCTGGCGGCCTTAGTTTCAGCGTTTGGCCAGAACTGTATGAGCTCTCGTTTAGTGGTTAAAGGTTGCAGGCTCAGCTTTGTTCTTTTCTTCTACGGAGCTGTATGCCGGTTCTTCTTCCTAGTTCTCCCCCGCTTTTTTTCCTTTCACATGGGCTACGGGTACTACCTAAAACACCTTTTCCGGTGGTGAAGCCACTACCCTCGTGCACCTTATTCATTTAGCGTTTCCACCTTTTCAGGTGACTGTCAGTTTCCTTTCTTCCGACCAGTGGGACCCAGCGTTTGGCGGGTTATGTAAAGGAACGACGTATTATCGGGAAGCTTTCCAGCGCCATATTTGTTTACCCGAATTACTTTTTTCTTAGGCCCCACCGGCTCCCATTTCTCTTGCTCCTTTTTCCAGGTGCCCTTTGGCTCCCCACGTGGAGATTTACCCTTGAATCCCAACCCTGGTGGGGGTGCCCCCCCCTTTCGTTAGAGGTTTCCTCAGTGGTCACACCTTTCGTGTACTACCTGGCGCTTTCCCCCCTACTCCTCCGGAGTACTCTATCTCTTTCACCTCCCTTAAGTTAGTTTACGGATTCATGGTTGGGAGCCCTGATTGGTTTGGGTGTTCCCCACGTTTCCCCTTAGGCCGGAAAAAATCCCCCGATCCCCCCCTCCTTTCATCTTTTTTCCTTTTTGACGTCCTTTTACCTTCGTCCCGAAGTCTGTAGTGCCCGTTCTCAGTTTGTGTCAACGGAGACTAGAAACCAGTGCTGCGGCATGTTCCGGCGCCGCTGGTGAAGCTCGAGGCAGGGAATGACTGGATTGCCGAGGCCTCATCGAAGCGGCGCTTATGTTATAGAAGTGTGAGTGGGGAGAAGAGTGATAGAGAGGAGGGCAGGCTGTATTTAATCCTCTTTTCTGACCCTCTGGGGCTTGATTTGCTTCTTTTCTGAACGAGCTACTCCTTATTAGGGTCTAACAGCCTCTTTTTTGTTTCCTGCGTTGTAGTTTATGGTCGATGCTCATCCCCGGTTGCGAGCCAAGAGTTTGTGATCTTTTTTACAGAAGGAAACTTCAGCAAGGCCCTAGCCTCCGGTTTTTTAACCTGTTTTGTGCCTCGTATTTTGCGCTTTTTTGGGATGGTCCCCGCTTTTGGTCTACTTTAGTCCCCTTTTCGACCATGGTCTTTAAACACGCATATAATACTTTTTCTTCTGCCTGGGTGCGACCCTTCTGTCCGGTGGTATTAAGCACTTTTTGTTGGGATTGAATATCCAACGTCACCAAGCGCCATTCACACTGTTTTTCCCCCCTTCATACGTCATCCCTCTGTCCCGGTTCAGTGATGTGGGCAGACCGCTCCCTGCCGCTGTGCAGGCAACATCCTCGCAAGGACACTGGATTTAGGACTCTTTTCGGACCTACGTCCATCGATTCACCTCTCAACTTAGTGGTCTATGTCTTCTAGGTTTGACGAGAAGATGCCGCTTGGCGCGTTTTTATTTTGTTCTCGTGGCCTTTTTCCCTTGGAACTTTGCTTCACTAGGGTTCTCTTGAGTCGTGCTTCTTTCGGGATTTTGAAAGTAGGACCCGGAGTGTCCAGCAAACTGGACGGTGGAATTTCCCTCCTCCCCACCATCCCCATTTCGACCCCCCTTGTGGATTCAACCCTTTCGATTCTGCATATTCCTCTCCCCTGAACTTTTAGAATTCTTCCGCTCCTAGTGGGACGCGAAGAATTCAGGCTCCGGGGACGCTGCAAGATCCTCTGGTGCGTCCCGGTTTCGGATGTTCGATCTCCTCCTCTTTTCTGTCCAGGTTGTAGGGTCGCGTTTATCTTAGTCACGGGTAGTCCGTGTTTGATCGGTTTTTTGTAAGAGTGTTCGGGTTGATCTGCCTTTGACGCGAGCTCTCTCGTCTAGTCCCCCCCTTCCTGGGGCTCCCCCCCCCTCAGTGTTTTAAGCTTGTTCTTTCTCTTTTTTATTCCCCTAGCCCAGCCTGATTCTTGAGTCCTTCACTGCTAGTTCTCGCCTGAATGGACAAACTCCTTTTTCAGTCAGTTACTTCCGTGACCGTCCTACCGTCTCTACCGTACCTCCGAAGTACGTTGCTCCCTATTTTCCTTCTTGCCGTATTCCTTGGGGTTAGAAAGATCTCACGCCGCGTTTCTTCTCCCCTTTCGCCCTCGGAACGTTACCCCTCTTTCCCCCTTTGTGGCTCGTTGTGTTGTGGAGTGACAATTTAGTTCGCTCCGCCGTGCGACTCGTTGGCCCCCGCTTAGGAGTTCTAGGCCAGACGGTACCACGGTTGGTTCTTAGGGTGGTTCGAGTCGTTTGGATGGATGTGGGGTGTCACTGGTTCAGCGTTTTCTTACTGACGTCGGCGTATTGACTATATTTCCGCTTGGTGGGTGGCGTTTTTCGCGGACCCTCCTTGCGAGGCTTTCCTCTCTCTTGAGCTTTTTTTAGCACTGTTTTTTTGTCGTCCTTTGGGATTCCTTCCTTTTAGAGAGCTGGCCTGGGTACTTTCGGTTGACGAGTGTTTAGGGAGCAGTACAACTTCGAGTTCCTATGGGCTGTATCTTTTGTTTGTGGGGACCCTGTTTCCCCTTCCGCTGAACGGTTTTTTTTTTTTTATCCTCTTCTTTCTCCCCTTGCGGAACGTCTCGCTCGTTAGACGTAGCGTAGGGCCTGTTCGGGGCTAAACATCCTGCTATCTCTAACGGGGTGGAGGAAAAGAGGTCTTGCTTTTGCTGTTTTGGTGGTTGGTTGTGCGCTCGCTGTCTTATACGGACTTCAGCTTTCACACGGATTGGGTAGGTCCGGGGTTCACCGGAAGTAGTATGTTTTCTGTTGTTTAGGGGGACGAGTCCCCTTTCTTCTGGTGTTTTCCTTGTCTGAGCAATTTACCCCTCTTCATTTTTCAGACCTGGCCAGTGTCCCCTAAAGCAGTGGAGCCTTTAAGCAACGGGACTTTGGGTCTCATTGATAAGGGTGTAAGGAGGAGTTGATATATGCTCCTTTTTAGGGTGCATATGTGTAACCAAGGAACCTCGCACCAGAAGCGCGACTCAGAATGCTATTGTTAAAGGGTAGAAGGGATAGATCCAGTCACTGGAACACCAAATTCCTAGGAGAAGGGCAGCGCGTTAACCACTAGATGCGACTTGGTCGCTGTCTTAAACCTGGTTCTGATCACATAGGACCTTTGCACCAGACGAATGAACGATGGCCGAAGGGACAATCCGCCTTTTCAAGACTCCACCGCAGGACGCTATTGAGTAGGCGGAAAGAGGATAGGGACATTTGTATTCGACGGATTCGAGCGAACAGTACCGGGCCGCGTGGGAAGGGCGGTGAATAGCACGCATTAAAGAATATAAAAAATAGAACACAGAAAAACACCTAGACAGGTATGAAAGAGGGCTTGGCCCCCTCGTCAGGTGGGGGACGTTTCTTCTTTGCGTCTTAGGTTGGAGCAGTCGGATTTGGCGCCTTGCGACCTAAGCCAAATTAGCTAGAGTTTGCCTTTGAGCCCCCGTCGGAAATAGAGGACAGGCTTGGCGAAACTGGGACGAGCGTCGAACCACAAGAATTCTGAAGTCCACAAAGAAGGTTCACGCAACGACTAACTCGCAGGGCGACGGGTCCGGCGCGCGAAATCTCGCTTACATGGATCCGTGAGGTACAGAGTCATACTATTGTCGTAAAGAGCCTGTCCCTCTTCTACCCAAATCCGTTTTTGGTACGTGGTGAGTGAAGATGTTAGACCAAGGTTGTGATTTCTGGTTGGTGTCCTGGTTGCCATCTGGAGGAGCCGGGAGTTTCGCAGGCACTTTTTGGGTCGGATGGAGAAGGTCTCATTAGCTTACACCATGCGATGCAAAGTAAGGCGTGTGGACGACAGATGAGAAATGGTAAGCCTGATGAATATAGATCATCCTCAGACCGAGCTGCTAGTTCGGTTGATTCGGAGAGCTTCGACTATGTGGTGCTAGACTCGCTCGATTCTATCCAGGCAACTCACGTTTCATCCGCAGTTTCTGATGGTCTTGGTTCGGAGTGTGGTGACTTGTATGTCTCCCACTGCCCCCCTCTCCGTCGCTCTTTCACGCACGAAATCAAAACGATGTTCTTTGAGACCAGCCGTTCATTTTTTCCAGACTTTTTTTTTACAATTCTTTCTTACCCTCTTTGTAACGTACTGCTATAGTAGGTAGTTCATGTTGCTCAAGTGGAGTCGGTCACTTTCAGTCTTTTCCCTCGTGCCCCCTTTTCTCATAAAGGGTCCAGAGATACATCTCTAGGAGAGATTGGGTGTATGATGGAAGTCCCGAATCCTGTCCTAACATCGCGGTTGATAGTTAAGACCTCGTGTGTTTTTTTGATGGCATGTCCATCCTTCCAATGTGCGGTATCGGGAATTGATACTCTTCATACTTGCTATTCTCCTGCGAAGACCCTCACATCTGCGCTGCCCCCTCCGCGATGTGTCTGGATAGACTTGAACCCTTCCCCCCCCCTGGTGACCTACGAGCACTGTGTCAGTCACCGGCGGAGCAGTCTTTCTTGTTCATTGACCCACTGGTAGGCCCCCAGCGGTAATTTTTTTTGACTCGCTCTGTTCCCGTTCAGGTGATTCTCCTTTTTTTTACAAGTCGGAAGGTCAGATCCCTGTGTCCCGGTCTTACTTTTCTTCTGCATTCTCTTATTTTTTCCTGCATGAGGTTTGGATGCGGATGTTTTTGTCGGGAAGTTGTAGTCACACGTCGGTTCCTTTTTCCCATGGGACTCCGAAGATTTGAACCACCTCCTCAGTTTTGATCTTTGGTCCCTTCTCCCACACCCATGCAATTTCCTACTTCCCGTTCTCCCACCACGAGCCTTCACCAGAGTGGAAGGTATGTGTGATTTTGGTTGGCTGCATTCTTCTGTTCTCCTCGCGGTCTTCCCCACTTTCCCTTTGCGACTTAGTTCCCTTCCTCTTCTGAACGGTTCGACATCTTACTTGAAACCTGGTCTCAGGCGCCTTGATTTCCGGGGTTAACTCTGCTTTTTCTCCTGGAGGTTTGCGCCCCCTTTCAACTTACCCCATCACGGTTCGGACTTGTCCCTTACGTGAGCGTGCAACCCTTCTTTCTCTTACGTTCTTCCCTTTCTCCAGACCCGCCCTTTCCCCCCCCCTATTCGAGGCTTTCTCTTGTGCTCTAGGTTTTTACGAGCAAGTTCTGAGGCTTGAGTCCGACGAGTAATGACCCACGCTCGCTTGCTTTTCCCCCCTCCGTCTTTCCGTCTCGCCCCTTTTGCGTCTGTCATATACTTGCCCACGTTGCGGTGATGTTCTCACGGACGTTTTGCCTTTGTAGCGCCGTTCATCTGCTGTGCCCCCACTGATCCCTGGCCAGCTTCGTTCTCCCTGAATGCGGCCACCCCCTCCTTTTGTCACCTTTTTGACAGTCTTCAGCTTTTTTTCCCGATTTGCGTTGTTGTTGTAGATCTGTAGGTTCGTCGCGTAAACGGCCCCCAGGCGAAATTAGGCTTGTCCGTTTATCCCACGCAGAACCCGTCTCCTTTATTTGGTCGTGCCCCTTTGTTTCCGCTGGCGTTTCCTCTCCCTTTCTCTTCTCAACGGTGTTAGTTCTCGTGAACCTTTTGGTCACGCGTCACATGTTTTTTGTGATTCTTCCCTTGTAAGAGCCTCAAGTTTTTTTTCTTCTTACCGCTTTGAGTGACCCCCTTAGTTCATCACTTGGCGCCTAAATACAAATGGGTTCCGACCGTAGACTGTGGGCCAAAATTTTTATAGTCCGGTTCCCCCACTCTTCTTCGTTCTGTTCCCCCCGTTGAACACTCTCTGGTTCCATTTTTTATCTCCTCATCTGAACGCACCTTTCCTGCTTTGTTTTAGACGAATTAAAAGCTGCTTCTTCAATCCCCTCCGCTACACGGGGTTGTTGTCGCCCCCTCCCCTTCTCCCCCCATTTAGTCGGAAACCTCCTGTCTAACTGCGAAAGTGTCCGCGCCCTTTTGCTCTTCAAGTGTCGCGTCCCGAACTGCCCCCGTCAATGGCCCCCCGATGACTGAATCTTTCCCGCTGAACTCCTTTTCTCCTAAGTAATGTTTCCCCCCCACCTCGCCACTGAATGTCCCTCTTTTCTCCTTCTCCGTAGTCAAACTTCCCTCCCCCGTCCTGTTTCTATACCCCGAAGTAAGGTCCTTTTATGTGAACACTTGAGTGCTTTTGCTCTCGACGGTTGCTAATTCTCTTCCTCCCCTCCTTTTTGTTCCGGTATTCTCCGGGTATGCTCACCTAGCAGTTACCGAACCACTCAGGCTTGGCCGAATACCCCCCTACTTACGCGCGCCTTGTTCTTACTCTCAATGAAACTCCTTCCAATCTTGCCCTGAGAGGGGGTCCTCTTTTCTGTCAACCGGAGCTACGCTTTGAGTCGTGAAGTAGTAGTAAATGTTTGATTGGCTCGTTTTCCTTCGGAGACCTGATAGACATGTCGGTTTTTCTCTCCAGACCCTATTCGTTCCCCTCATGTTCTATACGCTTTTCCGCTCAAAGTTGAGCGCTTTACCCGCTTTTTCGTACCCGACTTTGCCACTCCTATGCATTCTCGCAATTTATTCCTGCCCTTTCTTTTTTTGCATCGTAGCACACCCTGTTTCCTGTCTGATATTTTGTTTATTTTTGGGTTATCGTGTTTTTAATTTGTGTTACCACCCCGGACACCGACTCTCTGGGAGGACATCTTGAGCCTTTTTTCCTCCTCCCTTTTCTATCGTTCTTTCGTCCCACTTTTTCTCGTCGCCCCTTGCTTGGACTGAGCCTGTTTCTCAAGAGCCAGTCCCCTTGCGAAAAATTGTAGTTTTTCTTAATCCCCTTCATTCCCCCAAACCATGCGGGGGTGGACGCTATTTCGGTTTGCCCGTCGACGTACTACAGGGTTTATGGCCTGTTTTGATTGCCTACCTTACTCCGTTTAATCTGACTGCTTACATCTGTATTCTCGACAGGCACATTCCAAGGAGGAAGGGGTTTTGGTGTTTACTTCTTTACCTTTGTCCCCTTCTTCGGCTTTTGTCCGGTTACACGTCCCTTTTATTCCCCTGACCAACTTCACTCCTGATGTCACAACAACCTTCAGCTGTAAGTACGCAACCGGCGGTTCCGGTCCTTGTAGATCTTTCTGCCCCGTTCTCTCTTTTGTCAGAGAACCGCGATGTACCTCCCAGCGGAGAGCGTGTTCCCCCCTCCCTATGTACGTTTTCCTTTGGTCTTTTAACCAAATCAGCTTGTTAGAACCCGCGATTAAGCCTTGGTTTGCCTATTTTAGGCTTCTTGGG
>Ga0179593_1705169_pt1 | contig 10552 bp, 13 predicted proteins | sample CZODoug2_1_08_16_FD_185931 | JGI IMG/M metagenome (GOLD analysis project Ga0179593, IMG submission 185931) | Vadose zone soil fungal communities from Angelo Coast Range Reserve, California, USA - CZODoug2_1_08_16fungal (PacBio error correction) | ecosystem: Environmental > Terrestrial > Soil >... | reverse complement strand
TTTCACTGACTAGAAGAGCGGAATGTCCCTTGGGTGAACTCGCCGTCTCTCCTTCACTTATCTCCTTCCACCTTTTTTCCTCAACCGCGGGGGGTACCTTGGTCCTTGCTCTCGCTTTGCAGACGGTGACTCTCTTGCCCGCCGTTGCGGCCTTAGTCACAACAGACGGGGCGTTTCTTTTGGGCCATGGGAGGTGACCGCGAGGGCCCAGCTCCGCTCGTGAGGATTAGGGAACCCTCTGACCCCACGGGTACCATCCCGACCCTTGTCTGGGGAGGCGTCTGGGATGGGCGGCTTAAAACATGCTGAGGGAGGAAAGGAAGATACGTATAGTTTTTATAGCTCGATTGTGTTTTCTGAAGGGGGCTTTTTTTCCCTTAGTAGGCCACGACCCTCCCGACCCCTCACTCCCTTGCCCCCGCGTTCCCAGCCAGGAAAAGAAAGGCTCTTTTCGAAAAGACCCCGATTACTACTTTTTTTTTTTTTGTTGTTTTTTCGCATGGAATGGTTCGGTCTTTTAGCAGGTCGGGCCAATCACGCCTGTTATGGTCCCCCCGCAACGTAGCAGATTTGGCGATTCGCGGCAACAGTTCGCAATCCCGCCTTCCCCTTGCCTCCCCCTTTTAGCGCCTGTTTCCTTGGTATTTTCCTTGCTTTTACTGCCGCACGTCTTCCCGGCCCCCGCCTAGCCCCCCCCTCTCTACGTACGATGACGCCACGCATGTTCCCTCTCACGGATACGGCTTCCACCGACTTCCCCCCTCCCTCGGAATAGCCTATCCCCCCCACCATAGCACTCCCCTTCTTGCTCATACCCTGTCCAAGATCACTTACCACCCGTGCCCCTTCTAGACCGCTCGTCCTTGTTCTACGTTCCCCTGCGCTCTTGATCCCATGTCTTTGACTCGCGGGCTCCCCCCCCCACCCGTCTCCACCCCTGTGAATTCGCTGTCCCCCCGCTTTTGACCGTACCCCCTTTGGTTTTCGCCAACCTCTTCCTTTTCTTCGTTTCTTTCATACTTTTGCGCCCAGCCTTGCGTCGCCGTGCCGTTGGGCTGCCTCAATCCCAACTTCTCACGTCCTGGACCCTGTGTCCTTTTCGCCTTTTCTCGGATGTCGGGGACCCCGCCCATGGACACATCACTTCGATTTGTTGAGGGAGGCGGGTGGCTCGTGGTGCGAGGGATATGAGGCCTCCCGAAGAGGCCGCTTAGTTAGTGATCCTTGCTTTTGTTGGGACTCCTGTCGTTCGTTTTTCCTGCAGTTCCCTGCTTAGAGCAGTCGTGGACTGCATTTGCCCACTTTTACCCCCAAGGTATTTTTTTTTAAGGCGTCGATGTGCTGTCCAGAAGGGGACGTTGCTTCGTATGCGTTCCCGGCGCTCGATCCGGTCCGTTTAAATTACGTCTCATCTTCGTCCCATTCGTCCCCTGCTGTAGAGGGACGCGCCGGCGGCGACCTTCCATAGAAAAAAGGCGAACGGGTTTCTTTTCGTCCGCAGTCTTTTCGGTTGACCCTGTCGTTTTCTGCCGTTTCCAGAGTAAGAGCGGGATGGAAGCCCAGAGGCAAAGGACGCGTCACAGCCTTTACCCTCCCCTCATTTTTCTTTTCCCTCTGCGGAACCGTACAGCTTTCCGACCGACCCAGAGCAAGCCGACAAGCATTTTTTCGACGGCTTATCTTCCGTTCGAGCGAGGGAGTCTCCGCAGGGCCCTTTCGTCTGGAGCCTTGTGATGCCAGTTCGACCCATTCGCTAGAGAGAAGCCAAGAACCGGAAAGGGAAGGAGCCCCTTTTAAGATCAGCGCATACGTAAAAGAGCAGCAATTCCCTTCCCGGCAGTCATTCCGGAAAGCGCCGAGGTTGCCTATCGACTGTCTCAGACCCACAACTCGGACCAGCCCCCCCCCCTCGGAGAGAGTTCCCCTTTCTCTCTACGTAACCCCTTTCGAACTATAGCGGGCAGAAATTGCTCAAGAGCCCTTTCCTCTTTCCCTCAGTCGCGTGTCGCTCTGAATTGTCGCACCGTCGAGTCCGCGTGCGCAGCTCATTCTCTTTCTCTCCTTACTCGGAACTTTCATAATGCTTCCGGATGAACATACGGACCGTCTTCGATTCCACAGTGAGCTACCCTGCTCTCGGAGTTCAAAGGTCAATACACAAGCGAAAGCAACTTTTTTAGCGCGAAGTTCGCCGGCTACACCCCCCCCCCACCCCGGATTCTCGCCCATTTGCTCCTGGATTCCTCGGTAGGCTCTCTCTCCCCCCTCAGGTGAGCGCAGAATAGCCCCCAACTTAGCGAAGTTTTCTCACAATTTTCTTCCCTTTCTAGCCTGTTTTTTTGCCTTCCCTCAATTGAGTTTGGGTCGCGAAATATATCTTTTTACTCACTCCTGTTGTGTTGAGTCTTTTCCATCTCGCTTTCTGGTTTTTTCGGCCTTTTCTTAGAGATTTCTACTAATGATTTTTATAGATGCATCAAGGGTAGAGGCCTCTAGTGATCCCTTATTTGACCCCACCCCTACACCTTTTGTTTCTACCCCCCCCCCCAGCCCCGTCCCCCATACCAACCACATGCCCACCCGCCCCCACTCGCGCCGCGCCCCCCCCCCCCCCCCCTTTTCCGGGGGGGGAGTTTGTGCGTCTGTATGCGCCCCCCATTCACGCCGCACCGTCGACTCCAACCCCCCTTGAAAAACCCCAAACCCCACCCCCCCCCCTAACCCGCGCCCCCCCCCCCCCCCACACGAGAGTCAGAGCGAGACAGAGATGTTGTTAGAAGACAGACCGCGAACAATGTTGATCGCCTTCAGTGGTTTTGCGGCGTTATACTGTTTTTCTTTTTTTTTTTTTTTAACATTTCATTTTCTCGCCTCCCCGCCCCCCGTCCACCCCCATCATCCCATTCTTATATTCGCCCTCCCCCCCCCACCCACTCAAATTTTCCTTAAGCGCGCGCGGCTCTTGTACTGTACCCCCCCCCCCTTTAGCCCCACCCCAGACACCCCCGCCCCCCCCCCCCCCCCACCCCCCGGCCCCCCGCCCCGACCGCTCCCCCCGCAGCACACACCCCTCGGCACCCCCCCGTCCCCTCCCCTCCGTGTCCGACCCTCCCCCCCTCCCCCGACCTCCCCCCGCAGCAGACCCCCCCCCCCTTTTGTTTTTTTTTTTTTATTATCGGAAGCTTGAGGGATTTTCAGGGATAGTACACTCCTACTCGTTTTTTTTTCGATAGACACACAGCACGGTTCCCCGCTACGGGGATTAGACAGTTCCCTTCCCCGTCAGGTTTTCTATATGGAAGATTGATCCCCCACTGCCCCCCCCACAGTCTCTTTTTTTGACGTTCCCCTAGAATCCCCCAGCCCCCCCCCCCCCGCCCCCCCCTCACGCCGCCACCCCCCCCCCTATGGATCTGCACACACCACCCGTTCGCCACAAGTTTGCCCTTCATGAGGTCGGTTAGTAATCCCCACCCCAACGACGCCCCGAGCCCATTCTCGCCCCCCCGACGACGACCCCCCCCCCCTTCTTCACCCCCACAAGGTTTCTTTAGACTTGTTTTATCTTTTTTTTTTTTTTTTTTTTTTTTTATGTTTTTTGTGACCCCCCCCCGTCTTCTGTGGAGACCCCCCCCCCCCCTCCCACACCCCCAGTCCCCCCCCCCCGCCCCTTAGATGACGTGTCTATCCGTGAGACGTCCCCCCCGCCCCGATTCCCGGCAAAGAGAAAAGAGACTCGCGGAGCCACCCCACCCCCTTTTTCCTCTTTTCGTTTTTTGCCAGGGGGGTAAATTCCCGGTTCTGGTTCTGAAATCGAATCTTCGTGCTTGCTCCTACGCCCGACAGAGGATATGAATAAGGCTTTAGAGGAAATCCACCGTTATCCCCTTTTTTGTAGTCCCCCCGTCTTGCTTTCGAATCCATACCAAGAGTGCTTCATGTGCGAATTGTACCTTTTCGATCTCTCTTCCACCCCCCCTTCTCTGGACCTCCTGACAGAAAGAAAGCCTGATTAAATAGGAAGAGCCTTTGTTAATCTTTTCCTCCCATCCCATCCTGGAAAGGGGCAGGAATCGGTCGGAGTTCCTTTTGCAGGGATCCCCATCAAGATTAAGGATTCTCTAGACGCTAAAAAATAGGACCGAAATTCCGCAACACCCCCAGACATTTCCGAAGGCCAAGGAATATCTAAGTCTATCCCTTCTACTTCATGTTTTTCGACTCACGTTTCAGCTGGCAGATCTTCTATCCAATGAGGTGGCCAGTATTACTTCAGTTTTTTACGCTATTATAGGAAAAAGAGCAAGAAACCTCAAGCGAGTCACAGACTCAAAGTATCATCGAATTTTTTTCGGAGGATAATCGACAGATTTTTTTTTTTTAAGGTAACTGTGGGTTGTCATTGGTTCCCCTTTCCTTTAATAAGAAGCCCCTGAAAGAGACCTTCACCCGGACCCTTGCCCCCACCTACTTCGGGTCGTGCCGACAGGTTAGTTGGTTGAGGAGAGATTTTTCCAAAGGCTTTTGACGTCGCCCCGCAGTGACTTTTTTGTAAAGCGACAAGATTTCAGGTCGCCAAAAGGGCCGATTGCTGGGATAGGCCTTCACCGTGCTTTCCGCACCGTTGGAGCCCCGTATCGCGAGTTCCCACCCCCCTCCTGGTTTGGTCAGGCTTTGCTCCCAGCTTCTCCGTGCGCGGAACAAGGACAGGTCCGCTGGCGTCGTCGTGAAGAAGTCTCGCGGCCCGTGCTTTTTTGCTGGTTTCCTTTCAAAGAGATCCGGAATTTAAAGCCCATCATTTTGCGCGTGCTCAGGAGTGTCCCAGGTAACTTGAATTGGCTCGCTTTTACCCCTTTCATAGGACTTCCTCGAAGCCCCTTCCTAGCTTCTCGAGTCGTTTTTTCTTTCCGCCGTAGGAGAGAGAGATGCGCGTGATCTGACTTCAACTATCCCTTACCCTGAAGTTTTTCCCAGACGTGATCGTCCACATGAAGTAAGAATATCATACGATTTCAAGCATTTATGCAGCTTCTTTTCCCCCCATTTTAACTTCTTAACCCTATGCTGCATACTCGATAGTAGAGTTTCTTCCAAGAAACCCCCAGCGGCCCACCCCCCCTTCAAGGTTGCAGCTCTCTTGCCGCTCTTTCCTACAAATCTGGAGCTCAGTTTCCCGACGGGCTTCTTTTTTTAAAAGCTTTGCTTACCATCGTTTCCCCCCATAGTTTTCATGGAGACCCTTGATGATGAGAGGTCCAGGCGAGTAACAAGGTACCCCCTTGGGCGGGGCCGGAGCCCCGCCGCCTCTTTCTCCCACATTGTTCCCGGAGCCCTGTCCCTTCTTCGCGTTCCAGAGCCCGCGCAGCCGCCGGAGCTACGTTCTCTCTTTCCTCCTCCTATTGTTTTTTGTCTGATATTACCTCTGTCGGGATCTTGAGAGAGATCGATGCCCCTTCTGAGATTACTTGCGGCCTTTTATCTAATTTGCTCCCGTTCGGGTTCGATTCCCCGCCCCGACCCCTTCCTATTTCCTTTTCGCCCTTTTTTCACTTCTCTTCTCATGTCTAACGATGCGGTTTGGATCGAGCGCCCTTAGGGGTGTGTAGCGCCTTTTTGATTTGTCTCATGATTTGTGCGCCCATCAACTTTCCGAAGGTGTTGGTTGAGGATGACGGCTGCTTGTAGTCTGGATCTTTCCCCCCCTTAATATCCGATTGATCCGCGGTCTCTGGATTAACAGACACTACCATCGGTAAGTCGGTGTAACACTTTTTGACGGGCCGCCTTTCTGATTCTGTCTTCGTCGTTTGGGAAGCTCATGCCTTTGCGTCGAGGGAAGAGGACTCCTTAGAAAGTCAAGGATTTCCAAGAGTCTGCTGTTCCCTTTTGTTAGAATTAGAGATCTATCGATGAATAGCTGGGAATTGGTCCACGCGGCGCGCTGCTCGGGAATGTGTTGCCGTGGTCCCCTCGTCGCAATCCACTTCGACTTGACGCTATGGAACTTTCACCTCGAGTCGGCTCCTATCTCTAGGATCCTTGAAATTTGATTTACAGAGATGAAATTGCTGCCCTTTCTTTCTTTTTGTTCTTACGAGTCCGTTTTGACGATTATATCTGATAAGCCACTTCTCGCACAGGCCTTGCCCCCGTTCTCTCGTTTTGTCGATCTCCCACTGTGAGGATCCTGGTACAGTTCCCCGTGATTTGATGCCGAGCACTCCTATCGTGTATTCCTGCTTCTCTATTTGCGTTCTAGGAGTGTGCGGTATTAGCGACCTCCACTTGTTCTTAGACAGTTCCCACCAGGGAAATTCCCCCAGTTTTTTTCTTGCTCTTCTTTCCGCAGGTTTGGCAATTAGGCGACATGTTGCGTGAGGCTTCGTATCGCCACGACCGAAAGGGCATCGACTCTCCCCCTCTTTTTTTTAGAGAGTATCGTATCGCTAAAGAAAAACCCAAAAGCGAGGAATCGGTGATGCTGCTTCGCCCTGCCGTTTCCGTTAGGTCCTCGAGTCTGACCCCAACTATAAAGGAGGTCCCGTGGGGCAACCAACAGATCTCGGTCGGACAGCGTCCTAGAAAAGTAGAGAGCAGGAAGAGGAATAGAAGGGACAGGAGGCTTTTCCATGCTGGAAGTGGGATGCGGCGAAATCAGGAAGATAGATAGGTATGGTCCAGAGGGAGGCTTGACCCCCGGAGTCTACTTGACGTGAACGAAGGAATGGGGCAAAGGTCTACAAGGATCACCATTATACAGCCTAACTCGAGTGATTGGGCCAGAACCGTTTCTTCTCATTTTCTTGTTATTGGCTATGATGCCACCTCTCTGGACTTTCTCTGCCCATTTTGATTAGTGCTTTACTTACCCCCGGTTACCCCGATTCCAAGAATTACTGGAAACCGTTTTTTACTCGCGTTAACTGATCCAGTTTCTTGCGGAACCCCCTTTGTTTGAATTTAGAGTCAAGGGAGATGTTTCAACCAGATCCCTGCGCCCGACCACCGACTGAAAGTTGCTACAAGACCGAACGACCCTCGTGAGGGAGACCCTCGGATCCTGCCCATAATCCTCTCCCCCCCTGAGTCCAGCAAAAATTTTCCGACGAGAGGCTCGAACGCCTGATAGAGGCTTCTACCCCCCGTAAGAATGGACGTTATTGATGGGAGAAGGGGGTTAATTGAAGGAAAGCCTTTCTGCCTGGATCTTTACACGCGCCAAAGGAAGGAGACCTTGGTCCCGCGTAAGCGTGTCAGACCCCGCGGAATAACGGGACGGAGTCGGAATCCGAAGCCTAGCGATACCTCTTTCCCCCCCCGTTTTCCTCTAGTCGTCCCTTTTTCGCCCTCCCCACCCTCCGATAATCCTCCCGAAGGAGAGCGGTCCCGCAGCAGGGCATCTTTCACTGTATAAGCCTTTGCGCTAGTTTCCCCCTCAATGACTATGAATAAAGGCCCTACTTTCCTTGAAGACATCTTTCGGTCCAGGAGTGAGCCCCCAGGGATTTCCCTAATTTTTTTCCAGCCCCAGAAGGTTTCCCAGAACTACGGCCCCCAGGGGGAGATAAAAAGGGTAGGCCCGAGGCACCCCCCCGGCCCGCCAGCGACTCATCACATGGGCCAGCGATTTTTGAGCTCGCCCCCCCGCCCTTCCTTGGTGAGCCAGTTGTCGCCGCTTTGCGGACTTTTTGGCGACGTGTTTTTCTTAGCTTCCGTCACCGACGCAATTCCAGGCCAGCGATTCTAAGCCGCTCTCTTGTATTTCTGACTGCCGAGGTTGCGAAGAATCACTCTCGATCTCGACGCGATTATATATTCCTAATCAATCCAGTTGTTGTTGTGAGAAATGATTGATCGCCTCCTTCCTCTGTCCGTCTGGTCCCCCCGGCCAAAGAATGTCCCCTCCTTTTGTCCCTTTACTACTGTTCCTTTCACCCTTTTTCGGGACATTTCGTGCTCACCTCTCCCCGCTTGCCTATGTTCATCCTCCCTTGCTGTTCTCTTTCTATGCCGGCGCGGGCTGGGTTGGCTGTCTCACATCCTGAGGGTGGTTCTGATCGCCGGGAAGCGGCGGCTTGGTTTTCAATAGCGGACTTTTTTTCTCGACTGGTTTGGTGATGCACAGAGTACTTTTGATTCCGTAGGTAACCGGAAGAAGCTGCAATCCCTCTTTTTAATTCGAGTCTGCCCGATACATTTCAGAAGTTCTTCTCTTTCGGTGCTGCGTTACTCCGTCGTCTTCCGCTTTTGGGATTCCTCTCCCGTTGGTTTTACGAGGCGCTTCTCGCTCTTTGAGTATCCTGTGTTTGGTATTTATGCGGACCCTTCCCAGCTGTAGAGTGACCCCCCCGCTTACTTTCAGATACTACGCGATTCCCTTTTTTTCTGTTCCCGTCCTTTTTTTCTTGGCTTCTTCGTTTTTCAGAGTTCCCTTCTAGGAAGGGGTGGGAGACTCTATACCGGGCTTTTCCGTTTTGCTTTTTCGGATCCCCTGCCTCCATTTTTCCTTCCTGGCTGGGACTGAGTTCTCCGTCTATCCGTTCGTCCTCTACGCTCGTCCCCGGTCGGGTTTGCTCGCCGTTTTGCGTTCCCCCTCTCCGCTGGTTACGCGCCCTTGATCACCGAGGTCGGGCCTTCGTTAGTGGTCGTCCCCCTTCCGCGGGCAGGGATTGGTTTTTTCTTCCATTTCGGACCCTGGACGCTGCTGCGACCTTTTTTTTTTTCACGAGTTCTCTTTTTCGAGGCAAAGATTCACACGGCTTCGCTTGGGGAGTCGAGTGGTTCCGCTGCGAAGCTCGGACTTGGTTTTTTCTGGGGAAAGTCTCTCCGAGAACACGGGTCCCTCCTCAGACAGGCTTACCTCCCCTCCTTTTCGACTTCGCCCCCTTTTCTTTCCAAACACAGAGACATAAATTAAATACGGATTGCCAGCCGGGTAAGCGTGACCTGTTTTTTCAAGGCCTGCCACGGGTCACTTTCAGGTAAAACCCAACTTCGAAAGCTCCTTAAGTAAGCCCCCACCGCACGATGACTTCTTTCCCCGTTGTTCTTTTTTCTCATCTTCCTTTTGACAGCCGACTACATTTGCGGTGGTGAAAACTGTATTAGTTGCACGAACCGCAAAAACTCCGCAAAATTTGCTCCTGCTATCAACGTTTAGATTTTTTCCTGATAGTCTGACCTTTTTTCTTTCTTTCTCTTTTTGCCTATTATTTTCTGGGGGTCTGCCAGGAATTGACTGACCTTCCCCCAACATCCCGCCTTGCAAACCTCACTACGTCGAGGACGTGACTGACCTCGTCTATTTTTGATTAGCCGATAAAACGGCCGTTGAACGTCGCCCGATCCAGCCCGAACCCTCCGCTACTATTTTCCGACATTTTTTTCCTCTAGGTCATAACGATTCCCTTTCCGGTAATCAGATCCATACACCAGGTTCCCCCGCCCTCTTACCAAGCCTTTTTAGCTCTCCCCCCCTATCAGCCCTACTCGACTTTTTCGCGTTCACCCCCCCGGACAATGACTCTCAGAGGCCTGTTCAGAATGCGCGGCCCGCACTTTCCCCCGTCCAAGACGATTCTTTACATCGATCGAACCTTCACTCCTTCTGATGCGCGAGTTTCAAAGGTCCCACTCCCAAAGTCGAAGTGTCACTACGTCACATTTCTCTCCACTTATGACCATTCCCCCCTCTCTCTCTATGATGTTTAGCGCAGATGGGTTCCTCTCTTTAACGAGAGGTGTAGTGACTATGCTCACCTCCGGAACAGGTGCGCCCCTCCTCGAGCCGTCTACCCCTTCAGCCTACCCTATCATGAAGGCCAAGTACTTTGCTTGCCGGAGGCATTTTTGACTTCCGATGGTCGTTTTGAAGTCCCCCAGCTCCATCTTTTAGTCCTGTGCCTCCAATACAAGCCTTGTCTCTGCCGTCATTCCCGGCACCAGCTCCTTCGGCAAGTTTCGGTGCAGTGATATCGTCGACCATCCTCCAACCCCACAACCCAAAAACAAACCCCAAAAAACAACAAACAAACCAACCCCCTCACCACCACCCAAACCCCCCCCCCCCAGAAACCCCAAAACCCCAAAAAGACCCCCCCAACAACCCCCCCCACAAAAACAAAAAAACACCCCCAAAAACCAACAAACCCCCCCCCACACCCCCACCCCCCCACCCCCCCCCCCCCACAAACCCCCCCAATACGACCCCCCAAAAACAAGACCACACACACACACCCCACACGCCCCCGCCCCCCCCACCTCCCACCACCCCCCACCCCCCACAACCCACAAACTGGACACCCCCCCCCCCCCCTGTCCCCACCACCCCGCCCCCCTCGCGTACTACAACGAGCTTTGCGCTAGACTTCCCCCAGCCAAACGTTCAAGTTTCCCCGACCTCGTCCTTTGCTCCATGACCGCGGTTCCAGAGCCCCATGTTCCCCTGTGCGTAGGAAACCTTTCCGAGCAACTTGACCACCCACCCCCCGTTCCCCCCCACCCCTTTTATCCGTCGCCGCTCCCTTCCCCCCCCATCTTTTTATGCGCGGGT
>Ga0179593_1652128_pt1 | contig 10552 bp, 16 predicted proteins | sample CZODoug2_1_08_16_FD_185931 | JGI IMG/M metagenome (GOLD analysis project Ga0179593, IMG submission 185931) | Vadose zone soil fungal communities from Angelo Coast Range Reserve, California, USA - CZODoug2_1_08_16fungal (PacBio error correction) | ecosystem: Environmental > Terrestrial > Soil >... | reverse complement strand
TCTTTTAACTGAGAGCAGGAGTAGAGTGACCCTCCTTCAACCCCCTCCAGTACGTAGATGCCCTCTTGTAGGGAAGCCACCTTAGCGGCAACCGGAGACGACGACCCCCCTCGCGGGATCGTTCTTTCTTTCTCGAAGTTCCACACGCCGGCGTCTTCCTTCGCGAGCCAAGCCGCGTCTCGACCTCTGTTTTGTGAGGCACCCTTTCTCGAGGTAGCGGAGGATTTCTCGGCGTACGTGACGACCTTCCTTTTCCTTTTAAAGATACTCCGGTCGCACGTCTCTAGTGTTGTCAGCACGTTCCTTCCCTTTTCCAGCCATAGAGGTCTCTGTGAAATTTGCTGATTAGTTGAGGGCCATGCCCAGTTCCTGAGACGGTTGCCGATCTTTTCTCTTTCTTCATCCCATACCCCCCTTCTTTTTCCCCTGCGAGCCGTCGAGTCGCTCTGCGTTTTTTTCCGCATTACTAGCGAATCCCCGCTCTCGACATTGCTACAAATTTTCGCCGGCCTGGTCTCCTCGAAAGCCCGAGCGGACGACTCCCAGAGGGACGCTTTTTTTCGCAAGAAGCGCCCCCTTCACGCACGTCGCCCTCGGCCTTTTCATTGCCCCAGCCCGTAGCCCTTTTTGCAGCACGTAGAAGGCCCTCATGCGGTGAGAGATTCGGCAGATGCACAAAAAACTTTGGGAGTTTTTCCTCGAGCACTCCGCGCTAGACAGAGCCGGGAGAGTGTTTTCGGAGGTGTAATTTCTACGCCGGACCGAGTTTTGCTGGATCTCGATGAAGACCTTTGCATCGTCCACGCTTCTCCTTGAGTGCAAGGTAGTAGCCATCCCCTAGAAGAAGCTCTCTTTTTCGTTGCCCGCCCCTTTTCCTCAAGAAGCCCTTCACTTTCCTCGGGTTTGATCGCGACAGGTAGTGCCCTCCTGCGCTCTGAAGGCGGGGAAGAGCCTTCTGCCCCTTGCGTACGCTCTTCTTTTTTTTTGTTCGCCATCCCATTTTCTTCACGGGTGATCCCCGGCGAGCTCCCTCAGGAGTAGTGCCTTGGCGTTTTTTCCTTGACTCAGATTCATACACCCTTTCAACAGTGTCAATAGAGCTTCCCCTATTATGCGGAGGGCTCCCCACGAGCGCATGGTACCCGCTCCCTTTTTTTCGGCTTTGAGGCGACCCCCCTTCGGCAATCGCAGCAGTACAACATGTCTCCTTGGCGGACCGCGGCGATTTTCCTACCAGGCGCACCGCCATGTCGCGGATTTTTTCAGCGGCAGCGGTGCGTCTTTCATGGGCACGCACCGTCACTCTCTCCCCGAGATACCCCCGAGCTGCCCTCCCTTTCTTTTTCCTGCCAAGACGACCGCCTTTGGCCTACCTTTTTCGCGCAATAGAAGCCGCCGACGCGACGTGAGCCCTTCCTTGCGAATGAGCGGGACTACTCCTTTTTTGACGCGACTTGATCTCCAGCGGGTTCCCCCCCGGCCCTTGCATCGTGTGAGGCCGCGCTGTCAGCCCCTTCCTCCCCCATTTCTTCCCGAGCGAACGACCCTTCTTTTCGTAGAAAGCGCATCGCCTCCCTTTTGAGCGCGAGAGCGCGAGCTTGCCGTCTTCCCTCCTGACGTAGGAACAAGCTCCTCGCGATTCCTTAGATGGCGCGGCCCCTTTCTGAAGGGACAGAACGCTTTTTCTTCGGAAGGCGCATGGTCCCTCCTTCCGTTGTTGTTGTTGAGAGGGGCTTCCCCTCTTTCCAGGACTCTCGTTGCGTCCAAGCGGGCAGATCCAGGCCGCGCCCCCGAGCGTAGCAGAGCCTCCTAAGTCGACTATTCTTACCTGCTGTAGCCTCTCTTGATGCGGCCGCGCCAAGACCGCTCTCATGCACGATGCAGACTTCTCCCCCCTTTCCTTTTTTTCGTAGAGCTAGATCCTTAGCGGAGGCGACGTGTATTTTCACTCCATTCCCTTCTTTTCGCCGATTGTGGAGGTGGATCTTCTGTTCGGAGTCATCCACTTCTTCCGCAGCATGACGCATCCCCGGTGAGAGTGTCTCCCGGCGGGGATCTGCGCGGCTCCACTTTTTTTTCCCACGTAGCCAAGGCTTTCTTTCCTTCTTTTTTGGCGCGCGTTTGACCGAAATCGGCGTGACGGTTTTCCCAGACGACATCGCCCACCGCCCCTTCTTTTTCAAACGTACGACACAGCTCCGCCTCCCTTCGCGGTCGACAAGGGAGGCCCGAGCGACGGGACGACATCTCTTCCTTTCGAGCACGAACGCTCTTTTTTTTCTATGCCGACTGCCGGCCTGCGCTCAGCGCCGCGCCGGGATTTTCCTAATCGACAGTCTTTTCCTTTTTTTACAGCGCTATTGACCCTTCCCCCCCCTTGCTATAGGTGTTATTGCCTTTTGTACCGTGGGAGAGAAGCCCCCGCAAGATTGAATAGTAGCTTCCCCCCACTCCCGACCACGATTCCGCGCAACCACAAATTTTTCCATCGTCAACGGAGTGAACCCTTTTTCCTTTTTCGAGCTTCTTCGTGCGCCGCTTCCCCAACCCCACCCACTACATGCCGCTTTCTTGATGACGCGAGCCCTTTTCTTCGGCCAAGCTTTTTTGGCACGCGAGGAGACTCCCGATTCATGTGATCGAGGAGCAGGGCTACTTTTTTTCCGTGTACGAGGCGATCTCTTTCTCAGATCGCGCGCCGATGTTTCTTTTTCCTCCCGTTCGAGCACTTCACCGCCCCATGAGACGAGGTTGAGGAGAGCTTCGTGATCGCTCGAACCAGTCGCAGAGACGTGTTTTTTTGTTGGCCTTTCCTCGGCACCCTTTTGGTGACTTCGACCTCGAGACGGCGTGGCTCCTTTTTTCGCATGGCGTGTTTCCGAGGGAGAGCCTGGGAGGCCTCCCCCCCGGTCGCTGCTGTGGGATTTTCGCTCGATCTTTTTTTCTTCAGAATTTTTCCTCCTCCCCTTCCTTGTTTAATGCGCGATCGCGACGTCCTTTCGAGTAAATGCTTTTCGAGCGAATCGACGGTTTGGCCCACCTAGCGAGGTGGGTATGGTTTCAGAACCACGAGCACGTCTCATCCCCTTTCCTTCTAGCGGCCTGGCAGGCAACCGCCTGGCTTCCCGATTTAACGATCCTTTTTCCCCACGTCGGCGGCACTTTGCTTGGCCCCCCGGCTGCGTGCGACATCCGGAATCTCGTGCGAGCCGAACCCCTGTTCCTTCCCGTAAGACGAGCCCAGCCTTCCCTCCGCTCCCTCTGAGCTTTTTTTAGAAGGAAAGAAATACGGTCTCTTTTTCCCCTAGAAAGGCTTTCTTTTGAGCGTTCCTCTGGGTGGACGTCGAGACGACGCCCTTTAACGCGCGCGGGTTCTGTTCGTCCACTCGGAAGGTGAGTTCCCCTTTTTTCCTCGAAGACTTCGCGTTCTTTTCCATCGGACGGCTGGGATTTACGCAGATCACCGCACCTATTATTTTCCTCTCCTTTTTTCTTTCTTTAGATGATGAGATTGCAGTCGAGCGATCCTTGATCACAGAGAGCCGAATTTCCTCGAAGTCGTCAGCGCGCCACTGTGTCGCGGAACCCCGCCCTCTCCGAAAAGGAGAAGAATCTGTCGAAGCCGACCTTTTTCTTTCAACACGCGGCTCCCGCTGCGAGAACGCGGTATAGAATCTTTTCGACCGTATTTCCTTTTTTTCCTAGGGGTTTCTTTTTTTTTTTCCCCTTCTTTGCTTTGCGGCGTTTTTTTCGGCTTCGACTGGGATTTTTCTCGGGGCGATTCGTATTTCCGTCGACGGGATACGTGTTTTCCTTTTCTTTGCGGAGCCTCGAGGATCTTTCTTCAGGCGGATGGACATGCCCCGGCCCTCGATGACGACGTGGCTTCGTCCCCCCTCTCGCGAGTATGCGCCCTCCTTGTCGATCGATGCGACGGGTGTGTAAAGTCCTCGAAATCCCGCGAGAAGATTCCTCTCGCGACATTGTCGTGGCCGCGGCGTTCTTCTTCAACGTCTCTCCCCCGCGAGCGGCCTTTTATCCTGGGGCAGCGCGGTGTCTCATCTCCAGAAGCCGCCCCCCCCCGTAGACCCTTTTTTCCCCCGAATGACGCACTTTACGCCCGGCCCGGGCTCTCGAGACGTCGAAGGCTGGTGCTTCTTTCCCGTGCCACCAAACACTTTTTGCAGCGACTGTTTGCGCGAGACTTCTGCATAGCGCAGCGCGAGGGGGGGCATTTTTTTGACTGTCTTTTCAAGCGCAGTGCACGCGAGTCGTTCCACTGAGCGATCCCGAGCTAGGCGGATACATTTCTCCTTTTTGAACTTTCAAGTAGTATCTATGCATAATACGGCCCCCCTCTTGCGATAGTGATCATTCGATCCTCCCCTCTTTTTTCTCACGGCTACGAGCCCCCCGGGTAATCCAGCCTTTTTTTGACTGTGAAGCCAACGCGTCCGCCCCCCTCCCTCCTCTCATAAGGTGAAGTCTTTTTAGAGGGTTAACGAAGTTGACGCTTTCGGGAGGGGCCTTAGCCAAGTGGCGCGTCCTTTTCGTCGAGTTAGGAGAGTTTTTCCCGGATTTTCGATTCTTTTTTTCGCTGAGGTTTCCGGTAGAGTTTGAATAAGATTTTTTTCCCCCCCAAGAAAATCGCGTCACCTTCCACAGTCAATAGAGCTTACTATTAATGCGGAGGCGCTCTCCCTGAGAGGACGTCGAGCCCCCTTTTTCCCCCTTTTTGCAATTGAGGCGCCCCCCTTGCCGTCGGCTTCCCCGCAGTACAGTCTTCCCTCTTGATCGGACGGAGCGTGGCGGCCGCGGCGATTTCCCGCTATTCAAATTGTCGTCCCATTCCTCTGCGAGATTGTCAGTCTGTGCTCTGCGGTTGGCGATGTTTCTTCTTTTCGTGGGCACAGGCCCCCTTCGATTTAGTGAGAAGATGACGAGCACAAGAGTTTCTCCAACGACGCCCCTGCCCGTTGCTCCCCATCTTGGTTCTTCCCCTCCGCCCGGGTGGATCCGAGCACCCTTGCTTGCTCCTCGGACGAAGACGTGTTTGGGGATGACTGCCGATCGACAAACGACAGTCCTCCCCCTTCCTCGCCGATGATTCCCCTCTTTTCGCCGCTTTTTTCCTGTCGAAGCCGCCAGCCTCCGACGTCGTCGATCTTTTCTTTGCATCGTCGGCTTTTTCCGCGATCGCTCTCTTCCCGCGCGGCCTCGTCGACTTAGGAGGTCGGCTTTTTTTTCAAAGGCCTCTTTTAGGCCGCTGACCCCCTTTTATGCGAACGAGTCGGAGAGTTTCCCCTTTCAGGAAATTTCCTCCCCTTCCCTAAGTAAGGTTTTTGCCGCTGGAGAGAGACGGACCCCCGAGAAAGCATTCTCATAAAAGGAGAAGGCGCTTCTTTCCTTCGGAAGCTCATGGACCCCCCTAGAGAGTAGAAGAGACTTGTAGAATTCTACGGAACGGTCAATAGAGGTCCCCAAGTTAGAGCATCGGCAGAAAACCGAGGAAATTTTCCTTTTCCAGAGAAAAGCTTGCCCCTCGGAGAGAGAGAGACGTAGTCCCGGAGGAGACTACGATTCTTCTCAAAAATGCCTTTACTTAGGAGCGAATGGGAGTGCAGAGGATGGAGGTTGTTTTTTTTCCTTTTCCTCAGGCCCAAACGTATCGTCCCTCTCTCCCATGACCGTGACCAAGTCTCGCGTCGGCTGTGCTTTTTGTTGCTACCCAAGGGGTCCCCAGTAGAAAATTTTAGTGGCACGAGCTCTCCCCCTGAGCTCGTCTTTTTGCCCGTACCGAAGAATCAGTTCTTTGCACCCACGTTCTGCCCTTTTTCCCACCTTCGGCCCCCCCCCCCCCGCGGCCGCTTCACCGACTTTTTTACAGGGCGGTGGCTTCGACAAGGGGACCGTTTTCTACCGACACTTCTCGCCTCCCTCCGTCCGAGACTAAGGAGTTTTTCCGACGGTCGGTTTAGCCCAAGCGAGACGCGCCTTTCGCGGGACAAGGCTTTTTTTGCGAAGAGCCTTCCCTACTGCCTATTTGCTCCTTTTTGTGACATTTTAAAGAGGAGCTAGGGTTCTTTTGTTTTTTCCAGGAGGGACGCTTCCTCCGCCCCCTCCGCCTGCACCCCTCGCTTTCACCCTTTCCGATTCCGCGCCAATGGCTTTTCACAAAGTGGCCCCCTCAATTTCACGCGTGAACCTGCTCTTTTTTCGAGCGTCTTTTTTTTTTCCCCTTACGGAGAGGAAACGGAGTGATTCCCGAAGGGTTCTTTTTGGCGGCCCCACGAGCGCTTCTTCGAGTTTTCCTTGGGCTAAGATTTCTCTCTCCTGAGCGTGTACTGGTTCGGCCCGGCTTCATCGAGAAAGATCGAGGCGCGCTTTTGGAGCACACTCCCCTTCTCCGAGATTCCCCGGCCGCGAGGCGTGCTCGATTACCCCGAAACCGTAGCTGCCTTGTGTTGGTTTGGTTCTCAGGAGATTTCTTTCCGCCGGCGCCGCGTGTGCCGTCGCGCCGGGTCTCTGCGAATTGCTTTTCCCTTGATTTTGCGAGGCGTGCGCGGATTAGTGTTCTAGCTTTCGTCTCTGATGTCCCCTTGGCCGCCGCGCGCGGGCGCCTTCCGCGCGCGCTCCCTTTTCCATGCGCGATTCTCTTTTCCGCGGGGTTTTTAGTAAATGCGGCCTTTTCATTTAAACGGTAGCGACCTTCTCCGATCATTCCGTTGGGTCCAGAAGAATGAACGTCTTTTCACTTTCCCACTGTTATAGGGCTGGCCACAGAAGCAGGCATGTTCCCGATTTCACTCCCTCGAGGCTGCCGCCTTCGGCAGGAATTATAACGGAGCCTCTTTCCCTCAGAAACCTCCTACCGTTTCGTCACGCAACCGGAGCGCCCCCTGGCCGAGCAAGCGAGTATTTTCCTCCGCTTACCTCCTCTCTTTTTGAGAAAAAATCAGCACATCCGCTTTCTTTTTTTAGGGAGATTACGACGAGCTTCAACTTCGAGACCGCGGCTCTCCAGATCCGCCCGGTTGCGGCCCCTAGGCAGGTGCGTCCCCTTTTCGAAGACTTCTATTTTTTTCTTTACCCTCGGCGCGCGGTCCCGCCGCGACGCAGAGCAAGATACTCATAAAGAAGGGGGGGTGTGTGAGAGCTTTCTCCCCGCGAGCCTTAAGGCGTCGAGTTTTTTTCAGGGAAAAAGTAGTCGTCTTTTCAGAGTCGGGACGCCAGAGTTCCCCCCGCAAAAGGAGACAGCTGCGGATCGGTTTCGCCGCGAGTCGTCTCGCGTTCCACTTTAGTTCAGAATTGACGTACGCAAAAGAACCACGAGGATTTCGGAAGAGACAGTCCTCCGTTCCCTCGTCTAGAGGTCTTATGGCATTGATAGGCGTAAGTGCCTTCCTGGGTTCGGCTTCCCTCCTAATTAGCAGTAGAGGTCCTTCACGCGGAGCAGGGATCCCCTTCCGCAAGAAGGGGGATCTTTGATGATGTTCCTTTGGCTCCTCCTGCTTCAGGCGGATGGTTAGAAGAGGTGAGATGTCTTTCTCGGAGGAGGAGGATCACATAACCAAAGCTCGCGCTGTGTATTTTAGAGCCCGTAGAGGGAGAGAAGGAGACTGGGGACCTACGGACTCGAAGAAGGGAATCGCTTCCCACTTGAAAATTGAAGATTTGATTCTTCTCTATTACAATTGAGGCGCAAGAGGCCTTCTGAAAGAGACCGCGATCGATTCCCCGACATGTTTAGAAGTTGGCTTTCGTTCTCCAGAAGCTTTCCAGAAAGAGATTATGAGCAGTTGCCCGTTATTACGGGCGTGCAGCACGTCGAAGTCGGTGAGCCGACTCATCGGCCTCACAGGCTATGCATCGTGCTGCGCGACTGCGAGCACGCGTTGCACCTCCTCGTCTTTCTTGGTGCTCGCCCCCGCCTCTTCCCTCGCATCCTCTCGGCCTTTCCCTGATGAAGCCGTATCCCGTACACGCGACTTTTTCTGCACGTCGTAGCCCTTTGCGCCTCTTTAATAAAGCTTTTCGCGTGACGCCCTCTTTTCTCCGCCAGTCAAGTGATTCCGTGCACCGTGGTCCTCTCTCGGCAGGTATTCCCCTTCCGAAGACAGCTCCGGAGGTCCTTTTTCAGGTCATAGCCGTTTTCTCTCTTACGGTGTTTTTCTTGCGCGGAAGTCCTTTCTCCCCTTTTTTTTCGTTAGAGGCGTCTTTAGATGGGTCGCGTCCAGCATGTTGACCCCCCCCTAGCGCATAAACCTCTGTCTCAACCTCATCGGGGCGATGATCCCCAGTCCTGAACCGGAGCTGTTTTGGAGAAAGAACCCTTCCGTCGTCATTAGGCCAAGCAGTACAGCTTTTTTGCGGATTGGCGGCTTCGTCGGCTCTTCCGACCAGGCGCACCCGTTCGCGCTTTGTCGTCGGTTGGCCTTTTCTTGAACAGCACCGGCACTGTGCCGCTTCTGCGCGCAAGCGTCTCGTTTTTTTTAAACGACGCCCCCCGCCTTGCGACGTGTGGAGCGCAAAGAGACCCGCCGCCTCCCTCTCACGTGGCGTGACCTGGCTTCTCATGCGGCGGGACGAAGACTTTCTGACGATACGCACCGATCGCCAGCGTCACCCCGCCTCCCCGCCGATAGGCCGCCGCTGTCTCCTTTCCGACGCCTGAGATTTACACGTCGCCTCGCGCCCGAGCGAGACGAACGTCGTCTGATTTTCTCCGTCGCAGCGACTCGTCGGTCGCCTTTCCCCCGGCCCGGAGCGCCGAGCTTGGCCGTCTTTCGACGTCGGACAAGAGGATTTTTCGACGCGCGAGGTTTTCCCCTCTGGCCGTTCCCCCTTCTCTTTGCCGTGATTGAGGACCCGAGGAGTGACTCGGAACTTTAATCGCTCTCACTTTTCATAATCTCTTTTGGTTGAGTGATGAGCCTCTTTCCCCCCTTCCTCCTCCTCGTTGCGTCCTCATTTCTGGCACGAGGCACCCCCCCCCCTCGAGCGTCGTCTCCTTTACCTCCTATTGGGTCCGACTTTTTCTTCCGGCTGCGGAGACGGCAACTCGATAGCGTACGGTTTTTTCCTATTTGCGAGGAGATTCTCTTGTCGCGCTCGAGCGCTTTTTTTTGCGACGTTCCGTTTTGTCGGTCAACAACGCCGGCTTCAGAGGACGGCTCATCGGCCCCCTCCGGAATGGCGGTGTTGACCTCCTCGATCCCGTTCTGTCATCCACGGTGCCCATTCCATTGCGCAAGAGGAAACTGTTTCCTCCTTCGGGGGGCTATGGCTTCCTATGGTGCGCGTACAACGTCGCCAAGGCGTCTTACGATGACGACGGTCCACGAAGAGCGTGGCTTTTCTGTGCCCCACCGTTCTTCCCTCCACTTTAACCGCGGTTCCCCCCCAAGCGACGCGAAATGGCCCTTTAAGAGCGCACCGACCTCCCTCCGCTCCGTCGAGCACGACTAGTCTTCTTTTCCGCTTCCTCGGCCGCTGGTTCTGGCGCCTCAAGCTTTCCCAGGAGCTCGTGTTCCCCCCCGCCTCTTTCCCTATTGACCTTGGTTAATAGGCGTATTTTCTCGTCCACCACATTTGCTGGACTCCGCACGACGCATCCGACCTCTTTGGGAACCCTAGACGGCACGATTACGCTCCTTTTTTCTGGCGAACAACGTGCTCGCGACGCACCCTGTGAAACCTGCTCCTCCCGCGAGGCGCTTCTTCGTCGGCACTATTTTTTTGCCCGGTTGCTTGCGAGACCTCAAGAGGCGGGAGAACGAGAGCTTCTTCGATTCCCGGGAAGACTTTTGATTCTTAGTGTACTCTTTTTTAGATACGTCTTTTCCGACGCCGAGGCCGGAGCCTTCCCTTAAGGCGTGAGAGAAATGAACCTTAGGGAGAGAGGAGGATACCGTCTTGCAGAGACTTTTTCGGGTTTGGAAAGATTGACTCTCAACAGGGGTTCCTCCTCGACGGAGCGTCCCTTCGCAGGCGGGGTTTTCCCCTGCGTCGGTCTTGCTTCGGGATTTTCTGATGGACCTCGCTCGAGCGCGGGTCTCTCCCCCCGGCGCGCCAAATTTTTCTGCGCCGATTTCTGGGGATTCGCGTTCGGGACTTTCACCCGTCGCATACGGGCTCGCTCTCCCGAGGTTTCGAAGAAAGAAGCATCCGGCTGCCGGGTGCCCTCCATGAAGCAGGCTGGTTCCCCCGATTTCACGGTCTCAGAGAGGCGGCCCGGCAAGTGGCCTCCCTGTAGAAGCGTGCTACCTCTCTTCGCACTTTAATCGTTCTCGTTCGAGCCGAACCCCTATTTTTTCGAGCAAGCAGAGATCCTCCGCTTTTCTGAGAGGAGACGTTTTTCTTTTTCTTGCCCGGAACATCCGATTTTTTGGACCTTGTCGTGGCGCTCCCGAGGAGCGCCGTTTTCCGGAGAAGGACCCTTTTCCCGCGAGCGGGTAGTTCTTTTCGGCCCTCCTCACGCGGCAGGTGCTTCCCGACATAGCCGGACGCCTTTTGAAGATGTTCCCTTCGGCCCTCGACGCCGCTCGACGGC
>Ga0179593_1560714_pt1 | contig 10552 bp, 8 predicted proteins | sample CZODoug2_1_08_16_FD_185931 | JGI IMG/M metagenome (GOLD analysis project Ga0179593, IMG submission 185931) | Vadose zone soil fungal communities from Angelo Coast Range Reserve, California, USA - CZODoug2_1_08_16fungal (PacBio error correction) | ecosystem: Environmental > Terrestrial > Soil >... | reverse complement strand
CAGCGCGGCACCTTTCTTCTGATTCCCCCTCTTTTTTTCTTCCCTGATTTAGGACCTGTCCTTTATCTGATTACGAAGACCCCTGCACAGGCGTGTTAGTTGTCAGACATGAAGCCGAGGTTCTGGCCCTCTTTCAGGGTATGGGAGTACATCGCCCGGAGGAGCCTCCGTTGCCCCCCTTTTGATTTAACTTTTTTGTCGAGCTTTGTAGAGTGATTGTTTGCTGTTGCAGATCGCCCCCCTACTTACGAGCCGGTCTTTCTGCGTCAACCGTTCCCCACCCTTCTTTCTTTTTCACTCGCCCTGGGCTCCGTTTTTTATGACATTACCGATATACGCCCCGACCGCGCGTCCCAGCGTAGAACGAGTCTTTTTTAGATTCATAGTACGGGACTTATCGGGTTTTGTATGTCCCGCGCATCTACTTTTGAATCTATCAGACTCTCTTTTCCTCTTTCTTTTTCCTGATTTCTCCCCGGAATTTTGCTCTTGTACGTTTTCTTCCCTGTCCTTTCTTTTCGGACTCTCCTCCCTTTCCGAATCCTTCCCAGTCCTATATTGGCTTGCTTTTTCTCGCTTCAGTCCGACTTAATTTTTCCCCGACCCCACTCGGAGGTACACGCCGGCTTTTTCCCTTCATGTTCCCTTGTACTTGCGGCTTGGCGATCGCTCGTTTTTTTTCTCTTCTTTGCTGATCAGTCATTTTGATGAAGTCTTTTTTTTCCGCCTTTGACCGATGCCAAACGTACTCATTTTTTATCGACGTTGGTGTCGCCTTTTCACGGCGTGCCCCGCTTAGCTCCTTCAGTCTGCGCGTCACCTTGCGTAAACTGGGAACCGCACAGCCACACTAGTCGGGTCCTCCCCGATGCGCGTGTCACCCGCATGTTTTCCAGTGGAAGAATTCCCGGTCTTTCCCTTTTTCCCCCCCCCCTCCCTTATTTTGCATCCCTTTGGATTTGCTTGAGAGTCTGATTGCATTTAGTCGTAGGGCGGCGCCTTGAGACCTTCAAAGCCTTGTCCTTGTACACCTTTTTTTCCCCCTCAGTCTCCCGTAGCCTTTTTTCTTCCTGATAGAGCAGAACTAGGTTTTTGGCTTCGACGATTCTCACCCCTCTCTCCGCGGCGCCGCAGTCTGCCGCCCTGACACCGCTTTAGGCGTAGAGGCTTCATTTCGTCCCTACGGCCGTAATGTGATTGCCAATTGCCAAAGAGTCCGTCGCCTATATCTTTTACCCCTCCTGTTGTTTGGTTGTGCTCCACACCCTTGTGATTTTTCTGCTTTTTCGGATTTTCCCGCTTGGTCTGAAAGCCCCAGTCGGGCCTTTCCTTCCGACTGCCTTTCTGGTTTTTTTGGCACGGCCTGGCTTGACTCGGGCTTTCAGAAACTCAGGTACCACTCCTTTGCGCTTTTCTTTTCTTCTTTTACACGCGACAGGGTCGACCCGTGTGTCTTTTTTTTTTGATGCTTTTTTGGAGAAGACCCCTTTTTCTTTTGTAAGGCTCACAGACTTCAACCACATAAAGCCCACTTTGTCTCGCCAAACCCCCCCCTGGACTCCCACTCTCCACTTTCCTTTCCAGACAGGGTCTCTTCATCAACGTTCTCCTCCCCCTTCGCCTAGATCTTCGATACGTTATATTTTGGCTTGGACTAGGGCCGGTTCTTTTGCATCGGCCCATTTTCGCTGCCACGCGGCAGGCCCCTTACTTGCTCTGCGTCCCTTTCCTTGGCCACTCTCAATTTTCTAGTCGGCATCGTTCAAGGTTTACAGAGCCCTTTATGCTGTTTTTCCTCCTACGCGTGGGACTGGACCTTTTTTTTTTTTTTTTCCCACTCCTTTTACAGTTTTCACGCTTTCCCCCATCGCGAGCGAGCGTACAAGTGTTGCAAAATGCAGACGATTTTTCACTCTGCGTGACTCGCGGTTTGGAAGGCGGTCTGGTTTTACTGAGTCCTTCAATTCCCCCCGAATTCTCTTTCCTTCGGCAGGGCCGCGGAAGGCGTTCCCTCTTTACGCGCCTGCTCTCCCCAGACTCCTTCCGTTCGATTTTCCCTCTTTTTCCGAAACTATCAGCATTATTTTTCGAGAACATCGTTTTGCCTGCGATTCCAAGTAGTTCCTTTCTTTTAATTGATTGTTTAGGACAATTAGGGAAAGCCCTTGCTGATCCCCTCGTTTCGTTTCTCTTCCTGTCTCTGGTCTCATGCAAAGGCCTCTTTCGCACGGTTCGACGAAGCGGGATGTAATGGTGGGGAGCTCTCCTTTTGCGTGACGTTTCCGTCTCTTTTCAAGACATTCTCGAACCCCTTGATTCGGCCTGGCGGAACGTGCCGCAAGTACACTTTCTCCTCCATCCTCTTTTTTTTCTATCTTTTTACTACCCGCCTTTCGTTTTTTTTTGTATACGTGGTCGTTCGAAAAGCCCCCAAAATGGGCTCCCCCTCCTTCGTACACGGAACCCAGAGTGGCCTTCAACTTTTTCTCTCTCTCTTTTTTTGTTGTTGTTTCTTCCCTTGATCATTTTGCGGAATTTTGAGCCTCCTGCGCGCACCCGCAGTTTTCCGTTGGCGGCCGGTCCCCCTTCCTGGAGCCCTTGTCTTTTTTTCAAAAAGGACGCAACAAACCTTCCCCCCTAAGAGGACCCAGGCGCGGGTTCGCCCTTTAAATGCAGCTCGAGTTCCCCCTTGGAGCTTTTTCCTTTTTTCTCACGGACTCTCCTTTTTGCAAACTGCTGAGGATTTTTTTTAAGACGAGCCCATACACTTGGCCCCCCTAGCTTGTAGAGCATTTTTTTTTTTTATGGTGCGCTCTCCTTCTGTGCCCGATTTTCCCCTCACCCTCCCTGGGTTCAGGCGACTCAACCCCCCTTTTTTTGCTTTGGGTGAGATGATGTTGACAGGAATCACGGCGAGCCGAGAGACCTCTCTCTTTTTCTCTTTCTCGTGGCCCTTTTCAGGTCTCTTCCCTTTCTTGGGGGACGACGAAGTCTATCGTCATGGAAAGTTTTCTGCAGCTACTTTGTCACAGCAGCTGTTTATCTCAGGCCGGAGTTGAGCTTCTTCGTAGAAACCCAAGTAACTTCCTTGACTAGGATTTCTTCGATCCTCTCTCCCTTTCACCTTCGGATTTTATAAGAGGATACTGCTACTTTTTCTATGGCCCCCATCTGATTCGCGAATTCGGCCCCCGTCCCTTGCTTCGGACCGCCAGTGCCAGCACGCGGCTCCCACCTGCCCCTTTCAATTCCTTTTCGCGTTTCTTCGTGCGGTCCTTTATGGTAACAGTTTCCGCTAGTGAGGATCAGGCTTCTCCCTTGTCCAGTCCAGCTTTTCCATTTACCTTCCTTGTCCGCCGGCTCTCCCTGACTGATAGTGTAGACTCGTTGGAAGGACCTTCTAGATCCTTTCCTTTCTTGCCCCCTGGCCTTCTCAATCATGAGAGTAAGCGTGCTTTTAGCACCTTGCTATCTTCCCGTACATAGTTTTTTCTCTTCTTTTGGAAGTTCCTTTTTTGCAGTTCAAAGCTCTTGGCAGTTTCTGTCCCCCGCGCTAACGGTGCAGTGCGACCTATCCAGGGGTCACGTTTCCTTTCTGGTTTTTTTTTTCTCTTTTTAATTTTGGATCGTTATTTTTGTACACTGGTTGATGAAAGCTTGACCACCTCCCGAGGTCTTGTGCCTCGATCACTTTTCTTGTCGACTTCCCCAGTCGCCCCGCTTTTTTCGTATTCTCATAGTACACTTAAAGACTTGAGGTTCCGAAAAGTACTCGTCCTCCTTGCAGCGACCCTCTCCGGAGAGGTCGGTGATTTTTCGTTCCCCTCTCTCTTTTACCTCTCTTTTCTGCTTCAGAGGCGTAACCCCTCTTTCATACCCTCTGTTGTTGTGCTTAGATGACCCGCCCCCCCTTGGCTGGGATCGTCCCCCGATCTTCCGGGTAATCATTTTCTTCTCCCTTTTCCCCCCCGACGTTCGTTTTTTTCAAGTCTTTGCGGTCGAGGACTTCGGTTGCCTTCCCCGAAGTCATTTATGAGGTGGATTTCCGACACAAGGTTTCTGAGGTCGTTTGAGCCCTTTTCCTGGTCCCCAGGTCGAAAGTTTGCCTCTTTCGTTTGGCTTTTTGCCGATAACCCCTTTTTGTTTTTTTCCACGGGATAGAACAAGGCTTTTCACTCTCTCTGAAAATTTTTTCCCAATTACCTAGAAACCTGCGTTTTCTCGACGCACGTTTGCGGCTTTTACGGCTTCCATCTGATGTTTTCCCTCCTTAGGTTGCTATATTGTAAGAGGTTTCGGGCGGTTAAAGGTGCTGGCATTGGCCCCCTTCGCTGACCCTTATTTCTTCTGCGTCTTTTTTTTTCCAAGGCTCCGCCCTGTCCACGGGCCCTTGCTCAACTCTTTTTGCCCGCAGAGGCATCGTCCCCTTGGCGGACAGAGCCTCTCTGCTGGTCTTTCATCACGCTGCACGTCCTGATTGATTCAGTGATAATGGTTTCTGCGCGCCTTGCAACCTTTACGCTCCGCAGTAAACTTTTTGCCCGCGACGATGGTGCATTACCGCGGTGCGTACTTTTTCCTCAATCCTTCCGGAAGGCTTCTAAGCTCCCTCGGCTAAGATCTTCGGTGGGCGCATGTCAACCCGGTTTCATCCCCCATGATCTCTTTTCCTTCCTCAGCCTCTTCTGTGTTTTCTCAGACGGCGGATCTCCGCACGAGGGAGGTTCTTCAGCCTTTCCCCAGGTATGGCGAATTAACGTCATGCCCTTCGGCCCGATCCCATCCGCGTGTTTCCCTCTCCCCGAGTTTTTTGTTTGTGGGGGTTATTTTAGGTTGTTTCCCCCTTCCAATTTCCCCCCCAGTACTTGGTCCCAAGGGCGTTCATGGGTAGGTTGAAGCTTTTTGCACGATACCTTCATATCGGGGCTCTTCCCTCCCATGGCTCCAGTTTACACCCCCTTCCTCTGTATTTCGTCCTGGAGTATTTCCTGTTCCCATGATCGAAGGGATGCTAATCAAATTCTTTTCCCCCCCCGACCTTTTTTTCACTAACCTTTCCTTTTTCTCGTGTCTTTTCTTCCTCGAATGTGCAAATCAAAAAAATTGGTCTCCTCCGCCGCCACGGAAACCCTGAGTTTTTTTCGCATCAAACGTCAGTCCCTTCATCCTTCCCTTTCTGTTGGTGATTTGCGTTTGCTTCTCTCCCGGGTCGAACCATTTTGTTTCCTGAGGTGGAGAAACATTTGTATTACGATGACGAACCAAGTGGAGACGTCTCCCAGCGAGAACACGTTCTTGCGAGTCTGTTCTTTCAGCCGATTTTTCTCCCCCTTTTTTTTTTGATTTTTGCCTTATGAGCACAGTTCTCCCTTCAGACGGTAAGAAGTAATCCCTTTTTCGTTTTCTCTGTGTGCATGGTGCGCTCCTTCTAGCAGGCCTTTCTCTCGGATGCCCACCGGCCGCTGTCGAAGAAGCTTTTCCCCCTGGGCGCAGTGGGTTGTTGATGCTGTTGTTCTCCCAGCCCTTTCATATCCACGTTCTTCCCGAGCGACAATTTGTTTTCCTTGATCACTGGCTTGATAGTTTTTCCTTCCTTTCTCGTAAGGCCTTACTTAGCTCCGAGCTACTTTGCAGCTCCCCACTCTAGGTCTCGGGAAACTTTTTTTTTTCGCTTTTATTTTTCTTCTAGTCCCCCTTCATTTCATCAGGCTTTTTTTCCGTAACTTGCGGCCTTGCGGCAATTGCTGAAGAGAGGTCCAATCTCCCCGCTCTTCTTTCTTTTGACTTTCGCGCCTGTCCAAGCCTCTTAAGGGTAATTTCAGCCCTGTGAACTTCCACTGGTAATTGCGGTCTGCGATTGGCGTCCTGAGACTCGGTCGTTCTGGTCCAACCTTTCGCCTTTCTCATCCAGTCCCCTCCCTCCTTGACTTTCCTTCAGGCTTGACTGACGTACTCGGATTGCTTGATCGAATTTACGCGACGGCGTTTCCCTTTTGTGCGTCTTCCCCTCCCCTTGCAGCGGCTTCGTTCAGCGTCTCCCTTGCAGTTCCCTCACCACATCCAGGAATCGCGCTTTTTCTTGAGGACGTATTTCGTTTAGTTTTAGCTTGCCTGTTACCGCGTACGTTTAGTTTCAGTTTCTTTCTGTCTTTTGCAGGGTTTTCCTTTCGGAGTGGCGGCGCAGGGAGACCATCAGCCCTTTTTCCTTTTTTTCCCCTTTGATCTCTCTCCTCCTCGCCCCCGGAATAGTACCCTCCAGTGAGCCCGACTCTTTCCGTTTGGTTCTTCGGTTTGAGGTTCCCCCTTAATGCCTTTCTTCTTCCCTCTCTCGCCGTTTTTCTCCCCCAGGCTTTTTTTAGCCGGCCGAGTCGAGATATTGCGTGCGATCCTGGCCAAGTCCCTCTGGTTTCCTCTTCTCTGTGAGAGAGTCTAGATGTTTCCGGGAGCCCTCTCCCCCTCGGAAGTTTTCAGGAGTTAGTAAGACCAGTCTTTGACTTTTATCTGCGACCTAGCCTTCCTGGTTCAGGTTTTTTCACGATGGCGTTGAGTGGTCTTTTCCTTCATTTCTTTCTCAGACTTTCCCCGATTTTCTTCACCTGAGAGCCCCGTGGTTATCCGACCTTTTCTGAGTGAGCGTCTCTCGTTTTTGTCTTTGCGTTTTCTCCATTCTCGTACCCTTTAGTGTCCCGACTCTGACTCACTGCAAAGCCTTTTGTTTCCCACACCATCAACTGTCCACACCTGGCTTTCACTCCCGCCAGGTTCTCTCCTTGCAAGTTCGGTAGGACTCCCACGACGACGACGGCCTTAGGACACCCTCTCCTCCTCTCCTAGGAAGAGGTGGTTTATGTCTTTTTTTAGGTGGCAACACTCTGAATCCCTGCCGGGCGAATTTTCTTCCAAACGCGCGGAAATATTCCCTTCAAGAAGCGGCCGCGGATCCCCCCCCCCCCCCCACGGTCCTTTTTTTTTTTCGATGGGTCAGTGCCTTTTCCACGAGAACCTCCGAGACGTTACTGGGACCATCCGACTGACAAGCGCGTTCTCAATCCCTCCTTCAGCAAGGGCAAATTCCTCTTTCCTGGCGTTTTTTGCCCAATTCCCCCCTTCAGACCGATGAAGTTCTCCTTCGGCATTTTTTCTGCAAGGACGGCTAAGATCAATGACGATTTTTTTATGTGCTGATCCCCCGCATTGCCTTCCGAGTCGAATTTTCTTCCCCTCTCTCCCTTTTTTCCGCTTTCTTTACGGTCTTTCTTTTCCTTAGATGAGCCCCAGCTTCCAAGTCCCCATGACGAGACTTTCGTCCTTTTCCTTTTTCCGATCCTTTTCCCAAGTCTTTTTGAGTTTTTTTTCTTTGATATTCCCGTCTGATTAAACCCCCCTCCTTAATTAACCCTCCACGTACATGAGGGCTTCTTTAATCTCCCCCCTGCTGGCCTCTAGATTCCTAAGAGGCCGTCTTTAGCGAACCCCAAATGATCCTTCGATCACGCTCAGAAACCCACCTTTTCCATGATGACTTCGGCCTTTTCTTTTTTTCCATCATCCAGGGCATTCTTCGCTCCCCTTTCCTTCCCTTCCCCCTTACGGACACTCTAAGCTTTTTGGTTTCATCGTGTTTCGCTGGTGGTTGCTCCCCAGGTTCTCCCTCCATACCCTTTTCCCTCCGGGCCGCAATGTACTGAGTTTGTGCTTCGCATTCCTTCCCCGCTCTTTGTTGTGTTGGTTTTTTTTTTCGGACGTTTTTCCTCTTCCAGGGTTTGTCAGTGGAGGCCCTTTATACAAAACTTGGTCTTTTCGATTCCCTACGCAGACCAACCAGTTTCTGATGACCAGGCTCCACCCCCCCTCACTTACCACATTTCCCCACTTATGATGGGGGATGGATTACTGAATTCCGGAGGCTTCCGTCTGCCGAAACAGCATTTTTCTCCTGAGCGCCAGGCCGAAGGTCTTCCCTAAATTTTCTCTCTTGCTGCCGTCGACTCAGAGGACGGACGCCCCCCCTCGAGCGCAAATAGCCCGAACCGCCCGGAGGAACAGGCGTTAGTTCCCTCATTTTTTTGTTCTTTCTTTTGCGACCTCTTTGAGGATCTAACTTCCCAGATTGAGACTGGCCCTGTCCTGTTTCTTTTACGCTAATTCCTTTCATGCCGTTACTCGCGCCTTTACTCCTTTCTATTCCTTCCTTTGAATGCTCTGTTTTTCGCTGGATCCTCTTTAGACTTCCCCTTCGAGCAGCGCGCGTCCATGGATCTGCCTTCTGGATTCGGCCCTTGACGATCGCCTTCTTCTCAGCTCCTTCCTTGGTTTTCGCGCTTCGTCGTCTTTCTTATTCATCATGATCCCTTTTTCTGCCCCTCACAATTTTCTTCCGCGTTCTTTTTCCGAGTTCTCTGTCACCTTTCAGTTTTTGGGTTTTGGTGTGTTGGTTTTGGGGTTTTGGTGGTTTTTTTTTGTTTTTCTTTTTTTTTTTGTTTTGGTTTTTTTTTGGTTTTTTTTTTTTTTCTTTGGTTGGTTTTTTCTTTTTTTTTTTTTTGTTTTTTTTTCTTTTTTGGGTTTTGTGGGTGGGTGGGTTGTTTGTTGGGGGGTTTTTTTTTTTTGGGTTTTTTTTTTTGTTTTTTGTTTTTGTCTTCTTGATCAGTTGCCCCTTTTTCCTTCTTCTCTGATTCTGTCCTGGACGATGCCCAAATCGGCGCTGATTGATCGAAACTGTATCTCGCCGCGCTTTCCCTTCTCCCTGTGCTTTCACTTTCGCCCTCTTTATTCCTGAGAATTCTCAAACCTCCTCCTACTTCACCCCCCTCTTCCCCTGTTTGTAATTGCTAGTTTTCTCTTTTTCTTTTCCTTCGGCGGTGAGGGAAGACCCTTCCGCCGGTCTGCCCCTCCCGCTACCTTTTGTGTTCCGAAATTTTTCGATTTTCAGGTAGGAGAGCCTTAGGAGCCTATACCCGCAAGCCTTGTTCCTCCCTTCCCATGGTTTTCCTTTCAGAGGTTCTAAGATTACTGTCGACCGTCTGTTGACGTCGTTCCCGCGCGATGCTTCAGACCTCTTTTGCCTGTGTCGGCGGATTTTTCCACATTCATTCTTTTCGAATTTTTTTTCTGTTTGAATTCTTCCTGAGGTATGCGTGAGGATATGGTCGTTCAACCCCTCCCTTGATGACGCCGTCCGATCTTTTCGCGTGCGCGGATCCCTTGTCCCAGGAAACCTTTCTATCCCCTTTTCTCGATCTGACCGCTATTTGTCCTTGCCATGTTCTCCTCGCAGATCTCGGACGTTTTCATCAAGATCCTTCCTTATACGTTTTTCGTTAGAGGCAAACCGCATCTTCTTAGACTTTCGGCCGTTTCTTCCTTGAGTTTTCTCTGACCCCCTTCCCGTCTCGGCTCTATCTTCCCCCATTGTGTCAGTTCTCCTTTTGATAGTCTTTTTCCCTTTTGGCTTTGGCGATCCCCCCCGGTGCATTGATCTGACCAAGCTTTTCTGGTCTCCGGCTTCCTCTCCTCCGACTGATTCATGCCTCCCCCCCCTTTTTCTCCCGGCACCTTTTTTTCAGCCTTGGCTCCTCTCCGATCGCTTCGGCAACTATAGGGCGTCCACGAAGAGGTGGTGTCCCCAAGTCGGGGGTTGTGCCGGCCCTGCGCCCCCGAATTCCTTATTTTCTTCAAAGTTCCAACCCCCGGCCTGTCAAGTGCTGCCCGAACCCCTCTTTTTTTTCCCAAGATCAGCGGAGGCCGATTCCCCTTCGTCCCCTTTTTTTCCCGCCTTTTGTCCCACCGAAGTTCTGTGGCCCTCCTACGTTCTCTTTCCACGCGCGCCCCTTAGCCAGCTTTTTTCTTGTGGGCAGCTTCTTCCCCCCTTTGTAATTTTTTTTTGTGTTTTTCATTCTCCTTGGTTCAAGGCTTTTTTTCCTGAGCGACTTTGGACCTTAAGTCATCGCCAAGCTGCTTTCTGACCCTTTTTTTTCGGCCCCAGAATCCCCTCTTTTCCTGCCCTCCAGCAGCCTTTTTCTCCCTACGTGAATCCAGTTCCCCTAAAAGATCGAGACACCCCCTTTAAGGAGAAAAGCATTCCGTGCCCCCGCGCACGCGGCTGCGAGTATGGCAGTTAATCTCCCCCCTCCTTAGGTTTGTTACAGATAAAGTCTCCTGATGGCATTTTATCTTAGGCTTCCCATGCTCGTTTTACTCCCTCTCTCGCTCGGGCTCGCAGTGCCTTTTTTTTATTGTTCCCCCTAACCCCAAGTTTTGTTTCTTTCATGATAATGGTGGGCCTCTAGATTTTTTCCTACATATCGCGGAATCTTCTTCCTCTCGAGTTCCCTGCTCCATCCCTTTGTCTGTTCTTCCATGCTTCCTTCTTCTCATAACTTTTTCCTTTTACGCTACAAGGGATGCCGTAACCACCTTACTCGCCCTTGCCCTTTCCCTAGGCTTCATGTTCCTGCTCCTCCTCTTGCCTTTGTCTCGTTTTTCTTTTTTTCTTTTTGGTTTCCACCTTGGCTTTCAAAACCCCTCTTTTTTGGCATCAAACGCGCGAGATCAG
>Ga0179593_1556861_pt1 | contig 10552 bp, 12 predicted proteins | sample CZODoug2_1_08_16_FD_185931 | JGI IMG/M metagenome (GOLD analysis project Ga0179593, IMG submission 185931) | Vadose zone soil fungal communities from Angelo Coast Range Reserve, California, USA - CZODoug2_1_08_16fungal (PacBio error correction) | ecosystem: Environmental > Terrestrial > Soil >... | reverse complement strand
TGACCATCAGCCCGAGCGGACCCACCCCGGCAGCGGACCTTCTTTAGAAAGGCCACATGTTCAGTTTTCTTTTCGTCGGCACGGCCATGGTCCCCTAACACCAGCGAGGACGAGGCGCCAACGCCAGGTTACTTCTCCTGCCTTTTTCAGCCCTGAGAGAAACCATTGGAAGCCAATGCTCGCCCTCCCCCCGATATGTTCCTTTTTGAGATCGGCATCGGGACAGCATTCTTTTTTTCCGGACATCTTCCTTCTACTCGAATTGCGAAGCGAATAGACGATGCCCGATGATCAGGCGGCGATTGTTTCTTTTTCCCCCCCCGGCCCGCCCCCCCTTTCCTGGAGGTTAGAAGCCAGGTCCTCCCTTCCTTCGCCTCGACCCTGTCTCTTTTTTGGAGGAGAAATTGCGACCATTCTGCCACTTCTTTTTTCTAAGAACTTTTGCGGAGACACTTTTTTTTCCCCTCTTCTTCGCCATGTAGGCCTTTTTTCTGAACCGGCCCCCCTCTTCCTTTTGCGCTGGCCGAGACCGCACTGCTTCATTCCCCATCTGATCGTTAGAAGACCCGATAGGTAGCCGGCCCTCTTTGTCCTTGTCGGTTTCCTTCCCCCCCCCATTTTTCGGCGAAAACTGCTCCGAATTTTTTTTAAGACGGCGTTACTATTCTGCCCTTTTTTGATGACGCCGACGAATTCGCCCCCCTGATATTGGGGGCCGGCTTTTTTTCCCCTCTTGGCGATTTTCCCCTGCCTAGAGGGCTTCACATTCGATTTTTTTTCATCGCTCTATAGCCGAGCGCGTTTTTCCCTCCCCTTTCGCGGCCCCTCGGAGAGCTCCAATCCTCCGGCGTTCATCCTCTCTCCCGATTAGTGCGTAAGGATACTGTTTTTTTTTATTTTTTCCTGAATAGAAGCAGGGCCCCTCTTTTTTGACCCCATCCCCTGTCTGGAGAGGAGACGCTCTTTAGAGGTCGTGCACCTGAGGCCTACCTTGTGTTGAAGATCGCCGTTGATGCCTTTCTTATTTTTTTGATTGCAATCCTTCCTATTCTGGATTGCCCTCCGTCCCCTTTTTCGAGAAGGCAATAGGGGTCTTGACCGTTGCCGAGCTTCTCGTTCTCTTCTTTTTTTCCCCCGAATTCGTAGGTGTTTTTGGGCGGGCGAACAGCTGCTTGTTCTCCCACTTTCCTTCATTTTTTCTTCTGGCACCATGTAGGGCTTGCAGTTGACGGTCCCGAGACGAGCTCTTTGGCTCGGTCTTTCTTTCTTCTTCGTTTTTCCCCCCTCTGAAATAGGCGTTTCTTTTTTCCCGTGGAGCCGTAGGAGTCCTTCCCTTTTCCTCTCCGACGTCGGCTTCTCTTCTTCCGTTGTGTTGTTGTTGAGAGAAGTATACGCCCGACGTGATCTCCCGGAGGTGCTTTTTTTTTCACTTCGCCGAGACTGCTTTCTCCTCGACGCGCGGCGACCGCGCCCAAATTTTTTCTCCCCCCCACGGCACTTCCTTTTTTGTCCCTCCATCCGGGCGCTGTTCTGACCCCCCCCCCCTTCCTTTCGCGCCAGCGGGAATGACTTGGACGAATTAGTCCGACGCAAGCCCCCTTTTTTTTCGGCAACGGACACTCCTTCTGCGGCGCCGCCGGCGACCTTCTTTTTCGGCATAAACCTTCCCCGTCTCGTTCGATTTTCCCCGGCTTATTTTCCCCCCCCCTTCCAAACGAAGCCGGCGCCTTTTTTTCTCCCTGATGCTGGCCTACCCAAAGAGCGTCTCAGGACAGCGTCGGATGGTTGCCCCCTTCTCCTTTTCTCCGGGCTTCTATCCGGTTTGACAATGCTCGACAGGATCGGACGCGACGTGCCTCCCTATAGCTGAAAGCGGAGGATTTTGTCTTTCTTCTGGGTCCTGCCGGCACCTTTTCTCTACTCGGCTATTCTTTTTCTCGCCAACCGAAGGTGCAAAGCCAGGTGTCTGTTCATCGCCCCCTTCTCCCCCAACATATCGAATGGTCCTCCCTTTTTTTTTCATAACTTCTCACAATTCGCCCTCTTTTCCTTTTTCAAGGCGGAGAAGTCTCCCCGGCTCGTAGAGGATGAGAACCAACCCCCTTCCTTCTTTTGCCGAACCTATCTCGACCCCCTTTCCCTTGTTGCCGAAGGCCTATCAGCAGGTGCTCTCGGCCCCCTTTTTTCCGTGCCGACGTCAGTTCCCTGTTTTTTTTTGAACCGAAGGCCTACACAAGGAGTCTGGGTGGCCCTTCCCCCCTTGCACAGGGCGTTGGAGAAGGGGCCAGAACGGTCGATATGCGTCGCCCTCCGTCCGCCTCTCCCCTTGGGACAGCTGGCGGAGTGCTGGAGCCACTTTATAATCTTTCCCGCGCTCTTTTATTCTGTTTCTCTTTCCCGATGAGAATCGGAATCGGCTTTTTTAGATCGCGAATATGTCGGACCTCGTCCTCCCTTCCGATGATGTCCGATGCCGATCTCTTTGCTTGGAACACGATATGGTGGGAGGCGTTCTCCCAACGTCGTTTTCTGCCCCTGCCCCCCCCCGCTCTTTTCCGCCCCGCGTTGTCTCCTTTTTTTTTGGACCTGCTCCTCTTTTCTCTTTTTATGGGCAGTGAAGAAATTCTTCGGCATGAACATGGGTTTTGCCTTTCCCTTTTCCTCGTGAAGCACTGGTTCCCTTTTTTAAGCATCTCTCTCTTGTCCTTTTTGCTGAGAGATTTCCCTCCTGCGCACGAAACACGTGCGGCATCTCCCGCTCCCCTTTTTTGGAAGAGCCAGGCCAAATGTAAGGCCTTTTCCAGGGCAGGAACACCGCGTCTTCCTTTCTCGTCCGAAACCCCTCCCTAGCAGAAGAGCATGGCCCTCTTCCCCTCCCATTCCGTAGAAACCCTCTCCTCCACAAGAAGTGTCCCTTCCCTTTGTCTCTCGGCCTTCTTTCCCTTTCTTGGTATGAGCCGAGGCCCGAATTAACGAGCCCCCAGGTTAATTTGGCAGCTTCCCTCCTTGATGATCAGCGGAACGAATCCTCTCAAAGAGAGCTTGTCTTTTCTTCCCCCTGGCTCAGACCTCCCCTCCCCTTTTCGAACCGGCGCGTAGGAGGAAGTGGAGGATGGCTCTCGACCACTTTGTTCTTGCCCGTAGGCCTCCTTTCTTCGAGTGCGTCACACCTCTTTGCCCATTCTTCCTTCCTTTCGTTCAGAAAAGGCATTCCCGCCACGTCCGCCTTTTTGGTGCCCGTATTTTTCTAAGGCATTAGGCACCATCCTTCCCCTTTTTCTTGTTTTCGATATAGGTCTCTTTGTGCGTGGTACTTTAGGGGTTTTCAATTCCTAGTCCTCGTTTTCGTTTCACTGCTCCGCTGATCCTTTCTATGCTCTGCGCCGTGGGCTTTCTCCCCTTTCGACATTCGATAGTTGAGGTCAGATTTTCTCTTCACGCATCGGGTTTCCCCTTCGTCGTTGAGTCTTCTTTGCCCCAGCGCTTCTCCCTCGTGAAACGCCTTGCCGGCTTTTTCCTTATCATCTTCCCTTTTTTTTCCAATCCTTCCGCGTTCACTTCTCCCTTTTTCCCTGAGCGCGCCTACGATTTTTTGCTCCTTTTTTTAGGCGCCGCAATAGACTTTTTTCTTTTTTTTTGCCAGCCCAGACGACGCTTTTTTTTCCCTCCGTCTGTAGAGTCCCTTCCCTCACTTTTCTTAACCGGCGACGGGCTCGGTTGAAGCGCGACGTTTTCGTTGGTTGAAATCTAGTTCTTGACCGTATCCGTGAAGATCTTTGGCGGCCGCAGCGCCCTTCTTTTTTTTCGTTGCCGAGCCTCCCTCTCTCTGTCGGAAACAGAATTCGTCCGGTGTTTTTGTTTGGCTCGTCTTCCTTCGGAACTAGTTCTTGTTCAAGAACAGCTTTTTTTCTTTTTTTTTAGGGCACCACGTTTTTTTTTGACGTGTTCTCGCAGGGATCCTTTTTTACTAGGTCGGCCCCGAGCCGTTTTATCCCATTCCTTGTGAAATAGTGGGTCTCTTCCTTCCCGAACCAACGCCTCCGGCCTCCCTCCCGTTCCCGGGGTTATCTCTCTATTTCCCCTCCTTTTTTTTGAGGATACGCCCGAAGTCGTCGTCTATGCCGGAGCGTTGGGTGCTCCTCTGGCCCCTTTTCTTTTCTTTCCTATTCAATGATTGGAAGGACTACTCTTTCCCAGGAGATCGGCTCGGACCGTCCTTTGGTGCCCTACTTCTACCTCCCTCCTTTCCCTCTTGGAACAAGAAGATGTTCGCTAGCGGGCATGACCTCGACCCCTTCCCCAACACTGCCTCCTCCCCTTTTGCCGACGCCAAGACTTCTTCCTTTTAACGGCAAGGACCGGCTTTTTTCCCCGCCTCCTTCCTCCTTCTTCCCCTTTCTCTTCAAGGATAAGTTCGATGGAAAGAACTTTATTCACCCTCCGCCCTCTGGCGGCTCTTAACGCGCCCTTTTTTCTCAGATGATGCCGACCTTTCCTCTTTCCGCGCCTCAGGACCCTTCCTTTTTTTATCTCCCTAGATTCGTAGAAGGTTATATTACGGACCGGCCCTGCTCTATCTTCCGCGCCTATCTTTTTCCCCCTCCTCTGAACGCGGATGTCTTGTCGAGGCCCTTTTTCTTCTTTTTCGTTTCCCTCGCTCGGAGATAGAGGCTGGGGTTGTCCCCCACTCGATTTTCCCGCCGTGCGTGGAAGGTAATCCGCTTCCCTCTCTAATGGTCCGCCCTCTTTTTCATCCCGATCCAAAAGGCGCGACAGGACGACTCTCAGTGGTAGCAGTTCTCTTTTCTTTCTTTTCCTCCCCCCCGACAAAGTACACTCTTCTTTCTCGAAACCTCGGGTCTTTTTTTTTTTTTTTAGTCCCTATCGCATTTGCTTTCCTTCCTTCCTTTTCTTTGGCCGAGATGGGCCGTTTTGAACAAGTAACAGAAGGCATAATTTGCGAAGAGGCCTTTCTTTTCCCTCCTTCTCCCTCAAGGGAGGGAGGAAGGTTTTTTCCTTTTCCCTCCTTTCAGTATGGTAGCCATTTCCACTTCCCTCATACTCGCCGTTTCTCTTCTCCCCTTATGTGATGGAGCCATGGCTATACTCCCCCTCTTCTTGATGATTTTCGTCCCCGTTTTCCCCGTTCTATCGGATAGGCTATTCTTTCCCAAATTCTAGGACTTTAGCTCTTTTTTTCTTCCCAGTACCCCCCTCTCTTTCTTTCTTGAGCTCATCTGTGCGATGTGGAACACAGATTGGGTTCGGTCGATGCCAGCGTTTTTCTTCCCCCTTTTTCTCGGGCTCGGCAATATTTAGTTTTTGGAAACGTCCCCTCCGTCCCTTCGTTGTTACTGACCTGGGAAGTGATCCCCTCTTTTCCCTGCCCTTCTCTTTCAACCCGGTGATCGGTCCTTTTCGGGATGATGAGCACTTCTCCGTGTTGTTTTTTTCTCTATCAGCCCTGAGCGCAACGACACCAGTGCGGCAGCGTAGTCTTTCAGGGTGAATCTCCCTTTGTTCCCTCCGGACCCAGGAATGCAAAGGGCCTTTTGCCTGGACTTCCCTACGCCGTCCGAACCAACAACGCCCCCCGTTCTCCTCGGAGCCCTTCAAAATTGGAAGAAAACCCCCTCGCGTCCCCCCGATTTTCCACAGCGCAAGCCTGTACGCTCGCAGACCTCCTTTGCGTCTTTTTCCTCCTCTTGCCAGATTCGAGAGAAAGGCCGCAAAACAAACCTTTCATACGGGCCGATGCGAGATCAGAGGACACCTATCAGTACCTCATCCCAGAGCGAGGGATGAGGTTAGAGCCAGGGCTCCCTCACCTTCTCCGCCTCGAACAGGAGTCGAGGCGCGATGGCTTCTTTCCTTTCTAGAACCAGGTTTCCCCGCCCTTTCGGAGAGAAGGTTTCTTTCACCAGACTTCTTCTTCTCCTTCTTTCCTGTTCAGAAAACCGTTCCCCATTCGTCTTTTCATTGTATGCGCCTCCGCTGGCCCGTCATATTCTCTTCCCTTTCGGCACCCTCTGCTCGTATCACTTCCCTTTTTTCGATAGTCGGCGGAGGAACACGTCGTTTGTGTAACTTTTTTTTTTTTCCTCGACCAGACGGCGAACTGCCCCCTCTCCTTCTGTCTCGGCCCGCCTCCTCGGGATGAAGCCGACGAATTCTACCATTCGATTTTTTGCCTTCCCCCTCTTCAGATGGGCGATTGATTGGGGCTTCACCTTCGCTTTTTCCCTCTCGCCCAGCCGCTCTAGCGAGCGATTTTGGGAAGCTTGCCGGCTCCCTCGGCTTTTCCTAAAAAATCCTCCTCTATTCTGCGCGTCGGATCTTGTTCTCCGGTCGCCGGAAATTCGAAGCCTTTCCGATTTTGAAGCCCATCCTTTTCTTCGGCTCTGCGCCGTTCTTGGTCGGCAAGCATCTGAGTCCTTTTTTCTTTGATCTCGCGTTGCCGCCCCCCCGTTGAATGCAAATAGCCTCCTTGCCCATCCCCCTTTCTTCCTTTTTTTAGGCTGCCGGCGGAGCCTCTCTTCAGAGCGCAGAGATCTTTCTCTGTAATCGTCGGTGTTTTTGTGTCCCTTCCTCAAGTCAGAAAGCTTGCGCGAAACTTCGTCCGAACAGCGACCCTCTTTCTTTCACAGTAGGGATTCCTTTCCCTTTTCTCATGGAGCGGTAGAAGAGCGTCGTTTTCCATGGGCGTCAGGTCTCTATTTTCGTATCCGTAGAGGACGACCCCCACGCTCGGTCCCTCGACTTCCGTCGTGGCTTCTCTTTCCCTCCCCCTCCCTCAGTTGTGTTGTGATCTCCTCCTTCTTTCTCCGGAGAGTTGGGTCGGCCGCTAAGGTACCCCACTGGACCTGACGCCCGATTTTCAAGGTCTTCCCGCGACCGCTCGGCGACCGCGCCAAGGAGCTTCGACCCCCCCCTGCCCTCCCTCACCTTCCTCACTACTCCTGGCGCTGTTATGGCTCTTCGCGGGCATGAAGGCGACGCCCCCCTCCGTAATTCGTTGCGACGCAAGAAGATTTCTCGGCAACTGCAAGAAAGGCTATTGCATGAAGCGTGCCTTCCCCCTTGTTGAAAGCTCTTCAAGGTCTCCCCAGGATATTTAAACGCGACGTCCCATCTCACCCTATCCTGGTCAATGTGGCTGCAGATGCTTGCAGACCCCCAGATCTGCTCGCGTCCGTCCTTTCTTTCTTCTGTGTTTAAATCGTTTTTCAGGAGACTTCCTCTTCGACAGGATCCCGGACGCTCTTTCCTCAAGGAGAAGTCTGAACGAGGGGATTTGCAGTCGTCCGATCCTATTTGTTCCTGCCGTCCCCTTTTTTTTTTTCCCCCTCTCTCTTGATATTTCTCTTTGTTTAGCCAAATAGAAGTGAACCTTTCCATCCGCCCATCTGTCACCCCCTGCCGGCCCCAACAATATCTTTTGTATACATCTTCTGCTCTCCCCGATCCACAACCTTCTTCCCCTACGCCTTCTTCAAGGTCGGGAGCCTTTTTTTCTAGAATTGAAGCCCTTTCACAATTCCACGCTCGTTCGATGCAGTCCCCTCTCGAAAACCTCTTTCTTTGCCGAAGGCTATCCTCCTTTTCTTCTCGCAGGACGTGGCCGACGACTTTTCCCCCCGGAACAAGAAGGCCTACATTCCTCCAGAAGAGGGTGACGCAACTAATTCCCAACGTTCGGAGAAGTGGTTCTCTCCTTTTTTTCTATATCATTCAATCCCCCTATCGCCGGTTCGCGGCGACATTTTTGGTGGGCCATGTCTATAAATCCTCAAGAGATATTCTTGATTTCGGTCTCGCTGCTTCGTTGCCTTTCGTCTTCGACTGCGCACTTCCTTCTTCCTTCGTCGGCCTCGGAAAGAAACTTCCCCCCTATGCGATCCTTGGCGCTGTTGGAAAAGATCTGGTGGACGTCCGGAGCGCTTTTCTTCCCCCCTTTCCTTTTCTCTCGATGCTTTTTCCCCTTCGGAAGGCGCTCTTTCTTGGTGTTCCTTTTCCGTGCCGACCTTCCTTCGGCCTGCCCTTGTTTTTTTTCCTTCCAACCCCTTTTTTCCTTGCAATGGTTCGTTGCTTTCCCCTCTCTCTCTTTTTCCCCCCCTTTTTTTTTTTCTCTGGGCAGATTGCTCCGCCTTTGTTTCTTGCCCCGCCCCCAGTCTTCCTCCGTCCCGAGCACCTTTAATTGACATGTCAGGCCGGACATCGGCACAGGCCCCTTCACCCTGCGATGTACGAATGCGCAGTCCCCTGCCCCCACGGTTTACAGCCTGGCGAGCCCGATCTCAAAAAAATTTGACGTCAAAAAGCTGCTATCCCCACAATTCTTGTTCCACCTCCCCCCCTCCTTTTCGCTCGGGCATCTGTTCCCATCGATTGGTAAGGGCTCGTGCTGGAGAATTAATTGAGAATTTTTTTCATAGCCGGCCGATGAGTAAGCCTTTTTTTTCTATCAGCACCCTCGAGCGGGTGAGTTTTTCCGGGCTACAGCCACATCCGCCTTCCCCTCAAAACCGGCGCGCTATTTCCTTTCTTCGGGAAACCTTTTTTTTTTTATCGAACCGGTCCGCCCTTTGCGGGAGGAAGGAGTGCTGTTTCCCCTACTTCTTATTCTGCAATGTAGCTTATGTTCATTGTCCACAACGGCCCTTCGTCCCTTTTTTTCGTTGCTGGCAGTGAGAAGCACCTGTGATATTTCTTCTAGTAGAAGACGCCGATTTTCTCTCTCTGTCGGCGGCCCGACGAGCTTGTGTACTTGTGGCCCCCTTCTCGAACCATCCGGCTCCTTCTCAGACTGAAGGTCGGTCATGATCGGCGCCTTTCGGTTTCTCCTCCGAGAATTATCCTGATTGAGGATTCCTGCGATGACCTTCCCCGCTAAGGGCCTAGTTTGGCTACCAGCCGCTATAGACTCGTCTTCCTCGGAAGGATTCTTCGGCGCGACGGCCCTTTCCTTTTCTTTCTTCTTTATACTTGAGGCCCCATCGCGCGTCCGGATCTTTTCTCCGGCGCCGGACTCATCCCCGATCTAGTTGAAGCACCAGCTTCCGGCGCCGCTCTTTTTTCCCTTCCCTCATCTGTGCAGGCCATGACCGCCAGGGGATCTTTTGCCTATCGCCGGTGCCGTCTTCTTTTTGTTTTTTGCCTCCCTCACGTATCCTCTTTTCCGAGATAGGAAGGCGCCGGCGGCGCCCCCCTCCATATCCTGTACATTCCCTTTTCCGAGCGTTTTTGATTTTTTCGGCGGAAAGCTTCTTTGGCGCCGTCAGGCCGTCCTTCCTTCCCTCTCCCTTTTTGTTCAGAAACAGCTCAAGGTAGTTTTAGCCGTAGGGCACCCTTTCTTTCTTTTTCGAGCCGAGCTCTTGCTCCCGGTCGCCGAGCGTAGCGTAGTCCTTTCCCCTTGGCCGTCAGGTCCTCTTTTTTGCTTTTCGGCGTCACCAACTTGATCGCATCTCGACTCTTGGCGCTTCTCTTTTCATCCTCTCGTTGTTTTTTTTTCTTTTTTTCCCGAGATCCGGAGAGTTGGTCGGCTTCTTTTCCCCCGGCGCGAGGACCTGACGCCACTTCCTGAAACGCGGCGCTCGGCGTCACTTCTTCTCTCGTACCGTCAACGTGCAAGCCATATTGACCCGGTCTACATCCGGGCGCTGTTTCCCCCCCTTTTCTTTCCCCCAAGCGGGTTTTCCGCCCTTCTGACGAATTCGTTGCCGACGCCATTTTCCCCCCTTCCGCAAGACCGGTTCTTTTCTTTCCCTCCTCGCCTTCGGCGGAATATATCTTTCACGGATACGTTTTTTTCTTCCCCGCCGACGGCACCCCGGTTCCGGCCGGTCAAGGGACTGTCTTTTACAAGAGCGGCGCCGCGCCGTCTTTCCCCCCTTTTCTCTGGGGCTTCACCGACGCCGGCTTCTATTCCCCTCCTTTTTCCTTCTCTCACCGGCTACGTCCGGCATCAAGGAGAAGATGAACTCTTTCGCGCAGATGGCCTGCTGTTTTCCCCTTCGTTTCCCCTCGCTCGGCTATAGAGGTTTTCGTTCGCCAACTCTGAAGGTTTACTTTTCTTTTCTTCCTTTTCCTCGCCATCTGACTCTTTTTTACAATATCGAATGGTTGACTTCCACAAAGGCGCCGCCCCCCCCCCCCCCCGCCGATCGTATACTTCTTCAAGTCGGAGCCTGTTTCCTTTTTTTCCTCCTTAAGAACCCTTCCCCCTGCTCGTCGGCCGGCCGACCTACCCTCGGCGTTTCACGATACGATTGTTTTTTCTCCCCCTTCCTCTTTCTTCTCGGCCAGAGCACACTTCGAGTGGCGACGAATGGCGGTTTCTCCTTTTTTTCCGAACTTTTCTTCCGCCCTTGGGTGACGAAACTTCCCGGCGGTTTTTTTTTTCTTTTTTTTTGTGGCTAGCGGAGGCCCTTTTCTTTTTTCTATATGGTCGCCCCCTTCCGTCCCATACGACCGGTTCTCTCCTTATCCCTGGCTCTAACTCCTTCCTGTATGATTGCGGACGTGCTTTCCGTTTGCATCATCGGGCATGGCT
>Ga0179593_1547516_pt1 | contig 10552 bp, 10 predicted proteins | sample CZODoug2_1_08_16_FD_185931 | JGI IMG/M metagenome (GOLD analysis project Ga0179593, IMG submission 185931) | Vadose zone soil fungal communities from Angelo Coast Range Reserve, California, USA - CZODoug2_1_08_16fungal (PacBio error correction) | ecosystem: Environmental > Terrestrial > Soil >... | reverse complement strand
CTTTTGGGGGAGCATCCACGCCTCCCTTCTTTCCTTTTCTTTATGTTTTTCGTGTTCCAATTTCCGTGTTTCTTTCCTTCTCCCTTGCAGACTCCGTCTTCGCCCCCCTCCCCCACGCATCCTCCGGCAAACCACTTTTTTACCCCTTTCGGCCCTTGCGGAGGGACGGGTTTTCAGTCCTTTTTTTCCGTTCTTTTGGTAGTACCGACCCCCCCCCCGTTCACTTTATAGGTCCTTTTCCTTTCGATTCTTTTCTGAAGAGCTGGTAAAGGACTGCTTTTCTTCCCTTTGTCGTCTGACCGAGACTTTTATCCTATTTTTCCTCCCTTTCCTTTGACATGGGTCTTCCACCGGAGTCAACGCTGGACATTAGACGGAGCCGGGCTTACCCTGAGCTCCCAGTTTCCTTCCAGCTAGTCCTTTTTTTTTCATCCCTTATGGCAGTCCGCCAGCTTGCGGACGTTCCAGCCGAACCGCTCCTGTCCCTCCCAATGTATTTTGAGGGGCTTCTCCTTCCCCATTTTTTGTCCTTTTTTCTACCTTTTTCCTCCCCCCAGGTTCATTCGTGACGACCATTCTTACCATCCAAACCTCCCGTTCGCCCCTACATCATTTCTTCGCAACAGTTCCTTTTTTTCCACCCCTTTTTTGCCCGGAGCCTTTTTTTTGACGTACTTCCACTGCGGGGGTGGAAGTCCTCCGCCGTTTAGATGCGTTCTCCCAGTGGCCCTTTCCGGACCCCATGCTGGTTTCCTGGCAGCTATCAGGTGGCGTTCCTCCACGAAATTTTGGTCGGATTTTCTTTTCCTCAAATAGACAGGGATTGTCTTTTGATCTGCCGAGTAGCCGGTTTTCTCTTTTCCCCCCTTAGTCCGCACGATACTTTTGGGGAATCGCCGCCGGCTTGCCTTCTTTTGCCATGTAGACCTCCCTCCATGGAAGGGACGGCCCCTCTTGATCTTTCCAACGGCTTTCGCTGTACACCGATGGTGTTATTTTTCTTTTCCCCCTTGCTCCAAGTCTTTTTGTACTCGGCTTCGCGACATCAAGTGTTTCGCGAAGAGTTCTTCTCCATTGGAGACAGCATCATGTGCTTCATTTCTCTTTTTTTTCGAGTTCTTTCCGTTTCTTGTCGCCGTGTTATGCGAGACTTTAGTCCATTCATTACTGCGTTTTTTTTTCCATTCCATGGGACCCTCACTCTGATTTTTCTCTCCCCGGTTCGAAGACCTTTTTCTCCCCGTTTTTGCGAAGAGCGGAACCTCCTCCTCTGGACCCCCTCGTCTTGAGGGACTCGGCAGCGGATTTTATTTTTTCCCTTTCTCCAGGAATGTCCCATGCGTCGTCCCTTTCTTTTTCCGGACAGAATCGCAGGACCCAAAAGGTGACCCAATTGTCCAGCGATCGTTCCCCCTTAGCTTTTCTACCTTCCGGTTTTTAGGGCGGAGACGAAGTCTTCTTCCCTCCACCCAAAATGAGGACGAATTTTCTTCTCGATTTTCAGGTGATCTTTTCGGGAATAGGCGCTGCTCGCAGGTACCCTCTCCTTTATGGACTTTTCCCCGTGTCCCTTTCTTCAGCGGTGCGGTGAGTCTGCGGAGGAAAAAAAGTTCCCCTTCCCACACGTCCTTCCCTCTCCGCTGATCTCACATGAGCTGTCTCCTAGTTGCACGGTATCTCGCGTTTATTTTTTAAAAAATTCCCTAAGTCCCCACAGGCGGCCCCACTCCTTTCCCGTTGACAAGCCGTCCGGTACACGCCGTTTGATGGTGACACGTCTTTTCCTTGAACCTCCGGTTACCCCTCTGATTTTTCTTTCTCCCCCTTTTGAGAAGTGTCCAGGTGGTGGAGATGAGATCTCCGATGCTCCCTCGAGTGTCTCCGATCTTTTATAGCTCCATCTTTTCGTCCCCGCGCCAAGGTCAGCCTTTTCTTTCTTTTAGTCATTTGGTTCAATACGCTTCTTGAATTTTGGGGATCTTTCCTCTCTCGATCTTGTTAATCAATCCTACCGTTTTTTGTTTCTCTTTTATTTATAGTCCCAAAGCAAGTCCCCCCCTCTTAGGGGTTGGGGCGGGACCTTATGATGCACCCTCCCAATATTCCCCCTGACCGCTACTTTTCGTTTTTTCGTTGTCTGTTCTATGCCCCATCCTCTACCTACCGATTGCTAGCGAGGAGGGGAGCCGACGACAAGGGTCCTAGCCTATTCCCAAGTCACTCTCAACAGCCGGTGTTTTTCCCTCCCTCCTGCGGTAAAAAGGTCGGTTCCCTCTTTATTTTCTTGGTCCAACTTAGTAGACCTATGGCTGTTCCAGGCTATTCACAGATCGTTGCCTTTTCGTGAAGTTTATTCATGGTGACTCGCTTTCACCTTTCGGCCATCTCTCCCCTCATGGTCTTCGCAGTTTTTTCTTTTTTTTGTTTCTTTTCGTTTTGTTTAAGGATGGCTTCCCATCATCATTTCCAAGAACGGCTGGGACGGTATAGGAAATCTGTGTTTTTTTTTTCGGCACCCCCCCTGTCTTCCTTACTCTCGACGTTCACCACCAAGACATCCTTCTCCTCTTTGGATTTTTTTCTTACGATTTTTTCTCTGCCTCCTTTCTCGTCGGGTCCGCGCTAAGTCCTTTCCCTGAACGCCCATTTACTTCTTCTGCGATTTTTGGTAATGTCCCCTGAAATAATGTTACGTGCGTCCTTTTATGAAGCTTTACTCCTCAACCCTGAATTGCCCTTTGAATAAGCGAAGTTTTTTATCATTTTTCTTATTTCGATTTTCTCCCCCCTCATTTCTGCAATCCTTTCCATGGGTATGTCATCTCCCCTTCTCAATGGGGCATCCTCCACCCCCGCCCTAGTCTTCCTTTTCTCGCAGGGCGTCCGGCGACGCTTTCCTTCTCCTCACTAAACCATCCCCTTGCCCCCCTCACTCTTGAATTGCAGCCCCATTGAATGCTGGGTCGCCCAGGTTTTAACTTGACCCCCCCATCAGCGAATCAATCTGCCCTGCGGATTTTCCGTTACTCCCTGATTTTTCATGCAAGTCCGACAAACCTCCCCCCCTTCCCTCCCAGTGCCCGTGGGAACACGTCTCCCTGATTTTACGGATATTTTTGTCCCTTTTAAGTTTGGCATGCTGAAACCCTTCCCGTTGGCGGACCCCTCTTCTGGCTGGGCTGATACTATGTCTTCGATTGGTCTTCCCCCTTGCTACTGGCCTCCTCCCCCCCCCTTGGCCCCCCCCCAAACCGATTTCTTTTCCCGCCCCGAAACGTGTCCCCCCCCCCTTTTCTTGCGTCATCCACCTTTTCTATTTTGCTCGCCCCTCTCCACTTTTCCCCCCCCCTACCACTGGTTCGATCCTCCTTGCTCTCCAATCCGGCTTTCCTTTTTCCCCCCGCGCCTTCCGGTACGTCACACCAGCTTTTTCTTGCAAGTTTTTTTTTATGCTTTTTGCGAAGAAAATTGTCGTGTGCGAACGGGCGTGTCCTCGGTGTGATGGCTTTTTAGTTTCGCTCTTTTTTTTCATGCTGCCGTCAAAAATTACCACCGGCAAAATCTGTTCTTCGATCTGCACCCCTTCCCCCTTTTGCGCTCCTTTTAGTTTCTATAATAATCTTTTTTTCTTTTTGCGTACCGCCCCTCCGTTTTTCTCACTGAATGATACCTGAGCGTCGTAGTAAGGCGGCTCTTGCTTCGCTCCTTTAAGCCCCTGACTTTCCCTTTCCAATTGATGCCGCATTTGTCCCTCCTTCATTTGAGAGCTCGTCAGGAGTTCGTGCTAGTCCCCTTCTCTTGCCGTCACCGGGAGTCGTTTTCCCTACCTGAATATGCTTAAAGCTTTTGCTCCCCACCCTTGACGACCAGTTGATTGGGTCTACTTCCTCCCCAAATCTCGCCTTAACTCGGAGCGATTTCCTACCACAGCAAGACTTTCATCCCGCCCTTTTCCCCATTCCCCCCCCCTGGGTTCATCATTTGGTGCGGGATGAGGTGTTGCTTGGCGCCGTTGTTCCTACAATCCGCCTTCCCCTTTCCAAAAAGTCCGACCCACGTCCGTGGCTTTTTTTCCAGTCGGAAGAAAACTAATCTCTCTGCATTTTTCTTTCGACACCTCCTTCAGGGATGCGTGTATTATACTTTCCTCCTCCGTGTTTGAGTTTTTCGCGTTCCCCTCCCGCAATGTCCCTCCTAACTCTTTTTCTTCTTTTCGCTTTCCATGTCCGAAGTGGGGCTTTTCCCCCCTTTTCTTTACTTGAAATCGCCGATGTCTCCGGCTTCCCCAAGCCAACAGCTAACTCGCAATCCCTTTCCTTTTCCTAGTGAGAGGGTCTTTTGGATGTGCTTCAGCTAATCCCGCGCTTGTCTTACAATACTCCCCCCACCCTCCCCCTTCTTTTTGTTTCGTTAAAGATAGGATTCATTAGTTAGGCAGGTGGATTTCTCCGTTTTTTTCCCCTGCAGCTGGCGTCCTCTGGCCCCTTGTTTTATACGCCTTTTTCCACCCCTTTTCCCTCTTGCCCCACTGCAATGATTTAGACAGGCTCGGCTCCCCTCAACCCTCGACGCTATTCGCTCTTCCAACGCCGTTCCTTCTTTTTTTGCGCAGTCAGCCGAAAACGATTTTATAGGTTGCGAGAGCCCTACGGTGGTTTTTCATCTCGATGTAACCCTCTGGCTCCTTTTCAGGCATCCCTCCCCCGGCCTTCCTCGGCCCTCACGAAATCAATCTCCGTTTCGCACGACTCCCCCTTTCTCTGTGTCCCCTCCCTTCCCGGCGGGCAAGGAGCCCTCGGTTGCTGCTTTCTGTAGTTCGCGTTTGGGTTGTGCGAATCCTTTTATTTTTGTCGGGTCCACAGTGGCGGGGTACTTTTCCCTCTCATTTTCTTTCTCGCCGCTTCGATACAGCTTGGTTCGAACAAATGTTGTTTTGTTTCTACGTTTTTTGAGAACATCGAATGATGTGAGGACGATTTTTTGGCTCTCCCCTTTCTTGTTAGCCTCACCACGGCTGGCGTCAGCGTAGCAGTTTTTCAGCATATGACTTCCTCTCCCTCCCTCCGTTTAAGTTTTCCATCGTAGCTGTAGCAGCGTTTTAATTCCTCGTTTTCCTAGCTTTTCCCCCTTTGCCCATGTCACTGTTCGTGTCCCTTTTTCTTTTTGGTGTTCTTCCTTCCATCCTAAGCTGCCCGTACTGCTCGGACTGACATTTCGATTTTTTTCTCCTTTTTGCCTTTTTTTTGAAGCGTTCGGCGGCCTTTTTTTTTTTTGCCCAGTCTCATCCGGGCAATTCTCGTCGGCTTTTGTCTTCGGCTGTTCTTTTTTTACAAAGTTGCAGCGGACAGCCGGCTCCTGTCCACTTTCCCCTTTAACGTGCGTCACATTATGCATATAGATGTCCTTGCCCTAACTATGTCGAAGGATTTGTCTCTTTCTTTGCCCCTTCGAATGTAGTCGCTGGCGCTGACACGCCCCCGACCTTCTTTTCCATCAGGTGCTGATTTCTCTGTCGGATTTTAAGGCTCAACGCCCTTTCTTTCCCCTTCGCCCCCGTTACTGCCTTGCTGTTTTCCCTTCCCCCCCTTTCCGCCAAAGTGAAAATGGAAAACCAACTTCTTTCCACTTATTAACTTCTCTCGGGAAGCTGGCCGTTTTTGCGAGGTACGGAGGTCTCCTTTTCCCCACCGATTTCCCCCCCCTCGAAAATCCCAGGCGAAGACCTGTTTCTCTCCCCTCTTCGGAGAGTTTTCCTTTCGGCTTCGTGGTCACGTCCCGATTGTCCCCTGAGCTTCTGCCTTTTAAAACGGGATTCCCCCCGCGCCACCGGCCTTCCTTGCTTTTTGGGAGATTGCTTTTTTTGACAAGGCAATTTTGAACCCCACCCTCCCCTTCAATCTTTTTTGAAGGAGCGCGCACCCACAGCACACTGTAGAAAGATAGGACCTTGTCTCGCCAGAGTGCACGGCCCCTCCCAACCTCCTTACTTCCTTTTCGATTGCCCTGAACGCTCAGGTTACTCGCCGTCGTGGATTTGACTTTTTTTTCTTTTCCCCCCATTCTTTCTTTGACAAGTCCGGGTCCCCTCCCTTCACATTGCAGGGCCTTGCCGATAGGCATGTCTTTCTGAGCCCCCTTCCGTTCTTGTCGTGAATAGAGTTTTCTCTTTTATCGCGCTCCATAGGCGCGAAACGTAACCGGAGCTTCCTTTTTTTTTTCTTGGTTTCTTTGAGGTTAATAAGCTTATGAGATTGTTCTTTTTCTAACTTTTCATCTACTACTTGTGTTTTTTTTTTCTTCTAGATGGCTCCGTAACTTCAAGATCACATTCAAGAAGAGTCTTTTTCCGCTTCCCCCCTCATATTCCCAGGACTCTGGTTACGGTTTCTCTTCGGTGTGGATGCTGTTTAAAAAGACGACCTCCTTTCTGACTCTCTTTGGTATTAAGACGAGCCCTCTCGTCATACCCCCCCAGCGCCTATCTGCAATTCCCCTCCGGTTTCGAAGTCCCCACGGCGGGCAAGAATTTTTCCCCCCCCCTACTCTTTCCTTAAGAAGGCGCGTTCACCTTCTTTTGGTCCCGTTTCTCTTCAACATCTGTGTTTCTGTTGATTTTCCGTCCTTTTTTCACAGGCCCGGGCGATTGAACGTTTAGATCTCATTGGTTGCGCTGCTCATTTTTTTTAGTCCCCCCCCCCTGGAGAGTCTTGGTGGTTAGGATTTTTCATTTTTCCCTCTTATCTGAGTTCCGTTCTATGCATTTTCCCTGGGGCAGGAATAAACCCCGTTCTGCGCTCAGATTCCCGACGCCAGTTTTTAGTCCATACCTTTCGTAGCCGGCCTTTTCCCTTCTTTTTTGGTTTGACGATTTATCGTTCTTTTTCCGTTCCCCCCCGGGGCTCTTTTTTTCCCATGAAAGAATTTAAGTCATTTTCCTTTTTCCTTTCCATTCCTCTGCCTCTCCTCATTTTTTCTGGTTTTTCAGCTTAAGTCGTTGGACTTGCCTTCGTCTTCCTTTCGCTGCACCAGCGCCGGCATGGGTCCTTTTTTTTGTTTCCTCTCTTTTTCCGCTGCCACATGGGCAGCGAGGTCCCCTACTTATGGATCGCATCTCCTTTTGGTCTTTCCTCTGTTTCCTTCCTTGCCTTCGCTAAGTCGCGACGGCAGCGTCTGCCCTTTTCCTTCCTCCAAATCCCTTTTTTTTCCGCGACTAAAATTCCTCGCAGCATCTTTTCTTTCCCAAGTGCGCCAAGGGCCGAACGCTACACCTCCCCGTTTTCAATCTCTTTCCTTGGGAAATGGCAAGCGAATCGCGTACGAGCTTTTCACTCTTCGTACCAAACACGCCTGAAACATGGCCACGAACAGTTGTCCTTGTCTCGCCCTCGATGCCGCCCCGGAAACTTATTATTTTCTGCTCCCTTTCCTTTTCCCTTCCCTCCCGGATTCTCGAGATTCCCCTATTCTTCTGTTACTTTTGACCTGCCGAAGCCGGTGTTTTTCTTCCGTTACGTCCTCCCCTTCAAGTCTCATGGCCAAACCTACTGTCTCTTCCAGCCCTTCGTGCACCTTACCAACAATCTTGCGGGAACCTCCCCCCCGTCTATCGCCCCTGCTCATCCCATCCTTTCTAGGGCAAAAGCTCACCGCCATTTCTTTTTCCCCCCTTGAAACCCCGGGCTTAGACTTAACCCATCCTCGGATACGTCACCAGAGGCTCCTTGTTCTAACAGGGGGAGCCCTGCTTCGACTCTCCATTTCTTGTGTTACCTTCTTGCGGTGTTTAGAATTAGGCGCGCTTTCTTCCTTTCTCATGCCCCCGGCCAACATCATGTTACATCGCGATTCCCCCTCTTTTCTCAGAGGAGTTCTATTCTAATTTTTTCGTGCCCTCCCTCCCAAAGAGGACGAATTTTAGCATTCTTTTTCCCCTCTTTCTCGGCCCGGTCGACTGGGTGCTGTCGAACTTGGTAAGCCTTTTTCTCTTTTGCTCCGTTTGACGCCGTGGTCGGTCTCCCATGCCTGAACTCCGTCTGGCGCCGCCCCCCCCCCCCCCCCCCCCTCGCCCCCCCCCCCCCCCCTCCCCCCCCCCCCCCCGCCAGAGATACCCCGGCCCTCTTGTTTTTCCTTTTGCCAACGTATGGGCTTACCATCATCCTGCCCCTCATTGAATTTCCTAGGTTTTCCTCCCCTCTTCCTACTCGTTTCTGTTGCGTACTGTCTCCAAAGCATCGAATCTTCTCTTCCTTTCCAGCCCCTCGCCCTCGACCGAGGCCAGCCTGAAACCCCCCTCATGGTTTTAGTTGCGGGAGTTAGCTGTTTCTTTCCTATCCCGGCGCTCACTGGATAAAAGGAAAAGAGACCCCAAAGTCCAAAACTCCACCTCCCGTCCATTTTCGTCCCTTTGTTCTTTTTCTTTCCCTATACCTCTATCTTCCTCTTGTTCTTCCACTCCTCTCCACTCATTCTAATACCCAGCCCGTACCTTACCTCCCCCACCCTGCGTCACACCCCACGCATTTCTCCCCTCATCCCTTGCTTCCATTGCCCCCTTCTCCCCCTTTCCAACCTCCACGCCCTATTCCCCCCCCTCCCCCCCCCCCGAGTGCTCCATCCGTTTAACCTTTCCTTACACTTTTTCCCCCCGTCTATCCAGGTTATAACCCCCCCCCATCTTTGTGCTCCCCCCCCTTCCTCTACATCTCCATCGCGACCCTCGCCATCTCCATATTAAGGGTCTACAATGTCCGCTTCCTCTGGTTAGCACTTCCTCTTTACCGTTTCCTCCCCCTCCCCCCCTCCCACCGAAACCCCCCCACTTTGTAACCATCATACCAGACTTCGGCCCGTAGCGAGCAGCCTCCTTTTTCGCCGCGCACCCGACCAGAACCTTTCGATCCCTAGAGGGCTTAAATTGCACGACTTGGCTGTGTCAGCTCTCTTGTTTGTCGCGACGAGTCCCCTCAACTATCCGAGGCTGGTGCTCTTCAGACCGCCTGCACTCAGAGATACTTTCTCCCTGTGTTCGCGTCCCCGCTTGTTACTGGACGGTCTGGTTTGATTTGTCGCGGATTTTCTATCCGAGCGTTTTCTTTATTCCGTAGACCAGTGGCTTAACACTCATCCACTAAGACCCCCCATGATGTTGACCCCATTGGTGAATTTTCGGGACGGGCTTTTTAGTATCCATGCTCTCGTTCTCTTCTTCGTTCTTGTACAGTACTCCCCCCCTTAATCTTTTTCCCGATTTCTGAAACTGCTAGGATTCCCCTCTTTTTTAGTCCGTCTTGTACCTTAAGCTGAACTTTCCTTGGGGTAGAGGACCCTCCGTAATAGGCCCTGCACGAGTTCCCGCAAGGGATACCCACCGGCCCTTTTCCCCAATTATCCTCTTTATAAAATTCTTCGTCCCGATGCGGTTAGACCCCGCCCCCGCGACGCCCTTCGCCGTCGTATTTCCAAAAGCAATCGCCGTCGCGCTTTTCTCGTTCCTCGCAAAGATTTCTTGTCGTCTTTTTCTTTCATCTGACCTACAGATTTTTGCCTTTTAATTTTGATTCCTGCATTTCCCGGCGCGCGCGCGCCATTTTTCTACTCATAAACCAGTACATTCTTCGCCCTAATCAATTTCCTTCGCCAGTGGCCTTCCACATAAAATTCTCCCGGTGAACACATTCTTCTCGGTATCGCCTAACACATGCGCGGTGCATCACTCATTGAAGACCTTTTTCCCAACTTAGATGGCCTGGCTTCCCTGGTCGATGAGTCTTTCTCCACCAGTGTGCTGGTACGTTTTTTACCCAATGGCTTTCGCTGTCGATATATGGAGTTCGTTTTCCCCCGTTGTTTTCTAACCGCCTTATTTTTCCCTGACCCAATCGGTGATTTGGAGTTAGTTTAATATGGCTTCCCGTAGCCGTTGATGAGGAACCCCGGATTCTTTTCATTTTCTTCCTAAGCGATAAGCGGGGAATCTTATTTCCGTTTTGCAGCACCAGTAGAGGTAGCAGAGAACATGCGCGAGTCTACCGGTTCCCCGTGTCTTCAACCTTTTTTTTTTCTTGATTGTTGTTGTCCTTCATCCCCCTCCCTCCTCGGATCGATGACATCCCTCCTGCCTGAGCGTGAGCCTTGCTTTTCGCGAAGCGTTCGCCCTTTTTTAAACGCATCTTGCGGCATTCTCTATTTTTCTTTGCTTATATGATTTTTCGCGCTGAACAGTTTCAGCGGCGCCCGGCGCGTGGCTTCGAGCCATCATGACGCTTTCCCATGAAAGAATCAAGCTGCGCTTGCGCCATCCCCCCCCCAGACCGGGTAGTCCTCAGGACCCTAGTCGTTGGGCGTAAGAGGGAACCTCCTCCAGAATTTTTTTCATTCGGCGCTCTGGCCGCCGGCTTCAGTCCGGACTCATCAGCACATGTCATTGCGTCACCGTGAACGGATTTTTTCCCACCCCCCCCCCCCCCCCCCCCCGTCCCCCACCCTCCCCCCCCCACCCCCCCCCCCCCACCCCTCCCCCCCCCCCCACCCTCCCCCACCCCCCCACCCCCAC
>Ga0179593_1500799_pt1 | contig 10552 bp, 12 predicted proteins | sample CZODoug2_1_08_16_FD_185931 | JGI IMG/M metagenome (GOLD analysis project Ga0179593, IMG submission 185931) | Vadose zone soil fungal communities from Angelo Coast Range Reserve, California, USA - CZODoug2_1_08_16fungal (PacBio error correction) | ecosystem: Environmental > Terrestrial > Soil >... | reverse complement strand
TCCCGTTCCTCTTATATGCTGTGAGAGAAATATTTGCGACCCCGGAGAAGGAAATAGAAAAGGGCTTGGTTGGGGGTACCCTCCCATCCCCTTGACATTCGGTGTTTTGATCAAGTGCCCCAATTCCTTCGGTTAATTTAGAGAGACTGCACCCACTTTTTCTTACATCCCCTTTTGGCCATTTAGTTATTTCCCCCCAAGACGTCATAGGAGACGTTCTTAGCTAACGATTTTCTTCTATAAAAACCCCCTCTCTTTCCAACGCGGCTGCGTAGAGAGTCCATTAGCGCGTCCCCGTCTATCTTTTGAGCTTCTCGTGCCCCAGACTGATGAAAGAGGCCATAGTAAGCGAAAGGACTTTCCCCTTCCTCTCTTTATAAATCGTGCACTTTTCGTGATTTAGCGCCTTCGGCTGCTCCTTTAGCATTTCCCTTTCCGGATTCTCGATCCCGCCGGTCTTCTCACCCAAGGCGCAGTGTACCAGCCGTCTCGCCTTCTTTTGCAATTCTTTAATACCTCCTCGGCGAGTATAGGATCGGAACACGACAATAAAATTACGTCTTCCTTCCGCTACCTTATCAATTCTGCGTGTGCATCCCTTATCCCCTCCTGCCCAGCACTAGCTCAGCTTCACAATTCTTTTCCAGTTTTGCCTCTGGCCCTCACAGATCCTCGATTGGGTTCGTATGCTTTCACCCTCTTTTTCCCATCTTTCACCTCTGTAATCCTCCTGCAGAGATACTTTGCCTTTCGTCGGCTTCGCCCTGCTGCCTTTGCCCGCAGCCTTTCCCCGTACGTCAGCCAAATAATACCCTCCCTTCTCCCTTTCAGCCCCAGTTCGCGCTTGCGATACCTAAACTATCGCTGATTTCTTCCCCTTCCTCGCTGCTTTGTCCGCGCTTCAAGGTGAATGAAAAATGCCCGCCTCCAGGCTCCTCTTTTTCTGCCGCCGCCTAATAGACTGTCGTAGAGACAGTGAGAGATTTCGGGCTCGTTTGTCTCCTTTTCGTTCGTTGAAAATCTCTTTATAGTTGATAGAAGTCCAACCAAGAGACGGCTTTCCAAACGTTTCGAGTCACTTAAGTCTCCGACCCCCCCCCCCTTACCCCTCGTCTGACGTTTCGGCGACGCGTCGCATTGCAGCCGATTGCGATGTCACTCCCCCACTTCTTCTTTTTCCTTCCCTTGACGAACGATTTTCAGAGTTTATTTTTCGTACACTCCCCAATTCCTCGTGCATCGTTGACTATGTAAGGTAATGAAAGATATTTCCCCATCGTAGCCGAACATGTATTTCAACCTAGAGTCAGAAGCGATTCGAATCCGGTTCATTTTTTCCTCCACATTCGATGCCTGCTGCGTGTGTACTCGTCCTGAATAAGCTTAGACGCGTAGACTCTTATCCTCCCTTCCCCCCCCCCCACAATTCTCCGCCCTGAGAGAAACCCAAGGTCTTTTGCAGTCTATGTAGCATGTTTTTTCTCAGCCCTCTTTTGCCCGTAGTTGAGGACTCCCACGATACGGCACTCCGACTCAACGGTTGTATGCAATGACCCTTAGGGGTTGATTGATGAGTCTCGCTCCCTTCCCCTTTACTCTCGCATGGCACAACGCACCATAGGTGAAAAAGTACTTTGATTTCATACTCCTGACTCGCAATGCTGCTAGCTCTTTCTTCTAGACCCTTGAGAGTCCTGGAAGATTGAGTACCCACACTACGCATCTCTCTTTTCCTACGATCACGACCTAATCAGGCAGTGACCCCTGATCGCCCTTCCGAGCTGTAACAGTCGCTCGTCCGTTTCTGTCGCCAAACTCGGACAGAAATATGGAATCTTTGAACAGACCATCCCCCTTTTTCCTCGGCTTCATACGACTTTGACAGTATTTTTTACAGATGCGGTGTGACGTCTTTTCCGCACAGATCACCTTGTTAAGAGAACGCGTAGCTCTAGCGTTAGGTACTTGATAAATATCACTTCGTGTTCTTCATCTCCCTGCCCCTGATAGTTACTGCGTCCATTATTAGTCGATCCCTCTCTGCCCAATGCCGACGCTTTCGCCTCTTTCGTCTTGGATGAAATGTAATAGTTATTTTGACGAACGTACATGTTAGTGTCGTCTTCCTGTTTTCTCTTCTCACTTTTACCTTTCCCAATCGATATAACGCAGACCGAGAGAAGGTTTTTTTTTACCTCCCTTCTGTAGGCATATTCCTGGCTATTACCTTCCTGGAAAGTTTCTCTGATCGCGCGACGTATGCCTCCTTTCCCTGTCCTGCTCGAATCGTGCCAATCGTATAGGAGAAACAGGCACTTACTATTTGCCGCAGGCATCGCGCGGATTCTTCTTCTCAAGGAGGCCCCCTCTATAGATAGTGTCATCTTTTCCTTTTCCCCTCGCCGCCTGACGACATCGCTGCGCAGGATGAGAAGTTGTTCTAGTATTGACATAACTCTTTTGAGGGTTTTTGTTGATGATGCTCTTTCGAAGGTTACTCGCCAGGCCGGCTTTCCATGCGGTCCCCGGGGTGAGGTGTCTCTTGTAGAATTTCTTAAATGATGAATTTCTTCATCGATTTCCATGGTTTCTGTGTTGCGCTACGAATTCTGCTCCCGCTTGATCTTTGAGTAATCGACCTTTTTTTAGCAGAAGTAGGCTTTATTCCCCTCTCTCTGCCTTCCTTTTACTATTCGTGCATTCGCTCGATTTCTCAGAGATTTCTCTGCCCTTTAGGATGGAATCCCCACGTATTCGCAATAGAAGTGTATAGACGTCGTTTTGTATCCCGGCCTTTCATCCCTAAGAGTTTCAAATTTCCGATCCTCTCTTAGTAAATCCCCTTAACCATAGCTACAAGACTCCCCTTCTGCGTTTCTACTGATATTGGAAGAGTATAGCAAGCACATTTCCGCTTTTTTCCTTCTTTTCCGTTAAATCTAAAACCCCTGCGAAGGGTGCTCGCGCGCAGAGAACGAGTTTCTTTCTCACCCCTCTCTTCGCGATCTCTCAACTTCCCCCCCGGGCGGCGATCCGACCTTACATTTTCTCCCTCACCCCTGTTTTCATTTATGTGCTTGATATGGCTTTCAGGATGACTGCATCGTTTTTGTACCCATTCTCGATTAGCGTAATTCTGCTGTTCTAAATTTCCCGCCAAGTGTAGTATACGCTCGAAGATGCCCTTTATCCTTCACTGCCCGGATTTCTTCTTTCGAAGATTGGAGAGCCTCTATCAGCACCGCGTGACTTCTTAATTCTTATTTTTTTTTTTTTTTGGTCCGATAGTGTTGAGTCGCGAAGTACCCCCCCCCAATCTTCTCTTTAAACATTCTTGATCTCCATGGAGCAGAAAGAAGGTCTCTCCCTTTTCTCCTTGAAACCCTTGCCGAATTTCATAAAATGACGGCCTTTGGTTTGTTTTTTTTTTGCTTCTGTCACCTCGCGCTGAGGCATTCATTTCTTCCTTCATTGACCTTTCGGCGTATATAGAGAGGCGATAAAGAGAAGATTTTCTTCCCTCTTTCCCGCCTTCTGACTTTCTGATCGGAAAGAACTCCCCTGGTTTTATCCGGCATCGAAAATCATATTCTTTATTACCATCCCTTTCGCAATTGCGCCTCTACACTCTTGAATTTTGAAGAGCGTGATGATCGCTCCCTTCCTCCTCCCCCTATCGCAAAGCGAATAGAGAGGGGGAATGGTTTGTCTCCCGCTGTCAGTTCTCTCAATTTGCCAATTTCGTCCGCTAGGCTTTGGTGGACGATAACTTACACTCGCGTTTTCCCCCCCTTTCCCGCCAACGACCCCTTTCCGAATCTCTCTTCGCGATAAGTACATGTACGTCAATTCGGGCCCATGATGACGATCGACCCCCTTGAGAGTGTCCTTCTCAATTTTGGGAGCGAAAATAGCTGGCCTTTTTCCCTCCATCATCGCCATTGAGGTTTCGCGCTCAGTGATGCCCTCTTCGCCCTGTTCTGGAGTTCGTGCGAAGACCCTGGAGAAGTGATTGGACACGCCTGTCAGGCCCCGCGTCGCTCCGTCTCCCTTAACGTTTCTCCAAATTGAGTTGCCAAGGCCTTTATTAACCTTTTTAATATTCCTCAATTGCAGGCCGTTTTTTGAACAAGTGATCCGCTCTTCTTTCCCCCCAGTCGATGACAAGTTCGGAATTTCGTTTTCTGCGTGGCGCGTCCGTGATGGCGAACCTTTCTCTTTTATTTTCCCTGACTTAGATGTCTCCCCTTGCTAACTTCGCACGCGCATTTTTTCAGACAGTAGAGTTAGCGGCGCCACTTTGCCGATTTGACAGCTGACTGCCTGTGCTTCTTTCATAAAATCTTGTTCACTGCTGACTTTCACGGCCATTTTTCTCCCCTCGTACCCGCCGGAAAGTACAGATTGAATACAAGTGGAATGCGCACGCTCTCAGAAAGGGCCGCAGCTTCTTCTTCTTTTTTTTTTACCGATATCTTTACCTTATTTCGAGTGAAGAATCCTAGTTCAGCTCTTTTCGCTTCCCTTTTTTCCCTTATATCCATATCGAGGTGCCGTAATGGAAGGAGCTCATCATCCGTAATTTCTGTCCATAACATTCTTTTACGCCGGATCACGCAGGGAGGTTTGAGAATCCTGTTGCCTCCAAAACCCACATTATAATTGGTGTGGGGCCTTCGTCGTGCAAAAGCGCAGCTCTTACATCTCCCTCCCTGTGTTCTTATTCACCTCTTTCCTGCGTCGTACTGCGCCATTAGGGTAAACTTTTTTCCCTCCCTGTTTTTTTTTTTGGCCCACTTCGCGCAGAAGTATCACACTGTGCGTAACTTTGAACTAAGATTTCGCTGCCTCCTCACCCCTACAACTGGAGAATTGCGCGGAACGTCCTAATCCTTTCGTATAGTTCGGTCCAAGGGATTTCCACGTATAGGTCGTTTGTTTCCTATTCCCTCCTTGCATTTTTCTCGTTCAGTACAGTCAAACGAGAGAATGGCGCGTTCGTGCTGTGCTTTCTTCAGAAAAAGACCGGTCTGACTTTGCCCTTCCTTTGGGTACTTGTGTCGTCCTAAGTGTCTCTCTCATTCTACCCCCCAAGGTTGTTGATACATCTCAAAGTCTGCTTGCCTCTCTTTCCAAACAGGTCAGTGAGTCGCCAGCAGTGTCTCCTTGCTTTTTCTTCATATTTACGAACGCCATAGCAAGAAAATGCACTCCTCTCCTTTTTCTGTTCCTCGCCTCCCTTAACTCTGTTTAGCCCCACCGCCCTCCTTGTCCCTCTCCCTCTGCCCAAATGATTGAAGCTCACTATCAAATTTCTTCCGAAGAACTTTCCCTCAGTTTGCGACTGCGAAGTTTAATTATGTATAAATTTATTTTAACCCCTTTCCGAGTCGTAACAATACCGAATGAGTTCTATAGCGTAGCGTCTCCACCTTTAATCTAGCTTTGTACGTCAGTATTCTTTGTGACTTAATTCTCGATACCTTTTTCGCCCGACTGAGATTTGCAATTTCCCTGCATGAGTCAGACGCATTGACCTTCAGGAAAACTTCAGGAGATTAGCAGTCCTCTCTTGCTCATTTACTTCTGGACCCTACCTAACATCCCAAATTTTCGACCTGGAAAGAAAGTTTGTCCAATTCGTTCTCCACTCCTGGAAGCCTTCTTCTCGTTATCCCTGGCGAAAATATTCCAACAGAAGCGTAAGTCAGAATTACCCCTAAGTTAAAGGAATCCAAGTCGCTAGTCTGATTTTCCTTCGGACCTTTGCTCGAAACCGCTTAACGATGCGACAATACGTAGCCCCTTTTTTCCCTCTTCGCCCCCTTCTGATTTATTCGCCTCCCCGGCCCTTTAAAAAAAGAGTTGGCCCTTTTCCCTTGAATGATTTTATCCCGGCTAGTTTAATTTTTCTGCTGCGATAATGCTTTTTTTCTTGCGGAGCAACCTTTCGGAGACGCAAAAATAGCGCAGTTTTCGACCAAATATTTTATATTACGAAGCCAGAAGAGATGTCTGCTCGTCCATCGACCCTTCTGACATACTTCTCCGGTAGGAGATTTTTTTTAACAAACCATAGAGCGCCGCCCTTTCTCCATCTAAAGATAGAACTTTTTTTTCACCTCGAGACCGCTCCGCAAATTCCGCACCTGACCGAGTATATTCCTCTTTTTTTGCCACGACATTATAGGATTTCCCGTGGTCAAAATGCTTGCCTGAGTCAAGATATTACCCGTAGTTAACCCTTCCCTCTCCTCTTCTCCCTATATTGGAGATGAGGAGATATTTCCTTTTCCAAGGTCCGTGTTTCACGTCCTTCGTCGAAAAAGTTAGCGCGACCCCCCCTCCCCCCTTCCTTCCTATTCAGGTTCGACTTGCATCACACTTGTAGTTGATATCACAGCGAGATTATCTTGTTAGATGTAACTTTACAGAACGCCAGGAGCCTCTTCGACCCGGTCCCTTTCTTCATTAGCTTGTGAGACGAGCTCGGGTTTCCTTTTTTTTTTTCTTGCCGTCTCTTTTAACCCCCGAGTGATCAGTGTTGCGTCCAAAAGCCCCCTATCTACTCGTTCTTTCCAATTGAGAGTCACTGGTTTTCCCTCGAGCAATTTCTCAGTCTTCTTTCTCCTCTTCCCCTCGAGAGATCAAAGCCCTCGTGCCTTGAATCGGCGAGCGCCAGGTGTTTCAGAAAACTTTCTCAGATTTTTTTTTTGCTCCCTCCACTCCGCCCCCCTGTTTGTGTAATCGGCCCTGCGGGCTTTTGAAGGAAGTCTTCTCGAGTTTACAATGATTAACATGGCTTTTCACCTCCTTCTGGTAGGTGCGCTATCTCTCCCTACGTTTTTTCTCGTATTGGGCCTCCTGACCCAGCGCCTCATGTACTCTTTTCGGTAAACAGCCCCGACCGGCAGTTGTTCGTTAGAATTCTGCATTTTTCGTACCCTCTTCAATTCCTCCCTTCTTCTGACATTTCGCTTCCTGACTTTTCCTCGCCCTCTTTTTCTTCGCTGACGCCCAAAAAAGAGAGCAGACGTTTAATAAGACCGCGTTTTTTCGATTCGTCGGAGAGTTAACTCGCGCAGAGCCCACCCTCCCCCCCCCGTTATTTTCCTGATCGCAATGAATAGTAGTGAGTCCCCCCTTCCTTCATTTCGTGACCCCTGGTTTATTAAGAGAAAAAATTGTTTTTTCTCCTACATCCGGACCCCCAAAGACGCTATACTTCCTTAGGTACACATTTTGGCGGACATTGTCCTTCTTTCAACCTTACTATCTACAAGCCTCATTTGAGAGCATCCGAGAAGAATGGCGCCTCTCTGTTTGCGTCCGTGAATATCCCGTTTGCTTCTCGTTACGAGCATGGTTGTCGAGGATTTCTGACATAGATTTAGTCCTTTCTTCCTTTTTTGCTGCGATCCCCCCCCCTCTCTTCACCTCGTCGCATAAAGAAGATGGAATCTTGGACTCCTTTTCCTTGCTGCATGTCGTTTCTCGAAGATCCGCCCGGGAATTACCAAGATTTTTTTACCCTCTTCTTCTCCACTTTCTTAATCCCCAATCAATCTATCCCCTTGAACCAGATTTTAGAATGTCCTTTTCTTTCCTCTAGCTACCCGCGATATATGCTGACTCGAGACTATATGAACGAAATTGTTTACTCCTTCATCCGACTTCTTCCCTTTTTCTCCCGGAATTCTCCTCAGTCAGGACCGAGGTTCCGACGAAGCATAGGTCCCTTTTTTCCTTTCCTCGGCAACGCTTTCCCAAAAGAGGTTGATAAACTTCGCGTCCTTTTTTTCCCGCCGTACCTCCCTCTCTCTCCATGATGAGAGTGGTGAGAGTTATTTTAGTAAAATAATCTCTATTTTCTTCATCCTATTTGGTTTGTGATATAGCTAAGGAAGCAACCCTCCCTCTCATCCTGATCTCAGTTTTTTCTGCGGTCGTCTCTTCTCCTAAATATTCAATTCACACTACCCTATAGTGTTTCCTCCTTTTAGAGAATTAAGAGAGTGATTTTAGCCTCTTTAGTGGTTCTCCTGATAAGTGACTGCACCCCGCTCCTATTCAATAGTTCCTCCGTCGTTGAATCTATAGCGATCCGATCCTTGCCATTAGTAGGCAAACCCCCGACTTTCGCATCGCCTGGTTCTCCCGGCGTGGGATTCCCCTGATTGCCCCTTTCAAGAGAGGAAATTTTCTGAAGAGATCTTTTCCCCCCTCTTTCGTCCTTTTTTCCCATTATCATACCGAATTCTTACGGGGAGAGAGTTCATTTTTAAGAGAGTGACTCTCCCTATTTTAAGAGTGTCTATGTCCCTGACCCTTCACCAACCCTTTCCTTCCTTTCCCTTTCCCTTTTGTTCTCCCTTCCTCATGAACCGTGAGGTCACACCCTCCTTCGTGTATGAGGCGTCGAACTCTTCGTGCGCTCGGCGATGCATTACCGTACCGGGATCGCAACCAATCCCTGCTTTCTTTTTTTTTTTTCTTTAAAGTGATTCCCTACTTGAACTCTCCTGCTATTTCGAATGGCTTTTTTCTCACTGAAACACCCCCCCCCCCCCCCCCCACAACACCTTTCGAACCGTCTTCTTCTAGACGGCAATTTATCCCTCTTCCCCTTCCCGGCCCGTTAGTTTTCCCTGGCCCCTCCTCTGACGCGGTCGCTCAGCTCAGTCCAAAGAGCTCCCGTCAAGACCCCTTTCTTTCCTTCTCGGTGTTCCGTCGACTCTGCCCAGATTCGTAGAAAATTTCCTGTTTTAATCCCGATATTTCTCTCTGTTTTTTAGCAGCAGGAAATGCTCGACTTACCCTCCCTCCTTTCCTCTGCTGTTTGGTACGGACTGGTACACCCTTCCCCGCCTGATGCATTGATGCTTTGCCTCATTTCCCAGTAGGCGATCTGCGCGGCTCCGTACCATTTTTTTTTTGGTTTTTTTTTTTTTTGGGTGTGTGGGGTGAGGTAAAAAGCATGTTCGGCGACTGCCGGCCTTCTGCATGACTCGCATCCGCAATCTCCCGACTTTTCTTGAGGATTTTGGCGACCCAATTTTTTACGCGAGGACCCTACTTTCGCTCACGACCTGTCGATAGAATCGAGTAATCTCGTGCATCTCGAATTGAGAAGCTCTTCTCCCTACTATTCGCGCTTCCCTTGGCTCTCCTGCTTGACAGTGACGTTCAAGTTGAGATGTCAGCTGGCTCCTCTCCCCCTTTTCTACCCTTTTTCGTTTTTCACTCTCCGGCCAGAAGATCCACGGTGTAAAGATTATAAGAGCTCAGCCTTCAGGCTCTTTAGATCGGAGGCCAATAAGAAGTCGGAATTGCCGTCTTGAATTTGCGCAAATCCTCCTTCACCTCGCCTTCTTCTGTTAAGACGCTCCCCTTTGTGAGAGGTTCAGAACGCGACCGGTCCTCTCTCCGATTTATTCGGGTAGCTCCTATACAATTTTGCGACGGTGGCTGGAGATTCAAATTCTAGCTTTCCCTTCCTCTCTCTTTTATTCTTCTTTTCCCTCCTTGATTTCCCCTACTGTTCCTTCTCTTCTTTCCCACAGGAAAAGGGACCCTCCGATGTTAGTAAATCTTGATAATAGCTGGCTTTCCTTCGCGAGGCTCTAGGTGTGTGCGCCTTGCGCGGGGAACGATAGAGCATTTTCCTTTCTCCTCTGTCATTTCAGAACTATCCTTTCTTTCCTTCCTTTTCTAGCGTCGCTCTCCCCATCTCGGCTGCGAACTAACCACTCTTTCGGCCACTTCTCTCCCTTTTTCTTGTAACGAAATTCCTGCGCTCCCTCCAGTCCCGCTCTTCGCAATGCTGCGCCCCCATTTGCCTTGCGCACCTCTCTCCTGGAACAGATCAATAACCGGAAGAGACGCTCCCTCTCTTGCACGTCTTTTCGCTTTTCCGCGGAATAGTAAGACAGTTGCTCTTCCCTCTGCCTGCCGGATCGAAACGATCTTCGCGTGAGAGAGGGAGCAGCCAGCCCCCCCCCCTTTTTTGTACTCTTCTGAAGTTTTTCCGACATGTACAGCGTTTTCCTACCTGTCGATGCGGCGGGATTGATACGCCTCCGCAAAACTATTTAAGAACCTTTTCTTTCCCTTCGTTTTTTTCCCTGCCCAAACCTGTCCATCTCCTTATAGATCTACATCGCCCCTTTCATGGTGCATTATTTCTCCCTCCTCGTTCGAGTGCACTTGAGAAATAGGCAAGTTAGAGAACACGAGTTCTCACAGCCTCCTTCTCACACTTTCCCCCTCCTACTAGACCAAGAACCTCTTTCCTCCTCCCTCTTTTCAAACTCCATCTAACCCTTATCCCGGGAGCAAATGTACTTAGACTAACGTCTTCTCTCCTGTTTCTAGCTCATTTAATAGTGAACCACTGTCTTTTTTCTTTACCCACCCCTTTCCGCCGGCCTGTGATCGTTCTGCTGCTGAAGTAAACCGCGCATGGAGTGCGCTTTTCTTTTCATTCAGCCTCCCCCCTCCTTTTCTTCCAGTGCTTGTCCCTCCTTTAATTTTGGTAGTCCTCTCCCCTTTT
>Ga0179593_1414725_pt1 | contig 10552 bp, 10 predicted proteins | sample CZODoug2_1_08_16_FD_185931 | JGI IMG/M metagenome (GOLD analysis project Ga0179593, IMG submission 185931) | Vadose zone soil fungal communities from Angelo Coast Range Reserve, California, USA - CZODoug2_1_08_16fungal (PacBio error correction) | ecosystem: Environmental > Terrestrial > Soil >... | reverse complement strand
CCTCGTCGTAGAAGACCCTGCATAGTTTATTAATTTTTCTCATTATTTTATTCCTTTCGGTAATTCGATTTCTTTGTTTGTATGTCGAGGCCTTCCCTCTCTGCGCTTCCTAGACATCCTGATGGATTTTTCTGCTCGTTTCACATTTTTGAGATTAGGCTAGCTGTCACTCTCGAATCCAGTTTTCTTCGACGTTACAAACCCTTTTTTTCTTTATGTCGCCAGCGCAGCAAGTATTCCCTGCATGCTTTGTGCGACTATTTTACGAGAGCGCAAGGCTCCTCGACAGTTGTGATCACACCGACGGTTTGTTCAAATCCTCCTTGATTTGAGTTTAACTGAGCATCCGCTTTCCTTCCTTCTTTCTCTGTAACCATGCCTCGAGGTCCCCTTTAATCTTTGACGTTCGCTCTTTAGGAGTTCGTTTTCCACCGTGTATTTCGGCTGTTTTTCTTTTCTTCCGTTTGACCTAACCCCTTACGATTGTTGCCAACTTTTTTTGCGTCCCTTGGAAGTCCTTGTTTTCCCGATTTTTGTGTCAAGAGGAAAATTTTTTTTACCCCGCTTCGTTTTCTGATGTCTCATCCCCGTGCCATTCTTGAACCAGAGTCGCGTCATGACCCTCAGTGCTTCCCCCTAGTTCCTGTCGGGCCCTTTTGTTTCCTAATTATGGTTCCCTCTCTCCTCTCTCCTATGTTATCGGTCTTCTCAGGTTCAAACGGTCCACAGCTGGTTCCCCTTCATTTTTTCGTCTTGCGTGATCTCCCTCTTATACACATTTTTTCACCCCTTGATCGAGTTCGGCGATCAAATACGTAAGACTCTCTTTGCCCAGTTCCAGTACCGAGGGTCGCGTGTTTCCCTAGGCTGTGCCCCTCTTGAGACGGCGATACCTTGTCTTCTCTTGATCCTCTTTCTTTCCATTAGTGAGACTTCCTTGATTTGACTAGATGGTTCAAGGTTCGCCTTCTCTGATCCCCTTCCCGGCAGCGAACCGAATGCTCGCGCTCTTTTCTTTTTTTTTTTTTTCCTCAGGTAGTAGGTCCTTACCGACGGCTCTTCTTCTTGCCTATCTCATGCCTACATACCCCCAGCGTTTATCTTGACTCTCTCCAAACGTCTCTTTCCCCTTTCCTGGTTTCATTCGGCATAAAACCCTATCATCTCTTTTCCCTTCTTCCCATCGACCCTCACGGCAATTTAGCAGTCTCGTTTTGTTCCGCCTTTTCTTTACAGATGGAAATCGTCTCTTGTCTTCATTTTATCCCTCATTCCTTCCCTTTACTTTCGTTTCAGGCAGAATGACGTCGTCCCCCAACATATTTATGCTAGAAGTTCTCTTGATCTTTAAGACACGTAACCGCCCTCCAGTCCCCCCAGTTTTCGCCGCAAGCGCGTCTTGAGTTTTCGACTCCGGTCCCCCCCCCCTAAGATGAGAAAGGCGGACGCAGGCTCTTTTTCTCTCCCTAGTCCTTCGGCGGTCCCTCTTTTGACGAGACAGCTTGTGTGGATTGTGCAACCGGAGATTACCCGTCTTCTAGCCGTGCTCCTCGGGTTTTTTTTTTCCAAGAGACTCAGCCACTTCCCTTGTCCGCGACGGCACCTGAGATTTGACTCTCGGCTCTGTACTGTTAATGTGCGCGAACGAACCTTCGGGTAGAGTGTTTGATGGGTTTCAAGACATCCGATATGATGGAATTCTCACTCTCTCCCCTTTTAGCCTTAACTTTTCATGTCATCTGCATGAAAGAGTAACTCTATCATTTTTTTCCTTCTCTTTTTTTCATCTCTCCCCCTTCTTTCCCCTCCTTTTGGTTTCAATTGAGACACGCTTCTATTTCCTTCCGCCACTTTCCCGTTTGCGTTTGATTAAGTTTGTTAGACGCTATCTTTCTCCCTTTCTTACGTCCAGAAGTCGGCTCCCCCTCCTCACAGTTTTTTTCATGCTTGTTTGTCGGCCCTCTTAGAGTTCTTTCTTTTGCCGCCATTCCCGCATTCGAATTTTATGAACTCTCTGTCTCGCGAGCAGGATCCGTTGTGTATTTTCTTTGGTTCCCGATTTCTCTGTGACTAGCACACTTCCATACCCCCCACCGTTCTTTCTGACAGGACCCCCCCCTGCCCTCTCGGGTTTCGGCCGTGGACCTTCTTTTGGACGAGTCTATTTGGACAGCGGCCCTCTTTTTTCAACTTTTCCGATTTTTTTTCCTCTCCATTCCAGCGTGACCTTTTTTTTCTTCCTTCGGAAGAATCTCCTGCCGACCTCCCCTTCCTCTCCTCTCCCCTTACGCTAAGCTCCTTCTCTTTGACCATGTGTTCTTTTGCAATAGTCTCGGCGCTTTGCGATGACTGAATTGAGATGTATATTGTCGTGCGTTCAGATCCTTTTACCTTCCTCCTTCTCCTGCTGGATTAGCAAAGCTGTCTCTCTTTCTTCGCGAAGGGATCTCTCTTAGGTCCATTATTCCTCTCCATTCTCGTTCAACGATTTCCACAGTAGCTGGTGTCTTATGTTCCCCGATGCTCAGAGGATTCGCCCGGTGACTCCCCTTTTAACTTATTCAGGAGGTCTCATCCCGTCCTTTCCTTCAACTTCCTCTATGGCACCATACTCGCCCCCTTCAATATTGTAAGTTCTTTTTTTTATTAGTCCCCCCCTTCTCGCTTTTCAAATGCTCCTTCCTGCCTCGAGCTCGTTATCCAGTCTTGCAGAGGATGCTTTGTCTTTTTTATGATAATGGACTCCTCTCTTCTTCGCCCCCCTTCCGACCAGTCCTGTTGCAACGCCTTCCCCGATCTTTTCCTCATTTCGTCTCCCCGTGTTACCACTGTCTTCTCGTTCCCTTGTTCTATTATGTATGAAATTTCCTCCCTATTTGTGTTTGTCAGCTGCATTTTTGTCCTCATTCTTGGGTCCCCCTTTGGTTTGACTTCCCCCTGACCCCTTTTTCGATAGTGCCTTTTCTTGCTGTGAGGTTTTTTGGCGCTTGGTCCTCTCCCATTCGTTCAATTGTAGCTACCTTCCTCACAGATTTTTTTTCGTTGTCAACATATACCTCTTTCTTTTTCCCCGTGATGGTAAATTTCTTTTTTGCTCATTTTTCCCTCCGCAGCTCACCGGCGGAGTCTTCTTTGGGTTCCTCCTTCCGCTTTTCTCGCATGTAATCCTGCCCTCCCCTTTCTTCCTTTCCCACACGGCCTCTTTTCCTTTTTGCTTTGGCCTCTCCTCTTCCTTTGAGTGGTTTGCTTCTCGTGTAAATTTGTTTTACCCTTTTCTCTGCGTATTTCTCGAATTTGTCTCCTCCCTCCCGTTGTTCCCTTGTTTCATTTTTTTTTTTTGATACTCTTTCTTACCTTCAGATACCTAAGCTGCCCTCCTCCTCCCCCTGCCCTCGATTCCCTTTTTTCACCCCCTTTCCCGAGCCAGCTTAGCAAGGCCCCCCTTAACCTTCGCCTTCCCCCCAGCTTTCCTGAGTGGACCCCTGAGGTAAGACCCCGGCCTCGCCTTCTTTTACCTCATCCCCCCAGTCGCCGGCTATGTAAATAATTCCACTTTATATTTCCTCTTCCCCAATATTTTTAAACTCCGAAGACCTCTTAGTTCTGGTATGCCCAAGGGTCCTTTCCTCTTTTTTTTCTCTCAAAGCAGCGAACCTTACTGCTTCTTTTCCCTCAAGAAGAGAACAGCCGCCCCCCACCGTCTTCTTCAACCGCACTCTTCTTGCAACACCCTCCCGCTCCTACACTTGTTTTCCAGATAGCGATCTTCTCACGTCCTTTACTCATGTAAAGATGATTACCCCCTTTGCTCCTTCCTTCTTTTTTTACCCCTTCTCCTTTGGACCCCGTCGGACTAGTCCTCTGTCTATAACTCTCGTTTCAGGTCCCCAGCAGTTTTCTCCAATTCCTCGATCCCCGTCAGCGCCATACGGCTGTCCGGCCTAGAAGCCTTCCCCCCCCCCTTCGCGCGCTATCCTCTTGTCGTCCAGAAGACATCGTTTTGCTATTCCTAACGGCTTTTACTCCTATGGGAGGCCTCGATGGCACCTCCCCTCTCGCGTTATGGGTGTCTCCCTTCGATTCTCTCCCCGTTTTATTGATAGACGCCTCCTCCTTGCGATTATTCTGATCCCAGCTGATAATCTTGTATCCTCCCTCCTCCGATCTTCCCTGTATTTGTGGGCCCACGCGTTTATTTCTACTGGAATATGTCTTACGCCTTGTCCCTTTCCTTTCTCTTTTTCTCCGTCGAAAGCAACTTTCTCCCCCCCCGCTCTTTTTCCGTCAGCAGCTCTTTGGTTCATCTCTACCGTACGACTCAAGGCTTTCCGCTCGCTCGCTCTCCCCCCGGTTCGATTCCGCCAAGCGAATCCAGTTTCTAACCTCGCGGGTATATCCTGCGGCGATTGGGTGAGGATGCTCTCTCTGTCTCTCGATTTCGACGCAGAGAGCTTGATCTCAATGGTGTGATTTCCATTTTTCCCCTCTTTTCACGACTCTATTTTTGCGACAGGTGGTCCGATTTTCTCTCGCCTATATCACGAGTATCTACGGAGTCTTGCCGCTGGTCAATCTTTCTAGACTTGCTTTTTTTACTTTTTCCGTACTTATATAGTCTTTTGTTAACTTCTTTTTCCTCCGAACGAAACCGCGGCCTTCGTCCCCGTTTTAATTCCCTTGCGGGCTCTTTCCTTTGCTTCTACAACCCCCCTGTCCATCCGAGAGAAAACCCCTCCGCGTTTTTTTTCTATTTTTGTTTATTCCCCTTAGAATCTATCTCATTTTCTTTTTGCGTCCCGCGCGTGACGCTACGCCTGCTCTTCTTTTGCACTTATCGAAGTTTACGAGTCCGCAACGAGCGCTTTCTCGTCTCCTTGCTATTCTGTCTTCCATTTTGTGGGCTGATAGGTTCCACCTTCCTTCTGTTTTCCGAGCCGTTGTGTAATCTTCTCCACGCATTCCCACTCCTTCAGTTTCCTGATGAAACGAGGTATTCCAGCTTTTTTTCCCGCTTTTTTGGAGTGCCCATCTCCCTGGTTCCCTTTAGCACGTCGGACCCTCTGGTTCATTGTTTGGTAGGCGCTTTGTACCTTCACTCAAAGTTATATTGGTTGCGCCAGACCGTGCTCTCGTTTTTTCGCATTGGTACCCGCACGTCCTGGTTTCCCTGCTTGTCAACGTTCCGCCGCCGCTCCTTTTGAGAATCCTTTTTTAGTCCGCTGCTCTCTTTTTGTCTTTTGCTTTCAGAGTCTGCCTCTTCCGCCTGCCGGTTCTGTTTTTCGCCGTGGTTGGACCGGCTGGTTTCTTTTTTCCGGTTCCCGTTCATTTATATTCACCTTTTGTCGCGCGCCTTGCCTTCTCTTTGCATTCGATATTGTTTGAAGACTCTTCTTCTGTTCTTCCCCCCACGTAGGGATTCGTTTTATAGTGTTAGAAGATTTAGTGGGGGACCTTACAGCCATCGCTCGCTTGTCCCGCCCCCCGGCTTCGTGCACTCTTTCGTGGGATTTTTTTGCGACCACGGTCGGGTTTGGGCCTCCTCAGCTTCTTCTTTGGACTTTGATGGCTAAACCCATCTGTCTCGCGTCTTGCTGGACGACCGAGGTTTTTTTTTCCGTTTTTGCATTGGCGTAGTGACCCTCGTCGCATTTTTTTCCCCTTTTCTGCATTTCCGCATGCTGGATGTCCCCGTTCCCAGTGTTTTTTTCTCGTTACGACGGAGCTTTCTTTCTGCTCGGTCCATCGCTACTTCTTTCTTTCTCTTTTTTTTATAGACGAGTTTCGGATAGGGACTACCTTCCCGAGTTTCATTGCGTACCCCACCTACACTCTGGGACTTCAGCGTTCTACTGGGGTTTTTATCCTAGACGAGGGCCGTTCCTGGTGATCGACCTTTTTCGGTTCCTCCGTGCCTGACTCTTCCCACCAGAGAACAGTTGTCTGACCCTTTCATACCGCCTCGATATCACTTAACGGTGTTTTCCCAGCGACTCCCGGGTCCGCCACTTTACCGAGCAACTACGCGCTCGTGATCTTTTGACTGCTTTGTACTTTTATGAATTTTTCCGCCTTGCTTTCGGTTTTGGGTTGGACGCGACCTCCTGTTCTGTATCTGCGATATACGCTTTCCCTCGGTGAGTCGTACCCCCAGTCGACTTTCGATCACATCGCTTCCCCCTTTCATTACGTCCACCACAGATCGGCCCCTAACAACACGTTTTTGCACCGGTTTTCAAACGCTGAGCTTCCTGTTTCTTGCAAACTCACCTCCATCCCGGCCCCCCCCTATTTACAACCCCCTCTCCCTGTGGTCCCCCCGTTGTTGCCATGGCTGCGCGCACTCTGTAGGCACTTTCATGGCTTTCCCTATGCGCCTCTTTCTCGCCTTGCGTTAATATCGTGTGTTTCCTACTGCACTCCCTTCTTGTTAGGTGGATTATACGCCATCTTTGAGCGTTGAAAACCCTGGTCCGGGTTTTCTTTTTTTTTTACCACCCGCGGAGTTTTCTTTGGGCTGCCCTGTAGGTGCGGCCGGTTCTCTCTTCGGGGCTCTCCACTTTGTTTTGTGAGAACGCGCAGAACCTTTTTAGATTACCGTGACGCTCGGAACTGATCGCAACCACATATTTTTTTGAGAGCCGACTCAGGTAGCGTGGCATTTCTCTCCTGATTCTGCGCTTCCTCGAAAACTTTACGACCCTTTTGATCAGCGCCCTCCTCCTTTTTTCCTTTGGGCCCTTTAGTAACCTCACGTCCGGCTTTTTCGAGTCCCTTCTTCTTGTCTTCTTGTCAGACCCCTCGACGAGATGATCTATCTTTCTTCATCATCGTAAGTTGTCGTTGTGGTTACTCGAGGATTCTTCTCTGGCGTCTGCTCCCCCCTTGTGAGTTCTTCTTACGAACTGTATTTTCGTATATTTCTTTACGTTCCGGGACTCAGCGGTCGAGTCTTGTTTCTGGTCTGAGCATCAGCTCGCGTCCTCGCCCAGTCCAGTTATCGTACTTTTGCGTGAGTGTCATGGGTTCCTTCCCCCTGCCATTTTTCCTTGATTCACCACTCTTTTCGCTCTAGCGAAACTTGGACAGCCGTAGCCAGTTGCCGCTTGTCGAGGTCCATACCAGGATTCTCCCTTTCTGGTGTTAAACCCGCTGTTGTTCCTCCTTTTTCTTCGCGCCGCCTTGCTTACACATTTGCCCCGATGAGCTTCTTTTTTTCCCCAATGCTGAGCCAGAGTTTTTGCTCGCTTCGCCCCCGTGCTCGTCAACACCGTGTCTATATGGTAGTAGGTCTTTTCCCCCTTGCCTGAACGGTTGCCAGACCATCTCCACGTCTGTTTTCCCGTTGTACGCTGGGTCCTCGACTTTTTCGCTGGTTGACCAACTTCTTCCCCGTTGTCCATGGTACAAGTTTATGGGTATTCTTCGACGTGCCTACGCTTATTCTTGGACTTTTCTAGTCCACGCATGCGTCTCGTCTCCCCCTCTCAAAAGAATCAGAAGGCGAGGTCGTTGTTCGTTTCCCCCTTTGGTGCCTTGCATTTCCAGATATTAGCGTCGAGTTTTTATTCCTGTGTAGTTGTTTACACCCGTTGTGCGAACGCTGTTTGCTATGTCGGCGTGTATCGAAAGTCTTGAGCAACTTCTTTTGCGGTGGACGATCAGCTTGATCCGTCTTTCTATCAAACCTTAACCCCACGTGTGCGAGAGAGGACCGCCAGACACGATTGTAATTCCTTTTGTTTTCTTCATCATGTCATTTCGCGATCCATTTGATGCTGAGGAGGACCATTTCTCATTTTGCCCTTTTTTTTTTTTGTCCTTTTTTTAATACTCTCCTTCTTGCTTCTTCTCAGTCTGTTTCTTCCTCTCCTCTTCTTTTTTCTTTCCTTTAGACTCCTGTTCCCTCTCTTTTACTTAGCGACCTTTCTCTGCTTGTTTCCGTTGTAGAATATCGACGATTTAGTTTTTCACTTGCCGTGATGCTGTTAACGAGTCGTGCTCATCTCGGCAGCCGACAACTTTAAGGCGCGGGAACGCGGTCGTCCCCTTTTTGGTTCCTTCATTTGTGCCTTTCTCACCCGGACCCTTTTCCATTTTGCATTAGTCTATTCCACTTTTCCCCTCTCTTTTTTCCTATTTAACAATCTTTCTCTAAATCCTCTGTACGGCTCCGATCCTTGGTCTCGAGACAAAAAGAAGACAAATGTCATGCAAGTACAATGTGACAGATTTCCTTCCTACGCTTTTTAGTTCCCTCACTGGGGCGTCCGGCCTTCTCCATCGTGTCCACTAGCTAAACAACGACTCCTAATTTCTTTTTACCTCCCCACCCCCTTTGGTTTAGGCAGCATAATCCATTCCTTCCCACAAATTTTTCTACTTCCCAGTCTTCTTTCTCGTGTATGCCAGCGAAAGGGACCTTCCTCACCCACAATCCCCTCGCCTTTTCCTTCTTCCACGGACTACCGTCCTTGCACTTTTTCCCCTGGAAAAATCACCTAACGGAGCATTTCGAGGATGGTCCTTTTCTGAACGCAGGCCTCTTCTACCCCCTGCAGCTCTCTTCCTCTTTTTCTGTTGGTTTCACTTTATGATCCTTTACCCCTGCAAGAGTCTGACCTTCCCCGTCATCCTAGTTGAGCTATCCTCGGAAAATGTTCTATGCCTACCTCAGACGAGGTTCCGCGGTCCCTTACTTCCGGCACCATTCGTCCTTTACTTTCCCCCTCTTCTTTCGTTTTGTCTTAGCACCCTTGTGCCTTTCCGCCCTCTTTTTTTCTTCCTCGGATGTTAAGTAGGAAAAGACAGCGAGATGGACGTTCACTCTCTACCCCCCCTCTCTTAACCTGTCGCTCATGCATCTCGTCGTCCCTGAGCCCGCGCTTGACTTCCTGTTCGATTTATTCACCTTGATTCCACCCTTTAGTAGCAACGCCCTCGCTTTGACTTCGCAGTCCAGCTCTCCTTTGGTAGCCGATTGCTCCACCCCCCCCTTCTATCAATGACTTCGTCCCCGCTTTTGTTGGTCGAGCACTTTCCCGCTGTCGCCTTCTTTTTCCCGCGCCACTTCGACCTCTCCCAGGCATTGATTCGAGCCTTGCGAGCACTTTTGATCCTTACGGAGTTTCTATTCTTCCTCTTTCGCTCCCACTCTGAAAACGCTATACGGCCTTGACCCAGGTCCGATTCTTTCCTCCTTCTCTTTTTCTTTTCTTTCGTCGCTTTGCAGTTTAAACTCGTAGCCTCCCCGCTTTTCTTAAGTTCCCCCCCATTGGACCGTTGTGATGCTTAGAACTTTCACGTCTTCTTCCTCTGTGTTCCTCCTGTCTCTCTTCCCCCAGTACTCAGATTGCTTCTTCACGTCGCAGCCGCCCGTGTAATTCCCCCCACTTTCTTTAGAACTGGATCGTCTGCTTCTGCATCAACCGATAGCGGTCGATCTTTCTTCGCTCCCCTCGCCTTGAGCTATTCGTAAGTCGTTAGCTTCTCTTTTTTACCCTTTCCCACATCGATGGATGATTACCTTTTGTTAGTAGATCCTCGCGGTGCCGCCTTTCGCGCGTCTCGTCCCCCATCTTCGCCACCTATTGGCTTCTCTTTTCCAAGCTCTTTGTGGGCTCGATTCCCGACGAGTTCCTTTTACTCCAGCTTTTAAGTTTCTTTCCCGCCGAACTCTTCCGCCTCAGCCCCCTTCCGGAGTCGAAGCGCCCACTGTCTCAGAAGTTTTTTTTTCTTGACACTAGCGCCTCATTTATGACTACGACTTGTCTATTACGTACCCCCCCCCCTCCGTTGATTGTCCCCAACTCTTTTTTTCTTCATCGCCTAGGATGCTCCCCGTTCCCTTTTGTCGCTTGTGCCTGTCGTTAGCGTTGCCCCCGATCCCGTCTCTTGCTGCGTCTCTCCTTTCACCGACGTTATTGTCCTTTTTTGCCCGTTAGTTACCCACTGTCCCCGCGACGCGGTAGTCTACCCCGCCTTCCGTTATAATTTCATGTCTCTTACCTTCTTGTTTTGAGGTATCGACCAGATCCCTCTTTGGCATCCTAGTGATGGGTTTTCATCTTCGTGTCGCCTGTATCCGGTTTCCTATTAGGGCCGTCTTGTCGCGAGAGGATTTTTGCTTCATTATGTTCGTGCAGCTCTTGTAAGCCCGATATTTTTTTTTTTTGACCAGACTTAGGGAATTGTTCACATTCCTTTCCTGTTGCTCCTTTTTGATGATGTTTCGATCGTCCCCTTCGTTCATTGGAAGATTGGTACCCTACTTTTCGCCGTTCTGTACAACCTAGTTTTCGCTCTCCTGTGGTTTTGACTGTTTCACCATTGGAGTTGCCTGCGGAAATTTTTTTGGAAGCTTTTAGCCCGATATCTTTTTTTTCCCCCTTTTCCCTTCCTTTTCGCCCCAACACTCTTTGGTTGTCCCCGACTCTTTTACATACTTCCCTCTCAAGCGCCATTTTCCTTCCTGAGCAGCCTTACTTCCATTACCCTTTTTACAAGGACCCCCTCTTCCTGGATATCCTCCGTTCTCTGCGCGTGACCCTCCTCC
>Ga0179593_1358946_pt1 | contig 10552 bp, 7 predicted proteins | sample CZODoug2_1_08_16_FD_185931 | JGI IMG/M metagenome (GOLD analysis project Ga0179593, IMG submission 185931) | Vadose zone soil fungal communities from Angelo Coast Range Reserve, California, USA - CZODoug2_1_08_16fungal (PacBio error correction) | ecosystem: Environmental > Terrestrial > Soil >... | reverse complement strand
AGTGAGTGGTTGATTAATATTTTACTTCCTTTTCGAGATAACAAACTGGACCGCTGATCCCTTGCCGGAGTCCTTTTAACTGGGCCGTCCCCGACCCATGCTCTCTCCTCTGATCTCCTCGAACTTTCTGTTTCCTCTTTCCTTTTTCTCAGCATTCCGCCGATGTCTTTGGTCTTCATCTCGACCTTTCAAAAATCCGGCGGCGCCCCTTTTCCGCGGTGGAGGGTTTTGCCCGCCAGCCTTCCGGACATGCCTCTAGCCGCGATTACTTCCCCCTTTCACTTCATTGACAACTCCCGCTTTCCCTTGAAGTACTAGCAACAGGGATTGCATGTGTTACTTTTTATCCCCTTCCCGCTATGCGACGCACAGCCCTCGCGTCCATATGGTTCAGGTTTTCCCAACGCTCCCCCTTCCCCCCGGGCCGTCAGCCCCTCTCTTTGAAACAAGGCATGACTTCAACCCCCTGGTGCGGCGTATTGGTATCTGCCTCATGCCGTTTCATCCTCTCCTTTCCTCTCCAACCTTTCCTGGCTCCGATCAGTTCCGCCCGCGGTCCATGACAGACCTGGTTCACTATCCACGAATCACGATACCTTCCTTTCTTGCGCAGAGGGCAAGCAGGTCCAGCTGAGGACAGGAAGGGAGCAGGTCCTTCCTCTTGTTCGGTTCAGCTATCCCTTTCCCTTTTCCCTCTCTTTTTTAGTGCCTCTTAGGATATGTCTTGAGCATTCTGCCTTTCTTTTTTCTGCCGCCTGTTTGAAGTTTGCCGACACAGTACCAGCTGAGCGTTTGCTCGTCGTTCTTTCCCCGTTTTGCGAGAATCGATACCCGCCCCCCTTTTTCCTGTCTCTCGATTCGTGTCTTGGTCACTTTTTTTCGTCCTGTGTGCGTTTTGATGGGCGCCAGCTTGCTCCCGCGCCTATTGGCGATTTAGCGGTCCAGCTGTGGGCCGTTTCTCCGGCAATCCCTTCCAACCCCCCCCCTCCTCTCTTTCTGGGTTTTCCTATCCCGAGGATACGCCGCTGCCTGCGTTCCTCGTTCCAGGGACCCAGTCCATCCCATCGTCGCGGGGCGTTCGCGGTTTTTATCCGAAGTTGTAACTTTTTTATGCTGGTTGATGTCCTCTGGATTGAAGTCCTCTTTGGCGGTCTTCCCCCTTTCTTGCGCGCGTTTCTGCTTTGTGAACAAAGAAGTGGTTTTTATCCTTTTGCGCCGATACTGACAAGCAACTCGTTCTGCTTGCATGCCGATCGACGGCACCCCCCTCAAGGACCACCCTGAACTCCTTTTTTTTACTGCAGTCGGAAGAATTCCCTATCTAGCCCTCCTTATCCCACGGCCTTAGGTAAGGGTTATTTTGCCATTTTTTGGATTCATCGGATATTGTTTCCCACCTGATATCCCTCCTGCACGCCTCCCCCTATATTGCCTGAAGGAGCCCGGTTACTCCTGATTGACAACGCCATCTTTTCAGTGAGACTGGGGGGCCTGAACCCCACGTTCGTTTTCGCTGTCTGCCCTCTCACCGTCCGCCTTTCAAGTAAGATATTTCGATTGCCGTATCATACGCGCTGCTAATTTGCGTCCTTACGTTCGACCCAAAACGTTCTGTTTTTCACCCCTCATCGAAAATCGTTCCGTTCTCAGGGAATGATGGAATTTGGTCATTTCTCTTCTCCGCCTCCTTTTCCGCGACGTCTCTTGCCTCCCGGACTTCCCCCCGGTCGCAGGGTTGTCAGTCTTATGCCACATCAGCACGACCCGAACAATTGTTGCGCCTATTTTTGTCGTAACCCCAAACGCGCAGGCCCTTTTTCCCCCAGGTATCTTCTAGAGGATTTTTTAGCGCTATTCCCCCTGTCTGCAAATCGACACATTACCAGCCCTTAAAGACGCATGAAGTTCAGTGGTCGCCAATGCTGGGGCGCCGTGAAATCCGCCCGTCACTTTTTCCCGACTTCCCTTCTTCTTACGCTCCCGTCGATCTTCCCCCTTTTAGTCCCGCTTACTTCTTGTTCTATCAAGCTTCCGTTTAGTTCGGGTCTCTCTTTGTTCATGCCTTGCGGCGGACCGAAGTCCCCGGCTGGCAGCTATACATTAGTTTTGCATTCCTTTTCCATTTAACCGCCTTCTTCCATCATTTTCTGTCAGGCGTGTTCGCGTCCCCACGAAACTTATGGTTATGATCGAAGCGCTCTGGGGGCTGCCGTCGCTGTTGGTGTTTCCCAAGAGTTTGGCTCTTCGAGGAGAGGTTGCAGTTATGGTTCAACTTCCCCCCTCTTTCCTTAATACTCCGGCGACCACATCTTCTGTCCCACGCAGCCGATGTCATTTTCCTTATCGGCTGATTGTGGTGACGAGTGTCGGGGAAAGGGTTATTCCGTCACTCTCCCTCACTGGGATTATGAAGTTCAGTAGCGGGTGCTTTCCTTTTGCGTCTCGTACTCTCGCCTCTGAAGCCCTTTTTATATGGCTATGGCTTCGTTTAAGGGCTTGCGTAGATTCATACGGAAAGTGGGGAATTTTTCGAAAAGACATTCGGAAACCATGCTAGAATGTCTCCCCCTTTGGGTCTCTCCCGGGGCACGCGCAAATTCATCCCCCCGAGGAGCGCGATACGGTTGTTCAAGGCGGTTCTTCGGATTGTTGAAACGGCTCAATAAGGGATCCCCGGTCTGTTGGTTTGCTCATTCCTTGATCGGGCTGGCGATGTCGATCACGGCTCCTTCTCTAATATACAGGTGTCCCCCTTCCACGCTAACCTGGCCCCGTTTTTCCTGTATCCGGCCCCCCTCCTATTCTTCGACCAAACCCTCCCTTTTTTTCGATCCACAAGCCTATACGGTCAGGACCGGTCAGGTGGTGAATTTGAACCACTGAGGTCCCCTGTCTCGTTTGCACTCTCTTCCCGTTTTTTGGATTTGTATCCTTCTTGCTCTGAGCGCACCTAGACGAAGAATCCCCCTTTTTCCTTTCTCTGCTCCTGCCATTGTCCTTCCCTGCGCTCGCCCAGTTGCCCTTATTACAACGTTGCGCCCTACCTTTTTCGTAAAGCAACCTCGCGATTAGCGTGTCTTAGCCATTCCTCATTGCCGTAGTTCCTTGGTGACGAACAGGTCCAAAAAACTCTGCAGCGCGCGGAGGTCCCCTTGCCCTTTCTGTCACTCCACACATGACCAGCGCCAATTCCTGTAATTACTTTTTCCCAAAAAACAGAATGGCGCTTGATTCCCCCCATGTGGACCCGTGTCTTTAGTTTTCAGAGAAGGCCTCGCGTTTTCCCTCCTTTCGTCAGTCCTGTACATTGCCCGATCAGCATGCGCTTCCGGAAAATCTTTCCCCTCTCCTCTCCTTTCATATTGTTGCTAGTTAGATTGCTTCTTTTTTTAAAGTCTTCTTCTGGATAGTCCTTTATCTGGGGAATGTATTGCTGGTTCCTCCACTATAACCGCGATCGGCCGCTGTTCGACTCTCCAGCTCAGGCCCTGTTTATTCTTTAATCGGTCCATTGCGTTTTTCTTTGACCCGTCTTCCAGTTGGCGTCTTGCTTGTTGACAGTTCGCGATGGTGCACGTCTTCGCGCATCTCTTGCGTTGTGTTTCCTTTTAGTAAACATGACCCTCCTTGCAACCCTTTCTGCCATTGCATCTACCCCTTCGCGCTGGTTCGTTAAGCCTCCTTCGGGCTCTGTCGCACCCTTTACCGGTCATTGTGCGCTCGCAGCGAAGCCATATGAGGCGACTTCTCCCGATGATTTATTCTTTTCGTCCTCTCTGCCTGCCTTTTTTTCTACCCCCAAATCCACACCACGCTTCATAGCTTTCCATGTATCCTGCGCGCGTCCCTCCCACGTAGGTCCCCCCACGCTTTTTCGCCGGCTCTTTCTTGAAAGGCCTCTTGGGCCTAACGCGTTTTGTTGATCGCAATATTCATTTTCGGTCTTCTCGAATTCCAGCCGTTCCATTCAGTTTGGATTTCTGCCCCCTCGTCCTTTCTCTCGCGTGATTTTTGCCGATGCGACCTTCCCCCTATCCTTTCCCTGCACACGGCCGCTCCCGGATTGCTTGCCTGTTCCTTTTTCACGACGAGGAACTCGCCTTGATATTGTAAACCCCGAGCGTTCTCATAGTGAGGTAATTGCGCGTTTCCTTTGCCGCTCCTCCACCGTTGGCCCTTCATGCCGAGTCTTTCTTTTCTGATTTTGTCCCCAACTTTCCCTTTTTTTTTTTTCCCAAGCAGCCAAGTTTTTTTTGATTTCACCTAAAACGCTTCGCGGCTATCTGTCGCTGAAGCCGCGGCAGTAACCCGCGCCGGATCGTCATCCCCCAGGCGGATAGTCTGTTCCGAATACCCTCTGTCCCAGAAGACCATTACCCCTTGTAGATCACCTCAACCAAGATGATCCTGCTCCGCATGGTGTCCATCGGCTTCTTGGGTCCAAGCCTCTTGTGTGCGGCTGTATTACGAGGGGCTGATGGAAATGGATTTTTAAGATATTATACCGGCCCATATTTTCCCCTCTGATTGCCACCCTCCTGCGCCAAGCCGCAGAGGATTCGCTTCCCACCTATTCAGTTTCGGGGTGCACCGCTAGCACCTTCCATCCCCCTCTTCTCCAATATCTTTTTGTCTGTCGAGAATTTCCCTCCCCATCTCGCGATGTTAATATCCAGCCCGAATTTCTCGTGAGGTCTTTTTGCCTCACAAACTTTCCAAAGCATGTCTTCCCCTGATCGGAGACCCCGCTCCTCTGCCGATTCTAGATGGCACTTTCTTTGCTGTTGCTGACCGACGGTCGCCCCTTTCCTGATGTGTATAGAAAATGACTCGTGCCCCCTGCTCTTGCTTTTTGCGGCCCTAAGAAGGAACCTTCCCTCAATTGGCGACCACGACGGCCCCTTCTTCCTGTCTTCACTTGTAGTTGATGCAGTCCCGTTGATAGCTTTTTACCTCAGCGATCAGTACCTTTTTTTTTTATTGCCCTGCCCGGTGTTGAGGAACCCTATGCGGACGGTGTTCTGGGTCTGAGCTGCTTTTGCCTCAAATTTCTAAAGTGAAGTAACCTGCGGCCTGCTTCGCTTGCCAGGAGTAGTCGAGACTCCTCTTTGATTCTTTTTTACTTTCTGTCCATTTCACTCATCTGATAGGGTTGACGTATGGTCCCTCTTCTCGGTTGCCTGTGGGTCTTGGTTAAGTGTTAGTCTCTCCTCTCATGTTTAGAGCGCCTGATCCCCCCCCCCCCCCCCCCCCCACCCGACCCCCCATTTAATGTTTCTTGCTTCACTTGACGGTCTACGAGCCGCGGGTTCCTGTTCTCGTCACTGCCCATTCTGGCCGTTTGTCTCTGGTCACCGCTCTTTTTCTGGGATTCTATAGGTTGTTGAGGCTGTCCTTAATTCGTGAGCAAACAGATCGAGGACCCCCTGGCCCTGCAAAGCGTCATTTTATACCAGGAGGATAGTCGTTTTAATAGGAGCCCTTTCGTCGATTCCTATTGTCAACAGGCGGTAGGGTGAAGGCTCCGGTTCTCTGGCTCCTTCTTCTTCTTAGCCAATTGGCGCAACGACTCCACCCCACTGCGTTAAATCTCCCCTGCCAGAACTTTTTTGTTTTTCAGCATAAGATAGGCCTCTGTGCCGATCCAGCCTTCCCACCATTTTATCCTTTCTCCCCTCTCAATACTGCTTTTATCTGTGTATGGGTCTGTACTGCGCGCCTGATCTACGTTCCATACAGATTTTCTTCCCCCTGACTGAGGAGGAGGGCCCCTTGCTGTTTCTGTTTGCCGGCCAGGCCCCTCTCTGGCCGCCGGCATTTTAATCGGCCAGTAGGCGCTTCCAAAGGGCACTATCCCCCGAATGCGAAAAATTTTTCCCCCCGAAAAGACGCGCCCTCCCAAGGGTTTTTTTGAATTATAGTATCTCTCCGGGTTTCTCGATCGAGGCCGCGAGTCCGATGGTCCTGGTCGTTCCATTCCTTTCCCAGCCTTTTTCAGCTTTCGCGTCAGAATGCTCCGATATACTCGTTGAGCCACACTTCCTGCTTATGACGATGGCATAGCTTTACGTTCCGTTTCCGAGGTCTGCGCTTATGTACCCTAAAGGCTGGAGCCCTTGCTGCCTTTTTCCGGTCCCTCCCTGGCCGCCGCGTTCTCAGGGGCTCGGATCGACCAGGTCGGCCGTTCCCGTTGTCTGATCGCTCTCCCCGTGAGAGCTCTGGCAAATTCGTCCCCCTTACGGTCATGGCAGATCTCCAGCCCCCCTCCGCCCTCTGAGGTGACTATGTGGGTCTATTGCGCTCTTATTTCGACCCCTTCGCATGTTTTTCATCGGGGCGCTTTGCGATACTAGGCTCGGGCTGTCCGCTTCGGGGCCCTGTGATCCCGAGGCGGTCAACCCATGCCAATCCCTTGTGCTCTTAAATCGCACAAGTCTCGGGTCGTTTCAGCCCCAGGTGAGAAGCCGTCGTCGCGCCATATGGCATGTGTGGCATTGGCTCCCCCCTCCGGAAGAGGTCCACCTTTCCTCGGATTTCATTGAGTCTTTTTTCCACCGACCTCGGCGGAAACGCTAATGATCGCCTTCCCAGGGTCCACCCCCACCGTCGCTTTGTTTTGGTATGGATGGAATTAGCTGCTCGCACTTCCTGCCGCCGTTGCTGTTCTCTCTTCCCATTTCTATCACTATTTTCCCACCCGCCCTATCATGGGACCCAGTCACCTGTGCCCCTTCCTTGTTCACTCGTTGTAGAGAAGTCTTCGCCTGGAGGAGGGTCCCTTATTTGCATCACGCTCCCAAGACGCCGCGGAAGCAGGTTTTTTGCGATGCCGTCCGACACCTCTTTTTTAAGAACTTTTCCACTCATTTTTTTGTTGCCGCGTGCCCCTTTCCATCCTCGCAGAACGCATACCGAGGAGGACCCTAGGTCCTTTTTCTCCCTCAACATGATGCCGGAAACCCCCCCCCCCTTGATATTCTCATTTTCCCTTTTTTTGTTGAGATCCGTTTTTTGTTGTCGCCGCGTCGACAGCAGGTTTCCGTTGAAACAGACATAGGTGTCTGCCTCTTCTGGCGTTCTCTATTGCTTGTGTACTTTCGTGCGTCCCCCTTGCATTTGCCTTTGATTCGCGGTGTGGGAATGAGCTGCCATGAGTTTCTTGATTTGGCATTTTTGACGCCGCCAGTTCCACTGCTTTTCTCTTCGCCGACGATGGTCGTCCGTCCTTGGCAAACGGATTTCCCCTTTCCTCGGTTTTGCCATGATATTTCTTGTTGATTTGCTGGCATGTCCCCCCCGTTATAACAGCCCCGTCGGCCTTTTATTTGTCATGCAGACAATGTGGAGTCCCCTTTGCTTTTGTCTTTCACCTCTCGGTGAGTTGCCTACCTGGCTTCGACATGTTTCAGTTTTGTGCGAGGTCTTTGGTGATCCCTTCGACCTTGTACATCTGCTTCGTTGCCGCGCGGCGGTTCGCCTGCCCTTCCGACAATGCATGCTTCTAAGGCAATTATCAACCTGGGGCATTTGCCCAAACTTTCACCCTTTCGATTCCTCGCACAGGATGCATTGGTTCTTCATCGGGATCACGTTCCTCCCTATGTTACTTCACCCGCCGTTTGCCATGTCTCGTTTGATCCAAAGCGCACCCCGATTCCCCCCCAGGAGCCTCGGTTGTAGAGGTCAACACTTTCCGTTTCTCGTCTTGTATTGCGATCTGCATCTGCCTTTTCCCATTTGACGAGCCTGTCCCTTTTCTCAAACGATCTTGCTCGCCTTTCCGACCGGGGAATGGTGAACCGATGGTTTCTCCCAGTTCCCTTTTTTGAATTAAAGACAATCGTCTTACTTCGGGGTCTTCCCCAAGCCGGGCCCCCGCCTTGAGGAACTTCCTCGCCTTCTCTCGATTTTTCCGCGTCAGCTCCAACTAATCCGAAATGCGGTTTTTTTTTTTTGGTTATGGCAGGATGAACTGCCTTCCCCCTCCCCCGCTGGCTGGTGCCTGAAGGCCTCCCCCGGACGGCGTGCGTCTTCCTTCTTACCCTGTTTAGATCAGCGAGATCTTGGGAGGAACGCGAGCCTGTGCTGTGGCCCGCGGTTTTTTCCGTGTGGCGTGATTCGACATGCCCCCTTGTTCCCACCCCTCTCCTACTGGCGATCTCGTCTTCTTTGTCCTTTCCTTTTCCATCGCCGGCTAATTCTTTTCCCCAACCTTATTTTGGTGGTTTCCATAAAATCCCGAGGCTGTCGCGCAGTTCTCTTCCGTTCAGACAGTTGCCCAGCCTGATGTCGAGGTGTCCTTTTTTTTGCCCTCTCTGCTGACCCTGTGAGTTTGGCCTCCGGCTTCACTGGCTGCCGTCCTATTGTGGCGTTTTTGCAGTATTGTCTTTTGTTTCGGATGAACGACGTTGTTGATCGTGCGCAGATGTTCCCCTGCGCCCCACATCCGGTGTGCTCTTGATCCGAATCGACGACGCCACCTTCAATTTTTTCAGTGAAACCCGCCCCCCCGCCTGTGACCACTTCTTTTAACCTTTTCCCGAATCATAACGCACTGTGCACTTCGACTTTTGAGACGCGTTTGTCCCCTGGGGATTTCCTCTATCGTGTGTTGCGCACCTTCATTGATCGACAATTCCTTAACGCTCTCCTTGCGTCGCGCGAGGTGACCTTTTTTGACACCCTACTTCCCCAGATAAAGTTTTTCCCGTATACATTCCTCGGAGTTCCAAAGTAGCGCCTCCGATTCTCTCCATCATGACCGTTACCGCGACGGCCGTCGCCCCATACTCCCCCAATTTATGGAAAGACATCTTCGAAAAATCCCTTTGTTCTCTGTGTGATGTCAGTCAGCACACTTCATCGCCGTCAGAGTCGGAGACGAATTCGCCGTTTTTTCCTTCCCGTCCGCAGTGTTCTAATGAGTTCATGTTTCAATCTCCCTCCCCTTTAACCCCGCTTTTTTTTTTTGTAGTTCGCTCACCCCGGCAGGCATCATGTCCTCTCGAGCTTTCCTCTTTTCTGGATCGCGTATAAACGACTTTTCCCACCCCTTGTTTTCTGGTCCGCCTCTTCATGGATTTTGTCGAAATTTGAGGGTACTCGCGGCCGTCCTGACTTCCCCTCAAGTCTTTCTTTTTGACCCAAGAAATTTTCTTCGCGCGCCGCAACGTCGCTTCCTAATGCGCCATAATGTCCTCTCCTTATCACTATTCGATTTTCTTGTATTCGTTTTTCCCTCTTTTATTAATGTTGGGGAAATAGTTTAAACATTTTCTTCGGGATGGACGAGCTTATCTATCTTCGATGTTCCCCTTTCTTCTCAGGCCCCCCGCCTCCCGCTTGTCCTCTTTCGTGCTGTCCGCGTTTTTAGTGAGGCACCCTACTGAAGATTTTGATGACTACCGTTTTCGTCTGGGCTCCTTCCCGCTGTATGTGCGGCTACAAGAAGCGTGCAGGGATTCTTTTCTCGGGAGCATCTTTCCAGCGACCTTTAGTAGGTCTCTGCGACCAAATCTCTTCCCCGCGCCCATGATGGCCATATCGGCGCGATAATCGTTTTGGTGATTCTGGTTCGGGCTGGGACAAGCTGTTATTCGCGAACAGTCCCCCTCTCCCTGGTTCTTACTACCTCTTCTGGTGCTCCGTCTTAAGCTCCCGCCTGACGCCTACCTCGTTTTATCACTTTCAGCGTGAAGCTGTTACGGGGCTTGCGTTTGCATGATCCGGAACCCTTTTTGGTCACGTTTTCCGTCAAATCTCCTGCGTCGGCACCTAACATGACTCGTGCCTTAATTCCCCTTGTTTTGATCTCCGCAGTTTACGCCTGCACCCCCCTCACCACGTGTGAACTTCGCGGTGTTCAACATCCCTTTGCGATTCTTCCGTTGTTTAACAATTTCTGCACCCCGATCCTGTCGCGTTTTAGGGAATCTTTAGGGCTGCGCAAGTCTGATACGTGCGTGATCGAATATACTACTTTTTGTGCCCCCTTCTTTCTTGACACTTGGCACGGCTGGTTTTACTCTTCATTATTCCCTACCGTGCGTCCTTCCCACCCTTTAGTCCAAGGCCTACCTGTCCAATGTAGATCCCTGCTCAAAGTGTTGAATGGCCCGTTAGATTCTGTATCTGTGCTCGATTAAGTGGTGTTGTTTATTTGTAGACAGTTCTTACTTTTCGAGGATCTCATCTACGAATTCCCTCCCGTTCTCTTTTTCGAGCCCTGGATTGCTCCTCTTCGCTTTACGCCCCTTTTTGCGTTTGGATCTTCGCGTCTACGCACCAGCTCGCCGTTAGCTGTTTCTCTGCCCTTCTACCCGTACTTTTCCGTAGGGCCTGGTGACTAAAGTTTGAAAACACCCCTGCTGCAGACGCAGCGGCCCATCCTGTCCCCTGCCCCAGACCCCTTTGCCTCCCTGCCTCTCTTTTCAAAAACCTCCCTTCGCTTAACTCTGACCCCATCGTTTGTTTTCTTTCCCATCGCCGGATCTCCGTCTTCTTGGCAGCGTCCCAGGCCCCGATCAGAAGGCCGACCGCCAGTTTTAGTTTC
>Ga0179593_1343317_pt1 | contig 10552 bp, 11 predicted proteins | sample CZODoug2_1_08_16_FD_185931 | JGI IMG/M metagenome (GOLD analysis project Ga0179593, IMG submission 185931) | Vadose zone soil fungal communities from Angelo Coast Range Reserve, California, USA - CZODoug2_1_08_16fungal (PacBio error correction) | ecosystem: Environmental > Terrestrial > Soil >... | reverse complement strand
TGGCCCTCCTGACGGTTCGTGGCCGTGAAGGGTCACGCTACCCTTTATTTCCTCCAACTTCGCACACACACTTGTCCCTGCAATTTGCTCGGCTTCTTCGCTGCGTCTACCTTTTGCAGGCCTAGGATGAAGACCGTGATCGTTTGTTCCCCCCTGAACAATCAACACCTATTTAACCTCCCCATCGGACATTCACAATACCTTATTCGACTTTTTACGTTTGGAACCTTGTGACCCGCGTTTTGTTCCCCACCTCACGAGGCGCCGGACCCCCCATAGTTCATAAGCATGTAGTCTGCCTTTTGTATCTGTTTCGGCTTCCTAATCTGGTCAGCCCAATTAGGTACGTCTCCTACAGTCGTTTCCTTCCCCTTTACTTCGACAGATTTATACGTCTCAGAGAGTTCTGCATAGGGGTTGATAGCGCCACCATACAAAGAGGGTCGCGGTCGTTTCGCCTCGTTAAACCCCCCAAACAGCCTTGTTTAGGCATTTAGTGAGTACGCGCCGAGGTTTTCTCATCTTCTTACCCCTGAATTTTTTTGTGGACCAGAGTTTCCCTCCCTCTTTTTTCAGTCCCCCCTTTTGCAGACCCCCCCCCTTTCCCTGTACAAGAGTTAAATTCTGGTTGAGCATTGTGGCTGGCATTCAACAGCCCTTAGGACTGGAGTTAATAGTTTCTGGGAATCCGGCGATTTGCCGTTTTTCTTTGCGCTCCAGAGGAACCGGCCAACGGTCTTTCAAGATGATCCGCGCCGTGGTGCACCCCCTTCTGGGTTCCCTGATTTTCCGGGTCCTGAACCTGTGGAACTTCACCAAACGTTGTTCAGTTTCCCTCCCGACCCCTTTTTGTTCTCTTTTTCGAAAGCCGCCCGTTTCGATTGAAGAGGTGCCGACTTTTGTTCACACGCTGTCTTACGCGTCGTTGGCGCCCGTGAAGCCAAAGTACACGATCTATGCGCGTTCATTTGATTGACACGTCCTGGTGGCACCTTCCCTCGTATGCGGCTTAAAGTGGCACACGCCTCCAAACTGTGCCGACCTCTACCCCCCTCCCCCCTCCATGCGCAGTCCTCTCTTTTTGATCGCCCTGCTCCTCCAGAAGTCTTTCTTTTCCCGTTTATCTTTCTCTCAGAGTCTAAATGAACCTGTTGAAATAAAGGCGTTGCTTCCTGCACAGGCTTCCTCCCCGGCGCATTTTTTGAAGCACTAGGATACTATGCAAGAAACTCCCACAAAAACTACCCCAGACTAAATCCCCCCTTCCTTTGACGCTGTCCCCCTCGACCTCCCATCCGGGTGCTTTCACAGCCATCCTATTTTTAGGGTTTCGTCGTTGCCGTACATCCTGGATGGTCAGCTCTTGGTTTCCTACAGTGAGAGGTAACGACGGACACCCTTTTCCCCCGCCTGCGAGTCCCTCGCTCTCTCCGCACCCTGGCACCCCCCTTTCTTTTTCCCAGTCTCCAGTGTGGAATGGAGAGAACTCAGATATCATTATCCTTTTGCGCTCCCCTTGAAGTCCTATGCTGCCCTCCAGAAATCCCCCTATTGAGGGTTGCTTTTCTGATTGCCTACACCCACCGGGAAGGATTGGGATCCGTCCCCCCCCCACTTCCAGTAGAATGAATTCCCTTGAAATCCCAGGTCCCGCCGGCCCCTAGTTGGCAGAACCTTCAACACCCCTCCCCTTAACTACTGTTTTCCCCATTTTTTATCTACTTTTTCATGTTTTTTTTTCCGGTCCTTTTCTTCATTTTCTCCTGTGTTTCTCCCCGACCCTGCTGCAATGAGAAGAGTTTTCTGGGGGGTGTGGATTTTTCGTCCTCCCCTTAATCGTGGAATCTTTCGCCACGCATCACCACTTGCGACGACTGACCCTTGCACGCTTTCCTGCTGTTTTATTGCTAAATCCTCTAGCCCGTCCCTCTGCAGTCTTAGGGGAAGACCCCCAGAATAAGATAAAAACTCCTTGCCCCCATTTAATTTTTTTCCTCTTCCCATTGAAACGTGGTCAATCCAAGCGCGCCCATCGCTGTTCTCCCTTTCCCCCCTTAAGCCCGTTCCTCGTCCTTGATTTTTTCATTTTTATCCCATCCTCCTTTTTCTCTTTTTTTTCCTCCGGTGTTTTGTGACCGTCCCTGAGTGTTTTCACCTCATAAACACGCACTGCCCATCGTGCTTTTCTGACGTAGAAAGGACAATCCTTTCTGTTGTGTGAAACGTACTTTCCATTCCAGATTTTCTTATATTTCAATGTCCCTTTTAGTATTGGTAGCTAGGATTTTCTTCCTCCGTAACGACTGTCCCCCTTTTCCTTCGATTGAGTCGTTATCCCCTAATCTCACGTCCTTCTCCCCCGCTTTTCGAAATTGGTGGTCTTTTCTCTTCCGAGAGCGTATCTTTTTTTTTCAGACACAAACTCTCCTCGGACGCTCTAGACCCCAATTGATAGAATTCAGTTGTGTCGTTCCCCCGATCCCCCCGCCTCCCCTAATCCGCAGGAGAGTTTTTCTTGCTCTAACTTGAGTCGGGACTAGAATGTGAGTCAAGTATTTTGTCAGCCTTGAAGTCCTTTTTCCCATTTTGGAAGGACGTTTCCTCCGCGCCATTTGACCTCCCCCCATGTAATTTGCTTCCGAGTTCGGGTCCCGTCCAGCTTCCGGTGGGTAAGGGGATGGAGATCCTTTCCCCTCCGGTGTATTTTTTTTCGTCCAGATTTCCCTGTTATCGCCATCTTTTTGATTTGTCTGGTTCTCACTGTATTGCTTTTCCTTTTTTTCGCAGTTTGCCCAGTGCTGGTTTATTTTTCCCTCCCTTTCGTTGACTGGGCTGGCGTTTACAATGACATACGTTTACTTCTCCTCTGCTGAAGGTCTTGCCCCACGAGCTGCTTTCTTTACGTCCCCTTCACGGACACTGAACCTCCTTAACGATTCCCTTGTTCTCCCTCCTGAGTTCTTCGGTTCGCGGCTCCAAATCGGGTATTGTTGGGTAGTTTTCTGTTGCTTTTCTTTTTCTCCTTGCTTCACCTATTCTCGTAGCGCAGCCTGTACTTCCTCCACGCGCTTTCGTATTTCCCTTCTCCTTCGTCGCCGAGCCGCTCCTCGACGGCTTCGTTCCCTGAATTTTCCTGTCTAGTCTGAGAGCATTCTTGGACGACTTCTTTCCTCTTGCGGGTACGTGCCAACGCAGGGCCCTTCACGCGTCCCTTTTTTTTGCTTGGCCCATCCAGAGCGACTCAAACCTTCAGGCATAGAAGTGTGGAAGTTGCTCCGACGCCCTCGATCCGCCCAGCGTCTCCCGTCGTCCTTTGTTCCCCCCACGCTCTTGAGATGAATTCGCCCCCGAAAATCTCTGCTATCTCGCCTGCCCCAGAGTTTGTGGAGGCTTCCCCGTCCGAACCTTTTCTCCCCTGCTCCGTACAGCCGTTTCAGGGAACTTGGCCGGTTACCTTCATGTCCCCACCATTAGGCACTTACCGTCGGCTCTGCAGCGTTCTGGATCCCAAAGTCGTTTCTTTCCCCAGATATTCCCGAATCTACACGATACTTCGACCAACGCCACTTTTTTTGTCGTGGCCTGATGCCGCCAGTCCGATGCAGCTTTCCTTTCCTTGATATGCCTGCTTTTTTTTAAGCGGCTTGGCTTATAAGCAGCAGCTTCTCGGTCACGAGATGGTCCCCCCCTCCCCACAGTCTTTTAAACTAGTTAGCGACACTCGCTTCTCCTCTCCGGCCACCTCCCCCAAGCGCTGTGAATCCATTCTTGTTGGTGGTTTCTTCACCTCCCTCCCAAGCTTTTTTGTTGGCCTAGATACTTTTGAGTCTCTCCGCTCTGTGACGGATACGCTATGCAGTACATACGTGGGAGTGTCCGAGAGGGTTATTTCTGCTCGACCCTCCGTTTCATTTCACTATGTGGGAGACTTTTTTTATTGTTCTGAATTCGAGTCCCTTACTTTTTTTTTTTACTGCTAGCCCCTTTTTGACGGCGGCAAGCGGGTGCTTTGTTTACGACGTTGTTCCATTCAACCCGTAGGCCCTCACACCATATGATGGGTTTTGATATTTTGAGTTTTCCTCTTTTTTTCAGGTGATTTGGTTCCCACTACTTCATTCCCCGTGCCCCCCAGCAGCTGCCCAGAGCGTTGATAGCCGCTTGCTTTGAAGTAGAACTTGGTAAGTTGGCCTCCCTTACGTCTCTTTCATTCCGTCTCGGACTCGGTCAGGTATTCTCTCCCCCTTTTTGTTGTTGAGAGCGCTGGGAAGTTTGTCTGTCCTTCGTTTCACGCCTGTACGGGATCACCCCTTCCTCCCCCCCAGTTTCTGTCCCTTCCATCGTTCGCCTTTTTTCTCTGAGATCAATGCTCCAGACTGGCAGTTGGATTCCTTTGTTTTTACCCCCCCCCAATCGACCTACACTAGTTTTTCAACCAACTCCAATCGAAATTCACCACTTTTTTGCATTGGTTGAGTTCGACTGTTTAGCGGCACCAGTGGAACAGCTTCGTCCCCAAGCCCACGCTGGCAACCCCACTTCTAAGGTGTCGCGCCCTATCTCTATTAACACTAAAGGTCCCCCTGAGTCTTAACGAGTTCGTGTCTTTCTCTTCCCATCCGGGGGTCGTTCAACCTTCGCTTATGACGTCTCTCCGTCTTTCCTGGGGATCGTTTGTTCAGGTCCACAGTCCCCATATGTGTAGGGGGGAGATTTAACACCCTTTGAGGCGGCTTCTCTTTATTTAGAAACCCTATTTCGCTTCCTCGTTCCGCTGTCCTGAAGCTGTTTTTTTCCCAGTTTGTTTCCGAATCTTGCTTCTTTTTTTTCCGGGTGAGCCCCCCCCCCTACGCTGACATCAGGCTTCCAGGATTGATCGAGGCTTGGGCATTTAGGGCATCTACAGTCCCGTCCCATGGCTTTTGATTCTTTCCTTTGAGGTGCGGGACTGGTCGATCGTTTTTTTGTTTCGCCCCCCTTTTCACTCGGGACATGCATTTTTGGTCGGTTTGTGGGTGTTCCTGTCCACTCCCGCCCCCCGTGCCCGATCCTCTGATGTTGACGGAGCAGGGTGAACCGGTTCTGTCCTTTCCGCCGCCCAACGCTGGTCAGCAGTTGCTGACGGTGTTGGAGTGCTCATCGTCGCCTCCGCTTTTCCTCCTGATTGAGACGTTTAACGCTTGGCATCTCGCGATTTTGCGTGTCTAACCGTACAACGCTCTATGTGCTTTTCACGTTTGAGTGCCCCTCTACTCTTGCCACCTTTTTTTCGTTTCTTTTTCCTACCCACTCCGCCTGAAAACTTGCCCCGCCCCCAGTTTATGCGCGCGTCCTCGCGGGAGATTAACGCCCTGCTCCTCGAAGAGAAGCAGACTTCCTCCTGCCGAGAGAACCATAACCTTCCGTTTTCGGCCACCCCCGGTTCCTCTCTCTTTGTGCCTATCTACAGACAGACAATCATCCACGTACCCCTCTCCGATTCCCAGCCTTTGTCGCTTTAACTCGCCGCACTCCGTTGGCTCTCTTCCCCTGAACCTCTTCTTCGGGGGCCGGTGCGTGGCCTTGCCCATTCCGTGTAAAGCGCGGGTTACAGACCCTTCACCCCGTGCAGAGTTCTAGTACTTCTTTTAACCATGGCCTTTTTTCCCCCTCCGAGCCGTCAACGCTTTCCCCCATCAACCACCCTGCGACTGTTTTTCCGCCCGGACGTACCTTCAGTCTCATATCTCGGTTTCCCCGCTCCCTTTGAAGAAACTTTCCCTCCAGCCTTTAGGGTGTAAGTCGTTTTTTTATTTTTTTTTTTTCCTCTTAGTCCACATTTTTTCTTGACTCGTGTCATCCCCCCCTCCACCTCAGGTAGACCCATCAAGTTTAACCCTTTCCTCCCTGGGCGGATTTTTTTTTATTTTTTACAAAAGCTTTTTTTTTTGTCGAAACGACTCTAACCCATGACGGCGATTCCCCCCCCCATACAGATGGACTACCTGAATCCCTATCCTAAGTCGCGGTCCTCTCCTTTCTTTCGGATATACGTTTGTGGATATCTCTTCACTTTTAAGCCAAATGAGACCTGCGATGCCTATTTTTTGTTGAAGAAACCCTTCCCCCCCGTTGTCTTCGTTTTCGTAAAAGTCTCCCCCCCAAGTGCTTGACTGGAACAGCGAAGATGCTGTTACTCCCTGTTCTTGCGTAAACCCAGGACTCACGTTTCCTGTCGTTCTTTTTCCCCTTCAGATAAAACGCACCGTTCCCCCATTCTCTTACCCTCTTACAATGGGGCCCCGTTTTTTCATTCCACGACGTTTTTGACCCAACTTCTTTTATCCCTTGGTATACCTAATCCTACCCCTTCAAGATGGCGCTTTTTATTCGAGTTTTCATTTTCCTCCTTGTTTTTTTTGAGTTTTGGAGAGATTCATGTTTTCATGATTATAACCGGCCCTCTCCCCAATCTTGCTTTTGTTTTCGTGACCCGGATAATTTGACGTATCTTGTCCCGCACGTTTCCACTTTTAGCTCGGATTGTCCGTTGTACTGTTAATCTTCCCGTATCTGCCATGATGTTACATTTTGTCTATTGTCTTCGCATCGAAACTCCTCGCCCCCACTGTTTGTCGTCTCGCACTGGAGGTTTACTTTCCTTGAAGCTTACGATGAAGTTTTCCCAAATCTCATTCGACTCTTTTCTCACCTGTCGCCTTCAGTTTTTTTTCTTTTTATTTATCCCATCCTCTCCTGGAGATTCCGCGGCTAACTGAGTGGGACATAAACATGTGAGCAGCCCGGTATGGAAGAGGCCCTAGGTGTTCCCGTGTTTTTACTCTTTTTTTTTCTCCCATCTTCCCTGGTCTGATTGATTACTTCTCTTTTTTTCTTTTTTCTTTTGATGGTGATAAACGAATTCTCCCTTTGTTCAGGTGCTAAGCCTCCCGTTTTTCTTGTTTCTGGCGCAGCCTATTCAAGGTTATCGCCTCCTCCTTCGCTTTTTCTTATGGTTTCTTCAACAGTCACCCTGGTCTGATGGACAGGGTTTTTCATGCTGGGGTACCTCTTCTTTCATGGCGCGGAGTTTTACCTTCCCTGTTTGAGTACGAATTAATCTTCATATTTGAAGTTTTTCGACAAACAGCATGATTTGCGTGAAAGAAGTTCCCCCTCACTCCGCCCCCCTCGTAACAGATGCCAGCCCGAGCAGCCGGATTTCTTCTCTCGTTCCGACAAAGTTCTTTATTTCGGTTGTAGTTTGGATTTGCTAGTCCTTGCTCCCCTCTCCTCGGCGTGCTTCCTGCCTTTTCCCCACCAGCGCTTTATTTCCCCAAGGTTCAGTTACTTAGGATTTATTGTTTTCTTTCCCCTTCTCTTCTTCCCCGCAGGCGCTCTCCCGGCGAGGCGCGCATTGGATTGTTGCTTTCTTTCTTAGCTTTTTTCTTCGTCGGTGGCACTTAAGGCCCCGTCGCGGGCAGATTCCCAGGAAGGTTTTTTCCACCCACATTTATTACGCAGAATAGAGCGCTGGGTTCCTTTTCTTCCCCTCTCGCTTGAGCCACTCCCCCTCTCCCTCGTCCTTCCGCTTCCCAAATGGGACCCCTGACGACTTCGTGCCCAACACAGATTGCCCTATCGACTACCAGCTTTTTTTCTTGGAAAGTCTACCCCTGTTCGCCTGCGCCCTGATTTCTTTTTTTCAGGTTTCACGTCGTTGCATTGCCATCGCCCTCAATCTTGCGGCCGCCGTTTTAGATTGAGGCTGCAACACTTGGTTGACGTAATCACCTTTTACTCGGTTGCCGTGTCCCAACTTCTTCTTGGCTTGCCCCTCGCCAGCAGGCTCCAATCATTTTGACCGGCTTGTCAGAGGCAGGCTTCCCTTTCCAGCCTTTTTCCAGCTTGTACCCGACTTCCCACCGGCCGGTCAAGCTGCGAGGAGCTACCTCGTGTTTGTCGACCTTTCATCCCGAAATTCGCCTACTGGTGGTTTTTTCCCCCTCCGACTCAATCGCTTTGGCTGTTTTTTCCTTTCATCCTATCGACGCTCTGTTATCCCAGCTTCCGAAGTTGCCGGTTTGTTTTTTGGCGAAAAACTTTTCCCCCTGCGGTTCATTGCCGTTCCCCCCAGAGTTAGACTCTGTGGGTCCCCTTTTTTGAGACCTATAGGCTGGGGCGCGTCACTTTTTCCCCATGTTGGCCGGCCCCTTCCCTCCCTTTCTTTTTTCCGGACGACGTTACACTTTCCGCGGCGTCTTCTCCCCCATCTTTTGGACAGATTTTCCCCGATGCGTTGTTTGAACCTGAGGTACTTGCACCCCAATGACGTCCTTCCTCCCCAGGCTTCATCTTTGCGGCCTTAGCGTTCTAGCGCCGTGCGAGTTACAGTAGACGTTTTGGAGTCAGTTTTTTGAATCAGCGTAATTCCTTTCTTTTCCACAGTGAGTTCCTCTCTCTCTTTTCCTCCCTCCTTTGTCTTTTTTTTCTCTCTGATTTTGGACTGGCCCAGTGAGATCGAAGGCTGGTCATGAGTCCCCTCTCTGCCCCCAAACGTTTTTTTGGTGCCCTTTCGCAGTTCGGTCCCGTGAAATATGAAGTCCGGCAGTACTTTAGTTGTCCCATCGACCTCCCCCCACCTTTTACCAAAAAAGCCACCTCCTCCCACTACTCAAGAATCCAGGCCGTACTTTGCGCCTTTGACCCTTTAGTTTCAACCCCCGCACCGCCGTTTCGGTTCCGAGGTCGCCCAGCCTGTATCTCTTCCTGAAATACAACCCTCCCCCATTTTTCCAAGTCTCTTACTTCGTTCTCTTGGATCGGAATCTCCCTTTTCTCTTGAACTTGACGTATTCTTCTCTCTCTGTATCCTGATAGGAGGCTCTGGGGTTCTCGCTTCTCACCCAGCCCTTGGTGTTGGTCGTTTTTGTGTCATTAACAACAACCCAGATGAGTGCGCCTTTCGATGTCGTCGACGACAGGCCCGTTTTTTCTTTCTCCTCGCGCTCCTTGACTTTCAGTTTTTGACCTGCGTTTTGCCCCGCAGAGGCGTGGGCCGAGTGTCGCCCCTTCCCTCTGCACTCTTCCTAACAATGATGTCGAGTAGCGTTTTCCCTTGCTGTCTTCCGCTCAACGTGCCCGACCTTTGGCGTGCTATTATCGTGCAGAGGTGCTTTTCCACGCTTTTTTTAGACTAGCTGTTCTGAAGAGGCCCCGGCTGGCGATGTTTGGTTTTCTTTACTGCTCCGTGCCTTTAGACCTTCTTCTCTGGCTAACGTCGGCTTACCCCCGTCCACCCAACTCTGTTTCCCGAGGCGAGAGAGGCAAGATTGTTTGGTGAAGTTTTTCTTGAAAGTTTGAAGCGGTCGACGACTTGCCACGCTGGGCTTCCTTCAGCGATGTAGTTGTGATCGGACAAGAACCCCGTACAAACGCTCGATTTATCTGTTTATGGAACCATCTACTGGTCCTGTTTCACCCGGAAAGCGTGACTTGCCTGTGGAAACCGACGCCGTCCCCAAGTCTGCGTCAGGAGTCAACCAATCATGTTGCGTTAGAGGGTAGTTCCCCTCCCTGAAGCAATCACTCGTAAATGATCTCTCTTTGACGCGTAGACTCTCTGGTCCCTTAAACGTTGGAGGCGGCCGGCTTTCGCGTCCCTCGAAGCAAGGATACGCCCTTAACACTCCCACGCCCCTGCACGTACCACAATCCCCGACTGTATTGCGCTAACCCCGTCACTCCTTGGCGATCTCACGTACGGAGGGGCCGGTCCTCGGGTTCTGTTTGACGTGCAGCTCGGTGGTGCGCCCAGAACCCGTAACTATGCTTGGAGAAGTCCCTTCTCAAAACTTTTCATTGAAAACGCGCGCGTCAACCTTTCCTAACCCTCATGAACATGAGACCCCCTTTTTCCCCCCAGCCGGAATGTTTACACTCAGACATCTCATGTCTTTTTTTTTCTTCCCTGATACCTTGCAGCCTCAATCTTCTCCCCTCATTTTCCTACCTTTGGTGTGAAGCGCTTTTACCCTCGTTATTGGCCAAAAATGAAGTCTGGTATCCCGACACTCCAGGCCCCTCAGACTCCTTGACCCCACCCCTTCCCCCGTGTTCGCGGAGTCAGAACGTTCCCTGTTTTTGACCCCTCCGGGATTTCCCTCCGACTGGCCATTTATTCCCCCTACCACCTTGCGGGAATGGCGGTTTTTTGTTTAATTTTGTGAGTCTCTGACGTTTACACTGGACCCCCCCCATTTGTAGTCGAGTCTGCGATTGATTGTGTTTTGAAGAAAACGTCATCGGCCCTGCGTGTGAAACGCCATCCCCCCTGCGCACCCCCTTTTGCCCCTATTCACGCGCTTGTTATATGCGACCCTTTTTTTTTAATAGATTCATTAAATTCGCTTTACTGATTCAGACAACGAATTTTTCCGTACCGGTTCCTTCATCCTCCCCCTTACACAACGTTTTTTTTCCACCTCCCAGGACGCGACAATCTTCCGTTCTAATCCATCCTCACCCCTGCAATTGGCGAGTCCTTTGCCCGTCAGTACCCTCAGGTTCTGCT
>Ga0179593_1574255_pt1 | contig 10553 bp, 10 predicted proteins | sample CZODoug2_1_08_16_FD_185931 | JGI IMG/M metagenome (GOLD analysis project Ga0179593, IMG submission 185931) | Vadose zone soil fungal communities from Angelo Coast Range Reserve, California, USA - CZODoug2_1_08_16fungal (PacBio error correction) | ecosystem: Environmental > Terrestrial > Soil >... | reverse complement strand
GGCCTTTTCCTGATTTGGAAGGCTGACTTCCGATGCCCCACATTTTCGCTTGCCCGTGGTTGTTTTGGTTTCCCTCGTTCGGACTATCCAAACTGTCCCCACTTCCCCTCTTTCTCCCTCCATTTCGCAGGTGGTTTTAGATCTAAAGATACCCATTAGTTCTTCCAGCCGTCTTGGGCTTATGGTAACCCTTTATTCCCCCCCGAGTCAAGCCCCCACTGTTTCTTTCTTTGATTGACCACCCCATTGCCAGGTGCCTTTAAATACGGTTATCGACCTCGCCTTGGCGATCTTACGTCCTTCCCTTCCCCCTTGCTTTTTCCCCTTTCTCAAAACCTTGTAACTATTAAGTTCGAAACCCTACATTTTGTTGTGACCTGGATGTGGACCCCCCTTCTTCCGACGCCTCTTTTTCCCTCCCATCCCCCCCCCTTTTTTCTCGTAAGTGCTTGCTAATACCTCCTATCTCCCTGTTGTTCGGGCACCCTAACTACTGATTCCCGATATTTTAAGAAATCCTTTCGAAGGCCCAATCCTCCCCCAGTCTTTCGTCCTTAGACGCATACGGATTAGTGGCCACTTAGCAGTGGTATCCCGCTTTACTTTTATTATAGCGCATAAGAGGCTTTTAATTGCCTACCCTGAGACCCCTTTCTTTTCCGGTACCATATGGCGGCGACAAATCCAGATTTTTTTTTCGCTCGCCACGAAGGCACCCTCCTTTCTTTCGACAATTTACTTGAAGGCCCTGAAAGTCCCGAGGTACCGGTTTGTTGGTTGCCCCCTCTTTTGTGTTGCTCCCATTAGTCGCGAGCGCCAGAGGCGAAGAAGGCGATTGGTGCCGTTTTTTCGGACTTCCAGTGGCCCCGAAAACCCCCCAGTTTTGGACAATCCTTCTTCCCTTTTTCCTATTTTTCCAAAAGCGTCCTTCTTCTGATATGGTCAAGCCCCAATTCGAAGTGCGCACCGCCTTTTACGTCTCTTCTGATTGTTTCACTATACCAGTATCCCGGGATCTTTACTGTCCTTTTTCCGCAACCATCTCCGTCCTTCCCAGAGAGTAGCTAAACGCCGGCTCGCACCTTCCCATTCCCCGCAGGTCGAATTCTTAGCTTTGGGCTTTGAACCGGTTTCCAATTTTTCCAACCCCCCTGCGCCACGGTCTTGCCCCCCGGATCGTTTTTTTTTACCACGTTGCAGGATCCCGGCTTACCTGCCCTTCCCCCCCGGTCATCCTGACAGGGTCCCTTTTAGCGGTTGTGACCTTTTTTTTTGTTGGCCGAAGGGTGTCCTCCTTACGTTTGATTCTCGTATGTGCACAGCTGCCAATCAATCCTTTATGGGGTCACGACCGGCGTTTGGTTTTGTGGGGCCATTTTCGTACGGCAGAACGACTGGCGAAAAATTGACGTCCTTCCCCTCCGAGATTTACGATCATAGGCCCAAGATCTGAGAAAGTGTAGCAACAAGGAGGGACAGACTAATTGGGTCGTCTCGCGTACCTCCTGACATCGGTCTGGCGCCAGGCTGCCCTAGCTGATAGAACCACCGATTTTGACTTGGGTCGCCAACCTTGATTTTTTTTCGCGACTCAGCCCCTTTTTTTTCCGCCGGCCTTCTTTTTTTTTCTTTCCCCTTTCTCCGTCCTGACGAAACCGCGCTGTCTTTTTTCATTTTTGTTCTACGCGTTTCGGCGACCCAGATTGGAGTTTGAATCCTCAGGCTCAAACGAAGTCCCTCTTCCACTTTTTCTTGTATTGCCGTTGTTTCACTTTTACACTCCCTTTTTGTGGTCCCTGCAGTCCCTATTCATGCCTTTCGCTGATTTCTGAGTTCCGATCTCGACAGCACTTCTCTGAGGATGGTGTGGCTCCCATTGACCCAAGCTTCCGGTTTTCCCGCCCTCATGTTCCCATGAATCTCTTTTTCTCCCCTTTCACGAAACCCGGTCCGTAGGCTTAACATTTGGTGGTCATTTGGGCGAAGTTCTCCCTGCGCTGTTGGGGTTGTGCTTTTTGTGCGCAAGTTTTCTTTGATAGATTGACCAGTTTTTTCAAACCCTTTGACCCACTCGTTCTTAGCCCCCCCCGTTTTCGCTTTTTTGCAGCTTTGTGGAGACGTAGAAAATTGATGACTCCTCTTTCTTTTCTCCCCCCAACTCCACGTTGTTTTTCTCTAGGATAATCCCTAGTTTACTTTTTGGAGCATCCCCAGTTTCCCGGAACCCGATCTCGGCCTCTTCATCCTTGATCTCTAGTCCCATCGTAGCCCGCAGTCCAGCTTTCTTCCTTTTCCGTTGTTTTTTTCCGCAAGCGATCACTGAAGCAGTCCCGTCTTCACCAACAGAACCCACCCCCCACTCCCGTCACCCCTGACACCATGTTCCCGCCCCTTTTACACCTCCGGACGGCTTTGGGTAAGAACGCCTTTACCATGAGTGGGTCATTGCTTGCTTGGGTTTCTTTCCCTCCTTCGCTTGACCATGGAGCCCCGTTTTTTATCGCCGCCCTGCAGTGCGCCTTTTGACGGCTCCACGGCAGCTCCCACAATGTATCCAGTGTTCTTTCCTATCTCCCACAACCCTGCGTCCCCCCCTTGGATCAGAAAAGAAGGCAATACTGCCAAAGGGGTCCTGACTTTAGTCGGATAACTGCGTTTCCCCACAATTCTTGTTTTTCTACCTATTCCCTCGTATAACCACGTCAGAGTATTAATTAATTCTCCTGCGGTATTCTTTACTGCCCCAGAACACGCTCGGACATCTGCCAAGATGGTCTATCTCTGAATTTTCATCTCGTACACGACCTCACCAATGAGGGTTCTCCGTTCAAACCACTTCGACTTTGAGCTTAAGCTAATGCTCTTTCCCACGCTTGTTTAGGCCTGTCTCAACCGTAGGCCCGTTAGTAGGATGGTAATGTTTCTCGACCCATAGTAGGCCCAAAACAATTAATATTGTTCCCCCCCCTTAAGTTGATTTTCTCTCCCGCCCTCCCCCTACTTTAACCTAAATTCTTCCAAAAAACTCAGTCAACCTAGAGTCCACACCGCTACCCTGTCTTTCATATTCTACCCACCCCCCCCCCCCCCCCTTCTCTAGCGTAGAGTCAACAGTGAGTCCCTTCCCAGATTCATCCCCTTAACGCAGTGTAGACTGACCTTTTCTTTGGGTTTCCAAGCACCCAGATTCCTCTTAGCCTCCTTGCTTGTGGTTCCTGGTTTTCTTTTTTACATTCGAAGGACTTCTTGTCTAGATCGAGGGTTTTTCCTACTGGACGCTCCCCCCTCGGTCAAAACATCGCCTCGCCGTGCCCCCTTTTTGCCGTCCCCTTCCTGAAGGCCCTCCTATTTCTGCCATTCTCCTACATTCACCTGGGTCAAAAAATAGGGAACCAGCGGCTTTTTTTCCCCCCTTCTTCTTGCCCTTGAACCCCTTTTCCAGAATCCCTACCCTCTCCGGGCCTGCAGCTGTTTGTTTCACCGCTTCTTCATCCCTATCTTTTCCCCAAACGTCATTCCCATCGGTGCTCCCCGTGACGGCACTCATAGGACCATTCTTTTTCCTGGACGCTCGGACTCTTTTTCTGCCCTGGCTTCCACACATCCCTGTGTTTCCCGAGACACAAGACCCGCTTGCGGTCCTTTTTTGTCCTCCTCTAAATGAGCGATCACTTCCCCCTTCCCCGGGATACAATGGCCATTTGCCTATGTTTCGGACTCCCCCCTTTTGTCTCTTTTTCTGGTCTCCCTGTGAATTGGGTTGACCCCTCTTATCCTACGTTTTTTTCTGACCCGAGAGCTGCGGTCCCTCGGACAGCTTTTACCCCCCGACGCCCCCCCCAAACTGGGTGCCGGCGGTGGCCTCCATGGTGGAAACCCCCCATTGCCTTTTTCCACAAACTCTTCTTCTCTCTATTCCCCCCCCTGTGGGAGAGTGTTGATGTCTCGCTTTTAAGTTTACATTTCGTAATCCGTATCAGGCCTTATTAATTATCTACTCCCTCCCCGTTTTATTTTTTCCCCTCCCCTTTTCCCTGTCATTTTTTTTCTCCAGAAAGAAGTGGCTGGAGGATTTTTCTTGGTCGACTTTTTCCCAGCCCTCAGAAAGCCGTGAGTGTCACCCCCTTTTTCTGATTTCCTTTGACGATATAAGTCCAGTTGTCATTTTTCCGCATTCAGTTGACTCCTTATGGTGAGGTCCATTCTAAGTGTCACACGTTTGTCATGATGCTGAGGGGCTTCGCTTTCCCAACTGCCGGTCCCCAGCCCCTCACTACCTTCATTCTTTTTTGTCGAAGACCTGGCCGTCAGCTTGGCGCAAGGCCTTCCAACCCGCGCAGAACCACGACTTTGCACCCCCCCCCTCCGTAGCCACCATCCCATTAATTCCCTTATAAAATGATTTTTGCTTGCCGTTTCCACTGCCTGATTCCTTGAAAATCTCTCCCAAAAATTTATCAATCAGCTTCTTTCTTGAAACTTCTATTCCATCACTTTCCCCCCCGCTCCCAGCCACGTCTTTGAGTGACCTTCGTCTTAAATAACGGTCGGGCTTTCTCGAAGTAATTACGCCCTTTATATCCCACGCGATTTCCTTTGTGTCCCCACACCCTGGAACCCCAGTATACCGTGGACCCCCCCCCGCCTTGAATGTATTGTTTCGCATTTTTGTGTCCACCCTCTTGCTTTTTTCAAACAAACTTTTTCCCCTCGCTCGCCAACTTTGCTTCTATTGTTTACCTCCAGACCCCCCTATAGACGATCGTCTTTTTGGCGCCAGAACGTGTTGAAATGATTATGTCAGCCCCCTTAATTGTTCCTCAAGGTCCACTTTCCCCTCTTTTCATTTTCACCTCGGATTTTCGAGTCCTCAGAAGCTGGAAATTTTTTTGGACTCTGAGATCTTATGAACTGCCTCCTCGGCGGCAGGCCCATCATCGGGCCCGAAGACGTTGTCTTGAGGCGAACACTTTTCGTGGTTATTAACCTGACCGGATTTTCTCCGTCTTTTCCCCCCTAATGTCTTGCCTCGGCCTTGGAAACTGGTCGTGGTGGCTTCCCTTTCGTTTAGCGCGCCGCGGTCTTCCCTCTTCTGCCCAGGCCGTCCTGATGGTGAATTTTTGGATGTTGTTACAGTGTCAAGACCCGAAAGCCGTTAGTTTTCCCCCTCTTTGCGTTTCACTCTGCTCTTTTGTAGTCTGACATGCAAATCTGATCTTTCTGAACCAGTGCGGCGGGTTTTCACGTTTTTTTCTTCTTTTTGAACCCGTTGGCCTTTCGTGCATCATCAACCCCCCATCTCTATGCCATCGAAGTCTTCTCGGGCCTTTCGCCCCACCTCTCCCCCCTCCCCGCCAGGTTGCTGATCGTTTTTCATTTGCTGCGACACTTTCGACCTATCGCGCCAAAGGCCTTTGTCCCTATATCTTCAAAACCCGTGGAAGTCGAGCCTACGTTGAACAGACCGCGCGTTTCCCCGTTACCTAATCCCCTACCTTTTTTTCTGTCTCCTATAGCAGATCTAGTTCTTCCCGAATTACGGCGTTTTGATGGTCCTTTAGTTCTTTTTTTCAGGCGGCATTCACCCACTTCCTTCCTGGTTTGAACCAGTCTTTGGTGGTTATTGGTTCGATGGCACGACTTTTTCGAGAAGACTCGGGCCTCTTTCCCCGCTAAGTTTCACCTGGGCTCCTTTCAACATTCTTTCCAGATTTTATGCGAATCCCGCGGGACCCGGGTTTTCCCCTCGGCCGACGAAGGCGTCAGGTTTTTGGTCCCCTCGTCTTCGGGCGATCCCCACCCCCCTTCCCAGACTTTCTCTTCTTCCGCGCGTTTTTCCTGCTTTCCCATGTGTTACCTCCCTTCCTCGAGTATCCTCGTCCGGTTTGTTACGTTCTTTATCCTCCCCTAGACCCAGATTTTCTTGCGGATCTCCAACGAATGTTCTTCACCAATGCGTGAGGCCGGATGGTTCCCGATCTGTAAATCAAAGGATTGTGGTGTTTCTCGTCTCCCCTATTCTAAATCTATTAGTTTTGAGCCTTCTTGCCCTGTCGCGATTTGCACAACTTTATGCCTTTCGCTTTTCCTTATTTTCTCGGTTGTTCCCCTTCAGGGAGATGAACCATAACATCTTGGTTAGCTCGTTAGGCGTCCTATCCTAACCTTTTTTAGATGTCTTTTGACGTGCTACCATTTGGGAAGCTTGCACCTCGCTTGTTGTGCTGGGAGATTACGTCTATGATCCTGTTCTTTTTGTTTTCAACACGAGCTGGGCACTGCGCGTCAGTCGAGAAATTGTTTCTTGGTCTTCTTGGTACGTTTCTCTTACCCAATTGCTTTCCCCCGTGAGTATTCTCGTTTCAACTAAATACTTGTCTTTTTTCTCTCTATACTCGGGTCAGCACTGGGCCAGTCCCTCGAGGTTGTCCGCGGCTGCGCCGAGCAGGATCTTGGCGAGTATGCGTGAAAGAGTTCATTGGCCCTTTTTTTCCGCGATCAGAAGCACCATCCGACGCGCCCCCCGCACGTTTTTAAAGCTGGACCTTCCCGAACCCCTTTTCAACCTCCAGTCTCCTTGTGGAGGGAAAGCCGCCGGATCCTCTTCCCCATCTTCTTTCGTGGTCCTGCTTTTAATTGACTTTTAACCAGGTTTTTTTTATTCCCCCTGCCCGTCTCAGGAGCATTTGCAACTACCATTTTGAACCGCCGCTACAACTGATAAGCGAATTGAATACTTCCTTTTTTTTTTTTTTTTTCAAACCCTCCGGGTTTCCGGGTCGCAAACATTTTGCAATTACTCTCCGGTGTCGACGATTATTTTGCAGGATACCTTTCTTCCCCATATTTGTCGCAGCACCTCGTTCCCAAAAAGTGACTAGATACTCTCGTACTGCCCGGGCAGGCTTTTGGAATGAAGCGCCCCCTTGTTTTTCGCCTTTCCTATCTTAAATAGATCCCGACTTCCGTTGCCCCGACACAACACTGAAAAACCCTAGGGTTATCTTAACTGGCTCGCTGCTCTCTCGGAGAGAGAACATGTCTTCTGGCCACGCTAGATTGTCCGTCTGCAAGTAGCGTGGTCAGGAACGTTCTCCCAATTTTTCCCAATGACACCCCCAGCAGAGTAGGGCTGGTTTTTGTTTACCATCTTTTCCCGTTTTTTCAGACCCATTCACTACGCTTTCACTCTCCTTTCTTTCTGCACCCACGCCTTCGCTGTTGGTTTGGAAAGAATAAAAAGAAAGGGAAGAGGGTCCAGTTCAAGAACATTTTAACTTAACACCCCCCCCGTCCCCCTCCTCCCCCCACCCTCCCACCCACCCCCGAGTTAGTTCGGATCATGAACCTCCTTTTTTTTTCCCCTAGCAGCGGACCCTGACTTAGGGGGCGCGATAGGGTCGTTTAGTGACACCTCCCCATCCTCTCGCATGGAGCTTTTTGTTCTGCTAAGGACTCTACTGCTCTTTTACCCCGAGGGATGTGCACAGTTTTTGTGGTCCCCCACTTCCCCTTCGGTCACTTTATCCAGCCCCTAACGGATTTTTTCTTAAACCTCCGCCCTGACAGTTCAGGCTGCTAGCCTCGATCATAATATGTGGTCCATATCCTACCCCCGATTATTGGGGCCAAGCAACGGGGGAAAAAGCTGAGGTAAATCCTCTCCCTTCGATGCAATTACCCCCCTACCTTCCCAAATTCTGCACGGAATGACAGCTTTCTCCGAGCCCTTTCAAAACGCCCACACCCGATAGGACTTACAATACCTCCAATTTCCGGCAAAAATCGAAAGGATTTCGGTTCCCTCTCTCCCCAATTCGTTTTCTTGCCCTCGAGATTTTTTTCGACCCGCAAGAGATTCAAAGCCTTTATTAGAAGCTATTTGCTGTCCTCCTCTACACTGAGCCGCCCCCAAACGCCCAGGCACCCCCCACATCCCTCGTTTCTATCGTTCTCCTGTACCCCTCCTTGAGCGGTTCTTGACAACGGAATGTGTCTGAAAACAGATGATAATTCCATTTGGCTGCGAACACAGAGAGGCCCTTCCTTTCTGAAGGCGGTACCTTGTCTTTTTGAGCGACCTTTCTGTCTGGACTCCCAGTTGGGCCCCTCATTTTCCTTTCACCCAAGCGGCTCATCTATTCACTCTGGTGGTGTGGATCAACAGCAGATGCATTTCCCCCGGGTTGACTACTATACAACCTTGCTCTCTTTTTACTGGCCCACTTAAGAATATCCCGTTCCAGGGACAATTAACCTTTGTCAGACTTCTCGAAAATGCCCCTCCGGTGCTGGGCAGGTGGCTTTTATATACTTTTCAATCATCCCAGTTTTTTTTCCTGCCAGCATTTTTGAACCCCTTTTGGGAGCTTCCCTGGTCCCTCCCCCCCCGAAGTGTCCCGACTATCCCCAGTTCATTCTTTTCGACTGCCGATTGGCATGTAGACACTGAACACACTTTTATCTCCATTTTGGAGGCTCTTTCTTCTATGCCACCATGATCACTCTCCTCCATCCCCCCCCTTTTGTGTTTTGATAGCCTGCTGGTACCTCCCCATTGGCAGGTGACCACGAGCATGAATTCTCATCAAACTTTTTTCAGAGTTTTCCTTCAACTCCCCCATCTCAGCTTTCAAACTTTCCTTTGCGCAGGCGGCGTGAAACCCCTTTTGGTTATCCCCTCAGATAAACAACCATTTCTCAAGGGCCGGCTCTGTTCTCTTTTTTCCTTCCCAAATCCACCGCGCCCTCTCCCCAAATGTATCTACAGTTTTCAGGTGAACTTCCCGAATGCAAGAATAAAGCTTTCGAACCCCCTCTCCTCGTCCCACCTTGACTGCATTTTTCCCCTGTGTCCCCCCCCCGTGCCCCCCAGCTTGATAGCCCGTCCAAGCAGCCTGTCGCAAAATTTTTTCGTTGATTGTGCTCCCCCCCCCCCCACTGGATTAAAGCCTTCCGCTTTGGCGATACCACGTTTTTCTCCGTCAGAAGCAGATAACCGATCCCGTCTTTTCGTCAGCCAGAAACGGTGACTTTTCCCTTTCAGACCCTTTCAGTCGAAGGGCCCCCGCTATCATACTCTCTTCTTTCTAGGGGAACGGACTTTTTTGAAATCTCCTGGAGCACGGTTGGATCACGTTCCCCTTTTTTTCTTGGCAGGCTCTCGGCCCGTCCGAAGATTTCCTCCTAGGGCGAACACATGCTTCTCCCCCTAAGCCACGAAGGACGCCCTTAAAAAGATGATTTGCCCCCCGCGCCGGCCTAGATGGGGAAGATCGGTTTTCTTCCTCTTTTTTTCTCATACAGCGCGGCGCCTTGAAAGGAATTTTTTGCCTTTCTCTTGTGCCCATCTACCCTGTTGTTAAATTCCCTGTTTTGACCAGACCGGTCTTACTGTCCCCCCCCCCTGATTCAATATGGCCTTGATCCTTAATGTTGCCCCTCCCCTGGGTTCCAAGTGCCTCTAAGAGGTTTCCCGGATCTTTTTAAGAACATGTTCCGTGATATTTATGGGACTCCTCGCGATCTCATCTCCTTCTTGAAATCTACGACCCTTTAGAAACCCCATCTCCTTCTATGAGAGATTGGGCGTTTTGACTGCAACATGAAGCGGACCCCCCTTAGGCGCCCGCTGAATCGACCACTTTCCAGGTCTTTTCTTAAGGTTCTCCCTCGAGATAAGAATCTGAATGTATTATCGTTTTCTCGCTATAGGCTTTCTTCTTTTTTTTTTTGCTACCTACAGATTAAGCGTGTGAATCCGGTGATGCTCCCCCTTCTATTTTTCCCGATAGGCTGGGTTATTGGGATCGTCCCGCTTCCCTGTTTTTCTAAAAGGGGCCTAGCCACTTCCTCCTGACCTTCCCCCTCTGATCCGGCCCCGGTCAGGACTGTAGCATATCCTCATTGCCCTCCAATTTTCCCCTGTTTTTCCTCAAACGAAGGTTCTCTTGAGGTTTGTAACCCTACCCCCGTATTTTCGAAGTTAGACAAAGATTGTCCCTCCTGTCTCTTTGTTTTAGTTGAGAACCCGTCCTCAGTTTTCCCCACCTCAGTTACGAGAGGTTTTCACCCTTTTTGTGGACCTTTGTTACCCCACTCGTTTCTATTTGCTCCCCTCCTTGTCAACGAATCGCGTACATTCTGTTATTGGCGCTGTTTCCGCCCCCTTGAAATCACTTATGTTTAAGCCTTCCACCCTGCACTGGATCCATGTTCTTTTGCCGTTACCTTCTGTCGCGATTTTCCGTGACCCCCGCATCACATCTTTTCCTACGTTGTGGATCCCCCCGTCACTCTCATCTTCAGCTGCAGCAATCTCTTTTTTTACTGGAGTATCGGTTCCGACAGCGGCTTTTTTCTTTTTGCCTTTTTTGTTTTTGCGGAAACATTTTTCGGTTGGAGCCCGGGTGGTGCGCCTTTCTTCTGTGCTCTCAGGTGATTTCGCACAGTGTCCCAAATGACGATGGACCGCGCACGAGCCATTGAGATCCCTCTCCTTTAGTTTTTTTTTGCGATGGACGGCGGAGATGTTCGCCCCTTTCTTTCTAAGG
>Ga0179593_1487315_pt1 | contig 10553 bp, 10 predicted proteins | sample CZODoug2_1_08_16_FD_185931 | JGI IMG/M metagenome (GOLD analysis project Ga0179593, IMG submission 185931) | Vadose zone soil fungal communities from Angelo Coast Range Reserve, California, USA - CZODoug2_1_08_16fungal (PacBio error correction) | ecosystem: Environmental > Terrestrial > Soil >... | reverse complement strand
CCCTTTTGACCCCTCGTCTTCTCTTTCACCCCACTCTGAGGTTCTTTCGTTCCTTCCCCCGAGACTGTCTTGCAAGGCCAACGTTGATCCAGCCTTCTGCCCTTCTTCTGATCTCATGGCTGGGCAAACCTTTTTGACTTGAGCCGGACAGCCGTGTGAAATTGACATTGCCCCTCACCCACCTTTTTTCTTTTAGGTCCGTTGTCGACCACGCTCCCTGATCGTTCGCGATTGACCTCATAGTCAGGGGAACCTACCCCACCCCCCCCCCCCCCCATAAAAATTTAAGTACCACCCCTTTCCCCCAGGGTTTTCCTTTTTTCACTAATAAATCCCCCCTTCCTATTTCCTTTTTTGATGAAATCGTTAGAGAGTCAACTCAGCTTCACGGCAAGTTTACCCCCCCCCTCCTTTTTCTGGACTAGTCACAGTGTTTTTTTTCTTACAATGTGTTCATTTGCTATTCCCGCCGCCCTCAAAAAGCTCCTTCTCTCGTTTTACAACTCGTTTTTGGTACCCCCCCACCTTTTTCGCATACTTTTTTTTTTTAAGGACAAGCCTCCCCCGGTCTCGCATTCCCTTCCCCAATTGCGGCCTCTGATCCCAAGTTAATTTTCAGCTCCCATTCCCCTCCGAATATCACTCCTTCCGACCCACCCCCGTGCTCCCCTGGCGGATGTAATATGCGTTCATCCCCCTGGCAAACACTGTGTATCCTTTAACTCTTTCCTTGCTAACGCTTGGCTTTAGCGAAAACTCTTTTAATGGAAGCTCTCTTCTTTTTTACATCGTATTAGTTCCTGACCGAGCCTAGACATCCCCCTTCCGCCACTCTTTTTTGTGGATATAGTCTCACCAGGTTTCCCCCCCGTAGGTTGGACCATGGAGTTGACAACATGCACTCTTTGTTGCCCCTCTCTCGACTGTTGTTGTCCGAGTCTTTTCTTCATTACACTCTGTTAACCTCAGACTTTGATCAGATTACCTTCAAACACTGTAAGAAATTTTTTTTTCTTCCCCATCGTGAAAACCGTCGATCTCCTAGCAAATCATACGGTCTCCTGTAGTGGTGTGTATGTCCGTCCCCCCCCTTTTTCCAACGGAATTTTCTCCACGGTTTGCATCCCCAGTACCCCCCCCCATCAATTGTGGTAGGAAATGCTGGATCTCCTCCCCCGGTATTTTTTCCCATATTCGAAATCGCCCTTGCATAATTGTCGGCCACTCGTCGACCCCTCTGCCCCAATTTTCCTGGCAAAACCCCCCTGATTATCCTCTTTTCTCTTTCCCTGACCGTTCACCCAGTCTTTCCACCTCCTGGGTCCCCAAAACTTTCTTTTTATTTCGGCACTTTCGTCGCTTGAGAATCCCCGTTTTTCCTCTCCTCGTTTCCCCATTACTCTGTCTGTTTCATGCTATAGGATCTACCCCCCCAAATTTCCAGACCCGTTGATCTGTGCTAGTGTGCCCGTCCAACACTATAAATTATGAAGGAACTTTCCCCATGTTCTCGGCGCAAGTCTGTCGTTTTGCGGTATCGCTCTTTTCAATCCTCGTACCCCCCCCTGCTCCCCCTTTTGTATAAAAATAATCCCCAGCCCTGTTGCTCCTTTCGCCCGGCAGCAAAGTTCAACTCCCCTCCCTTTGTAAGTTCGGTCCCCCTTTTTGAGCGACACGTCTTTCTTCGTCTTCCGGAATTGTCCTTTCCCCTTTCCCGTTATAGATGTTCAAGATCCTGTGCTGGCTGAAAATGTTTGCCACTCATCTCTAGAGGAGCCCCCTCGATTTTTTTTGCACCCTTTGACCACCCACACACCCCCTGTCCCCATTCTCTCTTGTCACCAAGATTTGCCCCGCAGCAGACGTCTTTCCCTGGCCTGTTTGCAAAATTTTTCTCCCCCCCCCCGCCATTTCCATGGTTGTTTTTCTCGCCCCCCTTCAGTCGTCTCCGACTTTATCTCCAATGTTCGCGATTACAAGAATTTCCCCGTCTTTTTCCCTCAGTTCGTGTAGCCGTCCTCAATGTACGCTCCTGCAGCATCCAACCACATACACGTGCCTTTTGGTCGTTGGAGCCCAATTTCCACCCTTTCTCCCAGACGAGTTGTCTGAAACCTTCTGCAGTTCCCTTATCATCTTTTCCGCATCCCTCTTTTCCTTGTTTTCAAAATCCCAAGTCGCAGCCACAACCCTGGTAATCTTTTGAAAATACGCCTCCCTTCCTTTGCCGCTAGCTCGCCCCCCCCCCTCGTCTCGATATGGTAAAACCCGTCCCCTCTCTCGCTTCCCCCGGCGTTAATCTCCACTTTCATCCGGTTTTTGTGACAAAAATCAAGAATCGCCCCCCCCACGATCGCCGTCTCTTTTTGAACGTCTTTCCTTTCCATTCGGGACCATCCCAATATTCTAATCAATTGTCGCTCTTCGAAACCTCATTCCTGCCAGCCAACGCTTGATAGTCTTTTCCGTCTGCAAAACCGGGGTCAGTTGCCCCCTGATTATGTGAATCTGAAAAACGTCCTCTCTATTTATTGTACTGATTGCCTCCCTTTGCCCCACGTAGCCCCACTTAACCCCCAGCTCCTACTTCCATTGGCAAATCCCAGGTCACCCATTTCATCCCATGAAATGGGGAGGACGCTTCTTCATATGAAGATTCCCCCCTTCACTCATTTTTTCCGTTTGAGTTCGCCCAATTTGACCTGCCTCCCCCCCCTCTTTCGGTTGCTTAATAAATAACGTTGTCGATTTTTTCTCTGTCCGCTCTCTTATTCTTTTAAATCGCGCTTCTCCCTCGGCGTCCTTTTTTCGTTTTTCAAATGTTCCCTTGTAGACCCCCTCTAGCACATGTGCTAGCCCCGGCCCTCCCTCGTGTTCGTTTCCGTACTCGCGCGATTGAGCAGTCAGCTCCCCCGTCATAATTTGACCAGTTCCAATATTTTTCCTCAGCGAATGAGATATGTTTCTTCCCTAGGTCTTTTTTCCACCCGCTTGACACCACCGTTGGTGGAAATCTCCCCTCTCTCTTCCCCGGGCACAGAGTAACATATCTCGTTTCCTACACGTTGTTGTTTTTTTTTTATAGCCGCTCTGTTTCCAGCATTCCCATCGAGGGGATATCACCAAAGATTTTGTTTCCCCCCCCCGAGCGAGTTTTCGTTAATGTTTTGAACGCCCCGATCGAATTCCTCCTCTGTTCGATCTTTTAGCCGTAAAATCATCCACTTATGACTTGGCTTGTGCTCCCTTAGTCGGAGCCGTTCTCCTATGTTCCCCGTCCGTCTTCCGGTTTGTCTTGCTCACGGTCCCCCGATTACCTGAAACACCTTTCCCCCCTTTCGCAGCGAAGCTCGCTTTTTCCGCTCAAGCTCGCTTTCAAAATCGTCTGTCACCTGTTTACATGGGAGGAAACACAGCTGCCCCCTCTTTTGTGGCGGGCTGAGCCCCCCCCCCCAGGTGGACTCCCACTCCCCTCGTCGTCGTTACGTTTTTTTCCTTTTGCGTCTCCCCCTTCCTCGGGAAATCAGGTTTGTCTTTTCATTGCCAATTCCCCCTTCCGTTTTTTTTGTTACTTTGCTACCGTTGTTGAAGTCTCAATCTACAAAATCTCCCCCTCTCTTTTTTTTTCCCCCGTCAACCCGGTACCTCCCCCTTTTCTCTCTCCTAGAGTCAAGCTTTTCTGACAAACTGAATTGTAGCGCGATCATCTTCTTTGCCTCCTCTCTCTTCCCTCCCGACTGACGAAACTCCTTTTCAAACCCGCGGCAGGAGATCGTTGGTTTTGTGGGTGCGCTGGATTTTTTTTTCCCCAGAAACCGTATGACTCCCACGCTTTTGTTATTCTGCCGCCCGCGAGCTCTTTGCGTTTTTTGCTGTTCCCGTATTTTGAACAAGCCTTCGGTGCTGTTAGGGGCCGATAGTCCCTTCCTGCGACTTTATTCACGTCTCTTAACAATTTTTTCTTTCCGTCGCTGTCTGTGGGATTCTTGGGCCCGCCTCGCGACTTTAGCCACGGATTTACTTATCTGCCCGACGTTTATACTCGTTCTGTCGACCCTTGTGACGATGATTCCCCTCACAGGCACGTTTCTTGTTTCCGAGCGGCGCCTCTTCAAATTGAATGCCTCCCTTGACGCTCATACTGCCTGTTTCTAGAATGTCTTTTTGTTTCAACTCTTTCTCCCAATCTGCCTCGACGGCCGTTCTCGCCCCCCCCCCGGGTCTCGATTGAGCCCCCTTTTTAACGCCCTGCTGCGTCTTTTCCCGGTCTCTTTTTTTCCAAATGAGAGACTGTGCCGTTTTTTTCCTTGGGCCATGCTATTGCACTCCACCTCCTCAAGTTGAAACGTTTTTCAGGCCTGCTTTTTCCATGACATCTACAGTACGAGTTGGTTTGAGAAATCGTCCCCTAAAACTCTCCACTACCTGCTTTTCCTTCTTTACGCTCCTTAGAAGATACTAGGCTCGCTGTTTCTTATTTTTCTCCCCTCCTGCTCTTTTTTTCCGGCGTTAGCGTCTTCCCTCAAAACGTTCAGCCTTAGATGGAGCCCTTTTCTTCGTCGTCCTTGTATAGTTGTTCGGCACCCCCTACGACCCCCCCACAGACACCTCTTTTTTCTTTGGCTGACCCCTTGTCGACTCCTCTATTTAGGTTTCCCCCCGACACCTTGACCATGCTAGTTGGTTTATTTCCTCGCCTCCCTTGCGCCCCGTCACCCCCATTTTGATTGCGTTTATAACCGTGGCACTTACGGCGTTCATCGACTCCCTGCGGTTTTTGCCTCACGTAAATCTCTTTTTCTCCGGGCGTTCCTCCCTCGTGAAGGCGCACTTTCTCTTCTTTTTCCCCCGTGTGGGCGGATCTCATTTCCCCCCATATCAACACAATTTTCCTGCTTCTCCTCTCCCTTCTAAAGGTGGCCTCGTGATTTTCAGCCCCCCAAGCTACCTTTTTCACGATGTATTGTTCTCCCGCGCGCCCCAGTTGGTACAGAGTCTTCGCCCCTAGAAACTTTGGGTAGCTTTTCTTTACTTCCTCTGTGACTTGGAGTGCTTTCCCCAAGCTTTTTTCCCCCCCAGCAGGCCACTCCTTCGATCTTTTTTCAAACCCTCGTACCCTTTGTTTCTCCCAAGCCGACCTTTTCCACCCTCTAAAACTGGTTTTCTCCCGGAAAGATCCACACAAAAAATTTTGTCGTCATTCTTTCTCATTACATGCCGGCCAATTCACGCCCTTGCTCACCACATATATAGCGTCACGTACTCCGGTTCGCTGCCATCAAAGATTCAGGGAACCAACCTTTTTCAATCACCAGTGTTTCCTCGTTGTATCCGCAATTCCTTCGCCGTTTCGCAGTTTTTTCGTTTCCTGATTGCTACCCCCTGCTCTTCCGGAGCGCTCCAATTACTGTCGAGCAGCCCCCCCCCTTCATCACTCGTTTTAGGGTCAGAAAAGATGCTTTCTCTTGACGCCGAAGGAGTCTTTTTCAGTTTTTTTCTCGTCCCCCTCCGTGTTGCACCCCCCCCCCCCCCCCCCTTATCTAAGTGCTTTTTCGGAGGGGAGTTGGTCCTTCAGCACCTGGGACATTTACCTTTTTTCACTCCTCACTTTTCTCTTCCTGCGGAGAGCTTTTACTATGCAAGCTTTGGGCCTTTACCGTTCTTCAACCCGAACGGGGAGCCTTTCTTTTCCCTCGTTTCCCCCACCCCTGGAGGTTCCCAACATTATTGGTTTTTGCGGTTCCGCAAACTCCCGTCGGTCTTTGAGTTTTCAATCTCCTATGCCGTGGATCGTTGTTCCCCTGACCTCCTTCCCGAACTCGATTGCGGCTCTCCCCCCCCCAATTCCTCGTGAACGGACTTAGCAGTCACCCCCCCATTCCACGCCCAATTCGAATCGATCTCTGCTCTTTTGATCCACGTGGAATTGGCTTCCCCTTTTCGAGTAACCCTTCAGCTTGTTGGCCGAATGTGTTTTTTCCAAGGAACTCTATATAGCAACTCTTTGTGTTTTGAGAGCGTCTCCCCCCTTTTTGTTTCACTAGCATTAGTTGCCCAGATGTTACCTTCCGCTCGTAGTCTTCCAATTTTTCCCGTTTTTTAACCCCCCGCGGATCTCATTCTCAGATTTAGGGGCGTTTGCCAAAACTTTGTGATCGGCGTAAATTGCACCAGTGAAATTTGTTTCATGGCTTCAGTACAACTCACCCACTTATTCGGTTCCTTCCCTAGACCAGGATCCCCACGGAATTTTCTATTTACATCACTTTCGAAGCTTTTCTGTTACACCCAACCCAGACACACCCACTCCCCCTCAGAATACAACCCTCCAATTGGTGTTCCTCTAATCCCTCCATTTTTAAGATGATTTTGATGATGTAGATGTCCCCTAAGATTCAATTTAACCTTCCATCTCTTCTGAGAATAGCAAGTGCCAGTGTATTCCATTTTGTTACCTTTGTTATATTCCCAACCCGAGGACCCAATCTTACTAACTCCGTTCACCCCCCCCCAACTTAGTGAGCGCTATTCCCACCATGTAGCTCAGTACTCTCAGGACCACGTCCTTTCGCGCCTCCTTAGTGATTCCCATTTTTTTACCCAATTTTCCTTTTGCGCTCCCTGGCTCTTAATATAACACGCAACCCACACGTTCTTTCCCGGATGTTTCTTTCCTTGGACTCACTGACCAACCCAATGTGAGATTAACCCTCTTTGTCGTGTCCCGAATCGCTTGGCTTCCCCCCCCTTCCTGTCCTTTGAGAGAGAGAATTTTTCGAGCGTTGTCTTTCCGGCATTAATTCGCCCCCTCTCCGCAAAAAAGAGTTTTTTGGTGGTGTCACTTTCGGCCCCATTTCCCACTCGGGTTAAATGTCTCATTTATAAACCACCTGGAACTAACGCTTTTTAGCTATCCCGAAAGAAGATTGTTTCCTTTGTTGTTGCTTTGATGTCCTCCAATTTTGAAACGTAGTTTTGGACCCCTTCGTCCTTGCACTCTAAAGCCCCCCCCCCACCCCCCCCTCCATCTTTCCCGTTGGGCTGTCCGTCCCCTTCGTGACCACTGTTCGAGAGCCCCCCCCCCGGTGGCTGTATCTTTTGTCGGCAACGCAGTCCCCTCTTCCTTCTCCCCCCCCCCCGGACTCTTGATTCATTTCCCTGTGTTGATTAGTTTTTTTTTCATCTGTTTAGACCTCCACCTTCTTGTTTTTGCTAACATTCTTAAGCAACTTTCTCCCTTGTTCTTTTCTTTGCGGGACACTCGTCCCACTCCTCTGACCCGGTATCTGGACCAAAACACCTGTTTTGAAATGTAGCCGTCTTTTTTCTTCTACTTTCAACGATTTCACCCGCCCTTCTCCCCTCTTTTTCCAATTCTTCTCTTGCGACTACCCTTAAGTTTTTTTTCTATTTTCCTAGAAAGTTATGAGGACTTCTTTTTACACACTTACGCACCCCCTCTTTTTCTGGGATAGGACATTTTTTTTTTCTGCCTGTACGCTTCCCTTTTCAGAGCCAAGGATGTCTTTTTTCGGTACTCCTGCTTTCCAAGACGCGCCCCCCCCTCTATCCTTTTGAAAACATGCGAGCTGTTTTCTCAGTTTTCGACTTCAGGTTTAACAGATGTCTGCCATTCCATGCAGTACTTTCTTATTTTTTTTCTCCTTCCTCTCTTTTTGAGTTTCACGTAATTGCTTGATTCCCGATTCAGTTATACGTGACTCTCACTTTTGACCTGTTTCTCCCCGATTATACTCCCATGCAACAGGACACCACCACCCTACATCCTTTATTTGTCCCACAGCTTCCCCTGACGTAAAAACGACCCGCCCCGGCCGTCAATTTCTTTTTTCATATTTTAAAATTTGTTCTCCTCCCCCCTTGCAGTAGACGCTAATTAATGGTTTTTGAAAAAATGAGCATTATTTTTTTCAAAAGTGCCCGTTCGATGTCCCATGTCATTAGTTTGTCCCTGACCTTCCCACTTTCCAGATCTCCCGACTAGGAGCTCCCACTAACTTCCGTTTTGCATCGTTTTTCCAAATATCTCAGCCCCTTTCTTTTAGCAAGGAGGCATCCCCTATCTTTGCTTAACGTCTGGCCTTTCGCGCTGCCGGTGTTGCCCTGAATAGCGCTAGCTACCATTTTGTCATCGGAAAAATGCCTCCTTCGAAGTATTTGTTGCCTCTCTAGTTTTTACTCTCACAAAACTAGTTCTTTTCGATCTTTAAACTCGTACAACAGCTTACCACAGCGCTTGATCCCCCCCTTTCTGGGATGAAGCCTTTTTTTTTTTTGCCCCACCCTCCCTCCCCTGATTCACACCCAACCGATCTCCTGCAGCTTGCCCGTAATTTACTTTTCCCATTAGCGGTTTTCCGCCCAATAGAGAAACTTCCCTCTGATCTTTTGAGCACGACTTCACTTTTTTTCCCGACAACTTGCCCTCTGCTTGCCTTCCCGGGTCGTTACCGATGGACCCCGGTTTTCCTTAGAACACGAGGAGAGAGTAGACCTCGATTCTTGTTTGTAAGTTATTTTTGAGCCGGAACAGACGCATTCAAAACATCTACCGACCTGCATATTGTCCCCCCCCCCCCTTCCCCAGCCTTTGAATTTACTCCTTAACTGTGTCTTTTGTCCTGAATGAACAAAAACTGGGCACTCCTTTACGCAGGTGTCTTTTTCGCCCCCCCAGTCAAGAAAAACGAGTTTTATACCATCAGTTGAGAAACTCGTAATCCGCCAAAGAGATTTCCTGCTCCTCTCCAGGTTGCGCGGCTTCCACTTGTTTTCTTCCCCAAAACATCATTTTGAGCCCCTATCCCTCTCGTCTCTTTTCTTCACACGAAAGTTCTCCCGTCTCTCGCGATTCTTTTTTTGGCCCAGCCCTTCCGTCCTCCGTGTGTGATTCACGGTCCCCCAAATCTTCCCTAGACATTCGTGATTTTCTTTTCCGCAATTTCAGCTGCTCCGCTTCACCACCGTCTTAACCCTATATTGATTACCCCTCGTCCACGATTAAACTATATAGATATTTTCCCCTCGAAGTTTTTTGTGTATGAGATAGTTTTTCCCGCCTTTTTCCGACTTAATAGCGTTGATTTCCCCAGATTTTTGCGTTCCGCGCTAGTTGATTTCATTTGCGACCACCTTATCTCATGTCCCTGTCGTGAGCCGTGTGTACCTTCCTCCCCATTAGACGGATCCCTCACTCTCTTCATTTTTTTCCCGTTTTCACTTGCGGTTCCGGCCGAGACTCTGTTTTCTGATACCTTTTTATCACTTCCCTCTTTTCCTTCAACCTTGCGTCTCTCGAAGCTCTTTTGGTGCTATTCGTTCCAAATCTCTCCCGTTTTTCAACTTTTACAGGAGGATCCCCCCCTGTCTTTTTTTTCTGACTAATTTTCCGAACACCCCACTCACCACGTCGTTCCTTCGTTACTTTTTTAATTATGAAGGAATACCCCTTACGAGACCCTTTTGCCGGAATTGCCCCCTGGCCTTCTTCGTATGTCCTTGCGCTAAAGGTTATTTTTTCCGTGTTACCTACCGATCGCAGATAGTCTTTTGTTTCTATTCCTTTTTACGTACGACCCCCCTTTTGCCTAGTCACACTATTCTCTCCCTAGTTTTCTGACAAAACAGTTTTTGCTCGCTCCCAAGTATTTTTATTGAGTTTCGACTGTCTTCTTCTTACTCCATGAAATTAGGGAAAAAAAGAGTCACTCTCTCAGACACGGACCGGCATGATGGGTGTAGGCCACTGGAGTGTTCTGATTTTTTTGCGAGTGACTAAGTTGCCGGTGTTGCCTGTATCTGGTTATAGTCCTTTTTACTTATTTTGGTAATTTTTTTTTAGGGGGGTTTCGCTTGCTTTAGGGTTCCCCCGCAAAACCCGGATTTCCGCATCGTGAGATGCTTCTCGCGGCCCTATCTAGTGGGCTTGACGTTTCAACCCCCCTACCCCCCTAAGAGTTTTTCGGCCGCAGCTTCACCGATCCTGGCATGAACGTTTTTACGATCAATTGGTGTTGGGGCGGACTCTTTGATTCGGGGAACCCCCCCTTTCATCCTTTCTTCGCCTTTCGCAGTCTTATATGCCCTGCCGTTTCATACCCCTTTTATGGATCCCCGTCCTATGCGAAAGTCCAACATCCCTTTGTGATTCTCTCTTCTGTTAGAGCGCCTTGACGCCTTCGAATAATTTCCTTCCTGACTTCTATGTTGGTTTTATGACTTAATTGTCTCCAATTGGGACTGACCCGTTCTCTCCCCACAAACCATGGAAGATTTGTCATTAGAACTTCCAGTTACCCCCCCCTTCTTCGTCAACCGTTTTTTCTTCTGTTTTACTTTGCACCACTTGGTGCCCGATACGCCGGTGCCCCGGTTTTTGGTCCTTTTTCAGCTTCGTCAATCCTCTCGATCAGGAACCGTCCGCTCTGAACTCCCTCATTCTTACTCTCAAGAAGATTTCCTTTCGAATACTATTCAGATCACCCCGCCCTCACTTCCTCCGGGGAGTTATGGCAACGTTCCGTCGAAGAACT
>Ga0179593_1455367_pt1 | contig 10553 bp, 11 predicted proteins | sample CZODoug2_1_08_16_FD_185931 | JGI IMG/M metagenome (GOLD analysis project Ga0179593, IMG submission 185931) | Vadose zone soil fungal communities from Angelo Coast Range Reserve, California, USA - CZODoug2_1_08_16fungal (PacBio error correction) | ecosystem: Environmental > Terrestrial > Soil >... | reverse complement strand
TTACCCCCGGGGACGGATTGAATGGACTGCGCCGAATCATTACCCCATCTTCCCCCCTCTGCTCTCGTTTTCTTTACATTGCAAGATAGCCGCCGGACTTCTTGATCTTCGTGGGGCCCTTCTCCAGTCCTTCTTTTTTGTCCTCTCCGCCTTCACCCTTGACACTCTCTCCCCTCGTAATGGTCCCGCCTCCGCCCGGCGATCTCGCCCGTGCTTCTCTGCCTTGTTTTTCCCAACTTATGGTCGGAGGCGTGCCAACCCCTGACTCGCCATGACTTTTACAGATCGGGCTGTTTCATCTCCCCCTTGTTAGACGTCACCCCCTTGTCACCACAGGATCATCAAATCCTCACACCTGAGAGTATTTTCCCTTTTATTTTTGCAATATCTTCCCCTCCCTCCCATCCACAATCTCTCTCTCTGCTTTAATCCTCCTGTCATCGTCCTTTTCATAACCCGCTCGCATCTGTTGAGGGAGCCTCAACCCTTAAACGTATTTCCACTCCATGTCCCTTTGCGCGGTATCCAGCTTTTCTCCGTCGCAGGACTCCGGTTATCCGAGAACCTGGCTGAACGGGGCTGGACTTTGCCCCCTCTACTTACCGCGCGTCGATTCAACTTTTTTTGAGTTCCTCGAGGGCAGCTACGAGCAACCCCCCCTAATCCTCGGGTTAGTTTTTCTTCCGGTACTTCCTTCCCACCCCTTCCCTTCTCCCTGGTTTACTAGGTCCCCTAATGATTTTTATAGAAACGATCCCAAAAGAAGCCTCCCCCGTAGTTACCCTGTCCCGTAAGTGAGGCGCTGTCAGATTGTCCATGTTCTTAGACCCTGCGAGATCCAGGGTAGCTTTCTCGTTTCGGGTTCGATTTTGGCGCCTTTAAAAACTAGGAGATCATGTTATCCTTGTTTCCCCTTTTATAAGTACCTTACCTGACTCTTTGCTGGCCCCCGGCTCTCGTTTTTTTCCCTCGTAGGGTGCTCTGATCAACACCCGCGTATGGTTTCCTCCCCCGAGAACGATCTATGCTCCCTTAGTCTTTTTTCTTTACGGTCGGGAAGGCCCCAGAAATTTGACTAATCCCTGGTGCCGGCTGGGACCAAACGGAGCCTTCCAGGTCATGTCTTTCTATATTAAGCCCCTTGAGGTTGTGGACTATGGGTCAAATCCAGCACTCTCGGCTAACAGCTCAGGTGGACCCACTCATCAGTTTCTATGGACGTGCGGACAACCCCACTCCCTCGGTCCCTGTCGCAATGTTTTGGCTGAACAATTCACTACGCCAACATTTTTCTTGATGATTTCCAGCATGACCTCATCGGGTTTTCTCTGAAGTATTATCTGTCACACTGATCAGCTCTCTCGTCTTCTTTCTTCCTATCCCTTTTTTTTTGAGCTCTATTAGACCCTTTCAAGTCAATACGTTTTCACGAATGCCCATTTTTTCCCTTGGGTACTTGTTTCCCGGAAGACCGATAATTCCCCACCTGGGTGGGATTAGTGCCCAGTTTGCGACCTGATGCGGGATTGTTGTCCCTCCTGTTCCCTTTACGCCGTCTTTTTGATCTTTCAGATCTGCCGTCCGAGACCACGACGTTGTCCCAGCCCCCCCCAACCCCCCTTCCAAAGCTGCACTCCGCTTTCTACCTTCTGGTTTGTTTTTTGCAGCCGCCCCCCTGGTTCTTCTTTCCGTTTAATTTGAGATGTCCCCCCACCCCCTCCTCTGTTCGCCCCGTCTCTCCTTTCACCCAACCTGACCTCCCACTTTTTTTGTTTTTTTGTGATAAAAACATGATTTTCAGACGATGAAGCCCCCTGATGGTCTCCCTGTACTTTGATCTCTCCCACAGATCCCCCCTTCCCGCAGACTCCTTTTTAAATCAGACAAGTACCACCTTCACCCCCCGTCCCAACTAACGGACCCTGTTTTCTTTTCCTTCCCCCTCCTTGATTTCCCGTGAACAGCTTGCATTTTCACCTCTCTCTTTGACCGGCACCTGGGCCGTCCCCTTCCGCGGGCTTGCGGTCCCTCTTTCTTCAAACCGTTTCCGATTCTATTCCCGGCGCCCAGGGGTCATGAACCCCCGGACTCCCTCCTTGGGTTATAGACTCCTTCCATATCTTCATTCCCTACCTCTCCGCCTGCCTCTAATCTCCTTGCGAAGGGGAAACCTCTAAGCCTTTTTATAAAGTTTTTCAACATCCTCGCCCTGTAAAGGCGCTTCTAACCGATTTTCCCCCTAAGAGTTCCCCCTATCTATCCTTTTTTTTCAGGTTGGCTTTTTGTTCAAACCGCTACTCTTGCCTTGTCAAGCCCTTTCCGAGATCCGGATGATCAAAGAAGAATGCCGATTGGGTAGTTTGGTTCTGGCGTTACTCTCCGTCCATCTTCGACACCCGCTTTTGAGTTCCCCCCACATCCTGGTCCTATTCCCTGCTTCCCCTGTGCCTGTTAACGGTACCCAAGTTTCCCTCCGGCCCCTCCCCCGATGTAGTCCGTCCCCATTCCGTTCTGGTATCTTGTTGGCGCCCTCCTCCGGCGTCTCGACCTTTAGAACCACCACGAGACTTTGCAATCTCTTCTCATGTACTATACCTTTGCCCAGAAGAGATCTCAATGTCATTGGAAGATTCTCCCTTTTCCCGGAAACTGACCCTAGTAGAGATTTCTCCGACATTTGCAGGATGGCTATTCTATCTTACTCTCAACCCAGAGACTCTCAGTTCGTGCTTTGATTTCGTCTCAAAAGCCCCATCCCCAGTCCCCAACGATGATCCACTCGGTCCTCTTTCGGGTACCGCCAGATTCAGGATCGAAGTAATGACCTCTTCCCCTCGAGTCAGGAGTATTTGCTTCTTCTTCCGGACCTTCTAGTTGCTCTCCTGGACCGCTTTTTTTTAAAGAATCACTCCAGTCCCCCAGTTCTCGGTACACTCTTCTCTCCAGCCCCCCTCTTGTTTTGTCCTTAGGAGAATTCAACACTAATGCTATTGCCGTCTGGCGCTTGTGAGTTCTTTTTAGGAGGAAACTTCCCAGGCCCCCTCCCCTACCTAATTCAAGCGCCTCGTAGGCATTGTCCGTTTTATTCCTTTACGAGCCTCAACCGTCGTATTTAGGGTTTTCCTATGGACCTTCGACCCCAGGGTGTAAAATGCAGTTCGTTGAGGTCGAATTGATTTCATCTGTCAAAAACTCCGTTCTTACTTTCATGAGTTTTAAACCCCAGCTCCAGCTAGGGTCCTAAAAGCATTGGCTCGCCCTCTCTCTTCCGCAGACAGTCCATGAGCACTATTCTTCTTCTTAATCCCTTCCCTTTTTTTTTGTTTTTTTTTTTTTTTTTGGTGGTGTTTTGTGAGAGAAGACTCTCGCTGAGGTTACGAGCGCTTCTATCGATGTTGCGCGATTCCAGTTGGTCGTTGCCGGACGCGTCGTTGGTTGGGCTCTTCCTAAGGAACCCTGTCGATCTATTGCGCATGCACAGCCGCCATTTTCCAGCCTCTCCCTTCTCTCGTCATTGCGCCCTCCTGCAGTTTAACCTCTCAGACCCTCTGGGTGCTGAATCGCCCCCCTCTCGCCTTCTTTCCCGCCACGATAAGAAGTTGTCCATTTTTCAGACCTTTTCTCTAGTTCCTTTCACCGCAGGTTCGTCCACTCTAAGCCAAAATCACTTCAGGCAGTGCCTCTTTCGTCCTCCTCTAAGTCTCATATCAGATTCTTTGTATCTCTCTTTCCTGCGATCGGATCTTCTGGTCCAATCTTCTACACCCCACCAAGCTCCTCCCCTATCCATCGAGACAAATGGCCTCCTAAATGACCAGACTTCCTCTATCACTCTAAGTCGGCTGCCACTTCGAGCTAGGTGTCTCTACCCATTTCCCCCGTTTCACTGTAATTTTTTCTAATCATACCGAACGACCTACCTCCATAGACTCTTTGCCGCATTTCTTTTTGTTTTTCCCCCCTACGATTAGGTCCTACACTCTTTTCTTCTATGATCACAGTCTTCCATCTGAACTAATTTTGACAACTGCCCTCTCTGCTCTCTAGGGAAATTAGTGCTGTTTGATACCAAATGTATCGGCTTCTTAGTCCAAAACCCGCGATCCGTGAAATCTCTTTAAGACCATTATTTGGAAACTTACCTGCGAAAGAATTGACAACGAACTCCAGTTTCTTTAGTCACAACTAATCCCCCCCTTCGAGTCTCCTTCTCATCATATCTTTCCTACCCCACCTTTCGCCATCTTCTATACATAAGGAATATACTGCCAGAAGAGCGAAGATGAGCGCACCTGAATATTCACACCATGCTAGAAGACTATTTTACTGCCTTTGTGGTTTTTTTTTTTTGTATTGACCCCGAGCCTTTCTACGTGCCGTTAGTGACTCGCCCCCCCTTTTCTAAACGGTTGACTGTCGTGTACCGGAAAATAGCCCCCTCCCTTTACCCAGCGTTTATCGAACCCGTTTGGTGCATTCTGAAGTATTAATCAAGAGGACCCCCTCCCTACTTTCGTTCCTCTTCCGTTCTACTTCCTCAAATTGCTCGTTCTTCTTTCCCGAGGTCGGAGGCACCATCCTGCTTTCCGCAGTGACAGTGAGTTCCTATCCGGATGGAAGTACTTGTACGGTATTTGACCATCCCAGCAATGTGAGATTTCATCTTTTTGCTTTAGATGGTCCGGGTACCTGTGTTAACATAGGCGCTTCACGTTTTCCGGCTTCCTCCTTTTTTATACTTAACAATTACCTTTCCCTTTTAATCACCGATTTTCAGGCGAACTTTTTTCCTTCAACCCCCCTGGGTTTTTTTTATCGGTGTTGTCCCGACCCAGCTCAGATATCTGAAAGCTTCCTTCTTTGAGACGGCCCCCATTCCCCAATTCCACGGCTCCCTACCATTTTGTCTTCTTCTTACCACAGCGGACGGGCATTTTATAAGACGCTTTTTTGGAATGCCCCCCCCTCCTCTCTCTGCGGAAAGACTCTGTTACCGATCCCTTCCTTAGTGTATGACCCTATTTCCCAACCAATAGGTCTCTTTTCGCAAATGTCTTTTTCCAGACCCAATCTTTGGGTCACCCCTTCCCCCGCAGGCCCCCTCTTCCCTGTAGTGAAACCCTTCCCTCACCTTGTGGAGTAGATTACCTTGATACTCGGGTACAAATTCTTTTTCGATTCTCTCTTTTTCAAATAAGTTTCCTTGTTGTGTCTATCGGAGCTCGCCAAGTTTGAGAATACCCCAGCCCGTAAAAATTTTTTCGGTCAGTCTTTTACTACTCCTCCTAAAGAAGGTAGTCTTGTTGACTTTCCTCCAAACTTTTCGGTAAGCCAACCTTTTCTTTTCGGAGTATTTACACTCCCACTTCCATTTGACTATCGGAATTCCTTAGATATTGCCGTTGCCAGATGCCCCCCAATAAAGGGATTATTTTCAACCCTCCCCTCACGGTAAAGGATGTTGAAAGCTCACCCAACTTTATTTCGATCGTCCTTTTGAATCCCCGGGAAACACCGCCCCCTCTTGCCTATATTAGATGTAGGTATTCCCTCCTCCTGTTGTTGTTACACTATTCCTCAGCTCTTTTTTATGAAACAGATGTACCGAAGCTGAGGTACCCAGACTCCCCTTCCTCTCCTATTCTAACCAACATTTCCCCCCCGACCCGCACCTGAGAATGGCCCAGAATTCCTTACTCTTCTCCTTCTGAACTTTTCACCCTCTGATGTACTAATGACCTTCCAAAAATGGAATTAATGAGTTAGGGGCACTATGTTCACTAAAGGAACCTGAAACCCTAGCATCACTTTTTCCGCGGAACTTCTTACGTCCTAACCCCTCCCCACGCTCTTTTACCTTGTAAGGCGCCCACCCCGATTCCAACTCCCCCCCACTTTTTTTTTCCTCGCGTTCTTTACTATCGTGGCATCCGGCCACTCGGCAGTCCAAACTTTTTCACCTCGCGTACGTCCGATCCCGTCTGTCTGAGCCCTTGAGAGTTATTTCCCGCCTACATGATCTTCCTATCCCTGCTTTTCAGGCATTTTCTGGGTCTTCCACGAGTCATTCTCTCAGTTGTCTTTTTTTCTACTTCCCCCTTCTGATCCATAGCATTGGAGGATCAGACCTAGCGCTCTATCTGTAGGAGAGAATCTTCTAACTCTTTTTGATCGCTCTAGATAATTGTCTTGTTGACTCTGACTTTGATTTTTCTCGTGTTCCTTTTACACATGTACCCCTACCCCATTGTACTTTGTGACAATCGCGCTTTCCATAAGTTCCTCTTCTTGTTGCTCCACCCTCCTTATGTACTTTTGCCTTAACAGAACGGCTCATGGACTAGTCTCCTCCGTACTTGTCCATTTTTCAAGTTCAGCGGCTATTGAAATCTTTCGCATTTCCATTTTACCTTCGAACATCCTCGATATCATTAACTGAAGGAGTTCGATATTAGGTCATACTTCTTCTCTCGTATCGTGATTCCTATTTGCGGCCGACCAAAGGAACCCCCTTTACCACTCCCTGTATGCCACCCGACCGTTATTCCAGAAAGATCTGCCTTCAATCTATGTATTATTGTTCGCCATTCAGATCTCAGGCTAATGTTTTCATTCGGTTTTTCCCCCCCACCCCTCTGTTGGACAGAATGTTAGAGCCCTTTCCCCATATTTCTCGAATCTTCCCTCCCTCTTATGAGTGTCCTTTCTTCTTGTCTTAGAGCAAGATTCTGAGTCCTTGCTGATTTGATTGTATTTCCCTCTATTCTTAACAGTCTTCAATTCCCCCTTCCGCTCCATCATACGCAGATTTCTGACTTTTCTAGTGCTAGTGTCTTTGCTCTTGGACGCTTGAAACTCCCCCGTCGCTAGCCCGGTCCTTTTAACTTCTGTTCAAATGACAAGAGACTCTCTGGTCTCCGCCCTTCGTTCTTTTGCAATTGTCCAACAAATTTTTCATTCTCTCTCCTTTTCCGTAGTCGTCCACCAACCGTCCCATCCCGGCCCCCCCGCCCGGAGAGAAGAATCGCTCTAAGCGAAGAGATGAGTTCTCTCTATATTTTTCTCCTTCCTTTTTTTTTTCTGTCATTTTCCTCTTTGCCCGCTGGGTCTCGATCGCTCGTTGTCTTCTTTTGGCTGACCTTTGGTTTATCGTTTTGATCTTAGCTGAGAAAAACTTCTTCCTATATTTTTCGCTTCAAGCCTCCTTCTCCTCCGATACCCCTTTCCCCTTTCTGAATAGACTCCACCTCCATCTTGACCGACAAGGGTGAGTTCTTTCATAGTTTAAATTCCGACTACTTCACTTAGAGCATGTACGCTGGCTGCTTCTGACTTTGCGCCACTTTTTTTGTCCCTTTACCCCCATAATAAAAGAGAACTCCCCGGAATCTTCTTGAGTACTCCAGTGACGGCCCCTCATCTGATATACGATGTCTGGCGTCCTTTCTTCTCGAGGACGTGTCCAAAATATTAGAACTTGGCCCCATCCTCAACTTAGTTCCCCCTTTCATCTCTTTTCTATGAGGTTCCTTTCAGCCCTAGCAGATACCACCCTTTTAATTATATTGATCTGCTCCGGCGTGGCACGAAGGCTTCGCGGTTAGGAGGTACTTTTTTCCTTTTTATGTTTTTCTACCTGCAGCTCCCATAACGATCGAAGTTTCTACTAGCACATACCCATTCCTGCCATTCTATATAGCAGAGGGCTTCCTTCCAGTTCCTTTCTATATCTACTCCCTCTCAGATCTTCAGGACTTTCTCCAGACGGAGTCCCACTTGGCGGTATTTTTTTTTTGTGCAACACTATCCATGAGGCTGCTTTTCAACACCCTATATTCCCTTATGGTACATGATAGGATGGGCTCGAAATGGTTTAGCCAGTTTTCAAGAACCTGTTCCTTTCACCGTGGATCGCCCAGAAAATGATGTCTCCTACGCCCGATTTCCCTTCTTTTTTGACTATCAGAACACCACTGTAGAGAGGCCTGATGGCATTTCCCTCTGGCTCCCCTCCCTACAGCCTACGGGACGAGACCTATTATTGTCCTTCCCCATCCAAAACGCATCCAAAAATGAATTCTAAGAGTCCATTAGAGGCTCTGCGCAAAGGAGACGGTACTCTCTGCCTTTACTCGGGCTACGCCCCTTTTTTAAACATTTGTGAGCAAGTCCCACCCTGAGAAATATAGTAAAGATATTAGCGACCTCATTTTTCTTCTTCACCAGCCCCCTCTTAAACATAACTCCCCTCCCACTCTCGTTTAGGCTGTCTCTGTCATCTCTCAACTTTCCCAAAGAGAGAGTGCAATAGTTTTATTTTCAAGCATATACTCCCCCTCCCTATCTTTCTACTGAAGGTATTAGGAATTCTTGTGTACCGTTACCCCCCTCTTCTGCTCCCAGTTTCTCCTCTTCTTTCTATGTGAGTAGATAACACTTTGAGAGTTTTACTCCTAGAGGCCTCACAGCCATTGACCCCCTTCTGGATACAACTCTGCTTGATGATCGTTTCGGTGATTCCCCCCGTCTAGTAGTTTTCCCGATATCCGATTGAGAAGTACTTTTTGTGGGCGTCCCGGGTCACCTTACAAATGAAGACACCTTTGACTTATTTCAACGTCTCTTTCCCATCGGCTGGGAAGCGAGCTAGTGTTGTTGTTACATTTGTCACAGTCAGATCCATTCCAATCTATTCCTTCACTGACTAGCGTGCTTATTGACCCCGTTTACAACAAAACTTTCGTCTTCCCTTTTTGTAACCCCTCTAACTTCATAGGTTATTATGAGGTGTCGTTGAACCATCCCTTGAGATTTTTGCTCTTTCGATTCCCTCCTTAAACACCAGTGAGACTTCTTTCCTCTCCTCTTTGTTTGTCTATCCAACTGTGTTCTTCCTCATACTCTGCCGACTCTTTTCCCCCCCCCCCAGTGCGTCCTTAATGGTTAAAATCCCTTCTTCACTCCACGTTGGAATTATTCATCCCCGTGCCAACAGTCGTACTCTGGATGTGTTTTCCTTTTTTCCATTTCCTCCCGATTTCTAGTTGGACTATTTCCTACAGGAGATTGTTCGTGACCATCTTTTACAAAAAATCAAACGTTCTTTTCTACTCAAGCTCAATGACTTCTCCTTATACCCTCCGTCACCAGTATTTTTGCCGTCGTTTTTTTAATGAGATGAAACGCACCCTTGACCTCGCCTCCTCTCTATTTCTTGTTGTGCGGCGGTCAACCCCCCTACTCCAGCGACCATTGTTGATACCCGTTCGACTACTCAGCGCTTGTCAGTCCCCCGCTTCGTATTCTCCTGCTTGGCGCCCAACCCCCGCATCACTTGCGCCCTTTTTTAACCTCTTCCAGTTCCACCAAATAGAACGCACATCTCATTCTCATTGGTCTTCGCTTTCTGGTCACATTGACAGATCCCACCAGATAGGCACTTCTCGACTCCGGGCTTTGTTTTCTCTCCTGCTATCCCTAGGGTATTTTTCCCAAAAGGAGCATCCGGTTCCAGGGGACCTCCCCTCCTAAAAAGCCGTAGTTTTATATTTTCCGTCCTCGACTCCCCGTCAAACATGTTTTCCGCTCTCTAGATTTTAAGAGAGAGACGCGCTCATCCAACTTCTTCCACCCTTTTTCCAACTTCGTAGTCTTCATCCGTGATTTCCCTACCTCCTCCTTTTGATCCTCAGCGAACATGCCTTACTCCGGAATGGTTTTTTTGAGGTCTTTTTCCCGTGGTAGTCCCCCCTGAGATATACGCAAGTGTTCCATTCCTTTCACTGTTATTGACCCTCCGACCTTTGCTACTTTTTGGTGCTACGCTCTTTTCCTTAGTTTATCTCTATAGCCTTATTTTTCGGAAGTCGCCTGTTATTTAAATTAGTCGCTGTTTCCAGGAAATTCCAGGTGATTCCCAGAAGCAGTCCACTTCTTTCCATATCTCTCAGGCTCTTTGCCAAGACGACCTCGCTAAGTACCACCCCCGCCTTCCTGGACAATCTTGAGCTTCTTACGTATTTCCATTTATTAGTCTTTTCCCCCTGGAATATCTTAGCACATCTTACGTTCCAGTTAAAGAGTGCCATTATAAGCATGAATTCCACGTCAGTATGAACATCTCCACTACTTGAAGTGCTTGTGGTCGAGTAACTTATACCCCCCCCCCGTCTCCTTTCCCGCATCCACTAAGCTAAAAATACTCCGCCTGACCTTCTTGCCTTGTTCTCCTATCAATAGATCGCCATAGTTGTTCGTCCTTTTGACCCGCGATGTATCTCCTTTTGCCTTCTGCGTCTATTGGGACCAACATTGCGAATAGAAGACCCCCTCTCATGGGCTCTACTCTTCTCATTCGGACTTGACTGTCACTTCTTTATTTCCGGTCTCTGTTTTTTTCAAGTACTGGAGGACCCCCTCTGTTCACGGTCCACTGACCTCTTGATTCAGAACGTCCCGCTTTCCTTCCGATTCCCGTTCTTAGTAGGAGATTTGCCCGCTTACACCACACGATTTCGGCATAAACTTGCCTGACTTGGCAAAGCGCTCGTCGC
>Ga0179593_1393886_pt1 | contig 10553 bp, 18 predicted proteins | sample CZODoug2_1_08_16_FD_185931 | JGI IMG/M metagenome (GOLD analysis project Ga0179593, IMG submission 185931) | Vadose zone soil fungal communities from Angelo Coast Range Reserve, California, USA - CZODoug2_1_08_16fungal (PacBio error correction) | ecosystem: Environmental > Terrestrial > Soil >... | reverse complement strand
CTCTCCTTTCCCACACCTTGGTAACCGTGCATTTGGGTGGGCGTGCTATCCCCTTTTTCCTCCTGGCCTCGTCGGTGTTTAGTCTATTCCCCCGTCCCTTCTCCCCCCTCTTTTTTAGTTCGAAGTTTTGAAAATCTTTCTTTCCTCCCCACTGTCCCTTCGCAGGCGGCGGGGAGGCTCCCGTTGTCGTAGTGTTGATGACCGCCCCAATGGTTTCTTTTTTTCTTAGTTGCGGACAGGCCATTGCGCCACGTTCGGCCATTATGGCTCCAAAGGTTTCAGCAGATCCTTTGCCCCAGTGGTAGACGTTGTGGGTTTCTTTTTGTCTGGGTGTGTGGGTTTTGGCCCTCCACCCCTATCCTATTTTGAATGGAAAATCTTCCCTTTGTTCCTGTCTGTTTTGACCCCCACCCACTAATAAGGAGCCCCGATCGGTTGTGCCCTTCGTCCAGTCCCTGTTTTTGGCCCAGCCGTAACGTTTCGCTGCCGGATCTAAGTTTTCTGACTCAACAGTGCACGACCCACAGTTTCATTTCCCTCGCAGCTTTTCACCCTGCTGCGCTCTTTCCCACGAGGGTGTAGCCCCAAGGACTTGACCGGTGTGTTTTTCTTTCTGTGTTTCGGGTGGCTCGCCCCCTTAATTTCTTTTCTTTAGCTGCTGTTTCTCTATTTTAGGACCAACTCGTTCTTTTTTTTTGTTGTTTGGAGACTGTTGCTGCTAGCAATCTATTCACATGTCGTTTCACTCTTTTTTCGACTCATTATCACGTTGTCATATCCCCTTTTTTTGGCCCTGTTGCCTGTCCCATGTAGAAAGCGTCATGTATGTTTTTCCTTGGCGCCTGTCTCCTTCCCTGTCATTCTTGGCAACACCATCGCCCTGGAGCGTCGTTTGCCCTGCAGACATTACCCCTATACAATGTGCTTCAAGCCACCGTTCCTTCGTCTGTGGCCACGGCCATTCAGCCTGGCCGCGTCTCACAGTTTTTCTCCTACATCCCCTTTATTCTGTGGATCAAGGAGGGTTCGATTCTCGGTAGTGTTCCCCTTCAACCCCCCTTCCCTTCAACCCTGTCAATTTTATTACTTTTGTTTCTCTCCTTTTTCATTCTGCAGCATGTTTTGTCGTTTTTTCAGGGCTCACACGGCTCCTGTTTCCTCTTCCTTGTACTCCCTGTCCCCCGTTTTTCTTGAGATTTATGCGATTTTGAGAACTCCACGCAATCCCCCAAACTTCTTTCCCTTGTGGCTGTTTTGGCTCTTGCTGTTTTGCCCACTGCTTTTGTGGCGTTTAGCGTTTTCTTCCTAGACACTGCCCTTTCTTCGGCCTTTCTGATGGTCTCCTGCACCCCCTGTGCAAACCTCTTTTGAGAGTTTTTCTCCCCTGCTTTTTTAAAGTCCCTCGCGTCAGACGTTCCATCCCCCCTTCTTCTCCTCCCCTTAGCCCTGTTCGTGTCCCGCGGCCCGCGGGTGCATTCCTTTTTTTCATCGCGACCCCGACTTTTTTCCTTTCTTTACTTTTCTTGCCCCTTACGTGTCGTAATCCGTCCTGCCGCTCCGCGATTCGTGGCAGTCTCACACCCCCCCCCTCGGGACAAACACCCCGTTGCCGTCTTTTCCCCCTTTTGGCCCTCCCTTTTTGCGCGCCTCCCCTTGAATTCTCCTCGAAGGGTTTTCTTTTTTTTTTTTTTCCTGGTTTTGCTGGCGCAGTTCTGGGTTTTGGCCTTCCCCCTTTTTCATAAAACAGATTTTTTTCCCCCCTTTTCACTATCCCCCCCTCTTACCTAAACCCAAAATCGAGTGGTTCTTACATGTTGGCTCTCCCGTTCCAAGCTACCTTTTCTATTTTGGACTTCTATTTCTGGGCTTTTTAGTGTTTTGGTCGTTATATGGTCGCAATTTGTCGCATCTTGTTGTTGAAGTCCCTTCCTCCCGCTCAACCCATCCCCTCCTCTCTTTCAACCTCTCCTCTTTAACTCCGGTTTTTTCCATAGAACCCGAACGTTGCCCATTTCCACCCCCCAAAGTGAGACTTTTGTGACCCCCAGGACCCCCATCCCTTACGACTTTCTTTTTTTGCTTCTTTTTCTCCCCCATACAACTTTGGCAGTTGCCACGTGTTCCCCTCTTTTTTTACCCCGGCCTCTGACGAAGGTTTGGGTTGTTTTTTTTTGTGGTTTTGTTATTTTTTCTGGGGTCCGCCCTTTTCCTCCCCTTTTCCTCTGGGTTTTCTTTGGCAAACGTTTCCTCCGACGAGAAGGTACCACCTTCTTTTCTCCATTCATTTCATGAGTGCTAGCTGTAGGATGCTGTAGTCCCCCAATTTTTTTTGAAAGTTAGACCCTTCGCACGAACCACTCACTCCGGGTTCCCAAAACAGTCTGGCTTACCCCACTTTTCTTTGATGAGACGGTTTGGTTTCCCCCCCAATTTCACGATCCCCCTTTTTATTTTTTCTCAGGGGAGGAGATGAAACCTAACGGTCCCTCCCCTCCGACCTTTCCGTTCCATGTTCAACAACGCACTCGTGAGACGGATTGCTAAATCGGTCCGTGTGGTTCGGTGTCCGGCCTATTTTGCTGAAGGTGAGTTTTCGGTCCTTTCCTTGAGTTTTTCCCCGGTCTTCCTTTTTTTTTCAGGTACAGTTGGTGTGGAAAATCCCACCTTGTCGATCATTCGGTGAGGTGGCCTCCAGGCGTTGTTTTGTTTATTTGTTTCCTTTCCACTTCTCTCGCATGTTATTACCCCCCTTTTGTTTAGACGTCCCCCCGCCCCCCCCTTTTCACGTTTTTTTGGCGCCCGGGTTTTTTTTTCCCCCCGCTGGTTCTGTGCACTTTTTTGATGGCTCGTACACGGTCGTTTTTACAACCTCTCTTACATCATATTTGTTGTGTTCTGGGAGAGATTCACCACGCCCCCTGCGTTTATCCCCTCCCTCCCTTTGTCTGTGCTTTGTCTCCCAGCCGAACGTTCGTCTTGGGGGGTCTTGTTCCCCGGGTCCGTCCTCCTACCCATTGCGACTCCGGAGTGGTTGTAAATCTTACCAAAAAAACAGCCTCGGTTCCTCATGTCCCCCTTTTTTCTTCCTGCCCCCCGTTCTTTCTTTTGACTCCCCCCGGTAAACCTTCCTCCCCTCCTATTGCTACTCTCCGGCTGCCAGACGGGCAGAGTCCGTTTTCCCAGTGTCCGGTCCGACTTTTAGTTGTCCCCAATTCCTTTTGCGCTTTGCGTTTTTCCTTGTTGTTGTTTTCCAGGAGTTCGGCGGATGGTAGTCGCCCTGTTCGGTGGATCTACTCCTTGGTTTTGTCCGTATTTTCCCAATACTTTTTTTGCACCTTTTGTCCAATAACCCCGGGTCCTTAACTGAAAAGTGTGGTAAGCCCTTCCGCTTTTTTTTTTCCCAGGGCGTGTCTCTTGGTCACGTTTGTTCCCTGTGTCGAACCTCTTCTTTGCTGCTTCAGAACCTCTAGTTTTTTTCGTTTTGACCTTTCTGGAGAAGTCATTCCCTCTCGTTTCCGATTGTTGACTTCCGCTCGTCCGTTGGCGTGCTTTCTTGTTCTTCGGCTCCATCCCCCTGCAGTCTGGCTTGCCGTTCGCTGTTTTTTTCACCCCTTGTGCCACTTGTTGTGGCTGGTCCACCACAATTACCCCTCCCTCCATGTGGATTTCTTTGCGTTTCTTCAAGTTTTTTGGTTTTCTTTTTTCAAATTTTTATGGGCAATAAGTTACCTCCCCAGGCGCTTTTTCACTCTCGGGGTTCTGGTGTTGAGCGGCTTTGTGGACCTTTGGATCACCTCTGGGGCGGGAACCTTCTACCGCTCCAAAGCAAACTCGTAACTTCTTCTATCGCTTTTCCTTCAGTCCGTAGCTTGCCTTCGGATCGTCACCTTTCTCCTTTTCGTTCAATCTTTATAGTTTTTCCATCTGAATGTTTTCCTTGAACCAAATGTACCTTGCCTCGATCGCGATGTTCCCCTTTTCCTCTCTCTCCCGGGTCGTCGTCCCCTTCCTGGCCCGGTCAGGTCGTACCTGCTGGGCGATTTGTTGTCCTAGTTTGGTTTCCCTTGTGTTCGTGAGTTTTTGCGTGCTTTTCGATTACCGTCTACTTTCTTTTCCCCACTGGCTTTACAGCAACAATGCTTTTCCCTCTCTTTTTTTTCCCGCTTTCTTTGGGCGCTTTTGTCCCCACCGAGTCGGGTTTCAGGGGAGGAGTGAGACTTATCTGGGCGCGTGTTGCCCAGTTCTTTTTCTTGTGATCGAGTTTTTTTCCCACAACCCCTCATCCAAGGAACCATTTGGGCGTTGTGCCTTTTTTTTTTTGATTACCATCCCCTGCCCGCTGTGTTAAGTGCATGACTTTGTATCCCTGCCGTGCAAGTTTGTTGCCCAGAACCACTTTACCGAAAGTCACACATCACATTTTTTAAGCGTTTTTTGCGGGCGTTTCTCAAGCCTGCTTTCTCCTGACATTTTTTCCCCAGTTCAGTGCTGACATTAATTCTTTTTACCCCCCCTATTCCCCCCGTGACGCGACCTTTTATGCATCTTCCCCTTTTTTTCCGCAAACCCCCTGTATTTCATTTCCAAGTTGGTGAATTTATTGTGGAGTGGACTCCCCCCGAGACACTATTCCACATCCAAGTGTCTACCGAATCCTCTCCTGCAGGGGTGTTATCCCGTTTGCTGCTATTTTTTCGGGTGGTAGTGGGTTTCTCAGTTTTCAAGAGATTACCCATTGACCCTTTTTGTGATTGCTCAACTGTCCCTGGTCTGCTTCATGGGCCTAGCCTCAGCCCTGTGGTTTGATTTTTTGGTGGGGGTTTTTGCTGGCCATTTCAAGGATTACCCAGGTTTTTCATCCAACAAAGTACATTTCGTCGATGATCAAGGGGTCCTCCTGTTTTCCCTGATGCTTCGGCCAAATCATGCTTGTGCGCTGTTTGTTTGCGGACGTTCGGGTGATTGCTCTTCGATCCCATTTTGGACCGAGTTTTTTTTCCTCACCTAGACCCCGATCCCCTCAGCTCTCCCGTCTTTGAGCCCCCCGACCCCTCTCAAAACCCTCTACTCGGTGGGCCCTTCACCCATTTTTGTTTTGAGCGGTTTGGCCAAGTCCGGTACATGGACTTTTTGTCTCTTTCTCACCCCCCTTCCGTGCAGCTCCGTTCGGGCTTGCCACCTTCCCATGCCTTCAGGATCTTGCGCGATTTACGTGATGTGGGATTCCCACCAGGGCTATTTTTCCCAGTCCAAATGGCTTCTTTTTTTCTCCAGTTTCCCCCCCAACCGAACCCTGCCCCCCCCCCAACGCTCCAACTTTAAACCTGGGGATCGTTGTTCCACTTTTCTTCACCCCCCCATCCTTTCACCGAACTTTGGGCCCCAACTGCCCTTCTCTGAAAATCCCCTTTGCAGCGCTCCTCCTCTTCCCCTCCGATGCTGTAGAGTTTTTGGTGATGTTGCCCAAACACCCCCACCGACCACGCTTTAAACTTCCCTACCCTTGTCTCTATTTGTGGGTGTAAGATTCCCCCCCTCTTTGGCAAAGTCCCTGGGCTGAGATCTCCCTGACCCACTGCTTTTCCGTTGTTTTCAAGGCCGTTGACTTTTTGGTCGGTGCCTTTCTACGGGCTGGTTCTTCGCAGTGTTCGATTCCCTCTCCCTCTGGAATTTTATAATGCCACCTTGCTGAGGTAGGAACCTGTCTCTTCGAGGGTTCTCTCCTTTTTTCCCTTGGGCGGCCAAGGCGTGCTTTCTCTCCGGTCCCCAAGAGTTTTTATGACTGGACTTTTTGTTTACCCTTTTTCTTTGTGTTGATTGTCCTCCTTTCTTTGGGTCCCCCCCCAACAGGTGGTCTTCCCCCCTTTTTCATCCGTTTCTGTTTTTTTTTTTTTTTTGTCACTTTTTCTGGCTCGTATTGAAAAAAAGCCTTTTCCGCTCTTTGGTGAGAGGCGTCCCCCCTCTCTTCACAACCACTCTGGAATCGCACCACCCGAAACACTTTTTCTTTGTGTCAGGGGCAACAAGTTTTTTACCTTTCTCCGTAGAATCTTGTTTTCGTTTTCCCCCCCCTTCTTCTTAAACAACCGTCGCCCCCCCCGCGACGGTGAATACGGATGCCCTGTTCTTTCCCAACGGTTAAATTATCTGTCCCCTCTCGGGAAGTTCTTACACCCGCGAAAGGAAATTACAAACCCGCGTTTTCCCTTGTTGGTGCTCCCTTTCATATTCAGTCTCTTTTAAATCCCTGAAGGGCACCTGCCACCTTGCTTGGCATTTGCATCCGGGATTCCCATTAAGCTTAGAAATTTTTTCTATTTTCGGTGTTAAGCCCCCCGTCCCTTTTCCTGTAAGGCGGGCTTCTCCGATCCGGAAACTTTGTTTGTTAAAAGAACAGGCTTTCTGCTGTTCCCCCCCAAGAGGACCCTTGTCCCCGGTTTGGTTTTTCGGCAGACCGTTGATTTCTGTGTACAGTTGTGTAATCTCCTGCCCTGATTGCAACTGCTGGACGTTAGTCTTCCGTGATTTACCGTGCATCTTTTTCCCCCTTATTTCTCATTCTTTCTTTCTTTGCACCCTAAGCGTTCACTTGCGTCTTTTGCCCCCAATTCTTTTTGTCTTTGTCCCATCTTCATTTACTTTTTCTCTACTTTTTTTTGTTTTTCTGTTGAGAGGAGGACTTTGTTCTCTGAATTGTTTCCAGCCCCCTCTGCCAGGTTCTGATCTTTCGTGCCTTCTATGAATGTTTTGCCGAAGGGCCCCTCTTTTCCCTTCCCTCCTTCTTCGTCCAGACCCTTTGCCCCCCCCTCGTCGATTCCACATGGCCACCCCCCTCCCAACCTTAACGCTTTCTTGGTGTTCAACACTGACCCCTTTCGATGAAACCTATAGCCTCCCCGTTGCTTCGCGCTCCGTTTTTCCCCGGATTTTGTGGGAGCCCAGCCTAGTTCCTCCATTTCAGTTTTAGGGTTTCCATTGTTGGAAAAAGCTGTCTGGCGGAAGCTCCTTTGTCCTGCCCCTGGAGGTCTGTCCCCATTTTTTTACCGAGTGGTTTTTCCAGGTGATCCTTCCCATATGAGGCTGGCCCCTGACTTTCCTTTCTGGTCGCGGTTCCTCCCTGTCGCCTTTTGCATTGTGGGACCTTTTGATCTGGAAATTGCCATTTCATAACAGGTTTCCCCCGGAGCGGGGCCTACTGGTTTTTTTGTAATAGATCGTCATGTAGACGTCCACTTCCCAAGCTGCTCCTTTTCCCGGCTGTCGTCTTTTGTTTGCTTTTTGATCGTGGTCCTTTTTTTTTTTTTGTTTTCTCTCCCTTCACCTAGTGTTGACTCGGCTTTCTTTTTTCCTTCGCTCGCATGTTCTGCTGGAGCCGGATGGTCCGGCTTTGTTTTGCTGGTTTTTAGTAGTCCTTTTCGGACATTAAATCCTCTCTGGTGAATCTCCCCTTGGCCTCTGTTTTGTGCCCAAGTGATTCTCTTCCCAACCCTCCCCCCATTCCCGCCCCCCCCAAAGTTATACCCAACCTTTTGCCCTGTGACCCCCCCACAAAAATTTTTCCCCTTGTCCCCCTGTCATTTTTCCCTCCGTCTTGCCGTCCCCCCCCGGGTAACCTGCAGGGATTTTTTGCACACAGTCCCTCGATTTTTCTTTCTGCTTGGGCCCCCCCTTGGTGCAGGTCGCAAAATTTTGCCAAGATCGTCGCCGACTCTCGTTTCCCGGTAGATCCTGTGAAACCCCCTTTGACCGTCTAACCGGGCGCACCCTCGGTCATCTACTGTTACAACTTCCCTTCTTTGTAGGAACCCGCCTGACCCTTTCGTTTTTCATTTTCCCTTATTCCCGCCAATTCGCCCAAATCGGCGGTCCGGTGGCAAAAGTTGATTTTTCTCCCCCCCCCCCCAATCATACTCACTACCTCATCCCTTTTTTGTCTGGAGGTCGGCGTGCTGCTGCCAAGTTCTTTGTTTCGTGGTTTTTTTTTTTTGTTTTTGGTCCCCTTGCCTGGCATATGGCTAAAAAACGGTTCTGAACCGCTCCTTTTGAGTTGAAGCGTTGGTCGGGTTCGGTTGTGTTGGCTGTTGTTGTTTTGTTGAAACCCCCTCTTGTTCGTCATTGGCAGGGCCCCTTCTGCCTTTTTTTTTGATTACTCCCCTCCTTCTCGTTGTCTTCTTCCGTGTTTTTTCTTGCCCCATTCCCCATAGTTCCTACCTTCCGTACCACGGATGTGCCTTGCTATCTTGTGTGTTTTTCTCAAAATCTGGTCCTTCCCTTCCTTTGCAAACATCTGTGGTGTGACCTTGTCGCGTTCTTTCAAACCTATTGGTTTTCCCCCCTGTTTGAAAGTTCTGAGATGTGTTTGATCGTTTTTGGGTCGCTCGAACCTGATTTCTGCTTTGCTGGGGGTGCTTCTCTTCTTTGAGGCCAAGCTTTCTTCGGGTTTTACCGAGAGCCTTTTAGCTAGTGGCGCTCTCCTTTGTGGGCCCTGTGCCGCCAACAGCGGCCCCCCAAGCCTTGGGTCCCCCCCCATATCCACTGTGGGAACTTCCTTGTCTGTGACCTTACTGCCTGAGTAATGATGTCTCTGACAATTTGGGCTGTCGTAATATCCTTGACATTCGCCGCACAATCGCCCTTTTTTTGGTGGATTTCATGGCTAGGCAACCCGATTCTTTGAGCGCAACCAACGGGCCTTGACCATTTCGTGGCCCCTCCATTTTTTGCCCCTCCTCGTAGAAGGACGTGCGTTTCCCCAGGCCGGTTCTCTTCTGCGGGCTCCCGGAGGTTGACTCCTCTATCTTTCGGCTACATTGTCCAACCGTGAATGCACCCTTTTCCTGATACGTTTTAGTCTTGCAGTCTTTCCATTCTCCTTCCGGGGTGCAGCTGACACCCTTCGAAATGGTCCTCTTCTGGTTTCTCGTGTTTTTGCATGAGCGTTTGAGACCTCCGCCCAACCTGCTTTCAGTTGTGGGATGTGGCCTCTATTTTGGTGTTCTTTGCCACACTGCTTCCCACGCGGTTCCTGCTCTCTATGACACTGACGGTTTTGGAAGAGGTCTGATTTCTCTGCCCATTTTTGCACCTTCTTCTTGGATTAGGAGGTTTGGCGTTTGACCCTTTTTGCTCCTCCACCTCCCCCAAATTCGGCCTTTTCCTTACTGCACGCTCCTTTCTCCTCCCTTTAGCCCTGCGTGGGGCACCGCCCTCCAGTTGGTCATTTTTTTTTCTCCCTCCTTCGCCCCTTTGCTCTTTATGCTTGCATTGACTTCTGTCCCGTCCCCCCTTCTCGCTTCTCTCTTGCGTGCCGGACCACAACCGTGTACAACAACACTTCCCTCGTTGCGGGTACACTTGGCTTCCAGGCCTTGCCCGTGCGCTCCCCTTGATTTCTGGAAAGTTCCCGCTTTTTCTCTCATTCCCGTGGCCTTGGACAGGTTCCCCCCCCGATTTCCCCTAAGGAAAACCTCTCCCCCTTTACACCCCCTTTGGATGATTGTTGTCATCGTTCTGGCAACCTGGCTTACCCTTTCTTTTTTTTGGTCTACCCGGGCCGATTGCGTCCCCCTGGGAATTTCGCTTGGTGTTTGTCTTCCGGCGCCCCAGTTTCGGGTTTTTGCATAATTTCGTCAATTCATCTTCTTTTTTTCAAACCGAAACCCGCACAGAGTCCACCCGAGCTTTTACTTGACCCCATAGAGGGCCCTGTTCCCCATCCACCCCACCAACAGTTTCTCCTGGGCACGGACAGCACGAAGTTTGTCAGGTTACCTGCTTTCTCCCCCACAAAGGTTGTTTCCTTTGACAACCCTTCCAAGGCTGACTTCCTTCCCCCTGACTGCATGTATATTGTTAGTTATAACTTTTCACTTCAACTTTCCCCTATATTCTAGCGGTCCTGGACCCTCCCTCACTTTCGACACGTCCTCTGATCCCCTCCTTCCTTTGCCCCTTCTCATTGCTCTTGATTCTTTGCTCATGCCCAGCACACCCCGACAGTTTTCGTCCCTTTTGCAAACCCCCCCCTCTTCACTTCCCTGTTGTTTTCCACCCACCTACCCGATGGATTACCCCACTTTTTTATGGATTATTTTTTTATTGGTTACCCAATTTTTCGATTCACAAGTTTAATTCATCTTTCTTTTCAGGAGATAACCCCCCTACCTGGTGCTACATCCTCTCCCTTTGTCTTCCGGGGACCCCCCGCCAAGCGTTGACTTCAGTGACTTGCTTAATTTTTTCTTCCTGGTCCTCTTTTCAGTCCCCCCGCTATTTAGATGGTATTTTCTTTCTGGGAATACAGGGTCCACGTCTCTTATGTCCGTCTGTTTCAGGTTCCGTGTTTGACCGGAAGCTTACACTATATCAACTCCATTGGTTCGCCACTTTGCCCGCAGGCGGTTGTTGTTTTCTCGTTGTAAGGCCCTTTTCCCCTTAGTCTCTTTTACTTCCCCCTGTTGACGATTATTCCCCATTTGCTCCCCATCAACGTTTCTTCTGTTGACGGTTTCCCCTGAGGACGGAGTGAACGGTTGTCTTCTCCCCCTCGTTTT
>Ga0179593_1811245_pt1 | contig 10554 bp, 14 predicted proteins | sample CZODoug2_1_08_16_FD_185931 | JGI IMG/M metagenome (GOLD analysis project Ga0179593, IMG submission 185931) | Vadose zone soil fungal communities from Angelo Coast Range Reserve, California, USA - CZODoug2_1_08_16fungal (PacBio error correction) | ecosystem: Environmental > Terrestrial > Soil >... | reverse complement strand
GGCCTTTCTTTCCCCCTCTCATGGGAAAGCCGGGGGTCCCTCAATAGAGCGAGTTTTTTTCTGCGAGTCTAACCCCTCCCCCTTGAAGGGAAGCTGGGACCCCAGTTAATTTTCTTCCCCCTTCGACTTCTAAATCAACTAAAAAATGTATTGCCTATCCTTTTCCCCGGTTTCCCTTTCAGATACAGAGGAGGTAGTTTATTAGGAAGAACGCTCTCCTTCCGCTGGAGGTCCCGCACCTATCCTTCTTTCTTTCCGTGAGAAGAGGGGAAGGAAGATTTTCTTGCTAGGACAGGCTTACGTTTTTCCTACAGAGGCTTTTATGAGAGAAAAGGAGCTTTCTTTCCCTTTTCTTTTTAACATGCGAAGGGATGGAGAACTTCCTCTTCCCTTTCTACTCTTCCAAAGAGGTAAACGTTCCGCTCCCTCTTTTAGCTGCCGGTAGTCATGGGAAGAGCGATCTCCTTTTCTGCGAGTGCACGATTCGATCCTCCCCTCTCTTTCCCGAAGAGCGGTCACTTTGAGGATTTTTTCACTCGAATCCCCCCCCCCTTTTCCCTGTGAGGTGTAGTACCTGCTTGTGAAGAAGGAAAGGTCCCCTTTCTTGTGCGAGAAGTATAGACACCCAAACTCATCTTCTTCTTCTTCATGCGCGGTGCCTTCCTACGATGCGTGAGATTAGGAGGGAGGTTTTCTCCCCCCCTCCCTTTTACTCGACCGGCAACGACGAAATTTTTCTGTTGTTCCTTTCTCTTTTCTCCCCTTTCTTTTTTTTTTTCTATCGTGGACATGTGAGATCGACGCATCTTCGAGCAGAATAGTTGAACCCACCCCCCCTTTTTCCTTCTAAGAGAGGGGAGAGGTGTTCTTATTGGACTCTTTTCCCCTTTTTTCTTCCTTCTTGTTCTAGAGAAAGGGGTGTAGAAGGAGGTCAGTTTTCCCCCCTTCTCCCCTTGCCACCTAGAAGAGACCTGCCCCTTTTCTTCCTCCTCTTTTCCCCTGCAGAAGGATACCGGTCTTTCCCCCAGAGAGGTCTCCTTTCCCTTCCCCTCCCTTCTTCTGACCTGGTGCAGACCGTTTTTTTTTGACTGGCGTGTTTTTTTTTCCAAGGCAAGGTCCCTATGAGGAAGAAGCTGTCCGCCTATTCCCTCGACCATAGTGGAAGAGATTTCTTAGTCTCCCCCCTTACCCGGAAGCAGTTTTGAAATATATAAGGACCCCCCCCCTTCCCTCTGGCGGTTGACTTTTCTCCTCCCTCCCCTTACTGAGAGACGATCAACAACTTTTTGGTGGAGACGAAGAAGAGGTCTTCCCTTCCCACCTGGTTGATAACACTTGTTCCATCTCGCTTTTTTTGGGGTCTTCCCGGAGTAAAGGCATTTCCTCGGCTTACGCAAAGAGACGTCCCCCGACTCATCTTTTTGAGAGGTTTGGAAAAGGAGAGGGCCGCTTTTCTAAAAACAGTTCCATTCGATTCTCCCCCCAGGAGGGAAGGCCCCGGATGAAGGTGCTCAGCTGCGCATCGGAAGCTCAAGTCTGCGCCTCGTTTTTTTCTCAGGGAAGCTGTCTTGGCTTTCCAAAAAAAAAAAGGGCCCTTTTCTTTTCTGGTCCGCTCCAGCAAGCAAGAGAGAATCCTTCGAGAATTGATTCCCGGACTCTCCGTCCCCCCCTTCCATTTTTTTCTTTCCTATGGTGTAATCGGTTCATGGCACAAGCAGATCTCCCCCCCCTTTCCTCTGCTGATCAAGGGAAGGGCTTTCCGAAAGCGGCTTCTCCTAAGTTGTTGGTTTTTTTAGTAAAGAGAGTTCGTTTTTCTGGACACGAACTTCTTCCCTTCCCCTTCAGGAGAAAGATATGGCTCCGGTGACTGCCGGCTAATCTCTCCCCATACGGCGCCCCCGGAACGAAGAGATGGATCCCTTCTGAGATTGCTTGACTTTCTTCTAGATGGATGACTGAGACCCCCCTCTCCTCCAGGTTTGAAGGCCCGCGTGCTCCGCCTCGGCGGAAAACAGAGAAAGATTATGTCCCTCTAATTTCCTATTCTCAGGCTCTGAAGAACAGGAAACTTTCCCACGTATGGGACTTTACTTTCTCGTAATGGCTTTCCAAGGAGATATTCCCCCCCCCCTTTTCCCCATTTGGAACGAAAAAGCCCCACCCCTCTTAGGAAGAGGGAGGGTTGAGAAAGAAGTCCCCCCTCTAAAGAAACCTAGACCCACAGCTCCTCCTTTCGGTTATAACTGTTATTGCCCCCCCTTCCTCCCTTTTCCCCAAAAAAAGTTTTGGACCTGTCTCTTGGGAGAAGGCACAAAGTAAGATGGACCTTTCTTCCCCCTTTCGAAGCGCCAAGGACCCCCCCTCTGGAGGTTGAGTTGTTATCTCCTCCGGGTAAGAGGGAGCTTTTTTACTTCTCTCAGTACAGAGAGTCCCCCTCTGGGAGCTATAGGAGCGCGGTCCCTTCTTTTTTCTGAGATTTTAGTACCCACCTTCCCACTTTTCCCCTGGCCGCCAGCGCCCTCTTAGAAAAGGGAAGGGAGAATAGACCTCTCCCTCCTTCTACTAATACTGGAGTTGTTTTCTTAGCAACTTTCTCTTTCTTCCCGTGAAGCTGTCGTCCTTCTCTTTCCAAGAGCGTTTTTCTTCGATGGTTTCCCCTCCCTTCTCTGTGAATCTGCATGCCGCCGGCGACCACTCCTTGAAAAAGACAGTGGCGCCTCGTAAAGATTCGTAGATCCCCCCCTCTTTCTCTTTACTGCCGGAAAAAAGTGTGCTGTTCTTCTGCTTGAGAATCACAGAGGGATGGAATTCCCCCTCCTCTCAAGGATCAGATCGAGATGGCCTTCTCTCCCGAAGAGCGAGGCCGCCCCTTTCGGGCAGGTAGCGTCTCCCCCTTTTTTTGCCCCGACCGCCGAAGAGAAAGAAGCGTCTACGCGAGGCCGCCGTGCTTTTTCCCAGAATTTCCCCTGAGTCGGGTTGCCTTTTTCTCGAACAAAAGCGCCTGAGAGAAGACGGAAAGGCCTTTTCCCCCCCTCCTCAACCTCTATAGAGACAGAATAAGCATCCTGATTTTGATCTTAGCTGTTTCCCCCCTCCGGGTTCTTTCTTCTTTCTTACTCCCATCAATGGAGAGGAGACCTTGAAGGTAAATTAATCCTCCTTTTTCACTATGGGAAGAAGCGTTAATAGGTAGCTCTTTCCCCATTTGCAGAATTGAAGTTTAACGCTCCGTTCCCCTCCTTCCCCCCCTTTCCTCTCTTTTCAGAGAAGAGCTCCTCCCCCTTTTTTTTCGCCTCTCGCAGTAGAAAGTACGCCTCCCCTAAGCGAAGGAAAGGAAGAGGCTCCTTTTCCCCTTTCCTCCGGCCCGGTGAGAAGACGCCAGCTGTGCCTCCCTCTTTCCCTATCAGAGTTTTTCCTTAGGTAGCGGCCAAGCCCCTCCGTCTCTTTTCCTCTTCTCTGGTACAGGTGGTCGTTTTTTGAATTTCTCCCTTGCCCCCCTTGAAAGGAGGTCCCCCTTCGGGAGATGGCTTCTTCCCAAGAAGAGAAGAGCTTCTTTTCCTTTCTCGCCACTAGGAGAAAGCCCTATCCTTCCTTCCTCCTCTCCCTTCTGGACGAACGAAGGTTGAAAGAAGGTTTTCCTCGGGAAACGTGCAACTCTCGCTCTTTCCCCTTTCCTGGCGAAAACCAGCTCCCTTACTTCCTCTTCCTCTTTTCTAAGGGAAAGGGTTAAAATGCGCACAATGTAAAGGAAGCCTTCCTCCCCCCTCATCTCTCTTTGGAAGATAAATCGTCGTTCTCCCCTTACGGAAGACAGATGCTCCGGTTGAGCCCCCTTTTATTCGAGGGCCTTTCTTCTCATGGGAGAGGTTCTCCTACCTTCTAAGGAGATCCCGATTTTCTAGGGAGCGGCTTTTCCCTCGCCCACGGAGAGAGGAGGGTTTTCCTGTCTTTTTTTTTTTCTTCCGGAGGCATTGTGGAGGAGTCTCCCCCTCTTTCCCCCGGGCCCGGATTCTCCAGTAAGAGAGTAGTACTGGAAGAGAAGGGGTCCCTCTTAACGAGGAAAGATCAGCCCCATGTCCCCTCTTTTTTCTAGGTAAAGGGCCAGGAGGGAGAGATCTCCTTCCTTTTCTTGGTGGCCTCCGTCCTCTCGTCCCGAAGGAAGGGACTTTTTCGAGAAGTTAAGAACCCTTTGCTTCCGCTGCTGAGGACCCGTCCCCTTTTCAGGCGGACTCGAGGTTTCCGGGGGGAACGACAATGGCTCCTCCTTACGCGACAGGCCGGTCCATGGGGATTTTTTCTGGGTCCGCGCTAGTTTGCGCCGGCGTGTCTTCTCGATCGTGGAACGTGAGCCTCTCCCCTTTCCTCTCCCTTGGTTCTCGTGCAGAAAGAGATCTTACCACCCCACCGTGTTTTCTTTCTCGGGGTTAGTAGAAGAGATTTGTCCCCTTTCGAAACAGGTAGTGTTCTCTCCTCCTTTCCCCTCCCTAGTCCGGACCGAAGCATCCTCTTCCTTTTCGACGCGAAATGAAACGCTTCAGGTGAACGAAGTTCCCTTTCCCTCCCTCCCTTCCTAAGGCCACTTTATTATTCTTTCGTCCCCTCTGAGGTAGAAGGGCGCTCTTCCGATGAAAATGGTCCTCCCCTTTTATGACGTGGAGCGCTTCGAGACTTCCCCTTATGAAGAAGAAGCTGGCCGTCCCATAGTGAACGAGGCTTGCTCCTCTTTCCCCCAGCGCCAGCGGACCCAGTTTCCCCTCTTCTCCCCCAACGGAAAGATGGCGGTCCTTTCGAGTCGGACATCGTACTTTTCCCTCCTTCTTTTTCCCCCCCTCCCCCCACTTCCCGGCGTTTTGTCTACCCTTCTCTCTTCCCCTTCCTTTAAAATGGTTGATAACACGCCGGCTGGCTTGCGGTTTTCCCTTCGACAGGTAGTATAAGGTTTTTTATTCTTGTCTTTTTTTCCCCTTTTCTTTTTTGGCCTTGTGCCCTCTTCCTTTCTTTTTTCTGGAGATGTTAGGTTTCTTCGGACGAGAGAGTGCTCACAACGAGCACCCATTTCCTTCTTTTAAGGAAATTCTTCGGAAGAGAATGCGCCCTCGTCCTTCTTCTCCCCTACTGCTGTTTTTCTTGTCTGGCTCCTTCTCTCTTGAGAAGATGTCCGGCACTTGCGGCAAGAGAAAGCCTCCCTCCCTCTCCCCATCAGCGCATGACGGTGCTTGAATCATCGCGTCTTTCTCTTTTCCCTCTTGTGTAAATCTCCTCCGATCATGAAACCCTCCCCTCCCTCCCCTCCTCTCTGTTCAAGAGGAAGGTTCCTGTGTTACTGGCCCTCCCCCCCCTTTTCCTCCTAAATAATGGTTGTTGTTGATTTCAAGCGAGGTAGTGACACCTTCCCCCCCTCCTTCTTCCTGCTTGATCAGCTTCCGACTTGTTCTCTTCTTTTTCTTTCCCTTCGAGACTTAAAAAACTCCCCCGCAAATAGACCGCGCAAGGCCCCGACCGGAATTCTTTGTAGCAGGATCGCTGTATTTCTCTCCCCGTCGAACTTAAGTTGCACTCTCCAAGCTCCAAGAGAGCCGGTAATCCCCTCTTCCTTTTTTGCCCGCAGAAGGTAGCTTTCCCACGTCGGCTCATAATAATGAGGGCCCCTAATCGAATGGACTAGTTTTTTTCTTTTTCTTCCCCCCCCCCTCGACGTGAAATTCCCGCCTCTCCCGATGTAGAGTCCCTTCAGCAAAGAAGGGATCCCTCCCCTTTCCTCCCCCAGCAAGCATGATCTCTATTTCCCCCCCTTTTCTCAAAAAGGTATGAGGGTTTTCGACTGAGAATTCCCCCCCCCCCCCCCTTCCTTTTACGAATTTTTTTGGGAGCCTCCCTCTGTAGAACTAGGCTTCCAAAAGAAAGATGTCCTTTTTTTTTTTTTTTCTACCTATGTCATAGCTGCCGTTCCGGGCGCTTTTTCCTTTTCCAGGAGAGTACAAAGATGTCGTTTAGGAAAGAGTCGTCCCTCTTCCCTTCCCTTCCCGGGTCATAGGGCCCTGAGCCGCCATTTCCCTTTCTGAAAAAGTTAGAAGGAGAATATCCGTCGTTTCCCTTTTTTCCCTCGTGGCAGGGCGTTAGCCTTTCACTCCCTCCCCTCCCTTCGGAAGTGAAGCGCCCGCTCCTCCACGAGAGGGAAGGTCTCTTCGCATTTTTTTTTTCCTTTCCTCGGTCCCGGTCATACCCTTTCTCGGAGAAAACCTTTTTAGTCTTTTCCCCCTCCTTTTTCTCCCCCCCCGAGCACCGTGCTTCCAGGCGTCCCCCCTTGGTTTGGCCCTTCCCCTTAAGAAAGGAAGCGGGATGAAGTCGACCTTTTCCACGATCTCGATGTGCCCCTCTTTCCTTTCCCCTCCCGAGAGAGGATCAGAATTACTGGCGCGGTCCCCGTTCCCCCAGCCCATGCTTTTTCCCCCGCCGCAGCATTTTCCCCCCCCCCCCTTTCCTCCTGCAGCGATTAGCTTTCCTCCGTGAAAGAGAAGATGGCCTTGCGTGTTATACGTCTCCTACAGACAGGCCGGCCTGCCAGAAGGTAAGAAGCCTCCCTTTCCTTTTCCCCTTCCCTCCTCCGCCGCCCGTGGCCCCTGATTCGGAGTCTAACTTTCTCTGGAAATCGTGCACGCGCAGCCCTTCTCCCGACGGCAGGAAGACCGTCTTACGTTCTCTTTTTTTTTTCCCTCCGGCACATGGAAATCGGTCCGACCGCCCCCTTCTTTTCCCCTCCAGGAAGGTGGCCCTCCCCCACAGCAGGCGAGAAGGTGGTTCCCTCCTCCCCTCCCTCCCTCCCCTTCCGAGCGCCTCCTACCCGAGACGTTTCCGCCTCCCTCGGCCGCGGCTCACTGTCCGCGGTGCGCCTCTCTATTTCCTCTCCGAGGATGCCTCTAGGGTTTCCCGCACCGCTAGGAGATTCCCCCTTCCCTTTCCCTTTCCTCTTGCCGAGTACATTTTTTTTTTGCTGATCAAAGTCTCCTCCCCCCCCCCGGTAAACGTGTTTCTCAAAGCTGACTTCTAGGGAGCGGTTTCTTCGCCTCCCTCCCTTCCTAGAGGAGTGATTTCAATGAGCGAAATAGGAGGACATCCATCCCTTCCCCCCCCCCCTTCCCTTTTTGTTGATAGGAGAATTGATGGCCTGCTAGTTCGCGCCGTTTCTTCCTCGGCAAGAAATAGAGCGCGGCCCTCCCCAAGCTCAGGAAGGAGATGGGAAACTCTCCTCCTCCCCTTCCTTCCTCCCCTTCTACTTCTAAAAATCACAACTTTTTTTTTTACCTTCCCCTCGTTTGGGAAGATAAATAGGATCGATGACGACCGCTGCCCCTTTTTCCTCTCTTCCTAGAAAGCCGGTTTCCTTTCGGATAGAGGAGAGGTCCCAATGGAAGAAGATTCCTTCTTTCTTCCTTACCTCTAAGGAAGCGTCTCTTCTCCAGGAGAGGCTTCTAAAAAGGATCTACTTCCCCCCTGTTGAGAGGTCCCATTCTCCTTTCTTCCCCAGAGGAAGGAGACTTCAGAGAAAGATTTTTCCCCCTTCTTCACCTAGTGAGCTCCTTCGCTTTTTCTTCTCCTGCGGAAGGGATGAGAGTTCAATGGAAAGAATTTTTCTACTCCCTTCTTCAACTGTCTGGCTAGAGGATTTCCTTTAAATGGAGTAGTAGAAATGAATTTTCCTTCCCTCTCAGGAAGGGATAGCAGGTTTTGCTGCTTTTTCCCCAGAAAGCTTCTCAGGAAAGGAGCCTTTTCCTTCTTCATAGAGGAGAGTTGCGCTTTTTTTTCCGCAAAATGGGACGCACGGAACGGAACTCTTCTTCTTTTCCCCCTCTCTCGTTCTGGAGCCGGGGGTTTTCGGGCCATCTCGCTCTTCTCGAAGGAAGACCGCGGCCCCAGCAGATCGTGCCCCCCCCCCCCCCCTTTCCTTTTCCCCCCTTCCGCGCCGGGGAGCGGGTTCTCGAATAGCTTACGCTTTTAAGACACGGTTGTGCGAAGGCGGTCCGTCCCCCTCTTCCCTCCCTCCTTCCCTGGCCACCATCCAGCGACCTGCTTCTATTGGAAAGAGATCTTCACGGACGAAGGCTACTTTTCGTTCCCCCCTCCGGCCACGAGGCTTAGGGATTTGAGGAGACCGGCTTCCATGGTGAATCCCTCCTCCTTGGCTGTCGCTTCCCCACCCCAAGGTCTCTTCCCCCCTTTTTCCTTCCCGGACGCTTTTGCGCCTTGACGCGGACCATTCCGCGCTGCTGAGGAGTTCCCCCCCCCCCCTCCCCCCCTCTGAACGCATCTTTACGCGACAATTTCGGTCCGTGCCGTAGCCGCCCTTCCTCCTTTTTCTTTTCGCCGATAAACCTTGTAAAATTCCCCCCTTTTGTAATGAAAAAGAATTACTTCTTTCACAATGTGTCCATCTCTTTTTTAGAGGGGGCGTAGTCCCCGGATAAAGTCGGGCGCCTCTCGACCGCGTGCAGGAAGGACAATCTCCTCGGAGGGCTTAAGAGAGATTTTTCTCCCCCAAAGAGGCACATTCTTAAGCTTCCAATGCGGTAATCCTTGAGGATGAACGTTTCCCCTTCCTCTCTATAGGACCAATATGAGGCCATTTTTCCTTTGCGAGGGTTACCTCTTTTTTTCTTCCCCTTTTCGACTGCAACAGTGCTTTGTTCTGCAGAAAGAGAGCCCTTCAGCGCATGCCGGTCGAGCCAGGCCCCGCTTTCGCTTTTTTGTCGCCGCTGTCAATAGATTTCTTCTCCTCCTTCATAAACCAGCCTTCTCGACCCCTCCTCCCTTCCTCTTAAAGCGGAAGCCCCGAACGCGCTGATATATATCTTTTCCTCCTCTCCCCTTTCTCCCTCGAATAAGCGCGCTTTTACAGGACCACTAACCCCTTCCCCTATCTGGTTAGATATGAGGGTCTGAGAGGCTAGCCTCCCGCGATGCCACCATCGTTCCGAAAACACCCCTACCACGCCCCTCTGTCTAATGTAGCACGTCCTTTCTTCTGATGGCTGATGGATCTTCTGCACTTAAGGTTGAAGGCTCCTCTTCTCTTCCCCCGTCATCGGGAACCTAACCCTCGCCCCATTTTCCTTCTTCGAGGAGCTTAACTCATGATGTGGCCCCCCTCTTTTTTTCTCCTCTCTCCCAACGTTGGTTCCTCGGCAAAATAGAGGGTCCAGACGCCCCCTTCTTGTCCCATACGGTCCTTTTTAAGAAGAGGATTAAGTGATCCCCCTCCTTTTTTCCTCCCAAGAACTGCACAGCCGTACTCTTTCCCCAGTGTTAAGGTATGCGGGTTTTCTCCCTCTCCGTCTCCACCCCCCCCTTGACTACGAGGTGGGGGGCTTCCCCAAAGTAAGATGTAATCCCTTTCCCCCCCCCCTGGCTTTTCCCTGGTGGTTGTCTCTCCCTCAGATGAAGGCCTTTTACCTCGGGACGATGTTTTTAATCGCCGCCCGTAAAAGATGGTCGCCGTCCAGGCGTAGTCTGAATAAGTTAGGCCCTTCCCCCTTGAACTGGGGGTCCTCCTCCTCAGTGAAAAACGGCTACGAGAAATTTCCTCCCCTTTCTCTTTCCCCTTCGACATCATTTTTGCCTTATGAGAAAGACCAGTTCCCATCGCCGAGAATAGGAGTTTTCCCCCCTACCCCTGGGCAGGTCGCCGTGTGGCTTTCGCGGCTTCTTCCCCCCCCGCGACCACACCGTGCGCGTCTCCCCCTTTTCTTTTTCCCTTAGCTTCAAGCTAGTCGAACTCCTTCCGGACACCAAGTGTTTTTTGTGCAAGATATGCAGCAGAGACCTTTTCAGACCGGGAGACAGGTCACACGACCAAAGGGGGGACTTTGGGGCAAGAAAGAGCTCTTCCCCTCCCCCTTTCTCTTTCCGGTCGAGTAAGACAATCAATGCGGGACCCTCCCTTCCCAGAGAAGAGAGGACGACTCAGGGCACCTCCTTCTTTCCGCTGCGGTTGGTCTTCTCTTTCCCCTCGAAAGCAAGTCTGCGCCGATTTTTCTTTCCTCCTGACTCAATGACATGCGATCGCTCTTTCAAAGATAGGCCCCTTTTGCAATGGTAGCATCTTTCTTTTTTTCCCCCCCTCGTGCAGACATTGAGCTTCTCTGATAGAAGGCCCTGAAGAGTCCTTTTTTACGAGTGGTGACTCCTTTTCGTAGCAGACGGACCCCCTTTTCCTCGGAAAGAACGGCTCTCTTTCCTCTACGGCAACCTTCCGTCTCCCTTCCCGCGAGGAAGAGGTCGATCCCTAGACGACCCCCTTTCCTTCCCTCACCTCGTCCGTCTGCCCTTTTTTTCCAGCGCATCGATCCTTTCGCAGACCGCCAGATGGCCCTCTCCTTCTCCCGCGGTAGTCCCCTTCTAGGTAGCGGAAAAGCGCTTCTAGAGAAGGGAAAGGGGGTATCTTTTGGCGTTTGTTCCCTTTAAAAAAGGGACGTAAAGGTAAGACTAGTCACCCCAGGAAGGTTTTTCTGGTCTGCTCCTCCAAGCAGACTTCGATCTAAGTGCCCAGGTACTGAAATG
>Ga0179593_1659677_pt1 | contig 10554 bp, 10 predicted proteins | sample CZODoug2_1_08_16_FD_185931 | JGI IMG/M metagenome (GOLD analysis project Ga0179593, IMG submission 185931) | Vadose zone soil fungal communities from Angelo Coast Range Reserve, California, USA - CZODoug2_1_08_16fungal (PacBio error correction) | ecosystem: Environmental > Terrestrial > Soil >... | reverse complement strand
CAAGAAACTGGCCCCCCGTCCGGCGCTTGGCACGAAGTCCCCTTCTCAGCCCTCTTTTCTTACGTCTCCTTCCTTTCGCAATCCTGGGCGTCCCTTTTCTTTCCCCTGACCCGCCCTCCTTGCCGGCATCACCTCAGCTTCTGGCAAATAAGCATCTGCCTCCTCGTCTTTTGCAGACAACTTCCTCTTTTTCTGCACTCTTTTTCCCTTCAGCAAAATCATCTTTTCCCTTTCTGGACCTTTTTCTCTTATGCTCGAACGTCCTTTTAGTCGGCGAGATGAGAGCAGTCCTTTTTTCTTCTGTTTTCGAGGATAGTCCTTTACTTTTTCCCTTTGCCTCTTTTTTAAATCCTGTTGTACCGTCCGCGCGAGCTCTTTGGAGAGTGATAAAGGAGAGATCCTGTAAGAATGTGATAAGCTCGAAACCTCTACCCTCATTCCCCCTCCCCCCGTTAGAGGAGTCGTTCTCTTTCCATAGTCGCCCCTTCGTGCCTCTTTGAACGTTTCCCCCCCCTGCCTCCCTTCCCTCGACGTCCATCAGAGGACCCTCTTTTTTTTCTCCTTGAGCTTCCTTTTTATGGACGGCGCGTCGACCCCTCTCTGGCCTCCCTGTAGAACTTTTACGCGGTCTTTCCCCTTCTTCTTCGAGAACGGCGGGAACACGCCCACGCAGCATCATCCTCTGTTCTTTTTTTCCCTAGAATCCGTATTTCCCTCTTTTGGTTCCCCTTTTTTCGGAGTCATCGATTTCCCGACGCAGAAGGTAGGGCCATTGAAGGTTCCAGGAGCCCCCCCCTCCTCGTCTCCTGAGTTCGCCCCTTCCGACTTTTTTCCCCCAAGAAATCTTCTTTTTTGGTGGATTGAGCGATAGTCTCGACCCCTATACCTTCTTCCATTGCCCGGACTTTCTTTTTTTTCTTGTGAGGGTTGTTACTAGTATTAGTAGCACCCTCTTTAAGGAGTTCGGCACCTCCTTCCGCCTTCGTTATTTCGCGTGACTCCCGAGACTGCGCCTAGGCGACTCGCCTTTACGATGAGGCCCTTCACACTCCGGCGTTTTTCTGTTCCCCTCTTTTGACGCTTTTTCCTCTTCCGGCCTCCCTCAGAAGCAGTATTTTCCTCGGGCGACTTAGCGATCTCCCCCCCTCTCTACTCTTTGCAGTTCCGAGTGTCTCTTTCTTCTGGTCTTTTCCCCCTGCTCACTGAAGCCAAAAACAGTAAGGCTTCCCCTTCCTCTCTTTGACAGAGTCCAGCCCCTCTTCCCGCCGATTCCACGAGAACCTTTCTGCGCACTTGTCTTTTTTGGAAAGAGAAGACGTTCTTTTCCTGCCGCGCCATTAGAGCCCCCCCTATTTTCTCTTTCGCTGAGCCCCGTCCTTCTTAGCTCTTCTTTAAATCTCGTCTATCACACGGACAAGCGTCCTAGAGCTAGCGCCCTTGCCCCCGACCCCTAGGATTGTTCAGCGTCCCCTTGAAGGGAGAAGAAGGTTCTTCTGGAATTCTTCGTACCCGAGTTTTCCTTCCTTTGACCCTTTTTGCGCACGCTGATGAAAAGCCGCTTCCCGTGAGGTTCTCTCTTTCCACTTTTTCTTTTTTCCGGTTCGAGGCGTCGATTCCGCGTCTCGAAGGTCCCTTTTTTCTTTTTCTTCCGTATCTTGATCCCCCCGTCGGTTCTCACGCGGGCGGCAGCTGGCCTTTCGCGATTTTCTTCGAGCACGGAGAAGGCGATGCCTTTCGTAGAGACAGCTCTTTGAGAAAATTTCTTTTTTCAGCCTAAACCGCTTTCCCTTAAATGCTCGGATCCTATCCCTACCACACTGCCCCCCCCTTTCCAGTTTTCAAGTGAGTGGACTTCGAAGGAAGATTCCCTCCCGAGAGAGTCCCTGAAGACTTCCTCTCGAGTCCTAGCTCTTTCTTTTATCCCCCTCCTTTGAGGTCATAGAGTATTCTCGATATAGGAATTTGATATCTCTTTTTTTGTACTCCCCCCAGGCGCCCCCCGGAACAACCGAGAGAAGGAAAAACTGATTCTCCTTTGTTGTTATAAGACCCCCCAGAATCCCCCTTTTCTTGAACACGCATTTTTTCGAGTCCTGTTATGTCCCTTTTCCCGGTCCGTGTCGGATTTCGAAAAATAGATCTTCTTCAGTCTTTTTTCCTAGACCTTCTCTTCCCATTTCTACCGCGTTAGGGTCTCCGAAAAACTTTTAAAAGAAGGGAACTCGTCTTAGTCAAGAACGTTCAGACCGCTTTAAGTTTCTCATCTCCTGCAGATACTTTCAAGACTCCCATTTTCCACTTGTTTATATGATGCTTTTTCCTTTTTTAGCTTCTTTTCGACCATACCTATCAGTATGCGCCAACCTGAACTAGGCCCCCTTTATTCTCGTTTTGAGCATTTAAACTTTTCCCTCGCACTCTTTATCAATCCCCCCTCTTTACTTTTGATTCTTTAGTCAGACGACGATGGAAAAGCCTCGGGAGCATTTCCTTACGTTTATCCCTTTTTTCTTCCGCGAGTAGTCTTATAATAGGGAGAAGCTCAGTTCTAGTGTTGATGGAGACTTTCTGGTTACCCTTCTATACCTAGGAGGAGTTCTCACTTTTTGCTAATCCTCTCGGTTTTGCTTTTCCTTCATGGTTTTTAACGATTGCAGTAGAGTTTCCGAAGGTTTTGATCCTCTTCCTTTTTTTTCTCGAACAGAACCTTCCCTCCTTCCCCTAGTCGAGTTCGAGGATAGGCATCGCTCCCCTCGACAGTCTTTTCCCCTCTCAGCCCCGGGTCTTTATGCCGGAAGAATTCTCCATCAGGGGACCTTGTACTCCTCCCGCGTTTCCGACCCCCCATGGCTCGTCGCTTTGAGGAAGAAAGCGTTTTCGGTGAAACCTTACGTAAGGCCTTCCTTCCTCTCTATTTCCCCCCTTAGGGAGTGCTATCGAAAGTAAACCCCACCTTTCAGTTAACTTCATTATACGCGTCCTCGATTCGGAGTAGGATGTCCTTGTGGATTCCCCACATTGATCCTCTTCGAAAACATAGGGGCGTTTTATGAGTTGAATAGTGAGCGAACGGTCTTCTTAGGAACTTATAGTCCCCCAAGTCCGGCGAGATGATCCTCTGCATCCTTTTTCTCCCTCCCCCCCGTGTCCCGCAACAACTGGAAATATATTGTTTAGAGATTCCCTCATACCACCTTCGTAGTAGAAAAAAAAGACTTCCCCATACCTTTTATTTGGGTTCGGCGGACCCCTACGCATCCGAGGAGTCACCCCGGTTTTCCGTTCTCCCTAGTAAGAGCCTTCATCCAGCATCCTCCCCTCTTGTACCTGCATTTTAACCCGCTTTTCCCCTTTTATATTTTCCAGCTCCAGAGTATACTTGAACCTCCGATCTCGTTCCTTTTTCCACCTTCTCCCGTGCTTGACGATCCAGAGTTTTAGTGTGATCGAGCTTCGATTCTCCCTCTCGCGCCCACACCTAAACGGGAGACCTTGAACCCCGTGCTTCTTCTTCCCGTTCGAAGCGCTCATTTTGAGGAGATAGTGAGCTCTGCTGGTCAGAGGACTCTGCTGTACGATTACTGCGACCGCCCCTTTTCTTTGGAGATGGAAGTAGCAGAAGCACCGTGTTGGCCCCGGAGGGCCACGACGATAAGGTGTTTTCGTGGTTCGGGATGCCGACCCTCCATGTCAAGCGCAGACCACATTCTCTTCGTCCTACGAGTTTTTTCATCTGTTTCCAGCTCGCGACGCCTCAGGCACATCCACAACACCCTTGTTAGAGATTTTGAAAACCCCCGCCCATCCCTGCAAGTCCCCTTAGAACCGTCCTCCATAGATCCTTTTTGAACTCGCTCATTTATTCGTTCTGAGCCCAGAAAGTAATTACATTCTGTCTGCACCCCCCTAAACCTTCGAGGTGCCCCCCTTTCCCCCCGACGGATTCCCGTTACGTTTTCCCCCCCCCCTCTTTCGATTTTTTTCCTCTGAGGGTTGTCGGCTTGTAATATAGGCTTTTTTTTCGTTTTGCGGCTTTCCCCTCTGCTCTGGCCTCCCCTTCCCTAGAGACGTGGCCCGAAGACAGAGTAAGGGGTAGTGAGGATCCCCTACAGTCCCCTTTTCCCAATCTCAGGAGTTGAGATGCCGCCCTCTGTATCCCCCTAGTCCGAGTCGGAAGCCCATCATCACCTTGCTTCGGCGCATTCTTGTCCGCACTTAGCCCCTCATTTGGATCATTCCCATCCAGGGTTTGGTTGAGAGCTATACTCACGGAATCTGCCATCTTGTTCCCCTTTCTTTCCCTATTTTCCTCGTTCATCCATCTTTTAGATCGTCTTCCTTGTCCCTTCGAGGACCATAAGCCCCCTTTTCCTCCCCCTTGGTGGACGTAGGGAAGACGCTTCCCCCCGCCTTTCTTCTCACTTCTGATCATCGGTTCCCCCCGGAAGATTTACATAGCATCTCCTTTTTCCCCCTGAAAACTCACCCCTCTCGTGAGAGAGGAAACCCCCCCCCCTATAGTTCTTCCTGGCCTCTCCAGGCATTTGGATGAGTGTGATTCTTGACTCAATGTGCTTCGAATCAGGCCGAAAGATTCATCATGAAGAACTCTCCTCCTCCCCATCATCCACATAGCCTGCTCGATCTTCGCGCCCTCGTCGCACATAGTCCCCCTTTTTACTTCGATGACGGAAACGGTCGACAGTTCACATATAGGGTTGGGGGCTGTCGATATGACTTTCAAAAAGGAGGGGAAGGATGTTTCTATTCAATTTTTTTTTCCTATTTTCCGTATGACGGGGGAACGTCGTCGCAGGCTTTCATCCTATGTTCTGATTCGCCCCAGGCTTCATTTCCCTCATACCGTCGCCTCCTGTTTCTTCTACCCGAGAAGCCTCCCCTTTTTTTTTTCTCGATGAGAGTGAGTTCTTCGACTCTCTTGGCCCCTCCCTCCCTTTTTTTGACCGCGGACCTTTACGTTACATAAGAGGTTTTCCTTCAGAAGCGCACAGGTAGTTTCCCCCCTCGATTTTACCCCTTACTCGATTTTTAACCGCGATCTTTGTAGTCGAACTTGCGGGCAGGATAGAGCTCCTCCACGAAGCTTGTCGAAGCTCCTTTTTCTTTCCTCTCTCTTAGGTAACCTCTTTTGAGAGACCGGGCGGAGTAATAGATTCCCCCCCTTCGAGCAGACTTCCGTGTTCGATTCTAAGCTTCTGGAGCTTTTTTCCTTTTTTCTATTACCGACTGTCACATAAAAGAAATACTTTTTCTCGTGAGCGATCTGTTTTTCATGAACTCCTTTTTCAGTTCCTTCCTTTCTTGTTAGCGCGGTTGAGTTACAGCGTATAGAGACCCTCCCTTCGGGACCTTTCCCCTTTCCCCCCCCCCCAGTTTACCTTTCTTAGGTTCCCCCGAATGGGCGAAGAGTGGAGGATTCCTTACGAGGAGTTCCTATAGATTGCCTTTTCTCCTTAGTACTTGCGGGACCTGTCTTGACGACCTCGCCTGCTTTGCGACTTTCCTTTTTCTTCCCGAGCCTTCCTTTTTGTCGCCGAGGGTCTCTCGAGGATTTCCTCTCCCTCTCAACTCCTCCCGTCCACCTTTTTTTTCTCGTATCTTGATTTCTCCACAATCCCTTTCTTCCTTTCCTAGCTATCGTTCCCCGAGAGAAATACTCCTCTCTTTTAGTTGACCCTTTTGTTTTTTTCTTTTCCGAAGTCTTCTTCGAGACCTTTTCTCTCCCCGTCCTTTAGACGACGGAACCCTCCCAGGAAGGAAAAGCGGGCTTTATTGAAGATTACCCCCTCTCGACCCTTTCCAAAATAGAGGAAGAAGCTCTCTTTTGGCACCTCGAAGAGGATGTTCTACATCCGTCACAGGAATTCTTCTTTTCTTCTGGATTTCCTTTTTATTGTGTTTCCGAGTTTCCGAGAGCCTCACTCCCTCTTTATAAAGAGGAAAGTTTGACTTGTTCTTCGTGAGGATTCCCCCCCTTGTAGCAGGATCTCCTTCCTTTTGCAGGCTGCTGAAAGACTGCGGCTTCCTCTCCTTCCTGGCGGTGCAGTCTTTCGGCATGTTTTCTTCCGGCAGAATCTTTTCCCTCCTCCTTTTTTATCGGACGGTGGTGCCTCCCTCTAGAGACGGCTGAGCCCCTCCTCTCCATCTGACTACCAACAAGTCTGAGATTTGCATCTGCAGGAGTACGATCCCAGCGGCGACGCCATTCCCCTTTTCCCCCCTTTCTTGTTTGCTCTTTATGGCCGAGAGACCGATCTGCGATAAGAACTCCCCTACTACGGACTCCTTTTCCCGTGCTATTCTCTTTCCCTATGTTTTTTTTCCTGATGTCTTAAGCGCGATCGGACGTAGTATTTTTCCCTTGATTCTCTTTTCTTGCTTTTGGCTTGTCCAACCGTTCATGGCTTTCTTTGATGGGGATCGTCTCCGCATTAGCAAGTGCAGAAATGGGTAGGTCCATTTCTCGTATATAGTTCTTTTGATTTCTTTTTTTCCGATCAACCCCCCTTTACTTCTTGCCGGCTCGACTACTTTTTTAGGATTCTTCTTCCCAGATGAAGTTGAGCTTCTCGGGTTTTCTCGTCACCTCATTTTCCCCTCCCTTCTCCTTTCGATCGAGCTCCTTTTTCACCGCGTACTAAACGAAGTCCTTCCCCCCCCCCGTATTAGGCTTCTTCCTTCTTTCTTTCACCCCGCTTTTAGCCCCCTTAGAAAGCAGCGACATTTACGGTTTTTTCTCTTTTAAAAGGTCCCTGTCTCCCCTCCCTGCCGTAGTATCCTCGGACGTTGGACGTGTCGTTCGGCCTTGCAAAGAAATCGGGTTTTGCGGGCAAGCGTGGATACTCCTCCCTTCCGTAGCTTTGCGCCCTCTCTCTTATTTGGATCGTTTTTTCTGAGAACGTTGCTACCCGCTCTGAGTTATAGAGGATAATTCCCCTCTTCCTTTTCCGGGATTTCTCTTCTCGACCACAGGTTTTTGCTTATTTCCCCGAAGGTTTTCTGAAGTCTTAGTATAAGTTCAGTAGACCTTTCACTCTTCTCTCGAATTTTCTCCTCCCCTTCGTCGCCCCTCCCCTCTCCTTCGTCAGAGGGTCGTCTTCCGGACTGAACGAGAATAGGGGATCTCCGACACGACCTTTTGAGCGTGCCTCCCTCCTTCTTTAGGCGACCCGACAGTTTTCTCTCCTTTTTTTCGGAAGGGCGTCGTAGCGTAAGATAGTCCTCCTCATGGAGGCTAGTCGATACGGCTCTTCTCCTCCTGACATTGGGCTCCAAGATCCCGTGCTCTCCTTACTTGGGGGTGAAAGTCTTTCCTCCCCGAGAAAAACCAGCTTTTTCGTTTTCTTCGTCGTTTCAGGTCCCCCTCCCCTGGAGGGAATCGATTTCGCCTCATCCTTCGTAGCCCTACATACTCCCACCTTTGCATCGCAGAGACCCCGCTTTTTTCACCTCTCCCCTTTGGTCCCAATCTCTCTCAAGAGGCGGCTTAACTACCCTTTTATTTTCCTTCAATCCTCCTTTTGTAAGATAATGTGATGAAGAGGATGAAGGTAACTTTTCTCTTTCGGGTATTTTCCCCCTTTTTCTCCGTTTTGGTTCGTGATGTTCTTTCTCCCCACTTTTCTACAGAATTTCTCGAGGAAGAGTTAGAGAACAATTCTTTGTGCCCGATGAGACCTCTTGAGCTTTCCTTCTCCTCTGACCCTCGCTTTCAGTTTTTTCATTTTTTCATCTGGTCACCCCTCTCCGTACCTAGTAAGAAGTTTTTAGAGAGGGGTTTCTGAACCCTTTCTCTTCTAGGAATCTCTCGCCTTTATGAGAGATTTTTCTTCTGACTCGTTTCCCCGACTGCTATTGTTTTCCTGAGATCGTACTATTTCCTCTTAGCCGGTTTTCCAAGCGAGTAGAGGGTTTTTCTTCCGGAGGGTTTTCCCTTTCTTCTTTCATTTTATGCTTTTCTTGCGAACTTTTTTCTTCCCTTCGGAGACAGAGCTCGCAATGGCTTGAAGCGGTGTCGAGCAAGCCTTCCCCTTCCCCCTTTCTGCGTTGCAGTCTTTTCCTACTCCCCTTTTTGTCACGTTCCGCACCTTTTCTTTTTAAGGATGCCCCTCTCTTTCGGAGATGTAACCGCACGGATAGAGGATAAAAGCACCTGTTCTTTTTTTATCTTCTTCGACACGAACCTTTTCAGCCTCTCCCCCTCCCTTCGGCTTTAGGCCTCCTCCATTTCTCCCGCCAAACGTTCTCCCACTGATATGAAACTCGACATATAGAGGGTTATCATTCTTCCTGTGGATTTCTTTTTTGGAACCCCTTTCTTTTTCCCTTCCTTTTGATTCTGGTATCCGCGGAGATCTTTTCCTCTCTTCAGTGCGAATGCGTTGCGCCGTTTTTGTATCGTTCACCCGCGAGACCCTTTTCTCTTTACCTAATTTCCTTTGTGTACTTCGCCAGGTCAGCGCGAGCATGATGTCTTCTCGTGATCCCAGGGAGACCAGATCTCTCCCTTCAGCATCGCCCTTTTTGTGCTCGACCCTCTCTCTTTATTTGCGTCCTCTTTTTTTGTCGATTCCGCTGCCCCAGCTCAGGAGAGAGCTTCCTTTTTCTAAGCCAGTCCTCTTCTTTTCCTTTTAATCCTCTTGACCTTTGGGGAATGGTATCACTTGTCGATACGCGTTTTCTTCGCATCCTACTCCCCAAATGGCGGTTTTTCTGCACTTTCCCTACTCCTATGTCGCAGAGCTTTTCGGAGAACATGAAGACTCCCTCTTTAGTGTCTTGGTTTCTACTCCTTTTCTTGCTATATAATGTCTGCCGTGGAGACTCCTCATTCCTCCTCGAGACGCGAGAGTTCTCGGTTCTAGTCGAAGAACGTCTCCCAGCATCATTGGTTTTTTTTTTCTCCGACCCTTCCTCCCCTCCCTCCTTTTCCAGCGTCTGCCCCATGAGCTCCTGACATGCCTTTCTCGCGCAATGGCAGACGCATTCCTCCTTTGTAGTAGAAAGTGGTGCCCCTTCCCCCCGTATGGAGATCTCCTTAGACGTCTTCCCCTCTCGTACGTGCGTCTCTCTCCCGAGTGCGCGGGCCTATTCCGGCAGAAGACCTTCTCCCTAGCCTTTTCCGTCCTCCTTCTCATTTGTCCTCTTTTGTTTGCGCGTTTCTCTTTTTAGCCGGAACCCGTTCACGAAGAAGGAATAAACCACCCCTTATTTTTTGAGCTGTAACCTCTTTTCTCCCCTTCACCCCGAGTCTATCGTTTCTCACTACGCCTCTTCCTTTGCCGAGACGAAGTGTCATTCGAAAGGTCGCGCGCGCCGCTCCTTCCTCCTCTCAGCAGTTACGACTTTCTCCCCCTTCCCGCCACCCATTCCCCACTAGATTCTCCGAACCTCCTCGAAGGAGAGATCCCTACCTCCGACGGGTCGCCACCTCCCGCGGTTTTTCCCGGCAATGCGTTTGTCAGCTTCTGCGGCCGTCCGGCGGACCGCGGCGAGCCTTTTTGCGGTTCCCCGCTCCCTTCATAACATTTTGCTATCCGGGGTTATTCTGAGTGGCAGCCTGAGAAGGAGCGCGTCGCAGCATAGAGAACTTTTTCGTAAAGTTCTTTCTCCTAGCTTCCTCTTTCCCTTTTACAGGTCCTTTGTCCTGATCTACTCTTCTTTCTCTCAACGAAGGAATCGCGGTTTTTTTTAGCCGAAGTTTCCTCCCCCTCAAGAACCTTACTTTAGTGAGTAGGTACCTAAACAGGGCGGCATTTAGGGAACTGTTTCGTGAAGACTTCAGCTTTCTTTACCGTTCTGTGTTCTTGGTACCTTTCGCAGGGAAGCCGACTACAGAAGAGCTTCCTTCCATCAACGCCTGTCCTCTTCCCTTTAACGAATCTCTCCGTGTTGTTGTTCTTCTTCAGCGCGCCTCGGCCGTAGTAGTGACCTTTCTTTGAGATCTTTTTTCTTCCCTGTTTAAACAGTGACGATCCTGGCTGCGGTCTCTTTTTCGTCTCCGCCCGATACAAGGACGCCCTTTTTTTCATGGTGACTTCGTCTGGCCTTCTTCTCGGCTTTTCTAAGGTGGCTTCGTCGTTTACTAATCGATCGGTTTTCTGGCCAGATGCACCCTTTTCGGGAGAATGTTCTTTTTCTATTTTTCTCCGCCTTTTCTTTGCCGACTATTTCCAGAATAGCCCAATATTTTTTGCGCTAGGCGCCGAATAAACCCCTTCACTGGAGTTATTTCTCGATGTGGCCGCTCCTCCCTCGTCGAACTGCGCCGCCCTTTGTACTTAGGCATTTTTTCTTTACCGTGTGAGGAGGCGCCTAAGGCAAAACGAGCGTCGTATCGTCAACGTCTTCCTCCTGCCTGCGCTTGGGTCCTTTCGGCGCTTAGTAGATTGGCTCTTCAGGTAGAACACGCATCCCCTTCGTTGTGGTCGATCAGGTTTGTCCTCCCCGGCGAGCGTTCTCTTTCTGTCGTTATGGCGTGACCCATCTTCACCGTGTCAGGCGAGGGACGATTTCCAGAAATGTTCTATTCTC
>Ga0179593_1636830_pt1 | contig 10554 bp, 17 predicted proteins | sample CZODoug2_1_08_16_FD_185931 | JGI IMG/M metagenome (GOLD analysis project Ga0179593, IMG submission 185931) | Vadose zone soil fungal communities from Angelo Coast Range Reserve, California, USA - CZODoug2_1_08_16fungal (PacBio error correction) | ecosystem: Environmental > Terrestrial > Soil >... | reverse complement strand
CTTTTTTTTTTATTATTACACTGACGTTGAATGCGCTTTTCCCCCCCCCTATCATAAGTTGGTTTACATATTACCTGGTATTTTGGTCTTTTCCCTTGCGCATATCCTTCCCCTCTTTTTGGCAATATCCGGCTTGCGAGTGCCTTCCCTTCAGAAAACAGACCTGTCTTTCTCTCTTGTCAACAGGCTTATATTTTACCCCAACCTCTGCGTTTGTCTTTAATCTACTCTCCCCCCCCTGAATGAAATTGACCGAAAATTTTTTTCCCATAACAAACCACCTGTTTTTTCAAACGTAGCACCGGCACACCTTTTTTTTTTTCCCCTTTCGAGTGGCGGGTTTTCTCCCAAATTTTTTCCCCCCCCCTTAAAACTTACGTGAAGTCCACCCCCCCCTCAGGAAAAAATGCAGTCCCTGAACATCTCCCCCCCAAATGATGCAGAAAAGGATGATCAATAGTATCCTCCTTTCGACTCCACCTTCCCTCCTTTATGCTCTCCCTTTTACCAGGGAAGGACTTTACCCCGTTCAAGCGAAACAAACCCTCCCTTTTTTCTTTTTTATGCTGCTTTCGCGTCTGCTTAGGGATTATTCCACCGTCACATGTTCTTTTCCCTCCCTTTTGAGTTGCCTGCACAGCTTTTCAATGGACTGGAATTCCTTTTTCTTTTTTTTCATTACGTCCCTCCCCTTTTTTTTTACCCGATTTCTCCCCCTAAACTTAAGGCTCTGTTGAGCTTTTTCTTCCTTGACAGATCGAGACATCCATATTCCTCATTCTCTCTCTTTTCCCCCTGTCCTTTTCAAATTCCTTTGCTTTTCAAACTTTTCACGTATTTTTTCTTAGGACTTTTCTCCTTCGTCAGGCCCCCCCCAATGAAACACCTTTTTCCTTTTGGCCCTTTTGTTATTTATGTTTTTCCTTTCTTCTTCCAAGTAGGCAACTCCTGTCTTTTCTTTGGATCTGTAAGATACATTTTCTGGCTCGGAGTCCCTTTTTTACCAAATCAGGCGTCCTTTTTTCTTTTTTCTTGTGGCAGGGTTTCTCCCGGTGAGCAATGCTCTTCCTCCCTGCAGCATGTGTTGATTGGGAATTTCTTTCTCCCCTTCCACCCCCCCTTTTTTGGGTTTATACCTCCTGAAACTTTTTAATACTACCAAGACCCAGTAATTCTAATTACTAAAAGAACCTTTGTGCTTTCCAGAGACGTGATTAACGTAGCATTTTTTTTTTTGCCTTATTTTTTTTTTCCTCCGTTAGTTTGTCCCCCCTTTAATTGCCTTTTTTTTCCTCGCGTTTCGGGTAATAAGATCTTTTGTTCTCTTCTATCGGATTCTATAATCACTGAGGCCGATTGTTCACTCACTACTCCAAGAATTTTCCTTATTGAATGTTCTTTCAAAATTGCCTACCTAGTTTTCCTGATGACCGTTCCCCTTCTGCAACGCATTTTCATAAGGATACCCCCGTCCCCCCAGTCAGTTTTCCCCCCGCCTCTGCCAAAGGCATTTTTTTTTCCTTCAATATTTGATTCCCGCGATCAGCCTTTCCTGAGTCCGTTTGGATTTTTCTCGCCATTTCTCTTTCCCTTATTATCCAGGCTCAACACTTGCGTTTTGAATATCCATCTTCCTAAGTGCCCATAATTAAAGCGCCCTCCTTTTCCTCATATTTAAGTTACCCCAAATCCTTCTTCCTTCCGGGCACTTTTTTAGTGATATTTACTTCCGATTTGAGATTCTTTTTTACGAATGTTAAACCATGTTTTTCCTTTTTTGAGCGGCGACCCAATTTTTTTCCCTGTTTTTCTAATTTTGCTTAGACCGATAAAGTTCTTTTTTCCTGTCTCTCTCTCTCCCCGTTGGTGTTTTTTTTTTCCTTCTTGGAAACGGTAAAACTTTATACCACTCCCCCTTTTTTTAGAAAACCATAAATGTGCTCTCCACGAACTGTTGTTTTAACTATTCCCCCCCCTGCAGCCGAGCCCCCCCCTCCCCCACTAATAATTCCCCCCTTATCATCTAAATCCTCCTGGCTTTTTGTTTCGAACTTTTCTTTTAGTAGTTCCGGCTTTTTTCATTCTTGTCACTTTATTGCTATTCGCGCTAATTGTTCTTTCTCCCCCGGCCTGGATCCTTTTCTGGGGCTTCTTTAACCTTTTGAAGAAAACCCTTCTTTCTCCTATTCACCATTCTGTCTCCCTTCCCCCCCTATTTCCTAGTGGATATTCTTGCAGTCCCCCCGTATTCTCCCTCTTTTACTGGTCGAAAGGGTCCTTTTTAAAACATTTTGCCGACTAGGAACTGCTCCTAACCCGCTTCGGCTTGGTGAATTTTAAGACTACCCTTCCCCCCCCATGTCCCTTTTCTTCAATCTCGTGCTTTATTCTCGGCCTCCGGCCAGTTTTCTATTACCCCTTTCCAGAAGCTCACCCCTTCCTATCCCGACTGCGGTCCCAGACCTTCACCCCCTTTTTCTTGAACACCCTTAAAAAAAGTTCCCCCCTTAACCCCAGAAAATGCCCTTTTTCCCGTCTTTTTTAGAAGTCCGAAGCAAAACGACCGTGTGCTTAGAATTCCTGGATAGTTTTTTTTTACAGCCACAGTGTTTCCCCTCCAGTCCCAAAGGGGTTAGTTTTTTTTTCGGGCTCAAGATCCCCCAACACCCCCTGCTGCATGTGAGCCGAAAGCCGCAATTGAGCCATACTTTCCCTTCCCCCCTTTCCCCCAAGCCATCGCCGGAGTTCCCACAGGCTCCTCGCTTTCTCCCCCCCTGGATCCCTCCCCCCCCCCCGTTACACCAGTCCCCTTTTCACCCCTTGTGCTACTTTTTTTTATTCAAACAAAGACTATATCCAAAACGGCTTATTCTTCCCTTTTTTTCATTTTTTTCAATGCCTAAGACACCGCGTCTCACCAACGGCTTTCCCCCCGCATGCAAACCCTTTTCCACGCTAAGCTGAAAGCTTGAAACCTCCACTGTAGATGCCCCCCTATCTGTTTCCTTTGTCCGATTTTTTTCAAAGGCTCAGCTCGCCCCATACTGCGCCTGACCCTTCCTTTGAAAGCTTTCTTTTGAACCTTTGTGGACAACCTTTTTCCCAACCCAAACTCTTTAATAGGTAAGATAGTGCTTTTACAAACCACCCCCTTCTTTGAAAACCCCCTGAAGCACCCCCCTCCCCCAAGGACGATATGACAGCATTAATTCCCCATGGAGGCTTTTTGCTTGCTTTCCTAAAGAACCTGTCCTTATGCATTTCCCTTTTTTCGTGTATTGGTTCTTTTTTTTTTTATTCCATATTTCTTCTGCATCTTGGCTAAACCCGTCTTTTCATTTCTTGAAGGTTTTTTGATCTCTCGTTAGACCCCCATTGTTTTTTCCCCCTGGCCTCAACCTTTTTTTTTCCCCACTAAATTGTTTGCCCATAACCAAGTTCCCCCCAAGTGTTCGTTCTCCGTGTCCCTTTGGGGTTTTTTTTCCGATTTTTCTTCCTTCCTTTCCAAGTATGAAGGTTTTATTTTTTTTGATTAGAGATTCTTCTCCCCCCCCCGCTCCCCTGTTGTTTACCCTTTTTCTGTTTGAACCACGCGGATCCCACATTTCTTTTTTCTGCCTTGTAAAGCCCTTCCTCTTCAATGGGCTATGATTAAATTCCTCTTACGCGTTAAATTCCCTCCATAACGTCCTGCAACCCCTACCTTTAAGTCCTTCCCCCCGGGCTGGTCTTCGTCTTTAGGTTGACAATCTTCATTTCCTATTGGGCCTCTCCCCATTTACAAACTCCTTCCTCCTACTTGTTGAGAGAGCCTTCCAGGGATGCTTGGAACAATTCCTGCCCCCCCGTCTTTTCAACCTACTTTCCCCCGAAGACCCCCGGTTTACAGATGGGCCCTTACTTCTGTGGAACCCTTTTCGTTTTCCTTCGTAAGCTTAGCTTTTGATTCATATCCATTTTCCGTGTGTGCTAAATGCCTCCCTGTCTTTTCCTTCTTCCCCCAGGTCAACTTACCTTTCATGGAGTTTTTCTTTATCATCTCCACCAAAAACTGTCATGTGAATGACCGGTAACGAACCCGACGGTCATATCAATCACTAAACCCGTAGTGCCGGCCCTTTTTTCCAACTGGGTGAGATGGTTCCCCCCTTTTCATAAAACAATTTTTATCCCCCCAAAAATTAAAAAACCACAATGCTCCCGCGCCTTCCGCACCCCCCCCCCCTTCCCCTTTCCCTTTCCTCCTGTTTTAGCAAAATATGCAGCTTACTTCCCAATCTCTTTCTACCCCTTCCCATGCAATCCCTTTTTCCCCTCATTCTCCCATGGGAATCCCTTTTCTACCTTCAGCCCCCCAGCCCATTGGGAGGCTTTTTATTTCTTTTTCTTATATCTTTTTCTTTCGGTTTCCCTTTCTTTTCTCCCCCGGAGTTCCTGTTCTTCTTATCCTTTGTGATTAATGACTTTGATGTTTTTTCTACATTTCCCCAGCAAGTTCCCCTCTGGGCTTCTTTCCCCCTCCCCTTCAGGCGCATTGGGTCTGAGCTTCCCTGTTGTAATCCTTGACACTCGGAATTTCCCCCCCGCGATGTTAAGTCACTTCCTTTCCCCTGGGCTTCTTTTCCCTTTTCTTCCTTCTCCCCTCGTGTCAACTTTTTTTTCTACTTTCTGTTTCATGAAACCCCACCCATGTGTGTAATAAGGCTTTTTCCTCTTTTCCTTTTCTTTGCAAAGTAGGCCCGCTGTATCTTCTTTTCCCACTTTTTTTTCCCTTCCTTTGTAGATCAAGGTGGTCCAAAACTCATTTCTTTCTTTGGTAGCGTTTTGATTTCCTTGGAGCCCTGCTTTCCCCCCTTTGATTTCGGTTTCGCCATGTTTTTTTGGACTTTTCATACCCTACCACCCCAACCGATCCACCTTTGTTCCCTGCATGAACTGAGACCCTGTTTTCCGTTGACCCCAGAACGATTCCCCTTTTTAAGTCTAAAATCTATGACCGTTCTCTGTTCCACTCTTTCCTTATTTCGCATTTCTTTTTTGCTTTTTTTCATAACTCCACCCCCATTCACCCCTTTGATTCTTTAATTATCCAGATCTTGGTGAGCTTTTTCCCCCTTTTCGTGATTTTTTTTCCCCCTTATCCCTTTTTTCAATTTTACATGGCTCCGCCTTCTTAACAATTTCCCAGAACTACTTGTTTTTTCCTTTGACTTCCCACCTATTTAATTGTTTTTCCCTTTCTCCTTCATGCTAAGACTGCCCCCTTAGTGAGCCTGCATTTTGTGTCCGCGTCCGATTTTTGACTTCTCCTCCAAGTTTTTTTCCTGCTTTAAGACTTCTTATTCTCCAGGTTTCCGGCCAATCTGGATCCATCTGCTAATAATTTTTTTTCCTAACGCTCCCTCCCCCCTAATATAAGCTTCTTCCCCCCCCTCTGTTGATTTATATCGATCCTGTTAGGAATCTTTTTTCGTTCTTTTGCTATTTTTTTTCGAATAGTTAAACCTTTTTCTTCCTTCGTTTTTCTCTGTCACGACTTGTTATGTTTTTGCTTAGAAGATCGGTCCCCGCAGTCTTCTTTTTTGTTGGTAGAGAGATAGTGGACAGAAACTGTATCTTCTAATCAAGAAGCTCCTTTTCCCAACCCTAAATCCCCTCTCTCCCACGAACTTTTTTTTTCACTATTCTTTAGAAGAGCAATACACCCTCCCTCCAGTTAATATCCTACCCTTATCCAAACCCTCTTTTCCTAAATCCTCCAGGCCTTGGTTTTTGCGCTATCTCTATGAGTATCCCTTTTCCTCTTTTTCAACCTTCACAGCATTCCTTGTCCCTCTAATTCAAGTTTCAACATCCCGTCGCTTCCCATCACCCCCCTCTCGACACTCATTCATTCTCTCTGCAGCCCCCTACGTGGATATTGCCCGTATTATGAAATGGATCTCCCACCTTGCAACTCAGACCGGAATCCCTCCTTATTTCGAATTGTCCTTCACCCCCCTAGCGTTGAGTTTTATCTTCTCGGACCTCCTGTTCTTTTCACTAAGTTTCCCCCAAGATTTTCCCCTCCCAAAGACCCCCTTTTTCCGTTTGAACAAAACCTAAAGCCCACAAAAGTACCAAAAGAATCCCCCCGCTCCCTGGAATGCCCCCAGAGAAACTTTCTCTTCCTTTTTAGTAATTATTCTCGTATTTCCCCACAGGTGTATTATAAACCTCCCAAAGTATAGTTTTTTCTTGTCTCTCCCCATGATTCATCCCCCCCCCCCCCAAATGGCCATGGCTTGCTCCTAATTCTCTCTACATAATCCCTTCCCCGGTACCCATCCGCCATGAGTTGACCCTTCCTACCTTTCTTCGACCATTCCCCGAAAACCCCCCAAGTTTCGTGCCGTTTCTTCCCCCTTAAATATACTACAACCCCCCTTTTCTATGTGGTTTCATTTTTTTCCTTTACACAGGAAGCTAGCAAAATTTCCCCCCTTGAAAATTCGCAAATTTGGAAACTCTTCCCAGCTCTTGATTCTCCTGATGTCCGATGAGTCCATATTACGATCAGCGGGACCCACATCTTTTTTCCTCCCGGTGAATCCTAGTCTGTGACCCTGTACAACTCACTACAATTCCTAATTCTTGGATAAGTCTTTTTCCAAAACATTCCCTTCCCCTCGTGTATTATTCCTTCCAAGCATCCTATCTCCCAGCAGCCCCTTCCCCCCAATGTGAGGCTTTTTTTTTCGCTTTAAAGGTTTTTTCCTTCCCTTGTAATTCATAATGTTACGTTCCTTTAAGCACTCCGAGCACCTGCTTCCGTTCATTTTTTTTTGCTTGATCTCGTGACCTTTTGTTTTTTAATTTTCCTTTTTCCCCCTTTTTTGATACCCTTTGCCCAGCCAAATTCGTGCTACGTGGCCTTCTTAATACCCGGCTTCCTTACAAATTTCCTCGTTTTTGATTCTCATTTCCTACACACCTCTTGGGTTGTAACCCCTTTTCCACTGCGGTTTTCCCTTTGTTTTCTTTCACTCTCTATTCATTCCCTCTTTTGAGATTTCGTTTGATATGTTCAATTGCCCACCCCCCCCCCCCCAGTTCTCTAAAGGTATGAGCTTATTCAGCTTCCCTTCCCCCCAATATCTTCTCTGTCTCCTCTTTTTTTCTCTTTTGGACCTCCTCTCGGTGCAATGCTCCCTCATAACTCCTTTTTACCCTTTTTTTTATTTTTGACTCTTTTGAATTCTGACCTTCTTTCTGGACTTTGACGTTTTTTTTTTTCAAATTCCCAGAATTTTCAACAGTTCACCCCCCAACAGGATCTTATAGTCCCAGAGGCCCAAAACTGATCCCACCTTTTCCCCGAAAATTTTCCCGTCTTTACCGTACGCTAACCCTTTTGCTTTGAGTGCCTTTCCCCTGATGTTTTCAATGGAGGGCCCCAATTCCCCCCCCCAGGAGCGTCCGACAATTTTACAAAAAACCTTTTTTGCCTCCCATGATTTGGGGAGCCCCTCGCCCATGACTCTCTCTTATGTCATACCTGGTTCCAACATCCCTGATGCGTCAGGGCAGTTTTTCGAAAAGCTCTCCTTTGGGATCTCCTTTTATATCTTCAGAGTGCTTTTGCGGGGAAGCGATTCCCCCTTGTGAGTTTTAACTTTCCCGGTCTTCCTTTCCGGCTTTTTTGAAGATTCAAGGTGGAAAAGATCGGATGATTCATCAAGAAGTTTTGTAGCGGAGATTTGTCGAATCCCGGCTCTTCCGCTTTGGGTACCTTGGAATGGGCTGCTTTTTAAAGGTTTTATCTTTCCCCGAGGGGGCCCTTGCTCGGACCCTCCTTCCTTTTTCAATAACAACCTTCTGCCGGGGGTTTCTTGGTTAGGTCAACGCACTCTTTTCCTCACTGTTTCTTTCTTTCTTTTTCCAACTTTTCCCTTACAAGTTTTTTTCCCTTGTCTACCTTGGTCATTGGATGGGATTTTTAGCCGTTTCCGTGATTCGGCTTTCTAATTTCCCTTCCAATGCATGTCCGAATGTGTTGGGGAATAATTTAACCCTCCCCTTTTGTGTTCCTCTACACCTCTCCAGAACTATCAAAGAAACCTTTTAAACCCTTCTCTCCCCTCCATTTTTTGTTAACCCACTTTAGTACTTCAACCACTTAATTTTCTCGAGCTTTTTCCTACTTTGGTGAGCTTACCTTCTCACCCAACCTTCGCCTCAAGATTTTCAAGGAGTAATTTCCTCGTTTAAGTTTTCTTTCTAAACATTGTGTCTCTTGCTTCAGGTTTTTTCATTCCAGTCATCTCTTTCATGCCCACCCCCTTCCCTATTTATTTTATGGAAATATCGCGCTCCTTTCTGAGTTCTATACCCTTTTCCTTCAATTTTTCCTCACTCTGAGTTGGCCCAATTCCCCCTTTCTTTTTTTAGTGTCTCTCCGTGACTGCACGTTATATTCCCCCACTCCGCTGCGGTTTATGATTGTAATTATGATTTGAGTTGTTTCCTTCTTTCGTTTTTTTACCGGGGGGCTGTGAGAGCGTAAAGTTTCTAACGGCGTTCTTCTCGGTCCCTTTTTCTCTTTTTTTTTCGTCTGGTGGAACCTCTTTCCACTTTGACTCCTGTATCCTACCTACCTTAACTTTTTCTGACCGCGCAAGTCCCATAATTCCCGTTCCTTCTCAGAACTCAATGAGGCTTTGGGTTGTTCTCTAAACTCTTCTTCTCTCTGCTTAATCTTCTCCTTCCCCCTCTTGATATTTTGGCCATCACGCCTGGCTTGGCCTCCCAATGGCTTCTTTTTTAAAATCAACTAGAATCATTCTTCTCGCGGCTCCCCCCCCCCGTCAGTTTCTTTTGTGTCCTTAGACCTTAATGGCTCCTTAGCCTGGCAGCAAGACCCTTCCTCAGGCTCCTGTTTTTTTTTCCATCCTTAAGTCGTTGTCCCCTCGCTTTTTTTATTTAACGGTCCCTTCCCTCCAGTGGGGACTCTCGCACCATTTATGGCTCCCCCATCCCTTTTTTTTGGTCCACTTTATGAACAAAGCCCCAACTCCCAAAGATTCTTTTAAGACGTTCCCCTCGGAGAGTGGTCCTTCTTAAATCCTTCTCTCCTTTTAAAACCAAAGTTTCCTAGTCTCACCCCCGGCCACCTCCTCCGAGGCTTTCACTGCTGATCTTCACACTCTCTTGCATGGCTTTTGTTCCTTCTTCTCCTTCTCCACATTACACCACCACTTGCCGTTTCCGAAAAAGCCCAAACAATCCATCTTTTTTTTTCCTTTTGGCAATGTGCTTCCTAATGATCGCCGCCAACACCTTTCCCTTTCCGACTTCTATTCTTGACCTGAATTTTAAAGTTGATTTGCTCCCTTTTTCTTTCCTTACAATTACTTCTTACCCCCTCCTTTTTCCTGAACAGCCTCTTTCTTTGAGGTGTTTCTCCTTGAACCCGTCATTCCATTTCATTCCTGGAGTCTTTTTTCTGTACCCCCACCGTTTTCTCTGAGTTGAACACCTTTCCAAAGCGGCTGTTTTCCTGAACTCTCCCAAGACGCTCTCCCCCCCGGTTGCATAAAAAAGCAAAAATGTTTTGAGCATTTTTCCCCTGCTCCTTTTTTCGAACTTCCCCCCCTCCCTGGAACTGCTGCTTCTTCGGGAGGCCTTTGAGGCGCTTTTCGCCCGTCTTCCCCCTTTCTTTTTTGGCTACTTGGCAGGTTTCCTTTTTGTGATCCTCCGTGCTTCCCCTTGTTTTTTTTGGGGGTCCTTCAATTTTTTAACTTCCCCCAAACCCGTCCCAGGTTGCCGGTCTTGTTTTTTTTTTCCATTGCTTTCTGCATCCCGGTTTTCTTAGGCTTGGAATTTTTTTTTGAAAGCCTTGCCCCCTCTGTCGGGCTGTTTCCTAGAGGAACCCCCTCCTTTTGCAGGTTCCCTCTTAGTCCCCCCCTTCCCTTTTGCTTCCCTGTCGATGGATTTAGCTCCACCAGAACCCAAATTGTAAACTTCTCCAGTTCTCTTTCTGCCAATCGCATTTTCCTGTGTCTCTCTTTCCCACCCCCTTTTCCTTTTTCTATTGTTTAAGTCTTGAGAGTCCCTTCTTTTCCCCCCTATACAGTGGCTTTTTCGCGGAACTGTATGTCCTTCCTCGTCTGACCTCGTAATTTCTCCTAAGGTCCGCGTGGTTCTTTCCCTGCAAAAAGACCGTCTTTTTTTCCCTTTCAGCTAAGATATTATCTAGTTCCCTCGACTCTAATCTCCCCCCCAAACCCTGCTGCATACTTTTTTCTCCTGACTCCCCCCTTCCCGGAGTCTTCCCCCACTTTGGCTTGTTTTCCCCCATGCTGGTGGTATCAAAAATCCCACAACCACCCCGGACAACCCTCCGTAGATACTCCAACCCAGGCTCATCCCATCCCCTTCTTTCAAATGACTCCAAGACTGACTCATCGCTATGAAGACCTTGATTTATATTAAGAATGCCTTTTTCCCCCCCTTAGAAATCCCCCCCCAATTTTTGGAGGATTTTTTATGTGCTTCTTTTGGTGTAGGACTTCC
>Ga0179593_1574508_pt1 | contig 10554 bp, 13 predicted proteins | sample CZODoug2_1_08_16_FD_185931 | JGI IMG/M metagenome (GOLD analysis project Ga0179593, IMG submission 185931) | Vadose zone soil fungal communities from Angelo Coast Range Reserve, California, USA - CZODoug2_1_08_16fungal (PacBio error correction) | ecosystem: Environmental > Terrestrial > Soil >... | reverse complement strand
GTCACCCCTCTTGTCAGGTGCCTGCGAGGATGTTTCTCTCTCCTTCCTAGCCCCCTCGATAATTGCTCGGCGGCATTAAGCCCGCCTGCTGTTCCTTTTTCACCTGCAAGTGCCGTCCGTTTCGACCAGAGGATTTCCCAGTTCGGTCAGAGCTACGATTGTGAATGGATCCTTGCGAATGGCTAGCCGTGCCAAGTTCGTCGGGGAGAGAATTATGATCATCCGACTCACCATCCGAGTGTGCCTCTCCCCCCCCCATGCTACTTCTTCGGCTCCAGAGGCCCCGAATGCTGATGATTGTCCAGGCCCTCTTTACGCCGCTTTCGGGAGTTAATCAATCGCTTTCCTCTTGTCGTAAAGTTGCCACTACAGCATTGTGTCGCATCCGTCGAGAGGGTTCCCGACCTCAGTGTTTTCCACCATGCAGCTTTCCCTGAGTCGAAGTCGAACGGGTCTAAGACTCCATCCTCTTTCGGGCCTGCTTAGGCCTCACCCCCCACGCCAAGTTCCCTCCACGCGAGAGTTCATACGCCCATCACTTCTTCCCTGTGGTAACGGCAATTGGACGGGGTAGCGTCCACGTCGAGACCAGTTCCCGCGTGTCTCCACGGGTCTAGACTAAAGTCCCCTACTTGGCGACGTGGGCTTGCCGAGATTCGTCCTTGCGGTTGCATGTGACTGATCAAGTTTTCGAACACCACACTCGACGGTACATCACGAGATAGCTTCCCCCTCCCCCTTGGTTCGGGTTACTACGGAACATCATAGACACCCAGTCTCCCATTTCGAGTACACCTGCTTTCCCCCCAAAAGCATTCCCCAAAGGAGTACTACTCATGCACGGCCCGGCAAGTCTGGGGTTTTTAAACCGTCGCGAAAAAAGACTGTCGTTTCAACTTCAACCCGGGAAATCGATTTATGCTTCCGCTCATCGCCAAACAAGTTACCTACGACCGCCCGCAGTCCGGCTCCGGTCCATTGGCACGACGAACTTCGTCACGCGCTACGTACGACCTCTTTTACCAGCCCCGACACTGTTTTCCTAGGCTTCGACGTCCATACCCTTCCCCCTTAGCCGATCGAGCCAGAAGTCCGTGAATGAAAACCATCCTTGGACTCTAGCTCTTTTTCCCCCTTTTTGAGAGATCCACCGGCTTTGTCACTCTCCTGTGTCTTATTCTCGAACGGCCTCGACGGCGGGCCAATGGGATGGCGTCGTACTAGCTGTTGTGTGGATGGTCATACCCTTGTATTTTTTTTTTACGATCGACTTTGTTTCCTTTTTTTCCACCCCCTTGATCTGACTTCACGAACTGTTAGTGATTTTCTGCCCGAGCAGCCCGCCCCTCCCTCGTTGTAGTTGTCGACACTTTCGTTGTTACGAATCGTTACACCCCCCGTTGAGATGTCATTATTAGCCGGGACTCCCTTTTGTTATGTTGGTTCCCGCCTTTTGATTACCTCTTCCTAAGGACATTGCGAGCTGGGTCTGTCTAGTTACACAAGACGAAAGGCTCGCGGTGAGTTCCTCCGACTCTGGGTTCACGTGTTTCGATGATAAGTAACTTGCCCGGGCGGCTAGCCTCCTTTTCGCCTCCGAAGGAACTATAGTCTTCTTTCCCTTTGAACTGCGCTTCGAAGAAGCACACCGTGGTCTTACGTTTGCTTCGCCGATACACGACATTGCATAGTCTTTTCCGCCTTCGGGCTTATTCCTGATGGAGCCGTGTCTTGGCCTCGGGAAACGCCGCGGAGTTATCCTGGCCCGTTCGCTCCCGTTCACTGTCGAGCCGAGTTGCGGACCCCATGGTGAGAAACCGGCGATCGGCCTCTCTTTCCGTCACTGGGCTGACGATGGCGCCCCCTGGGTAGTGGCTCTCGACCTCTCTATCTTTCCGCATTTCTTAGCCCCAGGCATTAAGCGAATCGTGTGCATAAGTCCTTGATTCGTGGCAGGTTTAGTCTCCGGACCGCCCCCCCCTCAGTTTCCCCTATATGTTTTGAGATCGTGACGCTTTTCATGTGCCGCCCCCCCCCCCCCCCCCTGATCCTGGACCAACGCAAGAATGTCTTTCATCGTTCCGCGAGGTCCTACTTGGCCCCGCTCCAAGCGATCGTCCCTTCATCCCCAATCCTTCCGCGGATTGCCGATCCCCGCCTTTTTCCCCCTTCTTGGGCTCCTGGAGTCTTGCTCTTGCCCCGTGACAGCAGTCGGGGACTTCCAGCTCCCTTGCTTAGCCCCTGCTAAACGAGGGACCGAGGATCCAGTCCTCCCATCTCCTTCCAATTCCCCGCAAGACTTGAACTTTTTCTCAATGCCCATCGAAGTTTGATGAACCTGGTTCTTATATTGAGGCGTGGAGAGCCATCCCCCACCCAGTTTTCCCCTGTTCCACTCAAGCTCCCCAACAATGTTTTTATTTGAAAAAGTCCGTCCGCTTTTATGCGTTTCTCTCAGTGTAGGATGCTTCACGAGGCGCCCCTCTGCGACCGAAGAGAGCCATCCCGTTCTTCCCTACGGTCCTTCTTATGATCGCCTCAGTTTCGACAAGCTGACCACTCTGATTGTCCTTATTCTTTAAGTTTCCGAGGACGGAGCAGGAGCTCCATCGATCATTGGAATACCCTTCGAAATCGAACTCGACCACTTTCGGGCAGCATTAACCAATTGCGTCGGTCGGAAGTACGCGGGAGTTAGGGGCGGACGTGACCACTCCTCTCTCCCCGCCTCTCATGCGCAGTTCCACCACGGACCACGACGGTTCTATCTCTTCGTGTTGGAAGATAAACCCCGTTTTCAAACCTTTTCTCATGCTCTTTGATCTTTTCACCGATCTCGGCTTTTTTTTTTTTTTTTCTCCCCCCTCGCCCTGCTCAGTTTACTTCGAATAGACACTTTTCCCGACTTCCCTGCTGTCGCAACGAAGTTTGTTAGTTCGAGTTCGCTTCTTTCCAGGTATTACGATGAGTGAAAGCCCGGTTACTCTTCCGATACTGATCTCCTTCCCCTGTTCCCACGCGTCGCGTATTCCAGCCTCCTTTCGTCTTTCTCAGGACGCGGTTTCTTCTCCTCTTCTACTTTCCCAAAATGCATCCCGACTACCTCCCATATACTGCATAGACGTTCCCTTTTGCCCGTCTTTAAATCGCTGGTGTTTTGCCTCTTTCTTGATCTCTGACTTTGTTATGTATCCACGGCGCTTCTGCCTGCGCGCCGCTTGTCGTCTGTTATTTTTTGTGAGTCCCTCCCGTGCGGCGCCTTTGCCATGTTCTCTTTCCTCTACTCTTCCCCTTTTTGTCTCGTAGCCCTAGCCTCGATCGGGAATCCCAGACGAAGCTTTTGCCCCGCCCTTTGCTACAGTCGCGAGGTCTGCCTTCTTTTTCCGAGCCTCGATTTTGAATTTGCATTTTTTCTGCTTAGCGGCCAATTGGTAGTTGCGACGCCTCGCTGCCCTGCGTTGGGAGTCTCCTGTGTCCCATGAATTTTCCCCCCCCATCCCCCCCCCCACCTCCTTCCTCCCAAATAATCGCGGAAATGATAAAGTCGTCGGCCTTCCCCATTCCGATGAGTTATTCTTTAACCGCGATCCGTACATGCCAAATCGGCTCCTCACTGCGCGTGAAAGCTTCCTCCCGCTCTCTCCCTCAGCAGGTTGTTTTGCCCCCCCCAGTCAGGAGTTTCTCGACGATACCCCCCCCGTGATTTCCCATCCTCCCCCTTTCTCTGCTGTTCGACTAGGCAAGTCCTTTTAGACCCGGCCATTTTTTGAGCACCTTTTTTCGCGGTTCTTCCGGCGCCAACGCCCCATCTCCCCACTGTCCCCCGATTCCGGCTTGAAGTTAGCCTTCCTTCGTGTGTATTTTGGACAAGCAACGACCATCATCTTGTGGTGTTTCTGATAGAAGCGCTCCCGTCATCTCCCCCATCCGTTTTTCTCTCTGAGAATTGGCGACGGGTATTTTTCCGTATCGACGGTATTCTTTCCTTATGGTTTTTTCTAAAATAGACCCCACGTCCTTCTTTCCGGAACACAGAGACATTTCTATTGTTGTGGGATAGGCCCAATCTCCTTCCTCACCATGATTCGAATCGGTACTCCCAACCGTTCCCTCCCCAAATTTTCTTTACTAATGCCAGTCTTCAATCCTCTCCCCAAGGTGTTTTGACCTTCTTTCCACTTCCCGATTGGGACCTTCCCTTGTGATTTTCGCTCTTTCATCGCCCACCCGTGAACGTAATCTACTCACAACCCCGTCAATTTCCCGAGCTGTCCAACACTTATTTCCTCCCTTGCGCCAGAACGAAGGTTGCCCCCCCCGATTTCAATTCGTTTTCCCGGATGTACCCATCCCCCCTCCCCAGGCCTGCTCCTTTCTCCTCTCGACCCCCCTTTTTCCTTTGGAACGCCCTACGGGGATTCTATCTTTGTTGTTTGTTTTTTGAGCGCGATCACGGCGGTTTTCGTTTCCGTTCTTTTCATCTCTTTCGGGCCTTGTGGCAAGGGCCCTTGATTAACCCATTTAGGGTTTTTTTCCATTTTACCCCCCCTCAAGTCTTTTTTTCTGGCTCTCTGAATTGTCTAGTCCTGTGACGTTTCGAATTCCCACAGTTATTTATTGTAAGGAGACATGGGTTGTCCTTGATGATCTAACGATCGTCACGTCCTAACTTCCTTTGGAACACTGATGCTCATTAGTTTTCGCTTTTCCGTTGAGGTGCAAGTTTTAGACTTTCCTTCTTGGTACTTATCGCCCCTAAGACGTGAGGTCTTTTTTTTCCAGCCCGGTGAGTACCGAGACCTGAATTTGGCGAGTTGTGTTCTTTTCGTCCCCGTACCGAACCCAGGTCGAAGTCCCTTTCGCCCTTTCTTACCTTTCATCCCCGCTGGCGGTTTCGACTTTGATCAGTACACTCTTTCCGCAGGGCGTCTCGCATAAGTCCCACTTTTCCGTAATCTTTCCAATCCTTCTTCGTTTCTTTGCTTTGAAGAAGCAAACCTTTATTCCCTTTTTTCTTTGCTTCTCGAGAGCACCCCCACTGACATTTTTCTTTTCCCCCCCCTTTTCCCCCCCCCTCTCCCGGCCTTCAACTATGGCTCGTGGCACGTGGTGCGGTGTGCCCTCTTTGAACATTCAGGCATGCGACCCTTTCTTTCGACCCGTGCGCCTCGCGCAGCATAGTTTCTTTTTTTCGGTAATGGTTTCAAAATCCCGGCTTTCCAATTTCTGGGCAGGGATGCTTGGTCTTGTTATTTTTTTTCACGATAATCTCTTTTCCCTACTTTTTTCCAGCCTTGGCCGCTCTCTTGTTTTATGGTTAGAAATAACTCCTGACCTCCCTTTTCGCCGACCTTAGGCGGAGAGTTCTTCCTGTTTGATCTTGCACGCCCCTTCTGGGGGGTACCCTTCTGCCCCCTCTGTTCCACCCCGCCTTCCAGTTTCTTTTTCCCTACTGCGTCGAGAGCCTTTGGTCCCCCTCTCAAGATCCCGCATCTCCAACGCGGAGGTGATTCCCCCTACCTCCCCTTCTCCCGACTTCCTATGGGCGACTGGATCCTTGCGGTGCACCCCTGACCTTCTGGGACCTTTTTCCAGATGGAAAGCCTCTCTTCCTCTTCCCTGCCAAAGAGTTTACATGTTCGAATTGAAGCTCCTAGCCTGTCCCCTAGACAATCATTTTATTTTCCTATGATGTCCCACCCCCCCTCCCACTAAAAGCGTTTTCTCTCACTTTTTATCATCGCCTTCTTTTAGATCCCCCCACCCTTGATTTTCAATCCGAGCAAAACACCATGTTTCCCCCTGGAGGTCCGTGATATGAACGGCTCTTCCTTTTCTTCCGGGATGCGCTGGTTTTCCCACACTCTCCGACAGAAGAGATGCCTGTTTTCCTCTCTTTCCATCATCAAAGGGCCGGTGATGGCCTCCTCCTCCCTCTTCCTCCCCAAATTGTTTGAACGGAGTCGTATCTTCTGTCTAGTACTTTCAAGCCCCTGCTTACATCTCATCTCCTCCTCCCTTTTCACGCCAGTCTACCTCGCTTACCACTGGTCCTTTCCTTGACAAGGTTTCAAAGTTTTTCGACCCGCCCCCTCTTACTTATAGAGAGAGGGGACGACCACTTACCTCACCTCCTTCTCTTCCCTGACGAGAATTTGAGACTCTTTTACACCCCCTTCCTGTTCCCCCCGTTTGTTGAGGAGAGGAACCTCGGGGTTTTTTCCCCTGACTTCTTTCTGACCTTTAGATGTTCATGTTCCCTTTTTTCCTACTTCCTTAGTTCCTCGCATCGCATTTATCAGACAAAACTTTCTTTTCCTTTTTGCCTTTTTTCTTGTTCTATTCACTAAGGTCTTAGATGTCTGCCCAACTCCCCCTTTTCAATCAGATAAGATAACTTTTCCTACCTTTTCCCTTTTTAGCTGTAGAACCGAGTTTCCCCGCTGTTTATTGGATCGCTTCTTCCGTCTTTAGAGACTCTTTTGCTCGCTGAGGTCCGCCTTTTTTTTGTCGCCCTATCCTGCGAACTCTTCAACGCATTAAGAGCTTTCATTTCCCTCTCACCATGGTTCCCCATCAAATTTGTTTTTTTCCTTTTTTTGCTTCCTTTTTTGCCCTTTTGGGGATGGTCCTGTCCCCTTTCCCTGCAGTCTCCACCCAGGCCCGCCTTTTGTAGTATTTCTTTTTCCTTTGTTCGTTCAAGGCCGTGCTTGCTGTTCTTCCCGTTGTTGCGATTCTTTTCCACTCCTTCCCTTCTTTCCAGAACATAAGAGAGGAGTCCATTGGAATTTGTCACCTGATGCATCGTGCAGGTTTTTCCCTCCCCTTTTCTTTTCATAGGAGGAGGTTGGCGTTCCGGCGGAAGAAGTCTTCAGTTACTGCCGAGAGCTTCTATCTGCGGGTTTTTTGTGCCAAGTATTCGATCACGCTTCGAGTGCGCCATCATTTCTTGTTCCTTTCACTCTTCCCCCATATCCAATCCCTCTGAAATCCCCTCCATACCCTAGTGCTAAGAAACGGCTGCCCATTTCGACCCGATGCCTGATATTTACAATGGCCTTATGGCCCTTCTCGCTTACGAATTTTGGCGTCCAAAGGAGCTGGAAAGTTGCTTCTTTCCTGCTTTCACGTCTCAGCAGTTGGAATGACCCGGTGCACGCTTGAGGTTTTAGAGCTGTAGCCGCATTACTTACCTCATTTCCACCCGTCCGACAAGCTTTCCGTCTTCGAAATCAGAAAGGGTCGGCCCCTGGCTTCTTTTTCCACCGTTCGCGGCGCATTGTCTGAGTCCAACGACACTTTCCCCCTCTGTTCATACTATCCGGAGGAAGGGGGTTTAGCCCGTCAATGTCGTGTCTCCCTTTTCTACACTTCGTCAGCCTGGTGATTCTCAGAATTCACCGTTGATTTAATCCTTATATTCCCTGCTGGACGTTTAACCTGGCACGGGGGCTGTTTGATCTTCCGTTATGTTAAGAATGTGTCCTTAATCCGAACGTGAAACAGCGTCTACCTCTTTTTGACATCACCTATCATTCAGCTTCCTCCTTTTTATCCGTTGTCGGAAGTACTACCCTCACTATGGGGGACCCCACGTGAGTAGCTCGGTCTCAACTGCTCCACCGCACAAGGGAGTACCGTTAATCATGACCCCATCATGAATCTCACTGACCGCTTTGAACCGATCGCCCCCGAAACCCGGGAGCCGCCCTGCTTGCTTGGACCCGCTCCGATCTGTTCTCGATTCAGCCCTTCCAGACAGACGACGACTCGTAGCCTTGCTTGCGAGCGAAACAAATTGTGTCCGCGATACCGAGCGACGTGCGGCTCCCGCCACCCCGGAACGTTCCTCAGCGGTCGATAAGTCCTTTCCCCTCCACGTCTCGAAAGGAGAGAACTAGTTCCCGACACCTCCCGTTTATCTCTATCTTTCCCCCTTTTTAGAGGCGATCCACTCTTTGTTTGTTTACCCGTACGCTGGGTCTTATTTCCCTTTCTCTGCATAGGGGGGCCTTGCAGCCCCTCGAGGAAACCCAGTTCGGGTTTTGGTCCTCGTGTCTAGCGCGTGACGATTGCCCCTTTTTTTTCTTAGTCAATGGCGATCTACCTTCACGAAGTAGTACGCTTGACCCACGGTGTTGGCGATGTTCTGGGTCTGTAGATCGTCCCATTTCCGGTGTGAGTTGTTTTCTTTCTCCTCGGTTCCTCCCGGATCGGTTTCGTGGTTGAGATGTCAGCTGGGTCATAGCCGCTTTTTTTCTTTCGGTGGTCCCTCCGTTTGAGCTTACTAAGTCGTCGTCTTTGTCGTCTAGTGGGGTAGTACGCCCGGCAGGGGACAGGAGGAAAGTTAGCTTTTTTTCCGGTAATAGCCTCTTTGCACTTTTTGTATTCGTCCAACAGCTTAACCCCGCGGGGATCCCCGCCAGCCAACGTCGCCAAGTCTTTTCTTCATCCCCCTTCGTGCTTACTTTATCCCCGGCTTCCCCTCAACGCCCCCGTTTTCTGCACTGGTTCTTGTCCTCTAGGCTAAACCAGCCTCAGTCGACCACACCGGCCTCTCTCTTATGACTCTGGCGAGTTGGATCCCTTTTTTTTTCCGCGGTTACCCTGGTTCCGCGAAAGAATCACTTTTTTTTCCCCGGCCTTCCGAGCGCAGCAAGGACGAGCTGTGCCTTCCCCCCCAATTGCCGTAATGGCTAAAGCACCGATCTCTTCTGCTGCGGGCAGTACCTGCGGCGGTGAGTCTTTAACGACAGAAGTTTTATTTTTACGAACGAAAGTCTGGTTCCAGCTATAGCGTTCCAGGCCATGGAGCCATTGTTCCGTTTTCCCTTTTGAGGGCAGCAGTATGTCCTTCCTTCTTCTTTTGATCTTGCCGCGGGACTTTTGATTTCATGGATTTTTACCTTGGCCCCCTCTCAGCTGTGCTAACCTCGCAAGGCGATTCGCACTTAACCGGATCACCGCTCTTCGAAATCTTTTCAAATCCCCTGCTGGAGGCTGGCCGAACGCTTCCCTGATTTCCCCTTTTCCAGGCACTTTTCTGTGTCACCTGCCGCTTCCCTTGTTCTCATTTCCTGCCGCGTCTTAGCGAGCGGAACTTCTCGTTTTCCCTTTGTCCTGAGAGCACCCTTCATTCCCTCCCTTCAAGCCACTGCCCTCCCCGACAGCCTACCTCCACGAATTGACGACTGCGTTCGCCAGCAGGACGGTCTTTCTCTTGTTCTCTCACATCCCCCCCTCGCTAAATCCCCCGAGGCCACAGTCTGATTTTACCCCCTTTTATTCGCGAGACATGGAACTGATCGTCTTATTCCCCTTTCCTCTCTTTTGTTCCCCCCCCTCTTTCCCTCGAAGGAGTCCCCTTGTCTCTTGTTTCGACAGCACTGGACTTCTCTGATTCTTTTTTTTTTTTCTTACGCTAGAAAAGTGAACCCTCGTCCTTCCTCTTTTTCAATTTCTTTCTTCCCTTCCGCGTTTTTGAGCCCTGTATTTGATCACTCCCGACGGTGACTCCTTTCGTTAACTCGGAACCCCTGCTCGTTTCTTCTTTTCATTTTTTTCCAATAAGTTTTTTTGTAGTAGACCCTGTCGATTTCTTGAGTTCCCTTCTTAGGTGGGATTTCCGTGACCCACCTCCTTTTTTTTATCCTCTCTGGTGTGCAAGCCTTTTCACTTCACGAGGTGTCCTTCTTTGTTTTTTGGTTGTCTGGAGAATAACCACCCCCCCCTTGTTTCCCCCCGCGATTGGGCTGATCTGCCCGATTTCATTTTCCTTCCAGTCTCCGCGTTTCTTTCCCTGCGTCGCCTCGACTTGTCTTCTTCCAAAATTCTTTTCCGCCTCCCCGAGAGTGGCGAGTTCCTTTTAGTCGCCTTGTTCTTTATTTTTTTTTCCCCTTGATCATGCGGACGTAAGCCTCGATCTACGTTCTTTTCTTTTTGACACGCGAGATTTTGATTCTATCATTTCTATTTTCGATGGTTCTCGATCACTCCCCCCTTGGACGGCCGGTCCCCCCAAACTCCTGCCCGATACATGAGAATAGACTCGTCTCTTTTCCCTTTTCCAGTAATCGAAATGTTCCAAATCCCCTCATGGTGTTTTGCCTTATTGCTAGCGTAAGGTTGGGGGCGGCCTCTGAGCTCAGATCGCCGGCCTTGATGGCTCTCTCTTTCTCTTCCCTCGTTTGGTGCTTTACTTGCTCATTCTGCGAAACTGACTGATGCGAAGTTGAGTGCGCTTTCTGCCCTCGTACCTCGTTTAGCAGTACTCCTTCTGCTCCTACGTCTTGTCTTGGGAAGTCCCAGAACAGCTGCCGCGGCAGCTTCGCCAGCCCATTTTCTCCCCTGCCCTTCTTATCTGGGTTCGTCTCAGCGATAGCGGTAAGGCATTTGGCTTTGACTGCGTTAATCGGCGGTGGAAGTGCCAAGTAGGCTAGCCTCTTCTAAGTACATTCTTGAGTTGGGACCGTTTCCCTTTTTCCCTCCCATCCTTTTCACGCCTTCCCTCCCTCAGGGAAATGCTAAACGCTCCTGGTCGGCGACAACCTTGCT
>Ga0179593_1563917_pt1 | contig 10554 bp, 8 predicted proteins | sample CZODoug2_1_08_16_FD_185931 | JGI IMG/M metagenome (GOLD analysis project Ga0179593, IMG submission 185931) | Vadose zone soil fungal communities from Angelo Coast Range Reserve, California, USA - CZODoug2_1_08_16fungal (PacBio error correction) | ecosystem: Environmental > Terrestrial > Soil >... | reverse complement strand
TTCTTCCTCTGGCAGTCTGGATACAGGGAGAATCCTCTTTTTACCATGTTTTTACGCCCCAGGTCGATTTTCTCCGTTCTGCGAATTAAAAGGGACGTTTTTTTCACCTTCGTCCCCCTTCCTATTTTTCCCTGCTTTTTACCTTCACAAATTCTAACCCCCAAAGGGAAGTTCGAGCATGGGCTTTTTTTTCTCGGGCGGGAGGGTTTTTGTCCAGATGCGCAGGATTGGGATGTGCGACTCTGCTCCCCCCCTCCTTTTATTCCCTCCCAGTCTTTCTAAGAAATTAGTTGGCTGCTATTTTTTAATTTTTCCGATTCCGCCCTCATCCTGATTTGATTAAAAGTAAACATTTTGTCCTTACCGGATGTTTCGTTTCCCTCCCCCTTACGTGAACTAGTGAGTTGAATCTGGGCCTGAAGACCTGTTTCTGCCCGAGGGAAGGTTTCCCGCCTATCTCGCCTTGTTGCGAAGTTTTTTTTCCACCACTCACTTTCCGAATCAGGCTTCTCCGCTCTCTCCCTGTATCCGACCCCGTTTATATGGTGCCCCGATACTCGCGGGAGCTTTGCCCCCCCTCTTTTCATCTCCCAAGTGTTCCCCCATGCTCTCCCCCTTTTTGCGGGCCTTTCCGCTCCTGTCCTTTTTTTGCGCTTGCCCAGCCCTCCTGATCTTACCTCCCTTTTTCTTCTCCTTTATTCTGATTTGGGTCCGACCACGTTTGTTTGGAGTTCCTGTTGCATTTTAACTGCTAACCTGGAGACTCGACCTCCCTATGGTCCCCGTTTGAGGTTTCCCAAATTGGGGGAAGAGCCCTTGGGTTCAGGAAGGCTGGACTTTCCTGGATGACTTGACTGAAGGACCCCTCACATTCCCCCCGGGGGAAGACTTGCTCCTTGCGGGAGAGCCTCCCCAGGACTCTCGAGATTTTTGACTCAGCTCGCTCAAGCCTTTTTTCCCGGGGGAAAATCGGCTTTTCGCTCTGTCCAACCCGTTATCTCTGAGCACTTTTTCCCGGTCCCTCTGCCACAAAGGCCGCTTACCGGTTCGCTAAGCTTTTTGAAGTTTGCCCACCTGTCTCAGCGCTGCCCAGGTGTACGAATCGTCCCTTTAGCTTTCCTGACGCCGTTAACTGGAGTCTTCGATTTCGCTGCTCTCGAATGGCCAGTGCGGCGCCTCTTGAGGGCGCTATCGCTTTCTCCAGTCCCCCATCGATCTCCCTAGTTTCTCGTCACAGCCCCCGAGAAGGGCCCAGATTCCCCCCCCTACAGGTCCTTTTTCCTTTCCGCCCTACTCTCCTTTTTTGATCCTGGTCCCGGGACAGATTTTGCTGCTCCTCCCTCTTCCTCTTGACTTTAACCCCACCAACCCCTTTTTGTACGGAGAGGAAAGGTTGCTCGCCCCCTTTTCATTGGCTGCAGGGAGGGGACAACACCTACTTTTGTCGGGAAGGGGACAACCGTCTTTCCATTCCAGAGGTGGTCTCTCTGGGATAGCTCATCCTCTTATGGTTCAAGACCTCCCCAAGTCACTGTCCGACCCTCTTAAGGTTTCCAACCGAGCCCCCCTTTTAGGTCAGAACGCAACTTCGGGAGTCGCCCCCCCAAAGACCAATCTTCTTTATAGGAGCTACATTCCCTATTTACGCAAGGTTCCGCTTCCGATGAAGTGCAGAGAGCTATCTCTTACCCTTATACGGTTTCAATCCCCCCTGATTTACCTTAATGAGGATAGAGTGGCCTTCCACCCATTCTTTCTCCCAGGTTTATCTCCCAGACTCCAGTGACCCATAGTCCCTTTCGGGTATCCGCGTAACCCCTCCTTTTCCAACGTTTTAGGCATGAAGATTCAATGCTTCAGCGGTTCATCAAGTTCGACCCCTCTCCCTAGGAGAGTAGGGCTTTGGTCGTTCGCTATTTAAACTACCCGAGGCTTTCCCATTGACTTTGTGCTCGTGTGCGGAGGATTTTAGATCAGAGGAATCTAGGTTCTTTTCTTTACATTTTTTTTCCCTCCCCCCCACCGTTTCCTTCGCAAATCCGTGCCCCCCCTGCGATTTTTTTCGTGCAGTTTCCATGCACCTACGAAGCGCAGCAGTCTCTTGCGGCAAGCTATTGGTCCCAGACGTGCTTCCTGGAATCTTTTCCCATATTTGCACCCTTTTTTCATACTTAGGTAGGCAATCCTAGACATTTTTCTTTTCTAAACCCTTTCTTTTGGGATCCAAATTCCCCCAAACCTTAATATTAATAATGTAGTTTTCCGGCCCTATGCCCTTGTCACTACTCCGAGATTCCCATGATTTGGAGATCCCCCCTGCCTCTTTCCGACCCTCCCCCCTTAAGTCCGATCTGCTCAATGCTTTTCCCGTGTTCCCGGCTACTCGGTTCTGCCCCTGCGGGGAGCCTGTTTTGGATTGTCTTTCGGCTCTGATTTGACCGTCATAACCGGGAACCATTTTATTTTTTTCAGTAGCAAACTAGACCTTAGGCAGGGACGTTTTCCCCCCCTCTACCACCTTTTTTCCCTCTTCTGTTGTGGACCTTTTTTAAAATTTGTGATTTCCCCCCCCTCGAATGAAATGAATACCTACAACCTTTTTCTTTCCATCTTTTTCTCCCCCCCTACTTCGGTATACTCCGGCAGAATGACCCTTCTTTTTTAAACGGAATCGATGGAACCCCCTCAAGAGATGGTCTTTCTCGCAAAGGATCAGATAAACCCGAGATCTTTTAGGGTAGAATGATTTAAGTCTTTGTAGAGGTTTCCACTCTTCGAAATTTCCCACGTGCGGTCAACCCCCCCCCCCACCCAAGGGTGCCCCAAAAAGTTGCCCCCAATTTCCAGAACTTTCTTAGCTTCTCTATCCGAGATTCACGGGAACCTTTTAGATTGAAGTTTCCCCCGGGAATTAATCGCGTTATCGTGAGACCCCGCTGATGGAAACACATACGGGCAGATTTCTAGTTCCCCCCCAGATCCCTTCCTTTCACTTAAAGTCCAAGAACTGAGGTTTCACCGTCTTCCTTTGATGATTACCTACCCGTATTAATACCCCTCAATCTCCCCGGAACCCTTTAGGATTCTGATCCTTGTTCCGCTCCTTATCTGCAAAAGAGCTTAAGAGCCCCCACTTCTCGGTCCCCTTGGATTTTTCCTCCCAAAATTCTTAAACCCCTTCGACTGCTGACAAAGGATGCCTCTTCGAAATTTTCTCCCCCCCTTTAAATCCGAACGTCATCTTCTGCGTTTCTCCTATGCTATGAGGAAAGACTGCCCGAGCCTTCTTCTTCCGCCCAAGTGAACACGCTACAGGTGAATCCGATTCGAGATCCTTTACTCTTTTAATTGTGAGATGCAGCCGCTTAGAGGTCGCGAAAAGATTTGATTTGATCCGACGAGAACTTTTTTGGACCTTGGATTTGAGAATTCCCCTCCTCTTTCAGTTTTTTTTTTGGATGAGAGACTGCAGCCATCTCTCAGCTACTTTGAAGGTTTTTTTTTTAGATTATTAGTCGGAGGGGAGGACGTCGCCTCCCCTTTCCTCGTAACGAGTTCCCGAAATTTCACCCGGGAAGGGAAAGCTCGGACTGCTCTTTGGTCCCCTTCGACCTTAGGTTTTGAGGTGGAAAAGTATGTTGGATTAGCTCGTGCTTTTTGACGCTCGGCCAGCCGTCCTGCCCTGGATTGTTTTCCCGGCGGTTGGGTCACCTCCCACAAAATAATGACCGTTTGAAAGCCTAGTTCCTCGTCTCAGTTCCTATAACCGCGATGCTCGGGGGGCCTCCAGACCTTTTGCTTGAGTGTATCGAACTCCCGGTTCCCCTCCCGTCTCACGACGTGCGAGTCACTATGCCTATCTTTGACGCCCTTTTACCTGGAGGTGCCCTTCCTATTTCAAAAGTCCTGGAGAAGGAGCCAAACAGGAGCAGAGCCTTTTTTTCAGGTGTCTTTTAACCTCTACCACTCAGCGTGCTTCTCAGATCAAGTTGGCTGTGCGAAAAGAAAGTTTCTTTGTTCAAGAAAGAGTGAGTACCGGCCTCGCGGCCTAAGAAAATACGGCTGAGGGGCACCATTTAGGTCCCTTCACCTACATAGTCCTCCAAAGATCCCTAATTCCCCTCGGACGACACCACTACCCTGAGGGACCGCATCAGACAAATGGAACTTTCTACCCCTCCACAAGACCCCCCCTGCTGAGCCCGGTTACAGGTCCATCCTGCCACTCTCTCTCAGTATAGTACTATCGAACAAGGGGCCCAAGTTTGACACCCCCCGGAATCCCCAAGAGCTCTCGGAGGAAGGTCCCCCCGAGGGGAGGGGCCCTGGAAAGGTATATGGTCCGATCCCCAGACGGTTCCACGAGAGGACCCCCCGAGATCCGGATGGAGACCTCCTCTCAGCCATTAGTGCTGCGAAGACTTCCTTGCCGGTCTCCTTACTTCATCTTGAAGTGTCCAAGAGGCGGCACCGATGACCCCCGGGACCCCGAATTCTTGGAGTTTACGGAAAGAAAACGTACTACCTGCACTTAGAAGAAAGCAACGGAAATTCCTCACAGGTACCCTTCTTCCCGGTCCCCCCTCTTGCCTTCCGGAGGGTTAGTCTAATCTTAGCAAAAGAATTTTAACTTCTTTAGTCCCTCTTCTTCTCCGGCGAAGTCACCCCATGAAGGGAAAGAGTCAAAGGTCTCTCTCACGTCAAGAACCAGGTTCTTAGAGGAGAGGTGGCCGCCCTTTCTGATGTTTGCTCTAGCAAAGCCTTTGAAGCGTGATTACCCTCCGCCTGTCAAGATTCTCTTTACCTTGCTTGCTTCTCGGCAGACCACTTCAGGCTCCTGCAAGTTTTTTCCCGTATCGTTATCTTCTCGACTTCGCCTTTTGATCCGACTGTATCGGTCCCGCGTTAGTCTCTTAAATTCTGGAAACCTTTCACCCTTTGCGGGGGGTTTCCCACCTTTTTTCCTTCTGTCCTGACCAGGGTTTTTAGATCCCCTTGTGGCGTTCTCCTCCTTTTTCCCCTCGACCCCTATTAGCTTTTTCAATCCCTTGTCTCCGCCGCGCTCTCCTTTGCAAGCTCTTTGAGGGATCGTCTCCTCGGTTCCCTTTTTCCCGCCCACCCCTTCGCTTTGGTCACCCTGCCGCGGCCGCCTGCGTTCCGCGCGCTTTTTCTTATCTTTCCTTTAGATCCGTCCCTTCAGCTGTGCTTCTTTTGCTGCGTCGCCCCTGATCCCCGTTCCCCTCGTTAATCTTTACGTCTCTTTTCGAATTGTACTAAGTTTATCTCCCGATCTTCATTCCCTGAGGATGAACGCGTTCCCCGGCAATTACCTTGCCATGAATTTGCCATCGCCCACTTTTCGTTGACAAATGAAGTTTCCCCAAGGACAATACACCCACGAAGGCCCCCCCTTCAACTTAAATAAACATTCTCTGAGACAGTGGAATTATCGCATTTAAGGTAAATTCTGGTTTTCCCTACTATTACAGAAACACTGAGGTCTCGACTCATTCCCCCCCCCTTTTTCTGATAGTATCTGACTTCTCTTGCTTCCCCCCCTACTTATGCAATGATCCATGCAAGGATTTGTCTTGGGACTTTTTTTTACTCTCTTTTAGTTGCTACCCCCCTCGAAGTCCGACTACCAAGTCCGATCGCTCGATTTCTAAAATGTTTAACTTGGACCGTCCCCCTTTCCCCTCTTTCTCGGCACCCGATCCTGGAATCCCCCTCCCCTAAACTTTGAAGTGGGCGAGGTTGACGAGTCCGTGGAAACTTCCCCTTCAGTAAGCCAGCTCCCAGGACTCGTGTTGCTCGGAGGGGTCCTCCAGGCCCCTCTTTTGCCTCGGCCCAGCCCGCCGCCCTTACCACATGGTTTTCTTTCCCCCCCAGTGGTCCCCTTGACGTAGCTTCCGGGCTTCTGCTGTGCGCGGCCCAAGGCTTTTTCGAAAGAGGTGGCCTGTTTCTCGCAGTCCAGTTCGACCACCGTCCCGGCCTGCCAATTCCCCGTAAAAGCCCCCTCGCCAAAGAGACAACGGGGTTTAGCGAAGGCCAAAAGATTCGAACTTCTGCGGATCGGTGTTGTTTTAACGACCAACTACCTCCAGCCCTTCCTAGAATTTCCGGAAGGAGGAACCGCGTAAAGGCGGGCCGGAGTTTTTCACTCGCTTCAATCATTGGACTTTTTTTTTTTGCTTGAGGCTAGGTAACTAGATCTTCGATATCTAAGCCCTGATATGGGAGTTCACGTTTCCCCCCTCAGTATCCCCCGGAACTGGTTTCTCAAAAGTTTGTTTGAGGGAATTTTTCCTCTCTGGGCTAGGGTATAGCAACCCGAAGGGCCTTTCTGTATTGCGATAGTGGTTGGTCACTCAGCTGTAAGGTAAGCTTCGGTTGAATTGTTGGGGTTCGTTCCTGTCGACGCGGCTAAGGGGTTCGATCTGAGAGTTTGGTGGCTGCGAAAAGAAATTCCTCTTTCCCGCCGGTCAAAGCAAGCCAATCTCTCGAAGCTAAGTCCGGTTTTTATATCGCTCAGATTTAAGCACTGAAAGTCTGTCTGCCGGGAACTGCTTTCTATCCCCGTCCACACGGATGATCGAGCATGCCCTGCGCAGCGTTAGGGTCTTATGTCCTTGAAGCCAGGCGTGGTCTTTTCCGCATCTCTAAAAAGGCTGGCAGTGTCCACCCGGCGAGTTTCCCCCCTTCCCCCCGCTTAGCCTCGGATCTTCCAAGAAGACCTGGATTGATAGATTCCCTCTTTTTCCAACACCTCCTCGGAAGGAGTCTCTTCTTCCCCCAAAGGCCCCTCTTTTTTCTAAGCTACAACCCACGAAACCCGGGATACGACCTTTCCTTTTTTTTTTTTTTTTTCTTAGGAATTGCGGGAGGTTGTTGTTGGAAATTTTTCCTTGATTCTTATGAACCTGAAATCGTTTTCGCCCTTTTTGAATCACCCCCCCGAAACTCCAGCTTCCCCTCTGCATACCCCCCCCCCCCCCCCCTTTGCGGTCCCAACGAAGAAATTGTTCGTTTTTTTCCAGCGTTTGTTTCCCCCTACCGTCTTAGTTTGCTTTTTCCCAAATTTCCTAAGTCTTTCGTTTTGGTTGAGAGGATTGCCCTTCTGAAGAGCGCCGGCCCGCTCTTTTAGTTCGATCCTCTCTATTTCGACATTTTTTTTGATACGCCTTTCAAAGGCCCATCCGGAGTCACCACGTTTGGCGGCCCCACAAAGGTCGGTTTTAGTCAAAATTCCCGACCCGGTTTTTTCTCCCTGCTCCCCTCCCTTCCCAGACATTACCCCTCCCTGGCAGTGGTAGAGAATCTGGCAATTTTTAGGTGGTGCTGTTGAGCACTCCGATTTTCCTGTTTTCGGGCCTTTCTTTGAGATGTTTCTTCCCCATAAAGGGCTACCCCCCCCCTTCGGCGGCGAGCCACGCCACTTCCCGGAAACTCCGTTTGTTAGCTTTTTATCATCCAGAGATTAAGACTCGGGCAACATCTTATTTTTTTCACTCTTGCTCCCATTTTCCGGATAATCTTCGAAGAAGGAGTTTTTTCCGTCGTTCTCCCCTACACGTCAATTCTTCCTTTTTTGTCGTCGAGCTTTCCCAGATTCTTTCTAGTAGTTTTTATTCGGGCCTTCCTGTTTTCCTAGGTTCCTTAGTTGTTTCTGCCTTCAGAACCCTCCATACTCTCAGACCCGGTCGTGAAAGTTCTCTATAGGGAGAGTCACCCATCCCCCAGGCCCTTTCACTCCCCTTCTGAGCCTTATCTTGTCCTTCAAGAGCTAGGACCAAAAATCTAAGAAAGGCCAAGCGTTTTATTTTTCCAAAGATCGTGAAGTTTTCCCCAGATGTCCTTAGGGCCCCCCCCCCCCCATCCCTAAGAGCGACGTGCAATCCTTTCTCTGACGCTCTCGGGCATCTTTGCTGCGTCCCTCCTCCTCACCTCCCTGATCTCGTGTTCTTGATCCCGGCCTTACCCTCTCATTACCGACGCCGACCCCTCTTCGATTCGTGTGAAGATCGGCCTTGATTCCCCTCTTCCGGGTCTTTTCTCATAAATCTCTCGAGACACTTGTAGACCCTTTGCCGTCGTGCCAATAAAGACCTAAAGACAGACCCGCTGAACCTTTTCTGGCCCTAGGTATAAAAACGTCAGAGTGGGATGGATCGTTGGGAGTTTTTTTTTACCCTTCCCTTCCCCTTTCGTCGGGTACAGAGCGAAAAGTCCCCTTTTTCGAAGAGAGGTACCGTGTCCCCTTCTCCTTAGAGTTTCCTCTTCTGGCGTTCCCTCCTTAAACCCCCCTCTTCCCTTACGTTCCTAGTCTTGATTTTTTTCCCTGCTAGAAGGGTGACTTCCTCACGGAACCCCTTAAACTTTCTCAAACAGGAATGGAGTTCAAACTCTCCAACCCGGAAAGGTACCCTCTACTTCTGACTGGCAGATTTTAATCCTCCCTTCCCTCCCGATCTTCTCTTAACTGAACTGTTGGTCTCCTGCCTTCTTCCAGGAGTAGTTTCCTTCAGAGAGAGCAGGCCCCTTTCTGATCCTCTGCATTTTATCCCAGTTCCTAGCGCGATTTTTCCCCTGAAACTTCAGCTTCTTTTTTGACTCCCTCTTTGAGTCTTCCCCTCGTTCTCTCCTCAAGTCTCCTGCGGGACACGAATCAAAGGTGTTTTTTTGTGCAGGAGCTTCAGTCCCTCATGCCCCACGCCCATTTCCCCCCCATATTCCCTTGTTCCTCGTCAGCTAGGGATCCCCTACTCCTCGGCAGGTTTCCTCCCCCCTTCGCAATCTTGCCTGGCCCCCACTGACGCCCATGCTGATAATCTCTTTCTATTTTTTTAGTCCCCGACGTAGTGAAACCCAACCTCCTTCTGTCTAGTTCCTTTCCGAAACTACTCCCCCATCTCAGAGACGGGATGGGAAAACCCCCAAAAACATAAGGAGTGGTTAGTTTTACCCTTTTATTTCACTTTGTGAGGGTCGATCGTCACGGTTATTATTTTCGCTTGCAGGGGAACTGCCCTTAAATGTTCCTTCCGCCTAGTTTCCGACATCTGTCTCCATATAATTTTCGTAATGGGGAGTCGCGCCCCGCCCTCTCTTCACTCCCCTTCTTCCCTCTTGAGGCTCTTGAGAATATACCCAGAAACGTGACCCCGGACGGCGGAACTGGCAGGCGCTTTTTACCTCTATCTCTATCGGAAACATGGCACGGAGCAGGCACGCCCCTGCTTGACTCTCCCTGCTGCTCGTCTGTCCCGTTTCCGGCTCGTTGTAAGACATCATGATTCTCTGTTCTCGTCGTCCACTACGCCCTGGAGACGATCCCTTGAGGGAGAGACCGAAGGGAGCAACAGGATCGCTGAGAGTGAGGACGTCCTCGGGCCAATCACACGCGTCAAGGCCTGCTCAAAGTATCTACTTTCCGCAATTTCCCCGCCCTTACAAGGTCAGGAGAGCTCCTCTGGGCCTTTCTGCTTTTCACCTCTTGATGCCTTTTTATCACTACTTGATTGACGAGTTTAGGGGCCGGACGTCGTTTCATTGATCTTCGACGGTCTCCGTGCCCCCGGTTTCTTTTTGTTGCGGACAACCTCATAGAAGATGGAACCAACTCCACTGTGGAGACGGACTTTGGAAGTTTGGTTGCCCTCCGGTAAGCCCTGACTTTTTCCCCGCCGAGGCCAAGCTCTCTTCGCGGCGGCCAGGGTGGGGGGGACACTTGCGGATCCTTCTAGCGGCACTACGGTCGACGCTACCGCGACGCGACCTTCTCAAACCCCCATCAGACGCCATGCAGGAAATATCCTCGCCAGAAAGTTCCATTTGAAACACCCCCTCGGTCTTCCTCTTTTTCAATCCTGACACGGAAGTCAAGGTTCTTCCCGTGAAGCCGATGCCTGGTCGCTTAGCGCTGCTTTCGTCCACCTGACTCGGCTGCGCGGTCGACCCCTTCGGCCCTATACCTTGCCCGGTCCCCCTCCAGGCCCCTCCCCCTAAGAAGTGATGCATATCATTTGTTCCGAAATCGGAAAGTCTGTGATTTGAAAGTTTTTCTCGCGGGTCCTGTCCGGGGTAACCCGGCTGTAGTCAGGGCCCCTCGTCTATCTGAACCCCCCGATGACCCTTCCCCGAACCAGGGTAACGCGGCTCTTCAAGCAGCCGAGGGCTCAAAGCGTCGCCATCTGTTTTTTTCCTCCGCCTTTTCGGGTCCGGTCCTGGTCTCCGTGAACCTCCTTTTGGTCAAGTCACTTATCCTCCCTTGTCTCACTAGGCTTTCCGCTGGCCCCTGGGTTTTAGATGACCATCGACTTCCCCCATGATTCCCCTACACTTTAGTTTGATTGAATTGTCGCCGGGGTCCTCCAAGTTCGACGGACTGGGTTATAGAGTAGGGTGGCTGAGTGAACCAGGGACAACCGGTCCCCTCAGCTGTGCCAACCCATACGCGAAATTATGTTCGTGCGCTAACCCCCCCCACGTCCCTTCGAAATGCGTTCTGATCAAATGTTCCCGCCGACCGCGGGCTGGTGGCGAACGCTCACT
>Ga0179593_1435556_pt1 | contig 10554 bp, 14 predicted proteins | sample CZODoug2_1_08_16_FD_185931 | JGI IMG/M metagenome (GOLD analysis project Ga0179593, IMG submission 185931) | Vadose zone soil fungal communities from Angelo Coast Range Reserve, California, USA - CZODoug2_1_08_16fungal (PacBio error correction) | ecosystem: Environmental > Terrestrial > Soil >... | reverse complement strand
TGATGTAGGTAAGAGCTACTCCTTTGTTTCCACCCACCCCCCCCCCCAAAATTGTCCCCCCCAGTGTTAGGAGTTGGTTTTTCGTGTCTTTAACCACAACCCCCAAAGTTCTTCAAATTTTCATTGAAACCCCACCCCCCCTTTCCTCTGTCCATTTGCGACTTATGAGAAACCTGATTTGAGTTTTCTAAAGTGAGGTGTAGATGTCCAAGTGAAATGAACACTCCTCGTCTTTTATTCCTCCCCCCCCCCTTTCTAATGCTTCCTGCCCAAGGCTATCCCATCCACTTGATGGCATGTGACTTTCCAAATAGTTACCCCCCTGCCGTGAGAGAAGAGTTTTTTTTTTTTTTCTTCGGTTTACCCCCTCTTTTTTCGTGGTTAATCTGGGTGTTCGAGTTCTTTTTAGTACACCTAGTCTTTCCCTACTCAAGTAATCAGTATAAAAAATCTGGATGAAGTAAGTCTAGTAGCCCCCTCCACTTCCTTCTTACCATCATTCTCATCCGATAATGGACCTACACCCCGTATAGGAGAACCTTAGTCCACTTTGTGACCTTGGGCCTGTTGAGGATCCAATGTGATCTTTGACTGAAATTCGATTTCCTTTTGCCCTTTTGTGATCTCTGTTTCCTGCTCTTTCTTCATCCCAAATCTCCCTCCACCAATTTTAGTGGGTCCCCTCCCCCAAAGCCTTCTTTTTTCTTTTTTTCTCCCGTTTATCATTGCTGATTCTTATCCCCACCCACCATGGCCTCACCCTTACCTGTTTGTCTCCCCCTGTACTTTTTGTCTTTCCCCCCACCTCAACAACAATCAACTTTGTGTGTTTATTACAGACATGACAAAGATGTATTTGTCCAGACATTTTCTTCCTTGGTTCCGTTTCTGTGCATGTCACTATTTCTACCTTCCACTCATCAATCGCTGCCAGTATCCCCCAGTTGTTGTATTTAATTGTTGGTTCTGCCATGCTCCTTTTTTTTTTGTTTGTTGTTTGATTGTCCCTGAACAATTTGTTTGGCTTGATTTGTAAGAAGTTCTTCCACTTTTTTTTCCCTTAATTTTTTTGAGATTATCGTTTCCCGGGTCTTCCCCCCTTCCTTCCCCCAAGGAAAGTTCCATTGAGTCAAGTTTGAAGCTCTTCAGGCGGGAGTGTGGCCTAAAGATAAATTTCACCTCATCAAAGGGGTTGCTCCGTTTTCTCTCTTAGTGTAAACGGCAGTTCCCCTTTTTTCCTCTCTCAGTACGTCCCAGGGTTTTTTCATTCAATGCTAAAAACCCCCCCTACAATGAGGAATAACATGAATTTCCAAGATGCCCAATTCATTTTAAAGACTGTGGGTTTATGATATTTCTTTTGGATTTTCCATCCTATTCATGGTTTTTCGTCCCCCAGTTTTATTTTGTAATTAGGATGAGTTCACGTAGTGTTTTAATACTCCATGCCTTCCCCCCCCCTTTAACCAATAATCGTGGGTCAATGATGCTGACATTGTTATCCATATATTCTCTCTGATCCCTGGGTCCTGCCCACCCCCTTTTCCTCTGCCCCCCATATACCTATGTGCTTTGTACCGCACCCTTGTTTTTGTTGTCTCTTATGGTTAGTCTGCATCTGCTGGCACAATTGACATGCCAGAATTATCATAAGACTTTGCCTTCTTTGGACTGGTTTTTCTCCCCAGGTTCATGATTAGTCCCTCCCCCCTTTCTGCACTTTTGTAACAGTGATGTACTGGTCCTGTCCTTTTTCACAATGTTGGTTTGGCCTTCTCTGGTCCCCCTTGGCTCCCACTTCCTTTAGTCCCCCTGGTTTAATTCTTTTGTGTTACCAGTCCCCCCACATGTATGAGACTTTTTTTACCTGGTTTGCCCTGTTTGCAGTTGTGGTTGGCCTCGGGCAGTACTTTATTTTTTCCCTTCCTTTTCATATGTGATTCTTCCTTTTCCCCCCTCCTCCTTTTTTGGTTTTATCTCTCAGAATACATGGTAAGTCTTGAAGGTACCGACAAGGATTTCCCCCCTTCATTTCCCCACACCAACCCCCCCCCTGCCCGTTTTCCCATGGTGAGAAACATGATAAATTTTTGCCCCACCAAGACATTATTAGACCTCCGTGGGCCTTGTCTAGCCATTGGAACAATGTCCCATGTTCCCATCCCCCCCCCCCCTTTCCCCTTTTATTCCCAAAAGTTGGAAATTGTCACTGCCCCACCCCCCTTTTCCCCTAGTTTTGGCTTTACTCAATATTTTTGCCCCCTTGGATTTTTCCGCAACCCTAAAAAGAGGCACTCTTCTTTGAACCCGAGCCTTTCCCTTCCCTTTTCCCTCCACCCAATTGGGCAGCAGAGCATGTACCTCACCCTACTTCCCCACGGGAAACCCAAACACACACTTTTTACTTCAACCCCAAAGAAACAGTACCCCCCTATCCGTGGGACAAGCTGGTTTTTCTACTCCCTGTCCGCATACAACCCCTTTATCCTTTTCTGAGCCTGCTATTGCCCCCCTGTGCATCAATCATGTTTAGTGCCACTTTATGGTCCTTCCTGGTCTTTAACTTTCCCCTTCCGAGTGTTTCCTTTCCCTCATGCAAATTCACCTCCACCCCCCATTTACTCTGAGGCACAAGCTGTCAGCAACATATAATTACCCGGCCGATCTTCTGAACCCCCCTTTTGCCATGTTTCCCTCCCCTTAATTTCCGCCTTTGAGGTCCATTATTACCATCCCCTGTGGCCCCTTTACCCTTCTGGGCCTTATCTGAGAACATTCCCCCTTGCCTTGTATTATTTACCGTATAACTTAGCTTTACCCCTTTACTTATTTTCCTCTCTACCCCCGGAGTCCAACCCCCATGCCTCTTTTCAGTTTGGCCCTTCTCAGATGCTCCATTTGCGTCTTGGGGTTCCCTGGAACGCAAATACTGTCTCTCCCTCTTTTCCAGACATAGTGGACCCCCCCAATTTTACCACCCCTTCTTACCATTCTCCGCCAAGCCCTTCTGTCAAATACTCACTGAACCACACTTGGTCCTCCCCATAACTCTCTTTTACCCAACCCCAAGTATCAATCACCCTGGACTCTCCTTTCCTTCGTAGATGATTCTGGCTCCACACTAGTGTCCCTGTACCTACGGCACAAGTCGACACTGTTTTCTTTTCCCAACTCCATTTGCATTCGGGGACTGGTTCATCGTTTCGGATGACACCCCCCAATTAGTTGCATTGTTGTATGTGGCATACTATCCCCTTCCAGGATTGAGCAAGGAGTCGGCCCCCTTTGTTTCTTGAGGAATGCATCCGATTGCGACCTCCAAGCCAAACTGACTTCTTTTGGTTTATCCCCTACTGGTCTGATTTTTGTTCCTCCTTGACCCAGGGACAATCACAGAAGATTAATCAACCCTATCACTCTTCCGTAATCTTCCCCTCCCACTCCTTTCCCCCTGCCCCACAAATTTGAATCAGAGTATTCTATAGTTATATCTTTATAGTTTTCTGCCCCGTTGCCTTTTTTTAAGGACTTTCTTTTCTTCTTCTCCTTCCCTCTCCCCCTTTTTTCCTCCTTATATAGTACTTTTTTAGTCCCCGGATCAGTCGGGCATTACTTCATTGAACTGACACTGTTCAAGACCGCCAAAGCACACTCCACAAAGTTGCGCTCAACCTCGTCCTGCATTTTTGCCTCTTTTTGCAAAGTCAAATAATTTTCCTTTTGTTGAAATGTTGATGTCCCGCAGGTCATACTTTTTATCAAATGTTTTTATGAAGCATCGTTCTTTTCTGTCTTTTTCCCTGTTTAGCCCCATCAGAGCCCTTCTTGCCACTCCTCATTTTTTCATAGTGCGCAAATTCATGTTCACTTCAATTTTTCATTTGGAACTCACTTGGTTGTGTTTTCTTCAGTCAACCTCTCCCACTACCCCTCCCCCCCCCTGTTTCCATTTTTTTTTGGTTTCCCCCTAGTAGGCAGTCGTGACCCCAACCTCCCCTGGTCTTTTCTTCAGGCTGAGACCGTTGTTTTGTTGCTTGAGCTCCCCCCCTTTTCTTTCTTGGTTCCCCTCTTTTCAGTGCCCAAACCATTGCACCCCCGGTTTTGATGTCTTTTTCTTACAGGTGTCTTTTTCTCCCTAATCAAAACCCAACCAAAACTTTTTCTGCCAAATGATGCCCCCTTTCCTCTGTTTAGCAATTCCTTTTCCCCCAGGATTTAAGGGAAGATGTAGTATTTTTCCTCTTGTTCTAACAAGTCCAGATTACCCTTTTCTGTGAGTTAAGCCACATTTCCAAATGCTTACCTTGGGCCACCCCCTTCTCCTTTTCCCCATCCCCCTGATTTTACTTTTTCCTTTTCCATTTCTCCACAAAACGTTTTCAGACACATTTCTGATTGGTCTTTTTCTGTTTTTTTACTTGATCAGGTTTTAATATGGTATGTTTTTAATATGTACAGAGTAATTTAACCTCCCAACTCCTCCTTCCCAATCCCCGAGAGGTCAGGATAGTCTTACCAGATTCCAGTCCACTTATTTTCAACCAGAATCCTCCCCACCAGTATATATTACAACCCTCCGGTGATATTTTTCTGCTCAACTCTGGTGAAAAGGGTTATCGGGGCTTGATTGGTATTCCCTGTGACCGCCCTGCTTTGAATGCGATTGCTCAAGGTGTGCTCTTCTGCTGGTGACCTGATCTATGGGATCCCCAAAACCCCCCCATACCCCCGGATAGTGTGTTCCCCCTCACCAAACTGTAATGACGTTTCTTGTATTGCACATTGTCTTCATTGACTTCTGGCTAAAGACCCCCATGGCCTTTCAAGACTTTTTCTACATCTCCTGCTTTTCTTCCCCCCTTTAAACCCCCCTTAAATATTTGGCTGCCCCCCATAGCCTTTCCCGTTGACCCACCCATTTCTTTTGAACTTTGTGAAGTGTTAGATGCATTTTTTCACCTATTGAGTCAATCCTTTCTTTCCCTTTCTCTGACCTTATTTTAATCAAGTGTCTTTAATTGTACCTTTTTTTTTTTTCTCAGATCTGACGTATCCAAGGGGTTTTTTAGTTTACTCGGGCTTGCTTCTTCATTGTTAATCCCTTTTTTTTTCCCTTCACCCCTTTTTCAATAAGGGTTGATGGTGGAGAACTTCCCCCCCCCATTGACACTCCTTCTCTTTGCGGAGTTTTCTTCCCCGACTTATTTTTTCTATGTATAATTATTAACTATGACTCCCTTGAGATAGCTTAATTTTTTATACTTTTTAACCTAAAGGCAGGTTGTTTCCAGTCTGTTAACCTTTTTTCACCGTTATTCACGAGTCCCAACGCCCGCCGCCGGTGTAGAAGTGAGGACTTCCCCTGTCGATAATATAACGCTGCCCACATTTTTCCAGAATTGTTTTATTATCTTTTTTTCATTGGATTTTACTCAGTTTGTTCTTTTCCCTTTTTTATAAAATTGTCCCTCGGATGAGAGAACAAACCTGTTCAGTGTGCCCCCTACTCCCCCATGTCAGATAACATTTACATCCTCTGCCCCTGTGATCCCTTTTTTCTTTCCCTAATTCCTACCTGGGTGCATAGGAATCACCACATGCCCCCTTTCTGGGTGGGTCTTTGGTCTGTTGTGTTTTCCTGACGGTGGGAGTGCTCTGTTTGATTCTCCCTTTCTTTCTTTCCCCATTGTTTGTTTTCCATTTTGGACAAACTAGATCCTGGACTCGTGCCTCTTTTCCCTTCTTGTGTTCTTTTTCCAACATAGGAATGACATATTCTCCCACTTCCCAACTTGACATTTGTGACCTTTCGATGTCAAATTGCACCCTTTTTGGTCCCCCTGTTTTGGTTATTTTCCCTTATTCCCTTTCCCCCTGGAAAACACCCTTATGTGTCCTCCTTTCCTTTTTTTGGCACCCCCCACTTCACCCCCCAAAATGGTTTCCCTTGCTCACCATGTTGACCTGTCATGGTTTTAGGATGCAGGGAACCTGTCCTGTTTCCCTTCCCCCCTTTTCTCCTTATTCTTGGCTTCTGATCTCTATTTTACTTGTTTTGTTGTTTTTCTCTAGCTGCCATCCAGATGGAATAGACAGTTAATGAACAGAACTGTCCCATTTCCCCCCCCCACAAAACCCCCTTCCGGTCAACCCGGTTAGCATCGTGTACATACCATTTTTGTTATTCCCCACCAACCGAACTCTAGCCCCTTTACCTTGTCTAGTGGATATGGGACCTTTCTTCCCTTTTCCCCAATACCCCTTCCCCCCTGGACCCCAGTTTTTTTTTCCCCTGTCCACTCCCCAATCCCCTTCATCCCTTTTTTTTCCCCTGTCCTCCATATGCCTGGACAGGTCTTCCACCCCTGGCCTTCGTATTTCGGAAGAATGCTGCTTTTGGTCCCTGTCCTCCCCAATGGGTGGAAAGTGCGTCCTCCCAAGACAAGAGAAACAACCCCCCAACCCCGGGAAGGAGATTTCTAAACAAAAAAAGAACAACATGACCCCCGACGAGTGACTACTCTTTCCTACAAGGGAATCTACCCAGGTGGCAAAGTTTAAAAACGGCCTTTTTAGGCCTGCTCTGGGCTGACCCCCCCCCCGTCATTTAGTTTGCCTCATTCTGTCGGGGTACTGTATTTAGCGGACCCCGTTCCAAGGGTGTTTTCCCTGTCCTCCATGCAAATTCTTTATAACTTTTCCCTTCCCACCCACAGGAACTCTTATTCAGCCCCATTCCTGACCACCCACCTCATGCCTTTGTGACCCAATCTATCTTGTGTCATCCCTTTTTATTCTTCCTTTATCATTTTTTGTTTGTTTCTGAAATATTTTTGTCCCCTCTTCTTATCATAGAACAAGTCACCTTTGTGTTTACTCTTCATCCACCCCTAGCTACTCAATTGGATATTTAGTTTGACTTCGATCCCCAAGTATTCCCTCCTCCCTTTCTTCTTTGGACATAAGCCGCTGTCCTGGGTGTATTTTCCTTTTCCAACATACACCCCTTTCCTTACACTTTTCATCTTCAGCACTAGTAACACACCAATGGTGACAGTTTGCACCTTCTGAAAAGATGCAAGCCATTCTGTCACCAGAAGTCAGCCATCCTTGGATCATTTATTTCGACCAACCCCCCACAAGTACCACACAAGTTATTGCATATATCTGCCTTGTTCTTTTCCCCCCCCTGACCCTTCCCCTGTGGCAAACCAGAAAACGTCCGAGCTTTCTTCCCAGACCTTGGTCAAGTCTCTATTTTCCTGTTATGGAATAACCATTAGTGGGTTTGAAGGTTAGATCAGCCCCTTTTCTCCTTCTTCCCCTGGAGTTGTTTTATGTTGCCCCATGCCCGTCAATTTATACGATTGAGAGAAAGTGCCCCCAATAACGTTGTGTTACTGGCCCCACATGGCCTTGGGTATTTCTGTTGGATATTGCACCGATTCATCTTCAAGTGGACGAATCCCCCCCCAAATTCACAGGCTCACTTAGAATTTAAGCCAGATTTCCATTGATCACCCACCCGGCCCCCCACCGGTTCCCACATTTCATCGAGTTCTATCTTTGAGTTTGTTCTTTGAGGTCATGTCTTTTGTAGTTCTCTGCTTCTTTTCTCCTGGACGTGGGTTTGGAATGATACTATCCCCCTTACCTTTTTTTTCGAGGTCGTGGAGGGGCGCTGTAAAAGTAATGCCGTAGGGGCTCATCCCCTAGGACCCCTCTCCAGGTTTGCCCTTCCAATTACCTCCGACACCCAACCCAATCTTCTTTTCAAGTGGGATGGAACCTTAGATTGGACACTTTCCCCCACCTTTCCTCCTTTGTGGGGGTTTATCCTTGGTGGGACCAGGGTAGAGTTTAGCACAGTTTTCGACTACTCCGCCGCCCTTTCTCTGTTGGCCATAACACTCCAGCACGGTTCATTCTGCATTCTCTCTAGTTTTGTGCCCTTCTTTGAAACCACCCCATTTTTTGCATCATTTGGCATTCCCACCTTTTTTGTGTTTTTACCCGGTAACCGAGTCCCCCCCCTCTCCCCCCCTCCCTTTGACAACTTTGTTTCTTTCGTGCACCCCTGTCCGCCCGGATCTTTATACGTTCCTCCTTTGTGTTGAGAGAGACCCGGGATTTCCTTTGGTTCACTTTTTCCTCCTTTCCCCCCCAAACCAAAATAAAAGTGGGAGGAGTTGGGGTGTTCTCGGTTTCTCTTTACTAACAACCAACCCCAAGTTGATGAATGCGGAAAATGTAATCTTTTCATTGCAATGCATCAACCTTTAGTACCCCCTTCTCTTTCTTTGCTGAGGGATAGTAGGTGACTTATTGCAGTTCCCCCTTACATGTCTTCCGCTGGTCACCCATTTTTTCCCCTGCTTTCCCTGGCCACAACGTACTACAACCTTGTCTTAATTGATTCCATAGTCAACCCGCCCTCCCGTTTGCTTTTGGGATGGCTGTATCCACCCTTGCTATATTGATTTCTCCCTACTCTTCCTTTTCCAAATCTTCCTTTCTCAGAAAAGAGTACAGGTGACGGATATCCGCAAGGTAAACCTGAGTCCCATACTTCGTATAAAATCAAGAAACCTACCACCATGCTCTATTCCCACCCCCTAGCTCTGAGGAATTTTTTCTTTTCCTTCTTTTGCTCCCTTTGCCTTGTTCTCCTCGGATATCTTTCCATTGTTGATCTTATTTGGGCTTTTTTAACGACTCTAGCCACACATCCCCCCTACCCCAGTTTTGTGGGTTTTATCTTCCTGTTTTGTTGGCTTTTCTGTTCGCCCCAAGCTGATTCCTTTCTGATCCCATCCCCTTCCTGTTCTCCTTCTACTAATGATAATTCTGTTTTGGCACCCTTTCACACCCTTTCCCTTCCTTTTGGCGGTTTTTCCCTTCCCCCGGAACCTTTTGACCAGTAACATGTGTTCTCCCGGTGTGCAGTCCATTTTTTTATTGTCACATTGTGTGATACCACTTTACTAGATGCCCTTATTTTTCATCCGTTCTTTGGGTGGTTTGTTTTTTTGATTCCAAAGGGTTTTCTGATGGGCTCCCCCAAGAAAGGGTTATGTCTGACCTTGTAAGACAGTTTTGCTTCCATTGTTCGTTTTCCTTCTCCTTTCTTTCCTCTTTTCAGGAGCGTTCTAACCAAAGCTTCGTAGGATCCACCTGCTTGCCGCGATCAGGGGAAGGTCGTGTTTCATAATTTGGGTTTAAATACACCTTCCCTCCACGAAGAAAGGTTTATTATACTCTTTAACCTACCCTGGCAATTTTCCCCCTTTTTCTCTCTCCTCTTTCCCCCATGGATTGTAATCCCCAACACTACTGAGTTCAATCCCCTCTTGGGGACTCCTCTTCTCTGAATCTCTTTTTTTCCCAGTCAGATAGTTTGGTCTGATATTTGTCTTGGAGTTCCTTCAGCGTTCTTGTTGGTGTCTCCCCTTTGATAAGACTTCCCCATGCGGATGCACCCCACTCCCCCGTTCCGTGATGAATCTACATGTCAGTAAAATCCCCCCAGTGACCCATCCTTCTTCCCCCCCCCCTTCTTTTGATGACCTTTTTTTGCAAAACTATCACCCTTGGCAGCCCACTCCCGTGCTTGCTCACCCAAAAATCTTGACCCCATTTGGGGTATTTGGTTGTTTACTTCTTGACCCATTTTTTTTTTTTTTTTTAGTTTAATCATGCGTAACTCATTGCACCTGCCGCATTCTGCTCTCCTCCTTCATCTGGAAATATGTTGCTTCGCACACATAAAGCCTGATAAAAACTGCAGGTGCGGCACCGTGATGATAAGTGGTCAAGTTCCCCTTTTTTCCCCCCATTTTTCTGGTATTTTTTCTTTTCCTTCATGTTTAAACTCACCACCTATAGTCCCCCCACTGCGGTTCTACTTTCTTTTGTCCAATTAACCCCCACCACCCGTCTTGATACTTCCACATTTTTTGTAAGTGGTTGTTTGGCAAGAAGGGACCGTCCTTTCTTTCCCTCCCTCTTTTGATGTAGGATTTTCCCTTTTATCTCTAGATTTGAGAGACTTGTTTTCAGCCATCCCGCTTCCCATTCAACTCGTTGAAGGGAGTCCCAGGGGTGCACAGTTCACCTTCCCTTTTCCCCCCCCAACTGACGGTCAACCCATGGGGTTGACTTAAGCAATACCTATTTGTTTGCTTGATCGATGGAGTGATCAAAAAGACCTGTAGCCAGTGAGGGCAAGACAAGGGCGTGACACCCTTACTTCGGGTTTGCATCACCACCCAGGGTACAATTCATTCCTGGAGGAATTGCAATAGCACCACAACACTTGGGCCCCCGGGGAGAGGAAAGTCCCCGCCTTTTCAGTTCAGAAAAATTGTTGGTCAGTTCATCATCCTGCTATGTGTGCTCCGCACCGGAACCTTTTGAGGCACTGATTTGATCTTCCTCCTCTTTGTCTTTAACACCACTGGTTCGGCAGTCACTCCACAGCCATTTTTCAACCCCCCCCCCAAACCCCTCAGGTTGATAACAACCCCCCCTTACACATCAAGGGCAAGGTTGTGG